>Ga0209631_10001364_pt1 | contig 31426 bp, 32 predicted proteins | sample COG_08_FD_184752 | JGI IMG/M metagenome (GOLD analysis project Ga0209631, IMG submission 184752) | Pelagic Microbial community sample from North Sea - COGITO 998_met_08 (SPAdes) (version 2) | ecosystem: Environmental > Aquatic > Marine > Neritic zone/Coastal water | place: Helgoland, sampling... | reverse complement strand
AAACGATAGAATATTAAGCGCATCCTCGATATTAGATTATGTGTTTAGAGAACTTGCGATTTCTTACTTAGGAAAAGAAGAGCTTGCTCACACTCCCTCTATCGTAAGCGCACAAAATTTAGATGAAGGTAATGATGAAGATAAATTTTTAAAAATTGTTAAAAATATTACTTCTAAAGGCTTTGTAAGGAGTAACTACAAGGAAAAACTAGTAGACCTTTCAGATGTCCGGATTAACCTGAAAACAAAAAATTAATTTTTAATATCTTTTTTTATACTTAATTCTTTTAATTGTTTTTCATTTACTTCTGATGGGGCTTGCATCATTAAATCTTGAGCGTTTTGGTTCATTGGGAAAAGAGTAACTTCCCTTATGTTTTCTTTACCAGCAAGTAACATAACAATTCTATCAATTCCTGGGGCTATGCCTCCATGTGGTGGAGCTCCATAGTTAAAGGCATTAATCATTCCACTGAATTTATCATCGATGTCTTTTTTAGTGTATCCAGCTACAGCAAATAATTTATACATTAAATCTGGTAAATGATTTCTAATTGCTCCAGAAGATAATTCAATACCATTACAAACGATATCGTATTGATAAGCTTTAATTGCCAGTGGTTTCTGAAAGTTTAATTCACTCAATTTTCCTTGTGGCATTGAAAAGGGATTATGGCTAAAAATTATTTTTTTTGAATTTTCATCTAGCTCATACATAGGATAGTCAGTTATCCAACAAAATGCGAATAAATTTTTATCAATAAGATTCAAACTTTGAGCAATTTTATTCCTAGCTAATGAAAGAATTTTTTCAATTTCTTTTTTATTTCCGCAAGCTAAAAAAATACTATCGCCAACTTCAGCATTACAAATTTTCATAATTTGCTTTAGAGCCTCTTGGCTAAAGAATTTTCCAACAGGACCTTTACCTTTTATTTCTTCGTCTTTCTCAATGGTAAAATAAGCTAATCCAGAGGCTCCCTGTTCTTTTGCCCATTTATCAATATTGTCAAAAAAACTTCTTGGTTTATCTTTAGTATTTTTAGTAATTATTGCCCTAACTATTGAGCCGGATTTGACTAACTTTTTAAATATATCAAACTTTACATCGTCTCGATTAAATATCTCTGTGATATCTTGTATGATTAACGGATTTCTTAAATCAGGCTTATCTGTTCCATATTTATTCATTGCATCTTCGTACGGAATTTTTGGAAATTTTTCGCTAAGCATTTTTTTTGATGAAAATGTCTTAAACAAATTAACCATCAACTTCTCTACAACTTCAAAAATATCATTTTGTTCAACAAATGACATTTCTATATCTAATTGATAAAATTCACCAGGACTTCTATCAGCTCTTGCGTCCTCATCTCTAAAACATGGAGCAATTTGGAAATATTTATCAAAACCTGAAATCATAATTAGTTGTTTGAATTGTTGAGGCGCCTGGGGTAACGCGTAAAATTTTCCTGGATTTAATCTGCTTGGAACTAAAAAATCTCTAGCTCCCTCAGGGCTTGAAGAGGTTAAAATTGGAGTTTGATACTCTAAAAATCCTAATTTTAACATTTCTGACCTTATAAAAGAAATTACTTTAGATCTTAAGATAATATTATTATGCATTTCCTCTCTTCTTAAATCTAAAAATCTATATTTAAGTCTAATTTCTTCCGGGTACTCTTGTTCGCCAAAAACTGGCATTGGTAATTCTTTTGCGCTAGATAAAATTTCAACTGACTTAATTGAAATTTCAATTTTTCCTGTTTTTAAATCTAAGTTTTCAGTACCACTTGTTCTTTTGACTACTATGCCGCTTATTTTTAAAACAGTTTCTGGTTTTGATTTCTCTAAAACTGGAAAGTACTTATTATTATTTTCAATGACACACTGAGTCATTCCAAAATGATCTCTTAAATCTAAAAATAATAAATTACCGTGATCTCTTTTTCTATGCAACCAACCAGAAAGTAGAACAGATTTATTTATTTCTTTTTCACTTAATTCAGAACAGTTATGAGATCTATATTTATTCATTGATCTAATACTTTTTTTATTAAATTAATATTAATTGATTTTCCAGTAGATAAAGACATTTCGTCAACATCTTTAAGAAATTTAATCATTTTTTCATAAGATCTATCTACATTATTTATGATGAAATCTAAAATCTTTGGATTAGCGCTAATTTGTTTATCAGATAATATTTTAGATATTATAACTTTTAATAAATCATCATTTGGTAATTCAATACCAATATATACAAAGCTATTAACCCTAGATTCAAGATCAGTTAAATTAAAACTAAAATCTTTTATAGATGGATTTGAATTTATCAAAATATAATTTTCTAATTGTTTTGAATGATTTAAAATTGAATAAAATAATTTTTCATCAATATTATTATTAAAACTGTCAATAATCAAACAATCAAAATTATTTAAATCTTGAAGTATCTCATCATTAACGTTTTTTGCTTCTATTAATTTAATCTTATCTATCTTCTTTTGAAGAATTTTTGCCAAATGAGTTTTACCCGATCCAGTTTCACCAAATATATTTAGCCATTTCCCAGGCCAAGTTGGCCAGCTTTCAATTAATTTATAAGCAGAAAAATTATTATTGGAAATAAAAAAATCTTCTTCATAATATCTCTTTGAAAATGGGAATTTAAATATTAATTGATCCATAATTAAAATATTTTTATCACCCATTGGTCATTGATCATTTTTAAATCTATATTTTGGTTTTTTAATTGATTAATTATATTTTGAAATTTTCCTAAATATTTAATTCTTAAATTCATATAATCTTTGTTAAAATCTTTAACAAAAATATTTTCAATTAACTCTATATTTTTTATTCTTGTTTTTAATTCGTTAAAATTACTTTTTTTGCTTAAATTAAATCTAGTGTTAAGAAATAACGGAGAACTTATATCAATCAAATTTTCTGATTTTACTAAATTTATAATTTCTTTTTTTGTTTCTGTGATAATTTTTTCATAAAATATTTTGGTCTCAAGATCATTTTTTTTTAAATTAAGTTTTTTAGAGATATTTTTATTTTGAATTTTTGTTTTTAGATATATCAATTCATTATTGTTATTTTCCTCGATTATAATTAATGCTAAATTTTTCATTGAGTACTCCTTGAATATTTTATCCATTGCAAGATTAACAAGATTATCCTTATCTTTATTGATGATTTGAATAATTTCAATATTTTCTAAAGGTAAAATAAATTCTAACAGATCGACATCAAAAATTATATTCCAGTTTTTATAAAAAAAATTATTATTAAAGATAAATAATTTTTCATTTTTTATAAGTATTGGTAAAATATATAGATCTTTATCTGTGATTTCTGAATACCTTATTCCTTTTCGATAAAATAAATCATGCATCTTATCTTTGTCAAATTTAATGCTAAAATTTACTAACTCTTTATTTTTTTCTATTGAGTCTTTTGACACTCGATAATAATTTACTAGTTGCTTTATAGTAGTAAATTTTAAATCATTAATTTTTTCTATGTCCTCAGCGAGTAAAATTTTTTCAACCAATTGATTAAAACCAATTTTGATAGCCTGATTAGCTAATGCATCATTGGTGCTTTTTTCCTTTTTTTCAATTTGAATATTATTAACATTAAATAAATTATTCTCAGATAAAAGAGTTTCAGTTTTTAAAAAAACTATTAATATAAGAAATATTGTTTTAAAAAAAATCATAAAAATAATTACCAATTTATAAATGAAAAAAAATGTAAATAGTTATAAAAAAAGCGGTGTTGATATTACGTTAGCAAATAAATTAGTAAATCATATATCTAAACTGTCAAAAAAAGATGTCAAAAAAATGAATGGCGCCACTAAAAAAGATATAATAGGTGGATTTGGATCCTTATTTGATATTAGCAAAATTAAAATTAAAGATCCTGTTATAGTTTCATGTACAGATGGTGTGGGAACAAAGATCGATCTAGCTAATAAATTTAAAAAATTTGATACAATTGGAATTGATTTAGTAGCAATGTGTGTAAATGACTTAATTGTTCAGGGGGCAAAACCACTTTTCTTTTTAGACTATATTGCGGTAGGAAAATTGAATTTAAATAAAACCAAAAAAATCTTAAAGGGTATTTTCAAGGGGTGTAAAATATCTAAGTGTCAATTAATTGGAGGAGAAACAGCAGAGATGCCAGGAATTTATTCAAACGATAAATTTGACCTTGCAGGCTTTAGCGTAGGCATTGTTTCAAAAAAAAAAATTCTAGATAAAAGTAATGTTAAAAATGGTGATATTGTTTTAGCAATTCCCTCTAGTGGAATTCATTCAAATGGCTACTCTTTAGTAAGATCTATATTAAAAAAATATAAAATTCCCAAAAATTTAAAAAAAGAAATTCTAAAACCAACTAGAATTTATACTAATGAAATTTTAAAACTAACTGACAAAAATCTTGTTAGTGCTGCTGCACATATAACTGGAGGCGGTTTAATTGAGAACTTGCTAAGATCTGTGCCAGAAAAATTAAGTTTAAATATTGACTTATCTAAAATTAAAACATTAAAAATTTTTAAATGGCTAAAAGATAAAAATATTTCAGATAAAGAGATGATGAAAACTTTTAATTGTGGTATTGGCTTTTGTTTAATTGTAAAAAAAGAAAACCTATTTAGAATACAAAAATTTTTTTCAAATAATTATGCTCCTTATGAGATTGGGTATATTTCAAAAGATAAAAACAAAGTTAATCTTTTAAAAAATATAGAATGGTAAAAAAAAATACATGCGTTTTTATTTCTGGACAAGGCACAAACCTTAATAATCTTATTTCTCATTCTAGAAATATTAGTTTTCCAATAAAAATAAGTTTGGTTATAAGTAATAATAAACACGCTGTTGGTCTCAATTATGCAAAAAAATATAATATCCCTTACATTTTTATTAATACTAAATTAAATAACTATGAAAATAAAATCTTACTAAATTTGAAAAAATACAAAATCGATTTTATTTGTCTAGCTGGTTATATGAAGATTATCTCTAATGCATTCGTAAAAAAATATAAAGGTAAAATAATTAATATACACCCTTCCCTTCTTCCAAAGTTTAAAGGATTAAATACTTTTGCAAGAATGCTTAAGAATAAGGAAAAAAAGGCTGGATGCACTGTCCACTATGTAAATGAAAAATTAGATAGTGGAAGTAAAATTATACAAAAAAAATTTTTTATTAATCAAAAAGATGATGAAAAAATTTTAAAAAAGAAAACTCAAAAACTAGAGTATAAAGCCTATCCAGAAGCTATAATTAAAATTTTTAGAAATTTTTAATTTTTAAAAAAAAATTCAATTTCTTTTTTTGCGTTAATTATGGAGTCAGATCCATGAACAGAATTTTTATCAATAGATATTCCGTATAGTTTTCTGATGGTATTATCCTCTGCTTCTTTAGGATTTGTCGCTCCCATCAATTTCCTATTAGTAATGATCGCATCTTCTCCTTCTAAAATCATTACTACTATAGGTCCTGAAGAAAGATAGGAACATAAATCATTATAAAAAGGTTTAGATTGGTGAACTTTATAAAATTCTGCGGCCTCGTCTTTAGTTATTTGAATTTTTTTACTTTCCTTTATGTTTAATTCTTTTTTTATAAAAATATTTTTGATTTCTTCAACTAAATTTCTCTCTACTGCATCGGGTTTTATAATTGATAAAGTTTGCTCTATATTACTCATAATTTTCCTCTATTAGTTTATTTAATAATCTTACTCCAAATCCAGTTGCTCCACCTGAATTTAGAGCGCCACCATATTTTGAAAAAGCCATACCAGCAATATCGAGGTGTGCCCAAGGCGTTTTATTTATAATGAATCTTTGTAAAAATTGAGCTGCGGTTGTTGATCCTGCTCCACCAACATAATTTATATTTTGCACATCAGCGTTTTTAGAGTTCATTAATTTATCATAATTTTTATGCAGTGGCATTCTCCATAGTTTTTCCTCAACTGTTTCTCCTGCTTTTAAAATTTGTTTTGATAACTTGTCGTCATTAGAAAAAAGTCCAGCATATTCAGATCCTAGACAAACTATTATAGCTCCAGTCAAAGTGGCTAAGTCGACTATAAATTTTGGTTTAAATTTTTTTTCCGTAAATGTTAATGCATCAGCCAAAACTAATCTGCCTTCTGCATCTGTATTCAGTACTTCAATTGTTTTTCCACTGAAAGATTTAACAATGTCGCCAGGTCTTTGAGCTACCCCACTAACCATATTCTCTACAAGCCCAACAACTCCTACAGCATTAATTTTTGCTTTTCTTAACGCAAGGCTCTTCATTAATCCTACTACAGCAGCAGAACCTGCCATATCATAAGTCATGTCCTCCATAAATCTTGCGGGCTTTAAAGAGTAACCTCCTGTATCAAAAGTAACACCCTTTCCAACAAATGCTAATGGTTTAGAATTATTTTTAGCACCATTCCATTCCATTGTAACAAGGTACGATCCTCTTATACTACCCATACCTACTCCAAGCAAAGCATTCATGCCAAGTTTTTTTAATTTTTTTTGATCGTATATATTTATTTTTAGTCCTTCTTTTTTTAAAGAATTCAGTCTTTTAGTATATTCATCTGGGTGCAAAATATTTCCAGGTTCAGAAACTAAGTCTCTAGCATAAAATGTTCCTTCTTCTAATGCTTTGAACTTTAACTGAGTCTGAGTTGAAGGTTTATTCTTATTTCCATAAACTTGAAGAGAAATAATTCTTGATTCTTTCTTTGTTTTATATTTCTTAAATTCATATGATTTTAACTTCATACCATGTAGAAAATGACCTATGAAATTATCATGTTTACTAATTGCACTATCAGTATTTAAAAAATATTCGCAATTTTTTCCATAGTTTATCCGTACATAAAACTCTGCCCCTAAACTTTCTATATCTGAGGTTTTTAAGTTGTTTTTAATTGATATTAGAATAATTTTTTTTTTTGAATTCATTTCAAAAACAAAAACATTTTTCTTTAAATCACTTGATTTTGATAAATCGCTTATGTAATTAAATTCAGAATAGGAAAGACTTTTTTTTAAACCGCTGATGTTATGCTTCTCATTAACGAAAAAGACAAGATTAGAGGATGACTTATTTATTGTTTTTTTTGAATAGCTGATTTTTAAAGACATAATTTATTTAATATTTTCAAATTGGATTGAATGCTATATAAGATCAAAAATACAAGATTTCAACGTTAAATTTACTATAATTAAACCATTGATTGAATTTATTTAATGAATGCATTATCAATATACAAATTATAACCATGCTTCACAACAAAATATATCAAAATTTTATTCTTGAAATTTTAAAAACATTCTTTGTTATACTCTTTGGTTTGTCAGTAATTGCTTTAACGGTAAGAGCGGTAAATTTCCTGGACTTAATTGTTGAAAATGGATATCCGGTAAGTACATACTTTAAATATTCTACTTTAAATCTTGTTGGAATAGCACCAAAATTTATTCCGTTCTCTTTTTTATTAGCCTTAACTATTTTTATCATAAAACATTTACAAAATAGTGAATTTTTAATTTTATGGACAACTGGTGTTAAAAAAATTCACTTAGTAAATGTTTTTTTTTTCACATCAATTTTAACATTGCTCCTATATTTATTTTTTTCTACTATTCTTGCTCCACTATCTTTAAATAAATCTAGATTACTTTTACAACAAGAAGAATATAATTCTATTTTGCCGACTTTAAGAGCTCAACAATTTAATGACTCCTTCAAAGGGTTGGTTTTTTTTGTAGATAAGAAAAATGATAGTGAATTGTCAAATATATTCTTACAGGATAATAATAATAATTTTTCGAATTTAAGTTCAAATATATCTAAAAGTTCATCTACAAATATTATTGCTAAAAAAGGTATTGTAAAAGATAAACAATTAATTTTACTTAATGGGCAAATTATTTCATCTTCAAAGAATGACTTTGAAAACGAATTAATTAAATTTGAACAGTTAAATATTAATTTAAGCAATATCAGCACAAGAACAATTAAGAATCCAAAACTTCAAGAAACCTCAACTTTACAGCTTTTTAAATGTATTTTAGAGAAAAAAATTTCTAACCCTAATTGCAATGCCAAGGAAGAAATAATCACTATTTTAAATAGAAGACTAGTTTTGCCTTTTTACATTCCAATTATTGCTTTGATTAGTTCGTTGCTTTTATTTATTTCAAAAAAAAGGTTTTTTAATAAAAATATAATTTTTATTTATAGTTTTTTTTTATTAATATTTATTGAGCTCACTGTTAGGCACACAGGTATAAATAGTTACTTGTTTTATATATTTATAATGTTGCCAATAATATTAATTTTATTATTATATTTTTTTATGATTTATTCTTTTTCAAAAGAAAATAAATATAAATGAATAAAGTTATCTTAAATTATATTATTAAGGCTTATTTAAAAATATTTTTTGTAGCAGTTGGAATATTTTACTGTTTTGGCCTAATTTTAAATCTGTTTGAAGAAGTAGAGTTTTTTAAAAACTTAGACGTTAGTATTTTTACACCGCTCATTTTGACAAGTATTTATATTCCAAGTCTGGTAGTTAAAACTTTGCCCTTTATAATTTTTATTTCTAGTTTGTGGTATATGATTAGTATTAAAAATAATAAAGATTTATTAATATTTAAAGTATTCGGTTATTCTAATATAAAAATATTTTTAATTTTAGCTTTTTGTGCATTTTTAATTGGTTGGCTAGTGTTGCTTATCATTAATCCTGTTTCTTCCAAGATGTCGATATATTATGAAAAAATTAAATCTAATTATACTCGAGATATAGATCATTTAATTAACTTTAATAGCAACGGATTGTGGATTAAAGAAAAATTAGATAATAAACAAAGATTTATATATTCTGAAAAACTTGAACAAGATTATTTAAAAAAGTTACGAATTTTTCATTTAGATAATGACTCTGTTTTAGTAGAAAAAATAATTGCAGAAAAAGCAAATATTGTTCAAAACAATTGGATTTTGTATGATGTCAGTATTTTTAGTTCCAAAAATGGAATTTTGGAAAAAACCGTATTTGATGAATATCAATTAAATTCAATTTACAATTTAAATAAAATAAATAATTTATTTAAGAATTTTGACACAATGTCTTTTATTGATTTAGCATTTAATTTTAAAAAACTTTCAGAAACTGGTTACAATTTTAATTTTCTTACTCAAAGTTTGCACTCTTTACTTACATTGCCTTTTTTTTTGTTACTGATGACAGGTTTGGCTTCTATACTTACTATGAATAATTTAAAAAAAAATAACAATCTTCAAGTATCTATATTAGGTCTAACTATAGTTGTGATTGTATATTATTTCAAAGATTTTTCCTTAGCTTTGGGACAAATCGATAAAGTTCCTCTAGTATTGTCGATATGGTCACCTATTATTGCTTTAAGTCTTTTTACATTAATTGGGGTTATGCAAATTAATGAAAAATAGTATAATTTTTATATTACTTGTATTTTTTTTCAAAACACTTCATGCAGAATCTCTGCTTATACAATCAAAAAAAATAACTTTGGATAAAGATAAGCAAATTTCTATATTTCAAAATGAAGTATATGTGCAAACTGATACGAATCACACGATAGAAAGTGATTACGCTGAGTATAATAAAAAAAAGGGAATTATAAAATTTAAAAAAAATGTTAAGTTAGTAGACAATAAGAATAATATTATTACGACTGATGATGCCGAATATAATGAATATTCAAAGATTTTTAGAACAAACGGTCCTACAAAAATTGTAACTGCAGAAAACTATATAATTAAAAGTAAAAATATTATTTTAGATAAAAAACTAAACTCAGTTGTATCAAAAGAATCAACAACAATAAATGATGTAGACAATAATTTAATAGAATTAGATAATTTTAGTTACGAAAAAAATAACAAAATATTTAAATCAGTTGGCTTAGTTTCAATTAATGATAAATTTAATAATACATATAAATTCTCTCAACTTTATATAGATACTCAAAAGAAAGAAATGCTTGGTTCAGACGTAAAAGCTTTTTTAGATGACAAGCTATTTAAAATTAATGAAAAAAATAATCCTCGTATAATGGCAAATACATTGATTTCTAGTAAAGATAAAAGCAGTTTCAATAAAAGTATTTTTACACTTTGTGGTTATCGAAAAAGTGATGATAAAGAAAAATGTCCTCCATGGACTATACAGGCATCAAAAATGTTGCATGACAATAAAAAGAAAACTATTTACTATGATAATGCAATTATTAAAGTTTATAACATTCCAGTATTGTATTTGCCGAAATTCCAACATCCTGACCCATCCGTACATCGTAGATCTGGTTTTCTTCCAGTGACCTTAAACGACACAAAGAATTTAGGTTCAGGCTTATCTTTACCTTATTACTTGGCTTTAAATAAAGATAAAGATTTTACATTTACAAATAACTTATATGTTAATGAAAATCCATTATTTATGGGTGAATATCGTCAAGCTTTTAAAAATTCAAATTTGATTCTTGATATGGGATATACTGAGGGCTACAAAAAGACTACAAGCAAAAAACTTGAAGGAGAAAAATCGCATTTATTTTCAGAATTTACTAAAATTTATAATGATGAAAATTTAAACACTACTTTTTCTTTTAAAACTCAAGATGTCTCTAATGATAAGTACCTTAAGCTTTATAAGATAAAAACTGATTTAATTGATTACAATCAAGATTACTTGGAGAACTCTTTAAGTTTAACACATTCAAGGGATGATTATTTTTTAAGCGTTGACGCTTCTATATATGAAAACCTTAAAGATAATTATGTTGATAAATATGAATATAATTTGCCTGAAATAGTTTTAGATAAAAATTTATTTCAAAGCGAAAAATTAGGAACTTTAGATTTACAAAGCAATTTAAAAGTTAACAACTACGACACAAACAAAACATCTAAAACTCTAATTAACGATCTAGATTGGGAGTCAAAGAATTTTAATTTAAAATCTGGCTTAAACAGTAAATTTTTAGGAAAATTAAAGAATGTAAATTACGAAACAAGTAATATTAAAGGTTTTAAACAAAATGAAACTAATGAAATACATGGTGTAATTGGATATTTTTCAGAAGTTGAATTAATAAAAAAAAATAATAGAAATAATTCACAAAGCCTATTAACTCCTAAAATGTTAATAAAATATTCTCCTGGAAGTATGAAAAAGGAAAATAATGGTTCAAAACTAACCACGGATAGTGTTTTTTCTTTAGATAGAAGTGACGACTCCACCAATTTAGAAAAAGATCTAAGTGCTGCAATTGGTTTTGATTATAAATTGAATAAAAAAGACCAAGAGCTTCAAGTCTCATTAGGTCAAATAATAAGCAGAAAAGAAAATAAAAAGATGGCATCAGTCACAAGTTTGGATGAGAAGCTCTCAGATTTAGTTGGGAGTGCAAATTTAAAAATTAATCAAAACTTAAATTTAGAATATAATTTTTTATTAGATCAAAATTATAATGATATTAATTATAATGAAATTATCTCAACTATAAATTATGGGAATTTAGGTATTAATCTAAATTACTTACAAGAAAAAAACCATATTGGCGCTAATGAATACATACAAACTGATATTAATTATCAAACGACTTCTAATCAGAAATTTGCTTTGAAAAATAAGCGTAATTTAGTAACAAATTCCTCTGAGTATTATGATTTAAGCTATGAATATTATAATGATTGTTTGAGAGCTGCATTAGTTTATAGAAGGGAATTTTATAATGACTCAGAATTAGAAGCTGAAAATTCTTTAATGTTTAAGATTACATTGATACCTTTTGGAAAAATTGATAGCCCATCCTTTTCACAATGATTCTTAAAAATATAAAAATATTTTTTTTTTTAGTTTTCTTTTTAGACTTCTCTGAATTAGTAGGCCTTGAAAATAAAATTATTATCAAAGTAAATAATAAAATAATTACTTCTTATGAGTTAAAAAATAAGATTTTATCAACTCTATTTTTATCAAATGAAGAGTTAAATCAAGAAAATATTAATAAAACAAAAGCTTTAGTTGCAAGATCTTTAATTGACTTAAAATTAAAAGAGAATGAAGTCGAAAAGTATAAAATAGAAATTTCGGAAAATGAGGTTTTTTTAAATTTGAATTCAATAGCTAATAAAAATTTAGAAAATTTAAAAACTAAATTTAAAAATAATAATATAGATTTTGAAGTATATAAAAATAATCTTAAAACAGAATTAAGTTGGAGAAAACTTATTTTTTTTCTTTACAATAAGAAGATTGAATTAAACGAATCTGAAATAGATTTAGAATTAAAAAAAATCTTAAAAGATAATAAAAATAATTTCGAATTTGAGTTGTCAGAATTACAAATTAGTTTTAAAGACCAAAATGACAAAAATAAAATAAAAGATTTGATTAATAAAGAGATTAATGAAAAAGGTTTTGAAAATACAGTACTTAAGTATAGCGAGTCTTTGAGTAAAAATAGTCAAGGTAATTTAGGATGGGTTAATGCAAAAAGTTTGTCAAAAAAAATCTTTGATGAAATTAAAGATTTACAGATCAATGAAACTTCATATCCAATCGTAACAGGTAATACTTTATTGTTTCTTAAGATTAATGCTAAAAGAGAAGTTAATTTAAATAATGAAAATTATGATGTTTTAAAAAAAAAAATTATCGAGTCTAAAAAAAATCAGTTATTCAGCATGTATTCAAATAGTCACTTATCAAAAATAAGGAATCAATCTAAAGTTGAATATAAATGAAAAAAAAAATTATCATAGTTGCTGGAGACCCAGAAAGTATAAATTCTGAAATTCTTTTTAAATCATGGATAAAATTATCCAATCAAGTCAAAAAAAAAATTTATTTAATATCAAATGTAAATTTATTAAACAAACAGTTTAAAAAACTTGGTATTAAAATTGATATTGAAAATACAAATATTAATTCAAATTCAAATAAACTTAAAGTTATTGATGTAAAACTTAGGTTTAAAAATCCATTTAAAATTAATCGCGGTACACTAAAAAAATATATTAAAAACTCTCTTAATATTGCTCATAATTTAGCTACAAAAGATAAAAATGTAATCGGTATTATTAATTGCCCAATTAAAAAAAATCTTCTTGAATTGAATAATGTCGGTGTTACAGAGTTTTTTGCTAAGAAGTGCTCAATAAAAAATAATTCTGAGGTTATGGTAATTAGGAATAATAAACTTGCTGTTGCGCTTATTACAACTCACTATGATTTAAAGAATGTCGCAAATATGATTAGTAAAAATTTGATAATAAAAAAAATAAAAACAATTCATCTTCACTACAAAAGAATACTTAATAAAAAGCCAGAAATAGGAGTTTTAGGTTTAAATCCTCATAATGCCGAATTAAGGAAAAATTCTGAAGAAATTAAAAAAATTACTCCTGCTATTAAAAGTCTAAAAAAATTGGGTATTAAAGTTTTTGGTCCTTTGGTTGCTGATACTGTTTTTATTGAAGAGTATAAAAAATTTGATGTTATAGTTGGCATGTATCATGACCAAGTATTAACACCGTTCAAAGCAATGTATAAATTTGATGCTATTAATTTTACGCTTGGTCTTAATTACTTGCGGGTTTCGCCAGATCATGGTGTTGCGATTAATTTAATTGGTAAAAATAAAGCAGATGAAAATAGTTTACTACAATGTATTAAGTTTATTAATAAATTTGGATAAATGATATTCCCAAAAAAATCATTAGGTCAAAATTATCTAATAGATAAAAATATTATTAAAAAAATTGTTTCTTTAGTAAGAATTTATAATAAAAATGTTATTGAAATTGGACCAGGGAAAGGTGCCTTAACAAACGAAATTTTAAAAAAAAAACCTAAATCATTATGTTTAATTGAAAAAGATTATAATTTATATAAAAGTTTAAAAAAAAAATATTCTGCAGAAAAAAATATTTTAATATATAATGCGGATATACTCAAATTTGATATTGAAAAAATTAGTAAGAATAATGATATAATTTTTGGCAACTTACCCTATAACATTTCATCTCAAATCTTAGTAAGAATATTGAGATTTAAAAAATGGCCTCCTCAAATAAATGATTTTATATTTATGTTTCAAAAAGAATTAGGAGAAAAAATTATTGGGAAATTTAAATCTTCTGGCTACGGAAGACTTTCAATCTTATCGAATCTTAAGTTAAATGTTTTTAAAAAATTCTTTGTTTCTAATAATAGTTTTTTTCCTAAACCAAAAATTACTTCTATAGTTATTCATTTTAAGCCTAAGAAAGAAAATGTCTATAGGATAAAAAATATTAAAAATTTAGAAAAAATTACAAATATTTTTTTTTCTAGTAAAAGAAAAATGATAAACAAAAGTATTAAAAAAATTTTGTCCCAAGAAAAAATTAATAAAATTCAAGATTTGGATATTAACTCTCGACCTTTAGATTTAAAACCCGAAACTTATTATAAAATTACTGAATTATTTGAGCAGTTGTAAATGCTTTTCTTTTCTCTAAAGAAATTATGTTTTCAATTTGTTTAAAACAGTTTTCTAAATTTTTATTTATTATTATGTAATCGTAATCATTCCAATGTTTTACATCTTCTTCGAATGAGTCAAACCTTCTTTTTATCTCTACTGAGGTGTTTTGATTTCTATTTATTAATCTTTTTTTTAGTTCATCTTTACTGTCAGGAATTAAAAAAATTTTAATAAGATTTAAATTATTAAATTTTGATAATTGCTTTGTTCCCTGCCAATCAATATCAAAAATAATATCACTTGAAACTATTATTTCATCTACTTTTTTTTTTAATGTACCGTAAAAATTATCAAATATTTTTGCATATTCATAAAATTCATTTTTTTTAATTAGTTTTTTGAATTCTTCTGAAGATATAAAATGATAATCTATGCCATCCACTTCATTTGATCTAGGCGTTCTTGTTGTATGAGAAACTGATAGTTTGAAGGATTGATATTTTTGTTGTATTTTTTTTGTTATTGTTGTCTTTCCAACTCCTGATGGAGAAGATAAGATAACCATGATATTTTTTTTATCATGTTTCATTGTAAAAAGAGTTAAAGCTTAACTAGATTTGCTCTCTATAAATTTAATCGCGTCTCCAACAGTAAGAATTTTTTCAGCTTCGCTATCAGATATTTCTGAACCAAATTCCTCTTCAAATGCCATTACTAATTCTACTGTATCTAAGCTGTCTGCACCAAGATCATCTATAAAACTTGCTTCTTCTGTTACTTTCTCCTCATCAATGCCTAAGTGGTCTGCAACTATTTTTTTTATTTTACTTTTAATATCTTCTGACATGAATTCCTTTCTTAATTGTTTAATTTCTTAATAGATTATTAATTAGAATTGTCAAGACATATACATTCCGCCATTAACATGAATGGTTTCACCATTAATATATTTTGCCATGTCAGAGGCCAGAAAAGCTACGCAGTTTGAAATGTCCTCGCCTGTCCCAAGGTCTCCAGATGGGATTTTACTAATTAATATTTTTTTAAAATCTTCATTAATTTTATCTGTCATTTCAGTTTTTATAAATCCAGGTGAAACACAATTAACATTAATGTTTTTCTTAGCGTATTCTATGGCTAGAGTTTTTGAAAAAGCAATAATTCCTGCTTTTGAAGCAGCGTAATTTGCCTGTCCTAAATTTCCTGTATGACCAACTATAGAGGTAATATTGATTATTTTTCCATATTTGTTTTTTAACATTTTCTTGATTGCATATTTGCACATTAAAAAACTTGATGTTAAGTTTATATCTAAAACTTTTTTCCAATTTAGTTCTGTTAATCTAATGGAGAGGTTGTCTAATGTTATACCAGCGTTATTTACCAAAATGTCTAGGCCGCCTAATTTTTTACTTGTATTTTCAATAAAATTTTCTATCTTATTGTGTTCATCTAAACTAAACTTTTCAACATCAATATTTGAATACTTATTTTTTAAATCGTTAAGTTTGTTTTCATTGGTGCCTGTAGCTACAATTGAAGAACCCATACTACTAAATTTTTCAACTAAACAGTTTCCTATACCGCCTGTGGCACCAGTTATTAATACTTTTTTATCTTTTAAATTCATCAGATAATTTTTTCATATCAGCAATTGAGTTAATTGAAAAGCAATTTACATCTTTCACTGTTCTTTTAACCATCCCAGTTAGGGCCTTTCCTGGTCCCACCTCAATAAAATTCTTAACACCTGCTTGAGCCATATGTATTATACTTTCTCGCCATTTAACAGTTGAGAAAATTTGTTCTACTAACAGCTTTTTTATTGTTTCAAAATTTTCTTCTGGTTTTGCAGTCACATTATTAATAATTTTAACTATAGGATTGTTAAAATTTGTATTATAAATTTTTTTTTCCATATTAAGAGCTGCTTGTTTCATTAACGAACAATGAAATGGTGCGCTTACTTTTAGTGGAATTGTTTTAATTTTTTTTTCTTTTAAAATTAATTTTAATTTATCTAATTTTTTCGTGTCACCGCTAACAATAACTTGGCCATCCGCATTATCATTGGCCACTTCACAGACTCCGATTTCACTTTCTATTGATTTTATCAGGATACTTAGCTCATTAATATTTACCCCTAGCACTGCTATCATGCTACCTTTACCTATCGGCACGGCTTCCTGCATTGCTTTACCTCTCTCGTGCAACAAAAATAAAGCATCATCAAAATTCAATGACTCTGAGCAAACCAAAGCGCTGTATTCGCCAAGTGAATGGCCTGCAAAATACTCAAAAGATTTCAAATCAAATCCATGTTCATCTTTAAGTACTTTAAAAATTGAATAGCTCACAGTTAAAATTGCAGGCTGAGTATTTTTTGTTAATTGGAGTTCATTTTCAGGGCCTTCAAGAATTATTTTTGAAATTTGAAAATTTAATTTTTCATCGGCTAGCTTGAATATTTTTTTTACTAGCTCATAATTGTTATAAAATTCAGTGCCCATTCCTACGACTTGTGAACCTTGTCCTGGAAATAATAAAGCGTTCATTTCTATCAGTTTTTTTAGTAATTATTACAGTTGATATAATCTTTTATTATAGTATAAACCACATTTTATAAATAATTAATAAAACTTAATTAACATAACAAATTATGGCTTTTTACGAGAACACAATAGTAGCTAAACAAGATACTGCAGAAAAAGATCTTAAAATAATTAAAGATAAATATAATGAGATTATTAATAATTCATCTGGAAAAGTTATAAAAATTGAGGAATGGGGTTTACTGAATTTAGCTAAAAAAATTAAAAAATATAAAAAAGGTTTTTATATTCATTATAAATTTGAAGGTAACGGCGTCACGATAAATGAATTAGAAAAAAAAGTTAAAATTGATGGCTCTATAATCAGGCATTTAACTGTTAAGTATAAAAATTTAGATACCAAGAACGAATTTTTTAAAAAAAAATAATCCACTATGAAAAGAAAAAATAAAAAATTTCAAAAAAAAAATTCAAGCTCGCTTAATAAACTAAGTCTATTTCAAAAAAATGATGGTAGATTTTCGAAAAAGTGCCCTCTTTCCGTAAAGGATGCTCCATTACTTGATTACAAAAATATTAATCTACTAAAAAAATATATATCTGATAATGGAAAGATTTTATCTTCAAAAATAACATCGGTATCATTCAGTAAACAAAAAAAATTATCAAGAGAAATTAAAAAGGCAAAAATTTTAGGGTTAATATAATGGAAATAATTTTATTAGAAAATATTCTTAATTTAGGAAATATTGGGGACAAGGTAACGGTTAAGAATGGGTATGGTAGAAATTTTCTTCTTAAACAAGGTAAAGCCTTAAGATTTAGTAAAGATAACCTTGAATTAGTAAATAAAAAAAAAATGAACTAAATAAAAAAAATACTGAGACAAAAAATAAATTTAAAGAAATTGCAAAAATTGTAGAAAATAAAACTTTTATCTTCAATAAAGAAAGTAAAGAAAACGGGGAACTTTTTGGTTCTATAAAACCTAAAGAAATAACAAACATGATTAAAGACCAAGTTAACGCGGAAGTTAGTCCGTCTCAAATAATATTAAAAGATGAACTTAATAAAATTGGATTATATAAAATAGATATCAATTTTCATTCTGAAGTTAAGGCAAATATTTCTATCAAGATAGACAAAGTACAATCCAAATAACTTCTCCACAGAATTTAAAAAAAGTGTGTAACTTTTTTCTTTTAAATTAAAAGCATTCTTTTATCTTGCTCAAGTGGAAGAAATAAAATCGATTCAAAAAAATCTTGAAAATAAGCAACCTTCTAATCTAGAGGCAGAACAAGCCCTTATTGGATCAATACTAGTCAACAATGATATTATTGATGAAGTTTCAGTCATTATAAAATCACACATGTTTTATGATCCTGCGCATATAAAGATTTATGAAACTATTGAAAACTTAAATAATAAAGGAATGATTGCAAATCCAATTACACTTAAAAATTTTTTTGAAAAAGATAACATGCTCAGTGATGTGGGTGGTACAGAATATTTAGTTAAACTAACTAGATTTTCTGGCTCCGTAAAACAATCAATCGATTATGGAAAAATTATTCATGAAATGTATCTAAGAAGAGAGTTGGTAATGGTTTCTGATAAATTATCATCAGATACTTTAAATGCAAATTCTGAGGAAAAAAATGCAGAAACCATTATTGAAGAAACAGAAAAATCTCTTTACGATTTAGCGGAAAAAGGTACTTTTTCTCAATCATATTTAAAATTTAATAAAGCATTAGACGAGACAATAAAGATGGCTACTCTTGCTATGCAAAGTGATCAAGGGATTGTTGGTGTGCCTACTGGTCTTACTGATTTAGATGAAAAATTAGGCGGTTTACATAAATCAGATTTAATAATTTTGGCAGGTAGGCCCTCGATGGGTAAAACAGCTTTAGCTACTAATATTGCGTTTAATGCCTCACAACATATTTTAAATAGGCAAGAAAAATCTGCTGTTGCCTTTTTTTCACTAGAGATGTCATCAGAGCAATTATCAACTAGAATTTTATCAGAACAAGCTAAAATTAAATCAGATGATATACGACGTGGTAAGGTTACTGAAGAAGAAATAAATAGGTATATAGAAACTTCAAGAAATATTTACAATTTACCTTTATTTATTGATGAGACGCCAGCAATTACTATCGCCGCTTTAAGCAACAGGGCAAGACGTATTAAAAGATTGCATGGTTTAGCTCTAGTTGTTGTTGATTATATACAGCTGATGCGTTCTAGTTTAAATAAACATGAAGGTAGAGTTCAAGAAATTTCAGAAATCACTCAAGGTTTAAAGGCTCTTGCCAAAGAATTATCAGTTCCAGTTTTAGCACTATCTCAGCTATCTAGAGCCGTAGAACAAAGAGATGATAAACAACCTCAATTAGCTGATCTAAGGGAGTCCGGGTCAATTGAACAAGATGCTGATGTAGTAATGTTTGTTTATAGGGAGGCCTATTATCTTGAAAGAAAGCAACCGAAATTAGGTTCAATTGAGCACGCTGAATGGCAGTCAAAAATGAATGATGTTAATGGCTTAGCTGATATTATTTTGGGTAAACAAAGACATGGTCCTACTGGTACTGTTAAAGTAGAATTTGAGGGTATTTATACAAAATTTAAAGATTTAACTAAAAATTAACCTAAATTTTCCCTTTAGTTATAAATAAATTAGGATATATCTGAAATGTTTACATGTTCGCTAGTTTTTATAAAAAAATAATTATAGATTTTCCAAGATTAACGCTTCTTTTTTTAATTTTAACTATTATTTTTTCAATTTATCATTCAAAAAATTTTAATTTGGATGCTTCTTCTGATGCTTTGCTACTTGAGGGGGATCCTGATTTAAAATATCTAAGAGAAGTAAATGAAACTTATGGCACTAAGGATTTTTTAGTTTTAACTTACACACCAATTTCAAATTTTACAGAAAAAGAGACCATTCTCAATCTCCAATTACTTAAATCAAAAATTGAAAAATTAACTTGGGTTGATAACGTTATTACAATCATTGATGTTCCTCTCTTAAAAAGTACTGATGAGGGTTTGATGGAAAGACTTACAAATTATAAAACATTAGCTTATCCAGAAATTGATAGAAAAAGAGGTTTTGATGAAATTATAAATAGTCCTATCTATAGAAATTATGTAATTAGTGAAGATGGTAAAACCTCTGGCATAGTGGTTTATCTTAAAAAAGATGAAAGATTAGAAGAATTTATTAAAATAAAAGATCAGTATTTTTATCAGTTGAAAGAAGTAGGGTTATCTAAAGAAGATAAATTAAATTTTAAAAAATTTATTAAAGAGTATGAGGAATATAAAAATTTATATAACTTAAGAAATCATCAAAACATTACAGAAATAAGAGATGTAATTAGCAAATATGGAGAAAATGCAAAAATACATTTAGGTGGAATACCAATGATTGCAGATGATATGATGAGCTATATTAAAAACGACATCATAGTATTTGGTTTAGGGGTTTTTGTTTTTATAATTATCACTCTTTGGTTTATTTTTAAGAATATAAAATGGGTTTTAATGCCATTGTTGGGTTGTGCAACGTCAGTAGTAATAATGATTGGCTTGCTTGGATTGATTGGGTGGAAAGTGACAGTGATTTCATCAAATTTTATTGCTTTGATGCTTATACTAAACATGGCGATGAATATCCATGTAACTGTAAGATTTTTACAATTAAAAAAAGAATTTCCAGAACTTAAAAAAAATGAAGTTATATTTCAAACAAGTAAAAAAATGTTCCTTCCAATTCTTTATACGGTTTTAACTACTATATGTGCATTTTTATCTTTAGTTTTTAGTGGAATTAAACCAATAATTGATTTTGGTTGGATGATGACTTTAGGATTACTCATTTCTCTATTAGTGACATTTTTATTATTACCATCTTTAATAAGTGTAATTTCATCAGAAAATGAAATTGATATAAAAGATACAGAAAAATCATTTATTACCTCATCATTAGGGTCTTTTACAAAAAATAATAAACTTTTAATATTTGGATCAGCTCTACTAATTGTAATATTTAGTATGACAGGAATTTTTAAGCTTGAGGTAGAAAATAGCTTTATAAATTATTTCGACAAAGAAACTGAAATTTATAAGGGTATGAAAAAAATTGACGATGATTTAGGAGGAACTACTCCATTAAACGTAATACTCAAATTTCCTAAAAAAACAAAAGAAATTAAGAAAGAAGATGATGAATTTGATGAATGGGAGGAGGATAACGAAACAAATGAAAATAAAGCTAAATATTGGTTTACTAGAGACAAAATGGATAAAATTATTAAGGTGCATGATTATTTAGACTCATTGCCTGAAATAGGAAAGGTCTTGTCATTTGGCTCTATTTTAAGGGTAGCTGAAGATTTGAACAATAAAGAATTACAGAGTTTAGAAATTGCTGTTTTATACAGCAAGATACCCGTAGAAATAAAAAATGAGATTATTTCACCATATATATCTGTAGAAAAAGATGAAGCTAGAATTAGTTTAAGGATTAAAGACTCATTGGAAGGATTGAAAAGAAACGATCTAATTAAAAAGATAAATTCTGAACTTAATTCAAAGTTAGGTTTAGAAAAAAGTGAATATAAATTAGCAGGTGTATTAATTTTATTTAATAATTTATTACAAAGTTTATTTAAGTCTCAAATTCTTACGTTAGGAATAGTTTTGCTTGGGATATTTTTAATGTTCTTCCTCTTATTTAGAAATGTTGTAATTTCTTTGATTGGAATAGTTCCGAATTTTATTGCTGCTTTTTTTATTCTTGGCATTATTGGTTTTTTAAAAATCCCTCTTGATATGATGACCATTACTATAGCCGCCATCACCATTGGTATAGCTGTTGATAATAGCATTCATTATATATACAGATTTAAAGAGGAATTTAAAAAAATAAAAAATTATAATGGTACACTTGATAAATGTCATAGCACAGTAGGGATAGCAATTTTGAATACATCTATTACTATCGTATTTGGGTTTTCTATTTTAGTTTTATCAAATTTTATACCTACTATTTACTTTGGAGTATTTACAGGTATAGCAATGTTACTAGCTATGATATCGGTTTTAACGTTGTTGCCAAAACTAATTCTTACTTATAAACCATTTGGTGAAGAGACTAATGAATTCTAATAATGGAAGATTTTGTAGTTAATTTTTTGAATAATCTAAATTTGTTAGATATTTTTTTCTTGCTAATTCTAACCTACAATATATTTCAATGTTTTTTTAAGGGATTTTCCTTGAGTTTAATTTCATTTATGAAATGGGTTTTATCAACAATAACAACAATCATATTGACCCCAAAATTTCAACCTATAGTAAGCCAATACATTGAATCAAAATTTGTTAATAGCGTAGGACTTGGAGTGGTAATTTTTATTTTAACTTTATTTATAATAATTTTAATTGGAAAAACTTTAAGTAAAACTATAACCTGGACTGGTGTTGGGTCTATAGATAAAGGATTTGGTTTATTGTTTGGTTTTTTTAAAGGATATATTGTTGCGGTGTGTTTATTTTCAATTTTTAATTGGTTTTATCCTTATCAAAATTGGGGTATATCAGTTGAAAAGGCGATATCGTTTAAATTAATAAATAAAGGCAATGAGATCTTAATAAAGGAATTTCCTTCAAGTGAAGATTTCATTGATACAAAAGAAAAAATTGAAAAATTTTAATTCAGACAAGTTAAGAGAAGAATGTGGAATATTTGGCATATCTAATCACGGAGATGCTTCCGCATTAGTTGCTTTAGGTCTTCATGCTTTACAACATAGAGGTCAGGAAGGCTGTGGTATTGTCTCTTTTGATGGAAAAAATTATCACTCCGAAAAAAGACAAGGCTTAGTTGGAGATCATTTTACAAATCCTGAAACTTTAAAAAAACTTCCTGGAGAATTTGCAATTGGTCATAATCGTTACTCCACTACCGGCGAAACCTCTATAAGAAATATTCAGCCTTTTTTTGCTGATTTGCACATGGGTGGGTTAAGTGTTGCTCATAATGGAAATTTAACTAATGCACTAATACTAAGAGAAATATTAGTCAAAGAGGGAGCAATTTTCAGAACAACTAGCGACACAGAAACAATTGTACAACTTATAGCTAAATCAAAAAGGGAAAAATTTACTGATAAATTAATTGAAGCTTTGTTTCAAATACAAGGTGGATATTCTTTAATTCTAATGACTAATAAAAAATTAGTCGCTGTTAGAGATCCCTATGGAATACGACCATTGGTAATAGGTAAATTAAAAGATTCATATATTTTTGCTTCTGAAACTTGTGCATTAGATATTGTTGGAGCAACTTTTGTTAGAGAAGTTGAAAATGGTGAAATAGTGATCATAGAGAATAATGAATTAAAATCTGTTAAACCGTTTCCAATACAAAAACCTCGACCTTGTGTTTTTGAATATATTTATTTTGCTAGGCCAGATAGTATAATAAAAAACAAGTGTGCCTATGAATATAGAAAGAGATTAGGCATCGAACTAGCAAAGGAGACGGATTGTGAAGCTGACTTTGTGGTTCCTGTGCCAGACTCTGGTGTGCCAGCGGCTCTGGGGTACTCTGACCAATCGCAAAAACAATTTGAATTAGGTTTAATAAGGAATCATTATGTTGGAAGAACATTTATCGAACCAACTCAAAATATTAGAAGTTTGGGAGTAAAACTTAAATTGAGTTCTACAAAAACTATTGTTAAAAACAAATCAATAATTCTAATTGATGACTCTTTAGTCAGGGGAACTACTTGTCATAAAATTGTTAAAATGCTTTATGAAAGTGGCGCAAAAGAAGTTCATGTTAGAATTGCGTGCCCAGAGATTAGATACCCTGATTTTTATGGCGTTGATATGCCTACTAAAGAAGAATTGCTTGCTTTTATGAAAAATAATCATGAAATGTGTCAGTTTATAAATGCTAAAAGTTTAAAATTTTTAAGCTTAGAAGGTCTTTATAAAGCTCTCTTAGGTCAGAAAAGAAATAATAGTTATCCCCAATTTAGTGATCACTATTTTACTGGTGATTATCCAATTAAACCTAACGATAATTTACAAGGACTTAAAATTAAACAATTATCTTTATTGAGTGGAAAGTCTAATAATTAGTTAATAATAACAAGATTATTTTTTTTATTCAAAAATAATATGGACTCGTCAATTATTATTGGTTGAGACTTAATTTTTGAAGGCAATTTATAAATATTGTCTATGCTTCCGTTCATTTTAAATTTTAAAACGTAGGAATTTTCAAGAAAGATAAATATTTGGCTGTTCAATATCATATAGCTTTTAAATATTGCATCTTTTTTATCTATTTTTAGAAAATCAGCAATTAATTGATTGATATCATATGAATAAATAATTTCCGAAGTATTTATATTCATGCAGATGATTAAATTATTTTTTGTAATAAAAAAAATATAATTCTCATAAATTAAAGGCTTAAGATTTGTGGAAAAATCAAATTTACTTAAAATTGAACCATTTTCGCTATTGATAATATATGTCGATTGATTTGCAGAAATTACAATTTTATTATTTTCATTTATGATTTCATTTCCTAAAAAAAGATTTGAAGGGTTTAGATCAGTGGATTGGTTTAAATTTATAAACCAATTTATATCAATATTTTTAAGACTCACTGAATACAAGGAGCCAAATGAATTTAAAAAATATAAGCTATTCTTATCTAGGGATAAACTATTAATAAATTGATTCTTAATAATATCTTCTTCAGTTGGTATTGCTTTAATTATATTGCCATTATTTTTATCAAAAAAAATTAGTTCATTATTTTGATTAGATGCGATCAACATTTTTTCTGTTATTTTCAAATTTGATCTAAAGGGAATTTTATATTTTTTAGCCCATAAAATTTTTTTCTCAGAATAATTATACGCATAAAGATAACCTAAATTATCCGATACAAAAATGATATTATTTTCTAATATCAAGTTTAATTTTTTTTTTATTTTTTTATATTTTTTTTTATAAAAGTTAAATTTGTGTGAAAAATTATCTTTACCTGTTGAAAAGATTATTAGATCGCCATTTTCATCATTTGCAACTAAGTTTTTCGATTTAAAAAGTAAAAGATTATTTATTTTATTTCTTGAAATTTTTTTACTTTTAAACGAAAGTTCATTAAGATCTTTATATTTAAAATTATCTAAATTATTATTATTTTTATAAAAAATATCTTTCCACTCAATATTTTTTTTGGGTGTAGATATTTTAAATTTATAATTATCATCAAATTCTATAATCTCATTAAATAATTTTTCTGATGATGAAAATTTTTTGAAATCCTTAAATTGATCATCTTTTTTTGAGATTGAAAATGATTCATTGCTCCAAATACCAGATTTATTGTCGAAAGAGCAAGATGATAAAAAAATAATAATTAAATAAAAATAAAATAATTTCATTATTTTATTCAAGAATTTGTTGTGAAATTTTTCCTAGAATTGATTTTTCTTTGACTAAATTTTTTAGTATTGTCTCACCTATGTTTTTTTCACCTGTCTTAATTAAATATAATGCTTTTTTTAGCTTAATTAAATCAGATTTATCTTTAGTATAATTAATTTTTTCTAATTTTTGAAAATAATTTAAAATTAGCTTTTTTTCATCAACTAAATTTTTTTCAATAATTAAATTTAAAGCAAGAATTGAATAGACTTTATTTTTACTGTTAATAATTTCCTCATAAAAATTTTTTGCCTTGTTTTTTTCTCCTGAAGATAAATATAGCCCTGCCTGCACGTATTTTTCTGCTATTGAATTATTCTTCTTTTCTTTTAATACATTAAATACAATTATTGAGATGAGTAATAAAAATAATGAAATAAAAATAAAAATAATTTTTAATTTATTACTACTGTAAAATAATTTAATCTTATTTGTTGGGTTGATATTATTATCTAGACTATTATCCATTATAGTTATGTATTTTTGATGGAAAATTTTTTAATTTTACATCTCTAGTATATTTTTTTACAGCTTTTTCAATAATTCTATTAATGTTTGCGTATTTTTTAACAAATTTTGGATAAAAACCACTTAATCCAAGCATATCGTCTGTAACTAGAATTTGCCCATCACAATAAACAGAAGAACCAATACCAATAGTGGGTATTTTTATTTTATTTGTGATCATTTTAGCGGATTGTGGTGATAAACATTCTAGAACAATTGCAAACGCACCAGATTTTTCTATTAATTTTGCTTCCTTTAAAAGCTTTAAAGCTTCATTTTTAGTTTTACCTTCTATTTTAAATTTTTTTTTGTGCTGAGGTGTATATCCTATGTGCCCCATAACGGGTATTTTTTCATTTATTAAAAATTTAATTATCTTATAATTATTTTTATTACTTTCCAATTTAACGGCATCACATCCTGTTTTTTTTATAATTAATTTTGCATTTGTTTTTGCTGATTTTGGATTTTCATAAGTTCCCTTAGGCATGTCAGCAACTAAAAGAGATTTTTTAACTCCTAATCTTACGCTTGATGTATGTTGAATTATATTATCTAAGCTTAATTTATGTGTACCTTTGTGCCCATATAAAACATTCGCCATAGAGTCTCCAACAAGAATTATGTCACAAAAATTATCTAAAATCTTAGCTATTGCTTTCGAATAAGCTGTCAAACAAACAATTTTTGATTTATTTTTTTTTAATAAAATTTTTTTTATTTTTTTGCTCATTATTCTAGTTCAATTGTGCTAGGTGGTTTTGATGTAATATCATAAACAACTCTATTAATTCCCTTAACATTATTTATAATTTTATTAGAAATGTTATCTAAAAAAAATTTTGGAAAATTAAAATAATCTGCTGTCATTCCATCCTCAGATACTACAGCTCTTAATAAACAAATATTTTCATATGTTCTTAAGTCTCCCATTACACCGACGGTCTTAATTGGCAATAAAGCAGCATATGCTTGCCAAATTCTCTTGTACAGTTTTTTTTTAATTAATTCTTTTATGTAAATATTGTCTGCTTCTTGAAGTATCTTAATTCTTTCTTGTGTTATGTCTCCTATTATTCTAATTCCTAAACCTGGGCCAGGAAAAGGATGTTTATAATTTATTGAGTCTACCAATCCTAGAGATTTTCCTAAAATTCTGACCTCATCTTTAAAAAATTCTTTCAATGGTTCTATCAATTGCAAATTCATTTTTTTTGGTAATCCTCCTACATTATGATGAGATTTTATTTTAGAAGTTTTACTTCCAGATGAAGATTTGCTCTCAATAATATCTGGGTAAAGAGTGCCTTGAGCTAAAAACTTAATTTTTTTATTTTTTTTTGACTCTTTCTCAAAAACTTTAATAAATAAATTTCCGATTATTTTTCTTTTTTTTTCGGGGTTTGAAATATTTTTAAGTCTTTTTAAAAATATTTTTGAAGCATCAATTAATTTAACATTAAGTTTATATTTATTTTTAAATAATCTATAAGTATATTTAAATTCATTCTTTCTCATTAATCCTGTGTCCACCATTATACAAATAAGATTTTTTTTAATTGCCTTATTAACTAATAGTGCAACCACGCTGCTATCCACACCTCCAGATAGAGCACAAATAACTTTGTCATTTTTAACTTTATTTTTTATCTCATCTATTAATTTATTTTGTTGGGATGGAATATTCCATTTTTTTCTTATTTTACAAATTAAAAATAAAAAATTTTTAAATATTTGTTTTCCATTATCTGTATGTGTTACTTCTGGATGAAACTGTACACCGTAAATTTTATCTTGTGTATTTTCTATTATTGTTAATTTAGAGTCCTTAGTTGAGGCAACTGTTTTAAAATTCTTAGGCAGCTTGACTACAGCATCTTCATGACTCATCCATACAGCTTTCCTAATTTCAAGATATTTGTTAGTTAAAGGAGAATTTTTTTTTTTAAATAAATAGGCTCTTCCAAATTCTCTTCTTTTTTTTGAAGGTTTGATTTTACCGCCTAATATTTTTGCTATTAGTTGTAAACCATAACATATTCCTAATATTGGTATTTTTTTTTTAAATATTTCCTTTGGAACAGTTTCAAATTTTGTAGCTGTGACTGTTGAGGGGCCTCCAGAAAATATAATTCCTTTAACATCATTATAATCTCTTAATTTATTAATTTTTTTTGGTGTGATTATTTCAGAATATACACCAAGTTCCCTTATTCTTCTTGCTATTAGTTTTGTTACTTGTGAGCCAAAATCGACAATTAAAATTTTATCTTTATTTTTTTGAGATTGCATTTATTTTTTTGATAAATTTTCAATTTCAATTTTTAATTCGTCGCTTTGATTGCAAAAATTAATACATATAGCTTTTAATTTTTTATTAAGTTCTTTACTTTTGTTGTAATCGGATGAGGACAATTTTAATTTTGCTAGACTATAAACTGCTTCTTCATTTTTGGGATTTAATAACATAACTGTATTTAAATTTTGTTCCTCTAGAATTATATTTTCTCTTTTGTTAAAAATTTTTGATAAATATAAATAAGATGACTCATTTTTTGGATTATAAACTATATCTTGTTCAAATTTAAATCTAGCTTCATCAAATTTTTTTTTATTAAATAAATCGACTCCATCTTTATAAAATTTAGATTTGGCAAATAAAATATTTGGTGCTAGTAAAAAAAGAAAAAAAGAGATAAATATTTTTTTTATCATAATTTATAGTTTATTGTTTTTTGCGTCATTTCCACGCTATGTACCATGCTTTCGTAAAATCCTGCTTTTGTAATTTTTATAAATTTTGCTTTTTTATTTATTTCTTTTAAATTTTTAGCTCCAATATATCCCATTGAAGATCTCAATCCACCTTGTAGTTGATATATTATTTCAGATACCTTTCCTTTATATTCTACTCTACCCTCTACTCCTTCTGGTACAAATTTTGATTTATCTTTAAAATTTTTTTGAAAATATCTATTCGCCGACCCAGCTGACATTGCGCCTATTGAGCCCATTCCTCTATATTCTTTAAAAAATTTTCCTTTTACTTTAAATTTTTTTCCTGGACTTTCTTCAGTACCAGCAAAAATTGACCCCATCATTATAGCATCAGCCCCTGCGGCTAAAGCTTTTGCAATATCTCCTGAAAATTTAATTCCGCCGTCAGAAATTATTTTTATATTTTTTTTATTAAGTGCTTTTTTAACCTCTATAATAGCTGATATTTGAGGCACGCCTATTCCAGCTACCATTCTAGTTGTACAAATCGATCCAGGCCCAATTCCAACTTTTATTATATCAGCTCCTGAATTATATAATTTTTTTGCAGCTTCTCCCGTTGCAATATTTCCAACACAAATTGGAATTTTTTTTATGATTTTTCTAATTTTTGCTAAAGTTTTAAGAACTTTTTCACTATGGCCATGAGCTGTATCAATGACTATCAAATCAGCACCGTTAGATATTAACGATCTCGCTCTATCCATATCTTCTTCATTGGTGCCTATAGCTGCTCCAACGAGTAATTTTTTATTTTTTACTTTTTTTACTTCTTGTGATTGATTTTTTATGCTTAAATTTCGGTGAATAATTCCTATACCACCTTCTTTGCCTATTGCTATGGCCATTTTAGACTCTGTTACTGTGTCCATTGCGGAAGATAAAAATGGAACTTTAAGAGAAATTTTTTTTGTTAATTGGAGGTGTATATTTGTTCTTGAGGGCAAGACGGAAGAATATCTGGGTAAAAGTAAAATATCATCAAAGGTTAACGCTTCTTTAATTGCATCCATAATAACTTATATACAATTATTTTTATTTATAAAGACTTTAAAATTTCACAATGTAAATAAGTTTCTTTTGACTCTTTTCTGCTAGATTCTGGCTTAAAAAAATTTACTTTTTTAAACACCGATTTTGCTAGATTTTTCACTTCTATAAAGTCCTCTCCCATAAAAATTTTTGAAACTAATACACCTTTAGGTTTTAGGGTGTTCTTAGATAGATTTATTACTTCGGCACATAATTGATTTGTTCTTATTGAGTCTAATGATTTGTTCCCAGTAGTATCAGCGGCCATATCAGATACAATTACATCTAAATTTGACTTAAAATAACTAATAACTACATCTTTTATCTCATCTTCAAAAATATCTCCTTTGATAAATTTTAAATTTTTAATTGGCTTCATATCTTTAATATCTATAGACATTATTTTACCTGTTTTAATTAATTCACTTGCTACTTGACTCCACCCACCTGGGCAAGATCCTAAATCTAACAAGTTAGTTTTATTTTTGATGAATTTAAATTTTTTATTAATCTCAATTAATTTAAATGATGCTCTGGATCGATAACCTAAAGCCTTTGATTTTTTAAAAAATTGATCTCTGTGTTGTTTGATTCTCCATGAATTACTTTTTTTTGTTCTTTTCGATTTTTTCATTATAAAATATCTTCATGATTATCATCAGATATTTTTTCTACATTTTTTTTATTTTGATTGTTATAAATTAATATGCTTACAGGTATTGAAACTATGTAACTAATTCCAAATATTAATAATGTTTCTAAAGTATAAAATAAAAGTGCTATAAAAACTATTCCTATACCTAATAATAAGAAAACAGTGGCTTTGGGCGATATAGATATTTTTTTTAACGCCAAGGTTGGGATTTTGCTTACTAATAAAATTGCAATTGAAATAGTCAAGAATGGAGTTAACTGTTTAACATTTAGTCCAAAGTTTAAATTAGTTAGTTCATAAATTAATGGCATTAAAATCAATAGCCCTCCAGCAGGTGCTGGAATACCTTCGAAGAAATTATTCTTCCATTTTTCTGTTTCATTAATTTTAGTTAAATTAAATCTAGCTAATCTTAAAACACAACAAACTGAATATATTAATGTAATAGCCCATCCGAGTTTTCCATAATTATTTAATTCCCAAAAATATAGAATAAAAACCGGGGCTATACCAAAACTCACAAAGTCTGTTAAAGAATCTAATTCTTTTCCAAATTCAGATGTTCCTTTAATTAATCGAGCAATTCTTCCATCCAGTGCATCTAAAATTGCTGCTATTAAAATTAAAGTGACTGCTAAACTAAAATTACCATCGATCGCAAATTTAATTGAGCTTATACCTAAGCAAACTCCTGCAATTGTTAGAATATTAGGTAATAAGTATCTTGTTTTTTTTGATGAAACTAATTTAAATTTTTTATTTTCTTCCATTACT
>Ga0209631_10001361_pt1 | contig 31429 bp, 32 predicted proteins | sample COG_08_FD_184752 | JGI IMG/M metagenome (GOLD analysis project Ga0209631, IMG submission 184752) | Pelagic Microbial community sample from North Sea - COGITO 998_met_08 (SPAdes) (version 2) | ecosystem: Environmental > Aquatic > Marine > Neritic zone/Coastal water | place: Helgoland, sampling... | reverse complement strand
GTCGTCGCAGCGATCTTCACAAGGTCCGCGATCGGCGTGGTCGTCAGTGAGTTCTTCGTCCGAGTGATTCGAATCAGATACTCACTGCCTGTTCCCGGTGCCCACGATGGTATGTCCGAGTCCAGCCAGATTATTACGCCCGTGTTTCGAAACTGATTTGTTCCGTCGATCGGGACGAACGATCCCCACGTGCCTACGCCTGTTGAATACTCGTAGGTCGGAGTGATGCCGGAGCCGCTGGCACCCGTGTCGAGGATAGCCTCGATCTCCTGGAACTTCGCAGCATTGCCGACGATCAGGTAGTCGTCGTCTGCGACGAACAGTGTGATGTTCCCGGCACCACCTGTGCTCAGTGCAGTGGTCTGATCGACTCCGTCCACGTCCACATTGTCCGCGTCACCGAATGATCCGGAGAGTTGTTCAACAGGTCCGATGCCTACCCCGACAAACAGTCCCGTCAGTTTGTCAGCAGAACCTTCTGTCGCGATCATTTCGAGACCGGAAATGTCTCCACCTGTGGCTGCGGTTTCATCGATGTTGATAAGGAGGACTGCCTCTTCCTCAGCAGTCGCAATGTCACCCGTCGTATAGACGATGTCGATCGCTTCAACGTCACCGTAACCGGCAGCATCTACATCGATCTCCAAGGCATGGTCGTCATCTTCCAGGGCTGTGTGGTCGATGAGTACGGTGCCAATCAGCTCGATGTCTCCGTACAGGTCAACGACTCCATTGGCGTCGACAGAGAGGTGGGTGACCCATCCAGCGTCCGCAATGTTTGTCTGCATCGCAAACAGGCTGACGGAACTCAAGTTGTGTCGAGCGCGATCAGTACCTTCGTGCAGCTCCAGGGAAGGGTCCGTACCTTTGACTCGGACAGTCTCGATGACTGTTTCGTGAATCGTTTTCTCTGAACTCGGTCGTACCGAGATTGTGTCTACAGGCATTTAGCCAAACTCCCTGACGAAGATGTCAGCAATCCAGTCGATAGTTGTTGCCGCTACTCCGGTAACTTTAACAGCCAATCCGCCCAGGGTCGTGTCTGCTGATAGTGCCACATCCCAGTTCTCGTCGTCTTCGTGAAGCACAGTGAGCTGAGAGGTTTCCATGACCACCGAGGCTGCTCCTGTGCCGCGAGTCAAGGTGCCTTCGATGAAGTATCGAGCAGTCTCTGTGTTGTCGCTCTTACGTGCCATGAGAGTTCCTTCGAACCTCAAGGTATTGTCGTCGGTAAGAACCACTGTGTTGAGGACAGTTGCCGCTGTACCGTCTGTCGTAAGGTCTGTCTGCGTGGCATCGGTCGTCTGATTCTGCAGACTGATTCGATCTCCATCGTTGTGAAAGTAAACACTGAAGTTCTCGATAGACGGCTTAGTGATTCCGTTCGCACCTGCCGTCAAAGTAATCTTGATTTTCGAAGTCGTGAACTCGTATGTGCCTTCCTCGAACGGCACATAGTCTCCGGAGCCGTCGAGCTGAATCAGCACCGCAACTTGAGGATCAACTGCAGAAAAAGACTCGGTGATCGGGAAGTCAGCATCATTGATCTCCATTAAGGCATCCGCAATATCCAACTCTCCTGTTGCCACTGACACAGCGGAGTACTCAACCCACATGCGACCTTTTCGATTTCCTGCAAAGTCGAAGTCGAAGACGTACTCCGCATACTCGGCTCCGGAAACCATGGTCAGCTCATCTGCACTGATTTCCAACGTGTCGTAGACAAGCTGCTTGTTCCAGTAGTCAAGATCAGATTCAATCGTGACGTTGGAAAGAGCATCATAATAGCCTGCCGATTCTCCCTTGTTCGTAGTCTTCGCTGCAGCAAACTTTCCGGAACTTGTGGCCCTAAGCCTGAGTATGCCAAAGCCGTCGTCAGAGTCTGCCTCGTACAGCGTATCGTCAACCCAAAGCCTTGCGTGTGCCGGAGAGTCTCCAGATACCGCCGTGAAGTCTCCCTTGGCAATGTCAAACAGCAGTTCAACATCCTGTCCTGTTGGAATCGAGGCATTTGGCACAACGACTCGCGTGTAGCCGTTCAGGCTGTTGATAGAGCGAGACTCCCAAAGCTCAAGTTCCATTGAAGTAGAGATGTCCCACAGCCTGTCGTACCACTCAACCTGACACATTGAGCCGTCGAAGTCTTTTCCGACAATCAATGATCCCGAGCCGTCAACCAGTCCGCCAGAGGCTACGGTCCCTGTATCGTCATAAGCTCGTCCGATACCTACGGTCAAAGTAAGTGTGGAGTGCTCGAACAGTACGAAGCCAAAGTACCAAGTATCGTCGGTCAACGTACGAGGCAACGAATCAACAGAGACTGCTCCTCCAGAGTCGTACACTGTGGCCCTAAGAGTGTCGCCATCAATCAATTCCACGCTGAGTGTGTTGCCGCTCCCTAGTTGAAAGAGTTTACCTGTTCCGTCAGAAGAGCTGTTGACGGCGAAGTTAAACATCAACGTCCAGTCGTTACCGGCAATCGAGATGTCGGTTCCTGACAGGTACGAAGGAGTGGTTGACTCGAAGAGTGAAGTAGGAACCAGGTTGAAGCTTCCGCTTCCTGCTCCAATGCCTTCTCCAACAGTTCCAGTCTCTGTCAGGTCATTGGTTCCGGCGACAGGTTCTCCAGCCGTAACGTTTTTCGAAGCTCTCGTGCCAGACGTCTCTAACAATCCCCAACGTTGATTGAGGCTTGTAACGTCCTGCTGGAACCACTGGGCTCGACCATTGCCGACTCGCCAGATCAAATCCCCTTCTCCATCAAAGCCCAGGGACATGGCTCCCCATGTGGTCTCTGCGCCGACGCCGAGAATGTTTCCTGTGGGCGTTCCTCCGCTAACGTTGATCGTGACTCTCCACGCACCGTCATCGATCGCATCGATTCGTTTGTTGCCGGAGTAGCCTTCGAACCAGTTGGTGACCGATCGGATCGTTGCGCCTTCAACGTACGTGTCGTCGACTGCAGGTCCGTGAGCAACGAACCGTGCAGGCAGGTCTGCTCCAAGCTCCGCCCATGCCGTCTCCAGCGTGCGGCTCTTCACACGGTAGCCATTGATGACCGGCTGCTGTGTGTGATCTACGGTGGTCTCAGGACCATAGAACGGATTGCCGCTGGCCAGCTCAACGAACGGTTTGACTCGAATCGTCTCCGTAGTTGCGGCTGTCACGGAGAACGGAACTTCCACGTAAGGTGTGGAGACGCGCTCGAACAGCCGAGAGGTTTCCCAGGTCTCCGAAGTCTTGCTGTGCCTGATCTCGTACTGGATATTGGCAACCGTCGTGATCGCTGCCCATGTGATTCGGATGTTGTGCAGACGCTGATACGTGTTCAGCGAAGTCACTGCAGGGATCACCTGAATAGAAGTCGTCAAAGACGTTGCGTTGAGACTGTAGTTTCCAGTCGAGTCGATCGCCTTGATTGAGTACGTGACATCTTCCGTGGTATCTGCCACAACGCTGAAGCTTGTTCCTTGAAGCAGTTCGACAATAGGAGTTCCATTGTCCCAGTCAGAGCCTGTTCTGATCTCGTACTTCGGGAAGTCCAGGTCAGCCACGGCATCCCAGGTAAGTGTGACTGCGGCGTATCCACGATCCGCAGTAAAGTTCTCGACGTCTCCTGGAGGAGCTGACTTTCCAAGCACTGTTTGATTCAGCAGCTCTGCTGTAGAAACAATGTGTGAGGCTCCTGTGCCATTTGAAATCGAGGTTACCCAGAAGGAGTGAATCCCTTCTTCCGCAGGCTGGATCGTGATGTTCGGAATTCCGGTGACACCTAAGAGCTGCCGGTTCGTTCCTGGGGCTTCATACTCCACTCGATACAGTCGAGTCCGAGGATCGGTGGATGGAGTCCACGAGAGATTGACTCGTGTGTGAACCACACCATTCGTCACGTACAGAGATTCATCGAAGTTCAAGTTGGTAGGCGGCAGCAGTGTGCCTGTAGGCACCAGGCTGACTCGCTCGGGCTCAATGATGATCCCTTCTTCGACTCTCGCAAACTTCGTCTTGTCGTACCGCAGTGCCGTGATCTGATACTGATGAGTGTCAGCCTCGCGGTTGTTAAGCACCGTCCATTCCTGGGCAGACACAGCACCTTGAATGAAGAACACTGCGTTCAGAGGAATGTCCTTGCGCGGCCGACCGATCAAGCTGACATCCGCCCCCGAAGTCCCTGGACTAAGCTTGATGATGTCAGGAGCATTGTCCGCCACAACAACGACAAGACTATCTCCTGGTTCTGCAGTCCAGTCCTGGTCGAGAGTCACAGTCCCTGCGGTGATTGCATTCGGATCGTCGAGCGTCTCATCCCGATAATAATCAAGAGAGCTGACTAGCGTCCCATTGAACGCAGAAGCGAATGCTCCAGTAAGGTCTGATGTCGAGAGAGTAGTTCCTGCTTTGCCGTATCCTCCAGAAGTGGCATCTGCCCACTGACTATTCTGGAACGGTCCAAGGTCACTGGTCTGAGCCGCTTCGTAGTAAATGTGATTGATGTGGAGCGTGATCTCCCCGGTCGCTGGCAATAGTTGAACGGTGAGATTGTACCAGGTGTCGGCGGTCCACTCGGAAGCTGGAACGACGATGCGAGCCGCTTCTGCTGTGTCTGGCGTTGCCCCTCCAGCACCTGCATGCACAACGAGGTCACCTGTTCCATCGAAGCCGAGATAGAATGCTTCATCTGAAGTCAAAGTCCCTTCGCCAAGTTCAGCAATGATTCCAACAGGAACTGTGCCTGCTGCCGGAGTCTTGATGCCGCAGGAGATTACAGCGTTTGTGTTTCTATCCATTCCGCCAGACGTGGTGTCTGTCACAGACGTGATGGTGTCGCCGTCCGAAAAGCTTTCCTTCAAGACAGCCGACTGCAGAGGTGTGTAGATGTCTGTGTTGCGCCAGTACTGCAGTGTCGAAACAAGTACGACTCCTGAGTCCTGGACGTCTTGAGTGTAGCTTCCTGCTTCTCCCAAAACCGTCGCTGCTCCGCCCAGAGTTCCGTACCCTGCTCCGTTTGTGTTGGCCCATACAGAGCCCAGGAAGTCGGCTCCTGCTGACGTGCCTTGTTCGGCGACGAATTGATTGTTGATCCAGACTCGGATTCTGCCGGGACTGATTCGGTAGTCCCACAGAATGTCCAGGTCCTGGTCTTTAAGAAGGCTGGCGTAGGGAATAGCGATTCGAGCACTGGTTGCTACATCTGGAGACGCTGAGCCATCTCCTGCACGAAAAATAAGATTGCCAGAAGAATCAAACCCCACGTAAGCACCGGAGGACGTATCGTCACCAGCCTCGAAAACGAGCCCTTCAGGAGCAATTGCAGAAGGGATTTTGAGCGTACATTTGAAAGTGGCATCAGCATCAGACTCAACCCCTGTGTCGACGTAAGTGGTTACGGATGTGAACGTCGACTCGATGGCAAAAGCATCGGTCGCAATTGCAGGTGTCAAGGAGTGTAGATCGGTCGCCAACACTCGACCAGCAATTCTTGAACCGACTCGATGCTCGTCACTGATCTGAATGATTTGCCCAGGGGTGGTGTCTGCGTGGTCCCAGCCTGCCTCGTACGTGACAGTTTCAGTTTCAGTAGACTCGGCTTGCAGAATCCACTTGCCCATTCGAATAGCTTGTGCTCGGGACGTTGTGCCGAACGCGACCAGCTCAAGCTGTCTCCATCCGAATCGTTGAATGAGGTCCGGGTCTTCAACAACTTCGATCTGCTGTCGATAGAAGTCCAGAGGATCATTCCACGTCACCAGTACTGCAGAGTGCCGAGCCTTAAGGCCGACACCTGAGTAGGTAAAGTCACCGTCTTTGACGTTGGCGTTCGTAACAATCCTTACCGGGTCTTTCGGCTGATCGTTGCTGAAGGAAACACCCCCGGCAGACCAGAATGCCATGCCGCGAAAAACGGAAGCGATTGCATTCAAAACGGTGTAGGCTTCTTTGCGCTGAGTGATGACAGCGTTCAATGTGAAGCGAGGCTCTTGTCCGCCTTTGCCATCATCGACCAGTTCGTCACAGTAGATGCCGATCTGGTAAAGAGCTGCCTTGTCAACCTGCGAGGCATCAATGTCGTCGCCGAGACCGTACCGGCTGTTGGTGAGCATGTCATACATCACCCACGCAGGATTGTTGCAGTAGCCTTCAGAGAAGGTGCCATCCCAGATACCTGTGTAGACACGAGTCTCCGGATCGTAGTTAGAAGGATGCTGAATCTTCAGTCCCTGAATCTCATACGATCGTTTCGGAATCTTCCCGCCGAACAGTTCAGAGTCTACGGTGATGGCGACGTAGGCTGAGTCAGGATACTCAAACTTCTGCTCCTGAATCTCGACATACGAGTCAACGAAAATCTGGTCCTGTGTTGTGGTCTCTGTGGCTTCCGGAGTCGTTCGACTGATCTTGAAAATCAGCGGATAGTCGTTGGCAGCCACAGTGTAGCTGCTGAGGTCAATGCGGTACGCTCGCTGGTAGGCTGACTTTGTCTTTCCGGTGATTTCATTATTTACGATCTCCGTGAAGACGCCTCCCGAGTCGTTCTCAGAAACTTCGATCGAGATGCCAACTGTGTGAGGCAGCAGGTCTCCGTTCTCCGTGTTCTGAATCATCAGGGAAGGAAGTTGAATGATGATTCGAAGTGCATCAATGCTTTCTTCGGTGATGGTGAATTGCGGAGAAGAGACATCCGTGACTTCCTGACTCACCGAGACTGACGACTCCACTGCATCGAAGCCTTGAACTGCAGTCTGACTTGGAGTTCCCACACGAGTTTGAATTGTGACGCCTTCAAAGTTGAATGTGCCGTCAGCGTTCTGCACAAGAACCTCATCGAAGTAGATCGACTTGCCAGGATCGACAGAGTCCAGCAGCCCTTCGATCTCACCTTCGCAGAGCAGGTCTACAATCTGAGCTGTGGCGCGAGAGAACAGCGTAGCAGCATGATCCACAGGTGCTCGCTGATCTCCACCGCCCTTACTGGCTCCAGTAAGTACCAGTTGCTTTGCATCACTCATGCTTGAATGTCTTCCACTTTGATGCCGCCACTGATGACGGTCGAGCCGACAATGACCTGCCCATAAACCACCGGAACAGGTCCACCTTGTGACGTTTGATTTACGGGACCATTGAAGAGAAAGGATGATTGCTCATCTTCCTCTGCCTTCTCTTCTTCCTTTGGAGAAAGTGCTCCAGAGATAAGAGCAAAGACTCCAAGCAGAGCCAGGCCAATGGCAATTTTACCAAAGCCTCCAAGTGCTCCGCCGAATCCAAGAATGCCAGCCCCACCCCCACCCAAAGCAGGTAGCCCCAAAGGGGTAAAAATAGAACCAAGTCCACTGCCTCCAAGGAACAGTCCGAAGAGCGCTTTGAATCCGCCTTGAGTGTACGGCTCAAAGTGAAACTCTTTTGCCGATGTCGGCATGTGAAGCTCACACTCCACCATGCACGGACCTTCCGCCCGCCGGGAGATTCTCCACCACTGGTTTCGCATCGCGTTGGCGAACTTTCCAGGGTAGTTGGCTTCCAGCAGACGAATTGCTTCAGCAGGTGTTTCGACATCCAAGGTGTATCTTGGTTCGAATTGCTCCGCCAAAGCTCCGTACAGAAAAATAGTTTTCATCTCAAGACGTCCTTCGGATCAGGAAGGTCTTCTACAGACTCATCCTTCAATGCTTCGTGTCGCAAGTAATATCGGAGTCGCTTGACCCAGGGATTCAGGAGAACTCTAGCGGATAATCGGTCTTCTGTGTGATGGAGAATCTGGTTATCTCCAATATAGATTCCGCAATGGTTGGTCACCTTCGAGCCGATCGAGCCGAGCACAATGTCCCATGGACGCAGCTCCTTCATCGAGACTCGGAAAAACCCTGCATTTTCAATGTTGATTCGGGACAGCAGGTCTTGAGGATTTCTTCCTCGAAACCAGTTCTCGCCTCGGGGGAGATTCGGCAAGGTGTTGATGCCCAACTCTTTTCTGTAGATGTCTCGCACGAGGCACCAGCAGTCTCTCTGGCCACTTAGAAAAGTCCTGCCGACGTAAGGCTCCACGGTCGCAGCGTCTCCGAACCACTCGATGTCCGTGCAGACCTTGCCGTTGCAGCTCAGGATGCCCCAAGGGCGACGGGAGTCGTCTATCTGCTGGCTCGACATATCCTCGAAACTGGGAGCACGAGAGGACGTCTGAGTGTGGCTGTGAATGATTGCTTCAGCTTCAGCAGGATAACTCTCCAGCCGAAAGGAACTCTCTGGCTCCGGAGCCACGTTCTGCAGCGGGCGATACGTCCCTTCGTAAACGGCTCCTACTGACTCGTTCGGGTATTCTCTTAATGCATGCTGCTTGGCTGCTGCAGTGACCTGTGTGTCGAACATCTCATCTCCGCGCTCTGATTCTGGCAACTCCTGGAAAGGCTCTTGTCGGAAGATCGAGTCGGATGGTTCCGTCTTCCGGAGCATGGCGTACTTCACAGGATCGCAGACGCTTACCGCAGTTGTCCAGAGAAGGGTCGTCGGTCTCCGTATCGTCATTCAGGAAGTAAGGTCCAGTCGTGTCGGGATCTGCGATTCCATTTCCGATCCAAGGACATGTGGCAGCCCCGGTGTCAAATGACGAGCCGTTCCATCGACGATAAATGTGTGTGCAGGCATCTCTTAGAATCTGTCGCTTGGGAAGCATTCTGCCTGCCTGGTCCATCGAGGCGGACAGTTCAAACTCCACCATCATCCGAGTCTCTTTGACCTTTCGATCAATCAGATAAATCTGTGGCAGAAACATCGCTTCAGGATCAGGCTCGCTGCCGTCATCAAGGTATCTGTCGAAGGTCAGGAACCGAGTCATTCTCGCGCCCACTGGATCACCAAGCTCTTGAATGAGAGTGGTCATTTCCAGATTGGTATTGGCAATCTTCAGGCGAGGTGAGGGCAGAACTCCTTTGCCCAAGGTCTCGAAGCCTGTTGCCTCGATCGCGATCGGAGTGTAGATCGTGGAATTGAATGTGACGTTTCGGGAATCCTCGCGAAACGAAGAGCAGAAGTTGTACGTGCTTCCGTAGCCGCTGCCATCCAGCTTTTCAATTGCCGTAGTGTCGAGCGTAAAAAGCTGAACTTCGCGACCAGGAGTCAGAGACTGCTGTCGACGTAAGAGGCTGGCATTTTCGGTCATGAGTCATCTGCTCCAAACCATCTCTTGTACGTGACGACTGCTGTCTCGTGTGTGGCCCTCAGAGACGATCTGCTTCGCTTGTCGGTCGTGAACAACAAAGGTGTCGTGCTGCGAGGCGGCGTCCAGTAGAACGGCAGCCCTGCCCGTCCATCGAGGAAGTCTGCAAGTATCTTCGAGTTCGCCAGACTCATCTCTGAGCAGGACAGGTTCCAGATACTTTGCTGACTGTTGGTCCCGACGATGGCTCGCTGACGATAGCCTGCGAACTGCATCTCCTTGACCATGTATTCGACTTCTTCGCCACCCGAGTCCTGGGTAAACGAAATGTCAGGATGTGAGGGAAATGTCATAGCACATCCTCATTGGTCTTGGAGAATGCTCCGCCAGGTTTCTGCTCCTGCTGAACAAACTCATTGAACTGGGCTCTCATCTGCTGCTCCATGTCCTTCGCGATCTGGGCTCCGTTGCTGGCAGCATTATCGCTGTTGCCTTCGACCGTGACCATGACGTTCGGAGAATAAGAGACCGAAGTGACACTTCCACCGCCAGGCATTCTGCCAGTACTGTTGAGGTATTCAAGTCCTGCCATGTTCGGACGACTTGCTGCAGCGTTGACAACAAACTCATCACGAGACAGCAACGCATTGACTGAGTCACTCACTCCCGTACCTGGACCATGCACTCGTCCGCCGGTTGCGAATCGAGCAGGAGTTGCAGGATCATCGTTGACGAATCCCCCACCTGCTAGACCGGGTAGCCCGAATGCACTGTTGACTGCACCTCCGCCAGAGAATCCGAAGATGCCGCCAAAGAATCCGCCAAAGAATCCCATCAAAGGTTTGATGATCAACATGCGGACCACCATCCTCGCGAGGTCCGCAAGGATGGAGTTGATCAACGATTTGAAGTCGAGCTTTCCAGTTGTGACAAATCCTACAAGTGCGTCTTCGAGGCTGCCGAAGATTGAGCTGAAGGCATTTTTCAATTCTCCGCCGAATGTGATAGCCTCGTCTCCAAATCCTTTCAATGCAGCACTTCCGCGAGACGTCGAATTTTCCACTGTGGGACCAAAGAGACGGAACTCTTCGTTCAATGCCCGAGCTGCTTCCGTGGCACGTATCGCCGCGTTAGCAGACTCGTCAATTTGAGCTGAACGTGTCTCTCGTTCCGCATCCTGCTCAGGCGTAGAAACTCCACTGACTCCAGGAGGAGCCAAAGCATTTAGCCCAGGGATGGCTCCGAGAACTGCAGCCTTAAACGCAGTCACCAAAGCGGAGCCTGCTTGCGTACCGATAGTTCCAGCACCTGCTACGAGAGCCGCACGAACTTCTTCGATACTCTTGTCTCCTGCGGTTCCAAGGTCTGCTGCAATGGCTTCCGCTGTATCTTTAGCCTGTTTCGTCAGAGCATCTTTTCCTTCAACAAGAATCCTGTCGATCTGCTCAAGCTTTTGAGGACCGGCAGTCTTCGCCACCTCTTCCAGAAGTTTCGCCTGCTCTGCAAAGGCCGTCGTTGTCTGCTTCAGTTTATCTATCTGCTCTTGAACTCCTGCAGAGATTTCCTGCTGGTTGCGTCGGTTGGTCAGCCCTTCGAACTGAACTCTTTGAGAAAGAGTAGGATCGGTGGAAAGGAAGTCTGCACGTTCTCTTTGCTTTTCGGAGAGTCCGAACAATCGAATCTGTTCTCGCAAAGCCTGAAGTTTGGCTTCCGTATTGCGAGTCGACTCTGCAGCGGCGCGTGCAGCATCCTGCTCCGCCCGAGCACTGGCTCGAATGGTGTCCAGGATTTCTACCCGCTTCTGTTTTTGAGCTGCAATCTTTTTCAGAATTTCATCGTCCACTCCAGCAAGCTTAAGGTCTACCAGTTCCTGGTCTCCGCCGAACTGCTTCAGCAGAGCCACCTCTTCTCGCAGCTTGTCGAGGCGTACCTGGCCTCCACCTAACTTCTCATCAATGAATGCCTTTGCATTGTCATATCGAGATTTGAAAAGCAGTCCTGACTGCCACAGGTCTTCAATTTGAGCCAGTCGTTGAATGTATCCTTGCTGCTCTTGTTTCGCTTTGTTGGCTGCGCCACCCGCCTCTTCTTCGTCGCTCAGGATTCCTCGATTGCCTTGAGTAAACAGACCAAGCAGTCCTTGACTGACACGATCTGCAAATTTCAATTCCTGGCCAAACTTTCGGGCTCCGATAGCAGCATTCTTCAAAACATCTTCCAAAGAGTTGAGCTTCGTGGACTCAATTTGAATGTTGCCCAATTCGTCTCTGAGCCGCTTCACTTCTTTAGTGGCAACTTTGAAAGCCTCGCTCTCCTTCTTAACTCCGCTGAATCCCTCTCGGATTCTAATCTCCGCCAGTCGTTGAGCTTCGTTTCGGAATGCTACAATTTTACGCTGAGCCTCTGGCAAAACTCCTGTCAGAACTTCGTCAACCTCTTTCATCTGGTCGAGTCCAAGTCCCATTGTGATTCGCTCAGGCTGCACAGCGTCTGCTACAGTCGGAGAAGTTGTTCCAGACTTTGCACGATCAGCAGCAATGAGCGCCGCCGTCATTTCTTCCAGGCTTTTAGTGGTTTCGTCCGTAGCGACTTTCAGGTCTTCCGTCTTACGAGTGAGGAAGAAAAGTCCAGTGGCGAGTGTGGCCACACCTGCAACGACGGCTCCAACTGGCCCTAACATTAAACCAATTGCCCGAGCCAGCAGTCCGGCATTTCCGGCAACCGCGCTAGCCTTAAGCGTGGTTGCCAACTTCGACATGGTGCTTAAAGTGCTGGCGGAGAATGCGACTACGGAAGCTGCTCTGATGGAGAGAAGTGCCTTCAAAAACTGCCCGAGTCTTGTCGTTAGCTGGAAAAGAATCAGTCCAAAGCGTCCCGCATTATTGCTAAGAATGTTGAAGACTTTAATGGCAGCTACTGCTGCCATCAGGCTTACAATCAGTCGCAGGTTCTCCCCGATCAACTTGAGTGCTTTAGCAAGTCCTGCTGAAAGACCAACTACCTGATCCAAGGTGCCTGCAAATTCGACGAAGTTGTTTTTGAAAACTTCGAAAGCCTGGCCAACCGTAGACGTAGTTTCTCCGAAAGCTTTCTCGATGGAATCTTCTGCCGCAAGCATTGCCGCCACAACAACCTCACCTGTGAGCTGACCTTCTTCTCCAAGCTTGCGAAGTTCTCCTTGAGTCACTCCCAGGAAGTCTGCGATTCTCTGTCCTACCGTAGGCAACTGTTCGAGAACTGAGCGTAACTCCTCACCTTTCAGTCCAGCCGCACCCATACCCTGAGTCAACTGCCGAATGGCATTTGTAGCTTCAATGGTTGTGGCTCCACCAACAATCGCTTCTTTGGTCAGCAGCGACGTGAATCTTAAACGCTTAGCTTCAGAGAGTCCGAGCTTCTTGACGGCACGAGTTGTTCTCGCATAAAGCTGCACAGTGGCAGACAACGAAGTCCGCGATTCATTTGAAATTGCCAGTAGTTTTTTTCTGACCGCTACAAGTTCCTTCGTGCTTGAGGTGACAGTCTTGATTTTATTGTTGAGTTCGGTGAACTGCTCAACGGCTCGAAATCCTGCACGTACGCCAAGAGCTGCGAACAGGGTCTGCACTGCTCGGCGCATGATAAAAATCTGACGGGATGCGATGTTCGCCTTCTCGCCAATTCTCGAAATGTTCTTCCCGACAACTCGTGTGCCGTCAGAACGAACTCGAATGTGCAGTGTGTTGGTAGCCATTTACTTGAAAATCTTCCTGGAGTTCTGGGCAACCACTCCTGCGCCGAACAGTACTGCTCGTTCAGCAAATCTCGGGTACGGAGCACGGTCAGGTGCAGGACTTGACCGAGGGGCAATGTTACCGACATTCAAGTCATTAACGTAAGGCAGGTTGTTACTAATCCACAAATCCTGTCCTGTGCGGCGATTTAGAATAGCCGACCAGACGGCTGCCTGGGTGGCTGCTCCTGAAGCGTCGGCAGTACTTCCAAACTCTCCTGGAGAAACCGCCGCTCGTGTTCCAGATGCAGGTGAGCCCAGGGCTCCTGTCCAGTTGCTGATTGCCAGACTGGTGTCGACCGGAGTGAGAGCTATCACTTCCTTCGCGATCTCACGTCCGGCCAACTCCACAATTCGATTGACTGAGCGTTCCACTTCTTTAGCACGAAGATTCATGTCCAGTGCGAATTTTGCAGGAGTTGCCATTTCACTTGCCCTTGCCTTTTATTTTCGCAGTGGCTTTGGCCTTCTTCTCTTGCCATTCCAAGTACACAAGATCCAGCTTGCGAACAAGCTTCTTCATGTTGAACGTCAGTTCTTCGTTCAAATTCCAGTCTATGCAGTATTGTCGAATTGAAGTGTAAGGAATTGGCCCCACACTCATTCCGAGCTGCCTGTCGGGACAGAGTTCCCAAAAAGCATCAAAGTAAAGATTAAGTCCTGGGAGAAGCTCTGGCTCATTAAGCAGCGGATCAGGAATTTGACTTTCATCCTTATCCGCATAGCGAGCATGCATTGTGTCTCGCTGCTTACCGTAAGTGAGCTGCCACCTCAGGACTTCTACGAGTTTCCCTCCATCACTTCGAGTTCTTCTGCGCGAAAGGCGTCTGCTTCCGAGCAAATTTCCAGAATGTCTGTGTAGACTTCCGGATAATTTTCCAGCAACTTAAGAATGTTCTTTTCAGTGACAGGCATCAGGTCAGCAGCGGTCTCCAAAGGAGCTGCTTCACAAGCACCTTCCTCGTCAACAGTGTACGGCTCGATGCCGTCTTGCCACTCTCCATTAACTTTCGTCTGCCAGCCCTTAATGACGCTTCTAGCATACGTCAGACGGCTGACTGCTTTCAGCGGCTCCACAAGGCCAGGAGGAATCTTGCCACCTGCTCCCACCTTCAGCCGCCGCATGTACGGCTGCAGCAATTCAGTGTGAGTTGTGTCGTACTCTTTGTTTGCCCCACCTGCTCGCCGAAGCAATACCTTCGTAGTCTCGTCCAGCTCGAACCAGCATCCTTCAGCTTCTGCCTTAGGGTTAGTTGCATAGTTGCTGTTAAGTCCCATCTGAATCTCCTGTGTGCAGTCGTCAATAAAAAAGGCTCGGCCCTACATTGGACCGAGCCCGAAGTCCGAACAGAATTCCTCGATTAAGTAGCTGCGGCTGTTGGCAGGTAATCGAAGAACACGGCAGCCAGAATGTGATTCAACGTGGAGTCCACGTCGATTCCGTTTGCACCTTCGCTGGTCAGCGGAAGTTTAATCGGAGTGTCTGCTTCAACGTTGGCCAAAGCACCTGAGCCTGCCAGCAATGGAATGTCAAAGCTTACTCCCTTGTTGGCATTGTAAAGGCTGAAGTCAACCGTCAAGTCATCGTTGGCACGAACCGAAGCCAGCGCGGAAACGTTGGCGAAGAATGGTTCGAGTTCGAGCTGAACTCCGAAGTCTCCTTCCGACATTTCAAATGCCCCTGTCGTACCAATCGCGAGGTTACGAGAGAGGTTGTTGTTGACAGACAATGTCAGCTCACCGATCTGTGCAAACAGTGGACTCGGGAAGCTGTCTGTTGCACTGACCACGTTGATCTTGATTCGAGGCACGCTGGACGAACTGTTGAAGGCATCTTCTGCCAACAACGTTTGCCGAGTACCTGCCTTCAAAGCTCCAGCAGCAACCGTCTCATGATCGAGTCCCATGAACGACAGGTCTGCAGTAACCTTTTCAGCTTCAGGAATGTTGATGGCCAGTTCGCTGCAGACCGCGCCTGTGACATACTCAGCCTGCACATCCCCTGGGTTTGAATCATTCGGAGCGCCGAGCTGACGTTCGATCGTAAACGTCTTGCGAACAATCAGAGAGCCTACTTCGTTCTTGAGCAGTCTGCCCAGGAAGATGCGGATGGTCTGCCCTGCTCCGCCAGCGCCGTCGATAGTTCCATCGTCAGTGACCATTGTGGCCGACGTTTTGTCGAACGTCATGACGTTGGCAGCAACCGAACGAACTCGGGCGTAGCCGTTGTTGGCTGCGTTGAAGAACTTCTCGGTCGCACCGTCTCCGCCGATGTAGACCGTCTCACCTGGCAGAATTCCGAGTTCCGTCAGGTCTTTGGTCGTCGTGGTCAGAGTAGGAAAACCTGACGTAGTTGCGATCTCCGCATCGCCAGATGAAAACTCGTGACCAACCACAACGAGCGAGGCATCCGTAGGCGGAGTCTCGTCGACAGTCACATCTTCGTCCACGACTACTGTCGTGGCAGTTGAGCTGGCAACCGTAAAGATTCCGTTGTTACCCGAGTTGGTGAATCCTGCTGCCTGGACAAGATCGTTTGCCAGGAAGTCCGCACCATCCGCGTCAACGGTGAACGTTTCTGTGGCTGCAGTTACTGCCGTGATTTCTGTACCTGCAGTGTTGATCTTCTCAGCTTTGCGCCGAGCAACCGAGTACAGAAAACCTTCCAGCAATGCGAACAAGTTGGTGTAGGTAAAATCAGTGTTGAAGCCTGCTTTCGCTTCGACGTCAACCACCGGTCCTTTGCGACCCATTCGGTCGGACTTGATCGGCTTTCGCGGAGCAGTGGTAATGTCACCACCGAGATCGTCGTACCCGTTCGGTTCATGAGGAACCCAGATGTCGCCGCTCGTTCCGAGCAGGACGCCGATGGACTGTTCCTCGGCAATGTTGAGTTCAGTTTTGTTACTGGAGATTGCTTGAAGTTCAGCCATCAGGTCACCTCGTCAAATTGAAATTCTGTAAGGAAGTCAACGCGATACACGAAGCCACCTCGGATTTTACCAATCACTTGAGTTCGAGGATTCTTGTAAAAGACTCCTCCAGAAGTACTTTTTCCTTTGAACGCTTTGCCTGCCATTGTAGCCAAAGCCATCGCCATAAAAAGGTCTTCTCCTGCAGGAACATTTATCTGCAGTGTTAGAGTTCCTCGATGCTCAAATCGATTCGCTCCCGCGTTGCTTCCTACGTTTGTTTGTCTGCCGGTTGCCGGTTGCCACAGCATCTGAGCCCATGGGGCAATGCTGTCTCCTGTGGCCGACTCCCGATCTCGTACGACATTATCTACCTGGTTGGGAAATTGAATAGGAACCCCGTCGATGACCAGGTCACCGTCGAGGTGGTCGATGGTCCATGTTACTGCAGGATTGTGTTCCCAAGTACCTAACAGCAGCAGAACACTTTGGTTGTACGCTTCTGATTCAGAGGCTGGCATTATGCTTCTACCTCCAACCAATAGAACAGGACCGTGCCGCCAGGATTAGGGCCATACACAGACTTGATGGCCCAGGTTTTTTCTCCTTGCTGAATGGTAGTAAAGTCGTCGAGAGTTACTCCTAAGGCGTCTGGCCCTTTGGTGAGCCAGCCATCCTTCTGTGTCTGAATCAAATCCTGCATCGTCTGCTGAATGAACTGACCTTGTACCGTTGACCTGATCTCTCCGATTGAAACTGCATTCGCTGTGACAAAGTGCCCTGCAGGAGCGTTCGCCAAGTCCCACACTTCCGTAGCAGGTTTCCGATGAGGTGCGTCGTTATCTACTACCGCTCGTGACTTCTTCAGAAAGTCTACTGACTGTCCGAATTCATCGACCAACTCATTCACCACCTCAGTGAATTCCGTATAGTCGAAAGTAGCCATGAAAGATATTCCATAAAGGAAGGCAGCCAGAAGCAACAGCCAGAAGCAGTCTGACTGCCTCCCCACACACAGGTAGTTCTTAGACTCTGGCCATTCGTTTTACGGTTGATCTTGCAAGAAACTTTTCGATCAGCAAATCGGCGGCAGGGTATTCCTTAAACACAGAGTCGCGAACCAAAGATGACTTCTGGCGCAGACCAGAGTTTTTCATAAACTTCTCACGCTTTTTGATAGGCCCGATTTCTTTTTCGGACTCTTCGACTTCCAGTCCCTGAGTCGAAGGGTCTGCAATCAATGCTGCAGTGATGGCCCTAACCGCATACTCTCCTACAGCCTTCTGAAGTTCAGGAGGAATCTCGGTGTTGGTGTAGAGCAGGCGATGATGTCTGTCGTAGACATTGTGCCTCGGCCACGACAACTCGTTGGTGTTGTCGTTCTTGTCGCCGATCCACTTTTCGCTGAACCGCTTCTCGATGTAGTCGGTCGCTTTGATGAGGATGAATTCTTTATCCGCATCTGTGGCCAGCGCATCCCAGGCTGTGTTGCTGCCGCGATCATCAAAATAAGCCTGGATGAACGCCACGGTAGTGTATGAGTTGGCTCCAGCCACTCCCGCTCCCGTTTCGACGATCATTGTCATAGCGATCTCCAGACTGACTTCTCAGTGACTTAGCCCAAGGTTCGTTTGAATCCTGGGATGGCGGCTTCGACTTCTTTGCGAGTCACGTTGGGAACAAGTGCTCGAAGGGATGTGATGTTGATCTCACCCTTGCTGTTCCACATGCCGTCTTCTTTGTGGTCGAGACCTTCAAGGACAGTCTTGAGAGCCTTCAGCTCGTCAGAGAGTTCCGCAGGTGGCTCTTCCTTGGGTGATTCCTTCGGCTCTTCCTTGGGTGATTCCTTCGGCTCTTCCTTGACCGAAGCTTTCACAACCTCAGGCTTGAAGCTGTCGGGATGAACGAGTTCCCAGCCAGTGTCGAGCATGGTCTGGCACTGACCGTTTTCGCACCAGCCTTTCTTTCCTGACTTGCTGTGAACGATTTCAATCTGACCAGTGTGATCTGCCAGAGCGACTTCTTCTTGAGTCGGCTGTGGTGGATTCGGGTCGCTGATTTCAGCCCAGATGGGCTTGTCTTTTTCGTCGGTCTGCCCGCGCAGAATGTCTGCTGCGGCAGCATCTGCCTGAACTGTCTTTTTGCCGTTTGTAAAAAAGTGTGTGGCCATTCTGAAATTCCTGTGTGTGTGTCTTAAAGATATAAGAAGTGCCGGGCAGAGAAGCTCTGCCCGGCACGTTAAGCCTCAGCGAAAATTACTCTCCGCGAACAACCTGGCAGCCCAAGGCTCCGTCGACCAGAACGCCACCGACCAGACAGTCCATCGAGATCGTCGATGTCTTGGTCGTGATGTTGTAATCTCGAATCAGGCGAATCGAGAGGTCTTCGTAGCTGATGACCGCACCGTCAGCTTCCTGAGGAATTTCCAAAGGAACCGCAGCGAAGGCAAAGGCTCGCGGATTGAAGGCAGCACCGTGCAGGGTTCGAGTTCCTGCAGGGTCGTACATCGTCATGACCGCACCGTCAGCGACGACTTCCTTGATCGGCTCTTCGATGGTAAGCGTACCAGCGTTCGAAGATGCCGTGTTGTCGGCTGCGACAACGACGTTGCCGTAGCCGGTGATGGTGACAATGTCGCCTGCCTTCCAGGTTCCTGAGGCAGCGTCTCCAGTGTCGTACGGAATGCTCGTTGCACCGATGGCAAGAGCACCGTCCAGAGCAGCCGTCGCCATGGTTCCAGCAGTGTGGACAGTCGTGCTGTCAACGTTCTGGTCCATGAAGTGGCTCATGCTCATGAGCTGGCCCATTCGAGCCTGCTCCAGAGCCGTACCGCCGTCACCACGCTTGTCGGCTTCGACAAAGGTGTCAACGCTCAGCAGTGCCTGCTTGTAAGTCGGGCTCACAAGCTGAACACGTTCCGCCATCGGAACCTTCTGATCGTCAAGCTTGCGGTTGATCGCAGCCAGGTGACCAACGGTGCTCGGAAGAGCGCCGGGAAGAACCGCAGTACTTCCGTTGAAGGAAGTTTCGCCCACCCCACCGATGTGAGGAAGATGCTTCAGCTTGGTCAACGCATAAGCGTCGATCTGCTCTGCCATCTTCAGAACGTTCGGAGCGAGAAGCTGCTCGCTGAAGCTCTGCAGGTCCAAGGTCCACTGCTTCGAGGTGACCGCGAACGACAAGTCGTAGTGCTTTTCCAGCACCAGGTTGACGTTCGATTCAGTGATGTCGTCAACGGTGATCGAAGAGGTGAATTCTCGAACCGTTCCCGACCCACGTCGCCTGATTCGAATCGTGTCACCGATCATTTCGGTGCCAGTGAAATTCGTTTCGTAGCGACGATCGAACAGCTTGACACCGACCAGGGTGGATCGAAGAAGCATCAAAGCTTCTTTTGCGATGTCGTCAATCGTCAGAATGGTATTCGCCATGGGAGTGCTCTCCTACTCAGGTGGTACTGGTGAGAGCGTTGGCGAACACCCCACCGTCAATAAGGTTTTTTGTTAGCGCCTTGCTGCTCTTTTCGATGAGCTTCGAATTCAGCGAAACCCATCTTAGAAGTGTCGGTAGGTGTCGCAGGACCGCCTCCTGATCCAGGAGCCTGAGTACCCTTTGATGGAACCCACCAGTGCGAGCAAACTTCTTTCTGTGCTTCAAGCCAATCGGCAACGGTGTAAGGACTGATCCCATCCTTGCCGAGTTTCGTTACGTTGTCGGCGTCACGAATTTCGTGAGCACCTGTCTCTTCATTGAAGTAGTTGAAGACTCCTGATGACCGCGCCTGAACATCTTCAATCGCAGCCTTCTGAAATCCTTCTGAAGCAGCCGTCACAGACAGCACTTCAACTTCACGCATCTTGTTCTTGTATTTCTGGATAGCTGCCTGCTCAGAAACCTTGACGGCTTCAGTCGCTTCAGCAGCTTCACGAAGCTGGCCTTCGTAGTTCTTGACCAGTTCCTGATTCTTCTCCTGAAATACTTCCTGCCACTCACCCTTCTGGATTCGCTGCAGGGTCTCGTCGCCTTCGCCCTTCTCTTTCAGCTCAATGAGAGACTTGATTCCGTCTTCGCCGCCGAGCTTGTCAAGGACGCCTTTGGCTGCCGTTAGTGCTTCCGCAGTCTTCTTTTTCTCTGCGAGTATTTCATCCCGATTGGCTCTCAGGGGAGCGACTGCTGCCTCAACTGCGGCATCAATCTTCGCCTGCTGTTCTTCTGCTGTTGGAGGGTCTCCGTCAGCAAGAGGACAAGTGAGTTTTCGAGAAGCTTTGAACGTAGAGATCGAGTAAAGAGTCGTCATCACAACCCTCCTGGGTTCTGGTGTTAGCCCCTACTGGGACTGCGGAAAAATTGACTCGCTGTCACAGACTTTGAGTCACGCAAGGTCTTAATATAGAACGGCATGCGGAAATAACTCAAGGGCCATTCCGCAAATTTTTTGATTAGTCAAAATTCTCCCTAACCTTAAGCTCCTTCAGAGTTAAAGGTCTGCCGGTAGGGCCATCAAAAAGCTTCTTGAAGTCCAGGGTTCCGGTATCCAGCATTCGGAATCTTCGTGGCCCTAAGACGTCCTTCTGCACATCCTTCGGCTGCTTCAAGAGCCACTCTTCATACGTGGTCTCTCTGGGCAGTCTGCCGTCCACGATCGCAGACATCATCGAGCGACATCTGAAGTGAGCAGGGGGTCTGCGGTCAGGCGGATTCAGTCGAGGCAGCTTTGGATCGAGCGTGTCTTCCATGCCGAACAGCGGCGCGACGTGAGCATCCAACCCTCTGCATATCTCACTGGTCTTCGTGTCCAGAACTGCCGTCCAGACGACTCCGCTGATTCGCTTCTTGTTCTTGACCCACACCTGCTCTCGCACAGACTGCGTGGTCTCAACGGACGCCGTCTTGACGACGCCGTCCACCTTGTCTCGAAGACGTGAAGAAATCCCATCTTCGAAGTCCCGAGCAGGTGTGCCACGAATCGCATCTGTAATCTCAGACGCAGGAAGAGAGTCTTTCAGTCCTTGTCGAATCGTCTCCGCGACTTGACCAATGTCATTCTCCGCCAGCAGGTTCGTCCATGTGCCCAGGGTCTTTCCTCTGATTGGCGTTCGCTTAACCAGTCTTTCGGCGGCTGATTCCGGGAAAAGGAATTCGCGGAAGGGAGTCTTTCGACCTGCTTCCGTACCTTCTTTCAAAGCTCGTTTGACTGCCTTGTTCTGCCACGTCGCTTCCCACAGAGCCAAGGCCACCATCTCCTTGTTGATCAGCGTCTGCGTCTCTTCCCATGATTTCATTCTCTCGCGACTGAGGTCTCGAATGACTCGTTCAACCTTCGGCTGATTGCGAATGAAGTTGCTGGCGGTAATTGTTCCGAGTCCCTGCAACGCTGCAAGAATCTTGACGATGAACTCGTCTTCCGTCTCGTTCATCTGCTTGACGACAGAACGTGTTGTCCCGTTCGCCACGCGCAGGATTCCTACCTGGTGAGCGATCAGTAAGTCCTGAAGAAAGTCAGAGGGTGACTCTGCCTCACCTTCGACGTAATCAACCATTCTCTTCCTGCTCTTTCAGCTCATCAGTTAAGTCCGGCAGAGCCTCGACATCGACATCGACAATGTTAGCAGTCTCTTCCCGCCAGGCTTCCAGATTGGCGGAGACCGGAGCCACTGCCAGAATACCTGTGTGCTTGACTTCCACTTCTCCGGTGACTTCGACCGTAACCTTCTCTCGATTCGAGCCCCAGTCCTGAGGATGTCGTCGAGCCAGAATATGCGCGGCCGCTCGCCAGTCGTCCTTCGCCGCCTCATGAATGATGCCGGTCAGCTCATTGGCGTTGACGCCTTCCGCAGTGACAACACCTTCGTAGTAGGTCATTGTGTTGAGCTGATGACGAGTGACTTCAAGTTCCGGATTGTGGGCGTACTTCTCCAGCAGCTTCTGTCCCTGCTTCAACCACTTGTAGTGAGTCTGCTCTTCGACTCCCAACTGCCGTGCGACTGCCGTGCGACTGCAGCCTTTCAGGTACAGCCTAAACGCCTTCTGCATGAACCACTGAGTCAGCAAGCCTTCGACCGGGATGTCTTGACCAGTCGTTGCCAATGCAGCGATGCGTGCCGTCGCCAACCCTTCAATGCGCAGTGCCAGTTCATCAGCAACCGAGTCGTTCGTAAAGGTCTCTGTCACCATCTCCTGCAGTGCGTGCAGGTTCTCAGTTCGAGTCTCCGGTGGCGTCTCGAACAGCTCCTTCTCAAGATGGTCTCGAACAGTTCGCTTATTACTCGGAGCCTGTTTGGCCAGTTCCCGTTGAATTGTTGCTGCCGACATCTTCTTCCTCCGCTAATCGACCAATGAGTCCAAACGCAGTATCGATGTCCGACGTCGAGCCTTCGAGTTCCTGCTGATACGTCAGATGCGTAAGCTGTCGTTTTCTCATCTGAGCATGAATCGTTTCGTTACTCAGTGGAACTCCGTTTCGAATCGCCAGGTCTTTAGCCTGCATCAGGAAGAGCAGTTCCTGATATCCCATCGTGCCTTCAGTGAAGTTCACATTCGGATCAAAAGTAATCTCTTCCACTTCGCTATCGGACATGCCGGACAGACGTCCGACCATCCGCAACGCTTCCTGCATCCCTGCTCCGGCATTCTTGACGAGAGCCTTCACAGAGACCTGCTTCATGCCTTGACGAATCCTCAGAGCCTCAGCCGCCTCAGCTCCTTTCGAAGCGCTCTCAAGTAGATGTCCAGCTTCTCCGTAAAACCGACTGTACTCTGAGTCAATGGCTTTGAGCTGGAGAGGTATTCCCTGTCCGTCGATGTCGAGGTATCCAACCTTGGCTTCGGAGTCGGGCAATCCCCAGATGGAGCTTCCTCCGATCTCATCGGGAATGTCGTCCGGCTGTACTCCGGTGACCCAGCACTGCGGGTCGCCTTTGATGTACAGCGAGCGATTCGCATCCGCACTTTTTCGGAAGATGGCGAGTGCTCTCTTCGCCATCGGCCAGGCTGGGACCGGTCCATACTCGTATCCAATGTCAGTGGCATTGATGACCGTCAAAGGAATGTTCTCGAACGGTCTTCCAAACAACTCGGGACGCATCCAGCCTTGAGGATCAGTCTCTGCAGTAACTACCGGAGCGACCTTGCCGTCTTCGACTTTCGTCCAGACGCGAACCCAATACTCGTCTCCGAGTAGTCGGCACTCACGATAATTCATGACCTCGATGTGCTTGAAGTCATCCTTCGGATCAGGTGCCATGCCATGCTCGCCGAGCACAACCATCTGCGCCTGCTCTCCTTCGCATTTCTGAGAGAGTCTCCAGTTCCGAATGGCTTCTGCCGAGTACTGGCAAAGATGCATCTGGGCACCTTCTAAGCCGAGTCCGCCCTGCACGTCCGCGAGAAGTCCCATGCGTCCGGTGTAGAACAGTTCCTGGGTCAGGAGCTGCCACAGCTCTTCGAGCGAGTCACCGTCGCCTGTCGCCTTCTTAGCAAGGTATGACAGCTTCTCTGGCAGGTTGTATTCCGGCGGCTTCTCATGGACCAGGCCCATGATGCCCTGAATCATCGGAGCCGTGATCTCAGGGAAGTCCGCAAAGGTCTTGTAGAACTCGTAGCGAGACTGCAGTCGATTCGTCAGCTTGTCATTGATCGACTGCTCCGGTCCTGGCTGCATGCCTGGCGGGGGCGGCAGATAAGTCTGGACGTTCTCCGGATGCAGAACGGCAGGCTCTCCCTCGATGACGTCACGCACCTTCTTCCAGATCCCGGCAATCGGACCATAGTTCGGATGAGTTGTCTCAACTTTTGGGCGATCTTCGTCAGCCATCATCGACCTCTAATCTTCTTTTTCGTCATTTTGCCGGAGCGAGAATAAATCTTGTACCGTGTCTCATCCGCGATGTGATCTTCAGCTTCCGTATCCACATCATCGGTATTCTTATCATCTCGCGGCAACACAGGAACTGTGCGTATAAAGTCATCGCAAGTGTCGAAAACATACAGCCCAGGGTGCTCGCGTGGAAGTCCTTCCTTTTTGAAGGACGCCTGCAGTCGGTTGCGGATTCGCTGCCAGCCAAGGATGCGGGAGCCTGCTGACTTGTCGGCTTTCGTCCAGCGAACTCCCATGCCTGCCATGGATTTGTAGATCGAGCTGCCGTTCGTCGTGTCCCAGATCGAGGTGTCCGCCGGTCCTGGATTGACCTTCTGACTCATCAGCAGAGGATGCTGCATCTCCTTCTCTTTGACGCCGTTCGCAATCTCCCGGTCAGTCAGCATCAGTCCCTTGTTCTCTTCGCCCTGCTTGCACATGTACCACTCATGTACGCGGAAGAGATCGCCACGTACGGTTGATACTCGGAACCCGGCGGCATTGATGTAATCAGAGCCATCCGACTCAACCCAGAATCCAACGGATGCTGGCTTGGAGCTTCCCCAGTCGAAAGAGCGATCAAATCGCCACGACTTAGGAATCTTGAAGGGCTCGACAATATGGACTGTCGAATCCCAGAGATCGTCAAACATTCCTCCGGCGACAACGTCCCATGATCCATGCAACCAAGCCTTCAACTGACTGGGTGAACTTGCCGATGCGGCAATCGTGGCCTTATAGCCTGGGTCAGCGTCCAGCAATAAGAAGTTCTCGTCGATATCGCCGTGAATGGCAATACGTTCCGGCTGGAACATCTCCTTACCCTTGTTGTCAAGGATAGGCTTGCCCTTCTCGTCGAGCATGATGTCGCCGCCGCACAGTTCTCCAAACTTGCCGTCTCCTTTGACCGGCAAGTTGTATCGAGCCTTGACCCAGTTGTGTCCGACGCCATGCGGGTTGGTTGTGGCCCTAACCATCTTCGGGACGTTGGGATTGGTCGTTCGATTCGTCGACAGCATGACGACGAAGCAGTCTTTGCTCGGCCAGGTCGTGAGTTCTTCCCATCCGATGAATGGGTAGTTGTGACCGTGGTACTTCGTGTAGTCGCTCGGGACTCGCATGTGACCGAAGTAGAGACGTTCTCCACCTGGCCATTCCCAGTAATGCTTGCCCTTGTTGTAGACCGCGTCAGGAAAGATTTCCGTGAACCACTTGTCTGACTTCGCAATGATGTCTTCAAGTTCAGGGAACGTCCTTCTGAAGATGATGCCTCGCCAGTCTTTGCCCCACTTGCCGATGTGCTGAGCAAAGCTCATCAGCAAAGCGTCTGTCTTCCCTGGGCCACGAGTACCGGCGTAACAGACTTCCTGTACGCTGCACTTGAGGAATCCTTCCTGTGATCCTGGCATGGCTGCCCAGGTCAGGAGTTGAATCTTCCCTTCCGCATCGCGGACATAGGGCCGGAGCTGACCGTCGAATCTCGCCCACTTTGTTTCGGGCGGAGTCAAGTCCTGCTGCATTGACGCAATCATTAGATGTTACCTGTGTGATCAGTAAAATCGATTGATGATTCCGCAGTCGGTCTGCTCAATCCTTTCCTTCATGGAAGGACTCAGCTCTGCTGGATGTTTTTGATAGTCGCTGCCATTTCGTGGAGCTGTGGCCAGCAACAGTTGCGAGTCATACGGCTCGCGGAACAATTCCAGGAACTGAGTCGTGTCGCGATGAAGATGTTCAAACCGACCAACGAAGTCGATCGGTTTTCCGCTTTCCGCTTCCCCGACCCACATTGCCTGGCTGCGGGAGCAGTAGCCGGGGAAATGATCTATCGCCTTCTTCATGAATTCAGAGAAGACCGGATCAGCACATGTTGCGTCAAAAGGATGCTCTTCAGGTTTCCATCCGAGTCGTACTCGGTGATTCCAGTAAGAGCCGTACCAGGTAAAAGGATGTCGGACAAAGGCAACAGTCTTAAGGGGGCTACTGCCAACGTTTCGCAACGTGGCGTGATAGCCATTCGGCCCTTGACCTGCCCCGTTACCTACGTTGTGAAAATACTTGCAGGAAGCCTCAAGTGCTGCAGTGAGCCACTTGCTTCCTGTCTTCGGTGTTCGAAGAACACGGCAGCACCTCAGCGTCAGCATGACAGTAGTTGACCTTCCTTCTGATAGAAGTGGTCAAGCTTGACCTGCCAGTCGATCGCGAATTTCAAGCCTGCAGCATTGACGCCAAAGCCCCAGTTCAAGTCGTTGCCGCGAAGAGTTCCGAACTTCTGACCCATGCCGCCAGTTGCGGCAATGGCGTCTGTACGAGTCAGCCACAGCCCCATGTGTCCAGCGCCGATCATGTCGACCCCAAACGTCTTCGACGGCAGCAACTGCATCTCGATATCCAGGTCCGAAGTCTGAGCTGCTCTTCCAAGCATCTGACTTACCTTGAAGTCCACAGCAATGCTTTGCAGAGTGTTCGCAACTTGAATGGCCCGACGACAGTTGCACTGACCAATGACTGTGGCGATGTCGTCATCCTCATTGATGATCCTCTCCAGCCGTTCGAAAGAACCGTTTTTGAAATCCACATCATCTTCAAGATTGACCGACAATGGTCGTCGAGGGTCAATCAACTTGTTGTAGATTTCGCCGTAGATGGATCGGCACCTGGCCCCAATGGCGTCAAAGTCGAAAGAGTCGTCTGCTGTCAAATGAGGATTCGTATCACGGACCAGCGTGTAACTATCGAGATTGTCGCAGACTCTTCTAATCCGTTGAGAGAATCTCTTGTCGTTGCCATTGTCGTAGATCAGTACGTGTGCTCGGTTCAACGGTAGCTTCTTGAAAGCCTTCTTCCAAATGCCAAAGCTGTAGCCTTTGTTGGCCAACGGGCACACGACATTCAAGTCTCGCTTCTTGCGGACCTTCTCTTCGACAATGGTGACCAGAGACGTGTCGTGAGGCATGGCTTCCTTCTGGCAAATGACGCCAGACGATCCGCTCTTGCCCGAGTTGCCCTGGTATCCAACCAGTCCCATTCCTGTCGACATCCTTAATCCTCCAGAGTGTGCATCGAATTCAGCGATCCCTGCACGGTGGTTCCGCCGGTCGTCAAGGTAATGACCATGGCTTCGCCGTTGACTTCTCCGATCATATCCGGCAAGGGGATCGGGCCAGGACCAGCTTCAATTACCGGCGCACTGAAGACTTCCACCCCGCCGATGGTAATGGTAAGTCGACCTGGCGTCGTGGTCAGAGTTTTGTCGTAAGCGAACAGCAGGTAGTGAAGAGCGACTCGCTTGTTGGACGGAGGCGTAAGGGTGATCACCGTTGAAGTGTCATCCGCTGCCTCTGCGGTGGTCCAGATTTGGCCTGCTTTAATCATGTCGTGCCTTTCAAATTGGCATCTCGAAGAGCCTTGGCTCGAATGTTCTCTTCATGGAGTTGCCTGTGCATCGCCAGAGACTCCTGCTGGCCTTTAGCCAGTTCCCTGACGGCTTCCGAGAACTCTCCTTGAACTTTTATGTACGTCTCATTCTGCTTCACCCGGACGTCTTCGCGTGCGTTTGCGTCAACAGTCCACTGCCGTCGCTCACCTCTGTGATTCTTCATCACCCAAAAGACCAGCCCGAATAGAGCGAATATCACCAATCCTGGCAAGCCGTGTTTTTCCCACGGAGTCAGCTCACCGATTTGTGCGAGAATGGTGATCATCATTTCCAATTTTCCGAATGGCACCCGACATGTGGATAGACGCGGCAAGTGCCGTGCCAAAGACTACGTTACGCAAAGCCGTAGACACAAGAGGGTCAGGATTAATTCCAACTATCTCAAGTGTGGCAAACATGCAGTAGATCGTCAGCCCGACGAACTCTCCGCCGATCATCCACATCACTGCCTTGCCCGCCAGATGCGTGGATCGAAAAAAGTAAACGAAACGGTAACCAGAGTAGCCTGTGCAAACCAGGCCAAAAAGCAAGGTCAATTTGAACAGGAATTGCATGGATTTTCCTCTGTCAGGAATAGTTCAACTATTCCTGTCCCGAATAGCTCCTTCTTGACGCATTAGAGCAAGTTGTCGTGGCGCACGACAAGAGCCAGCCAAGTAGTCCCGGCTGGCTCTGTCTGATCCAGAAGTCCCTCTCACAGAACTCGCTGCAAGATGGTGATCCTTTAATCGAGAATTGTCAAGTTCTGGCTGCTCGTGCCCTTCGCATCATGTCCTGACGATCCATCCACGCTGCGTTGTCCGGCCCGTACAGCTTCGTGGCGTCAAGACGTCCAATGACGAGTCCGTCCGGACATCGTCCCATGTCGTACAGGAATGAGCTGTATGACTTCCATCGTTCGCAGGTATCGGCCCGACGCTTGCGGCGAAGGTGAATCCAGGTCTTGTACTCACGAGAATTCGTATCGAGGTGTGTGGCGTTACCGTGCATCAGTGTTTCCTCTGGGCAGTGCCGTAAGGTGGTGAATGGTGTCCATGGCGACCTGCGAGAACAGACCGTTCTCGCTGATGAACCGGTCCCTTGGATTCGGAGTGTTGACCTTGAACGTCCAGTTGCCCTTCTCGTCGCCCTGCATGCTCCATGTGCAGCCTTTGCTGGCTGCCATCATGTGAAGCATCATCAATGCTCCGAACTCCGGACATCGACGCTCACTGTCTTCTTTGTCGCGATGAAACTCGATGACCAGGATGGCTTCTTCGCGGTTGCAGGAGTGATGTTCCATCACATGCCGAATCTCGGCTTCCCCGATCCTCGGTCCCTGGGCAGGAGCCAACTCATTTTTGACGAAGCTCAGAGTCTCCTTGAAGGTCAGAATGCCTTCCGGATAGTCCTTCGGAAGCTGCCCTTCCCACGCTGAATGGTCGTCTCCGCCATCATGTCGAAGCATCTCGCTGAGACGCACATTCTCTCCAACCGCCTCGAACTCATAGACGCACTGCTCGTCGATCTCCTTCGCACTGTTGATACGACGCAGCAACATGATCAGCTTCGGCTCACTGGGATCGTGCCGCATTCCCAGCATCTCGTAGAAGCATTCTTCCAGGTCATCTTCAAAATCAAAATCACTCATCGACACGAATCTCCGGGATAGAATCAGGATTATCGACAAACTTCTTGTGACGTCCCACGTAGGTCACCAGCTTGCCCCAATGGGCAATGCTTTCTCTTCTCGATCGAAAGTTCTCTCCGGCAAACTGCTGCAGCACGTAGCCATTCTCAAGCAGCAGAGCACAATGATTATTCACCTTGCTTCTAACGCGACCAAGCAGCACATCTCCGGGTCTCGCGTCGTCCTTTGAGATAATCTCAAAACCTGTCCGCTCGATATTGTCTTCGCTGAAGTGATCGAAAGGCTCTGGCCCTAAGCACCAGTCTTCATCTCGCGGAACGTTCTCCAGGACGATGTCAAACTGTTGCCGGTAGACGTCTCGTATCAGGCACCAGCAGTCGGTGTAGCCTGACACAAAGCGACGTCCCAGCAATGGTGGGATCGGAAGCTGATCTCCGAACCATTGCAGCTCGCTGCAGCAGGTGCCGTTGCAACTGTGAACAGCCCAGGGGATGCCCATTTCCTGCTGCTGCTTCATGTCGCGAAGCCCAGGGGCATTGGACGTGGTGTGCGTCCTGCTGTGGATCACCGCCACAGTCTCGACCTGCGGACAGCCGACGACCAGAAACTGCGTCTCCGGATTCCGTGACGAGTTCTCCAGCGGCAGGTACTCGTACCGTATGCCGTCCTGCTTAGCGTAGACGACGAGCCCGACTGCCTGTTCGGGGAAACATTCAAGGGCATGCTTGCGTGCCGCAGCCGCAAGGTCACGGTTCTGGGTGATGTTGAAGTACATTTTATTCCCCGAGCACCATTATCTTCTTGCCGTGGAGTCGAAGCTCAACGGCACGTTCGTGGACTTCCTGCAGCGTCTTGAACGACTCGTAAGGCAGTCCGAAGAGCTGCGTCTTTTCAGCATCCACCTCATTAGGAGCTTCTTTGAGAGCTGCAGCAATCAGCCTCTCAAACACAACTTCTGTGCCGAGAATGATGTCAACGATACAACCCTCGTCGAGATTGAGAGGTTGGTAGTCAGCCGCCTTCTGCATGGCTTCCCATGTGAGGTCGGAGTGGTTGGAGCTGATCTTATTGTCGGCGTTGGCCATGGCTCTCACATACTCCCTATCTGAAATTGGAAAACAGTTCTCATCGATTCATCAGCTCTTCCATGTTGTGAAGCAGTCGCATCGCTTCTTCTGTGTTGCCGTTGTGAACTTCCAGTCGCAGTCGGTGAATCATGCTGCGAATGTCGCCATAAATATGATCGAGCATGCATTTTTCAGCTATCTTTTTTGCTCGACTGTACTCGGCATTGTTTGCCCAGAACTCGGATATGGTGGTGAGTTGCAGCAGGTACTTTTTCTGCAGGTCGTGAGGCGGCTGATCAGCGAACTCTTTGCAATCCATGAACGACTGCAAAGACGGCGGCTGCCGCTTGGGACGGCAACGCCGAGCGTCTTTCACCTGGGCTTTTTCGATGAGTCGGTTTGTCATTCTTCCTCATCCTCATCCATAGAAAGGGCGATGTCACAGATGCCTTGTCCGTGACAATGAATCTGCACGAAAGGAGCAGCAATGTCATGCTCCATGAGCTGAAGGTTGTCGTTCGCAATCATCTCTTTGATGCATTGCCTTGCTTCGGCTCGCGAGAGCTTTTTGTTGTGATGCGGCATCACCTTGAAGTGGATCGGTATGGCGATGTATGTGGCTACTTCTTCAGTCATGCTTTTTCCTCGACGCTCCAGCCAACAAATCCATAGCGACAGCCGTTGCCGCTCCAACCTTTGAACTCATCTGCGGGGCAAGTGACTTCTTCTACGATCATCCAACGGCAATGTTCGTCGTCATCGTCATCGGTGAGCCACATGACCTGTCCGACAACGATGTCTTCAGGAGTTGCCGGTCGCAGGTTCTGGGGCGGTGGGCAAAGCCATGCCTTTTTACAGGCTTCTTCGCTGATCTCTCTGGCCCTATTGATGGTTTTGTTCGCCAGGTTCCGGATTTCGAGATACTGTTGTGGGGTGTAGTGAGACATATTTCTCTTTCCATTCGTGGGCATAGGGCCACGGTAGGGGATAGGGCCAGAAGTTTCAAGGGAGTTTTATTTTTTATTTTTTGAGATCAGGGAAGTGGGATTTTTCAAGTGTGGGGTGGTAATTGGATGTCGATGTCCGGTTTATCGGGGATTGGTGGGCTGTACATTTGTTTATATGTTTGGTGGATGGCTTGTGTGAGGGTATGGGGCACGGATGTACCCATCGCCGGGGTGGGAGGGTGTCCAAATCCGTTCACATCTGTTCAAATCGATGTGTTCGAATCAGTCCAAACCATACCATACCCGTCCATCTGCGCCCGATCCACTGCGTTCAAATCGTACCAAATGTGACCATATCGTTCGCCTAAAATCCTGCGGTAATCCGCAACCTACTGTGTCCACAGTACGCGCCCCCTGGTGGCGCGCTACGGTGTCCACAGTAGGTTCGAATTATTTCGTTTGCGGTTTCCCGCACACGGCCAGCCTGCTCGCCATCGTGCAGGCACACGGCCACACGGCCAGCCTGCTCGCCATCGTGCAGGCACACGGCCACACGGCCAACCTGCTCGCCATCGTGCAGGCACACGGCCACACGGCCAGCCTGCTCGCCATCGTGCAGGCACACGGCCACACGGCCAGCCTGCTCGCCATCGTGCAGG
>Ga0209631_10001354_pt1 | contig 31486 bp, 35 predicted proteins | sample COG_08_FD_184752 | JGI IMG/M metagenome (GOLD analysis project Ga0209631, IMG submission 184752) | Pelagic Microbial community sample from North Sea - COGITO 998_met_08 (SPAdes) (version 2) | ecosystem: Environmental > Aquatic > Marine > Neritic zone/Coastal water | place: Helgoland, sampling... | reverse complement strand
CACCGAAAAAGGAAAATTTGTATTGACCATATGTGAGCAAAAATCTGTTGTTGAAGCTAAAGAACTCGCTATGATTTTGACACATTTAGACAAGCATCAATTTAGCACGTCTAAAATACTGAAAAATTCCAAAAATCTTGCAATTACATGCCAAGGAACAAAACCTCTAATGGTTAAAAAGTTTATAGAAGGTACTGTGACAGAGGACCTATCTGAACAGCATCTGTATCTTTTGGGCATTGAATTAGGAAAACTACATCAAATAGAGACCCCCAAACAAATTAAACAAACAACGTGTTATGATCGTGCTCAATTTACAGAAGTAGCGCTTTATGCTCCTACGTCATCATTTAATGATTGGTTAAAAACAATGAAGCTATATATCGATGAGCATATCGATGAGAACGCACCCAAAAGTTTAATTCACAGTGATATTTTTCCAAGTAATGTCATCATTAGCGAAGACCAATCCCGTGTTACCATCATGGATTTTGAAGAAGCTGCACATTATTACAGGATGTTTGATCTTGGGATGACCATCATTGGATCTTGCAGAGACCAACATCAAATTAATTTAAGTAAAATGACCTCCTTAATAAAAGGTTATAAAACAGTGGTCACTTTGCTGGAAATTGAACAGAGAACACTCCAGGCATTTACCGTATATGCAGGGGCTGCCATGACCTTTTGGAGGCATAAAAACTTTCATTACACGAATCCTGATCCTCGCTTACACAATCATTATCAAGAACTATTGAAAGTCACAGATTTTGTAAAAGATTTATCTCCTAACTTATTTATTTAATATGAACAAAACAGTTTCAGAAGCCATTGCCTACAGGCGTTCTTGTAGAGTATACACAAACGAAGACATCGAAACCTCGAAAGTCAAAGAGTGCCTTAAAAATGCTGTGTTAGCACCTACAAGCAGTAATTTACAACTATGGGAATTTTATCATATTACCAATAAAGAAGTGATAAAAAATATAGCTCATGCCAGCTTTAACCAAAATGCTGCGAAAACAGCACAACAACTTGTGATAGTCGTTGCTAGAAAAGATTTATGGAAAAAACGAAGTAAAGCCAATATTACATTCATAAATAAGGTTTTCGATAAGCCCAACATGGAAGAACGTCTGGTAAAACGTAAAAAGGTGGCTTTAAATTATTATCAAAAGATAATCCCAGTTACCTATTTTGATATTCTAGGTATTCTCGGTATCCTTAAATATACTGTCTTTCAAATTATAGGACTATTTAGACCCATTTATCGACAAGCAAGACTGAGTGATATGCGAATTGTTGCGCATAAAAGCGCTGCTCTAGCTGCTCAAAATTTCATGATTAGTATGTCAGAAATTGGATATGACACTTGTCCTATGGAAGGATGTGATACACTACGAGTAAAGCACATTGTTGGAATTCCAAAAACAGCAGAAATTAACATGATAATAAGTTGTGGAAAACGAGATGATAAAGGAATTTATGGTGAGCGATTTAGAGTGCCATTTGGAGATGTTTATCACGTGATTGATTAATCATTCATCGCATCAATTTTTAATTTTAGCGACTCTAAATGTTGTAACTCTTTTTGAATCTCTTGACTTCTTTCTCTTGCTTTTCGATAGAATTCATCACGTTGCTTTTGTCTGTAATCCATTTCTGTTTTAAACTGTTGTTCTCGTTTTTGAGATTTACTATGTCGCCGTTCTGAAAGCAGTTTATCGCGATACTTAGTAAAACCTTTTGTGCCAAATGAGTAGACAAAAATACTCAAAATAAACAATCCCATGACAATAAATAAAATCAATTCTCCTCTCATATATATTTGAAATATAAACATTCTGAATTACTTTTTAATGGTTATCATAAGATACGAAATCTTTCGATACCACGAGAATACAACCTCTTGTCTTTAGTTTCATAAATTTATCTGTATAAACCCAGAGTTCATCGTTAAACAGAAAATTATAGCACATTGAAACGATTAAAAACCATCATAATTATGCTAAAGTTAGTTCACTATAATCTTTCTAATTTGATGTCAAAACTCTATTTTTGTGATCTAATTTTATTATTTATGACGTTATTATTAATGGCTGCCGGAAGTGGAAGTCGCTATGGAAAATTAAAACAATTTGACGGTTTAGGACCGTGTGAGGAATTTTTATTAGAATATAGCATTTTTGATGCGATTTCTAACGGTTTTAATCATATCGTAGTGATTACGAAAGCGGAAAATCAGGAATATTTAAAGGAGTATTTATCTGCCAGAATTCCAGAAACAATAACCTTGGATGTTTTAGTACAAGACATTAATAATCTACCGACAGGAGCATCTGTGACAACCGAACGCATTAAGCCTTGGGGAACAGCTCATGCTGTATGGTGCGCTAAGGATGTTATAAATGATGATTTTGTGATTATCAATGCAGACGATTATTACGGGAAGAATGCCTTTAAAAGTGCCGCTCAATTTATTAATTCTCTTGAGTCAAAGAATACTTATGCTCTTGTGGGTTATAATTTAAAAGACACGCTTTCAGAACATGGTTCCGTTTCACGAGGAGTTTGTAATGTTGATGGCAACCATCTTTTATCTATTCAAGAGCACACCAAAATTGGAGATATTGATGGTCGTATTGTCGATGAAGATTCGAACAATGAATTAGATCCTGACACCATTGTTTCCATGAATTTTTGGATTTGTAACGCATCAATTTTTGAGTATATAGAAACTTATTTTAGTAATTTTTTAAACGTTCCTAAAAACTTGGAAAAAAGTGAAATTTATTTGCCTTTTGTAGCACAAGAAATGATGGTTAATGGTTTAATTAATATAGAGGTCATCGCAGCCAACAGTGATTGGTTTGGCGTGACGTATTATGAAGATAAAGCTGAAGCAGTAAGTACTTTAAGCAACTTAACGAAACAAGAGCAATACCCCTCTCCTCTGTGGTCATAATACCCCATAACCCATGGATGATTTAGTGTTAGCGTTTATATTAGATCAATTTAAAGTTAAACTTAAAAAAGTTACGATAAGTCCTATTAACGAAGGCTTTATTAATGATACGTATTTGATCAGTGATCTCAATGGGCCACATTATGTTTTACAAAAAATAAATCATACTATTTTCACGGATGTGAATGCCTTACAATTAAATATTAAACAAGCATTACATGTTTTAAAAAATAGTGATTACACGACGTTTTCCATCATTAAAACACTTGAAAACAGTCTTGTTTACCAACACAATGACACCTATTGGCGATTATACTCCTTTGTACCGAACAGCGAGGTTTTTAGTTATACAAGTGATGTCAACATAGCCTTTGAAGCTGGGCGTTTACTTGGAAATTTTCATTCTTTATTAAAGCATGTCAATATCGATAACTTTACAACAACTATTGCAAATTTGAATCATTTACCGTCAAAAATAAATGAGTTTCAAGAGGCACTTGAAAAAACATCCAAGCAATTACATAAAACAGCTAGTAACGAAATAACATTTGCTTTAACAAACAAAGCTTATTTTGAAACTTTTTACACAACCAAACTACCGTGCCGTCTTTGTCACAACGACACCAAATTAAATAATATTCTTTTCGACAAGACATCTAAAAAAGCACTGTGTCTTGTAGATTTAGATACGCTGATGGCGGGTTATTTTCATTATGACTTTGGAGATGCTGTAAGAACTGTTGTAAGCGAATCAAAAGAGGATGAGCAAGTTATTACCAATATTAATTTTAATTTAACCTTATTTGAAGAGTTCGTTAAGGGAATGTTTACTCATAATTTCAAATTAACAGAAAAAGAAATTAAATTACTACCAATATCTTGTGCTTTAATGCCTTTCATGCATGGATTGAGAGCATTGACGGATTATTTAAACGGAAATATTTATTATAAAGTTAGTTACAAAAATCAAAATTTAGATCGTTGTATCAGTTTATTTGAGTTTACGAAGAAAGCTTTGAAATATCAAGATGACATCACATATATCATTGAAAAGCAATTAATACAGAATAATTTCTAATTTTCGGAGTTTACAATTACAGGGTTATTTTCTGCCTTCCATTGAATGATACCGCCTTCTAAATCATATATTTCTTTAAACCCTATTTCCAACATTAAGGTAGCACATCTACCACTTCGTCCGCCAGAGCGACAATAAATAACAATAGGTTTTGATTTGTCTAAAGTTTCCATCTCCTCTTTAAATGTATCAGATAGATAATCCATATTTCCATAACCTTCTATGTAACCACTCTTATATTCCTCAGGCGTGCGAATATCTAATAGTTGAACATCTCTTAACGCGTCTAATTCCTTAAATTCTTCAACAGTTACGAGTTTTATGACACCCTTTGAATCAGCTATATCACACCCAATAGGACAGATAATTATTAAACACAGTAACATATAAAACTGTTTCATGTTTCGACTATTAATGTTGAATTATAGGTCCTTCCCATTCTGTAATTCCTCCTAATAAATTATAAGTTTTTTCAAAACCCATTTGATTCATTAAAGCACATGCTTGACTGCTGCGACTACCTGATTTACAGTAGATGTAATAGCTTTTTTGTTTATCTAAAGAGGCCATTTTATCCATAAACTTTTGGGCCTCATAAAGATCTAAATTTATTGCATTTGAAATATACCCCTCATCAAATTCATAATCAGTTCTGACATCTAATACAACCGCATCAGTTGCTTCATTGAGCTGCAGTTGCCACTCGTTTTGTGTTAAATCCACGACTTATCTTTTTTTACGAAGTTACTATTTCTTTTCATTTTATGTGAAAATTAGCACTTATACCATCCTTAATTTCAAAGTTATTTAACTTTTTATAGAACATCCAATTGTTCGAGTCTTAGATTCTTCAATAGCATTGCCATTTTTTAACGCTTCAATAGCTTCCTCAACATATTTTGTGTTAACCAATTTAACGTCTTTATAGTTATCATCAATAGCCCCAATATATCTCACAATATTACCTTCGTTTGTTTTTTCCAATAAATAGACTTGAGGTGTCTTAGTGGCTCCATACTGAGGATATATTTTTTGCCCTTCGTCAAATAAATAAGGAAATGTGAATCCTTTTGAGGTTGCTCTAGCTTTCATCGCTTTTGGATTGTCCCCTGTTTTTATGATCGGGTTATTCGGCATAATCGCAATTACCGGGAATCCTTGATCAACATATTTGTTATTAAGTGCAATAATTCTATCCTCATATTGAACGGCATAGGGGCAGGTATTACACGTAAAAATAATTATGAACCCTTTGACATTTTCGTAATCTGCCAACGTAACCATCTGGCCATCAATATTTCTTAATGAAAAATCTGTGGCAATGTCACCGATATCATATCCTTGAATAACAGTAGGTGTATTTACATTGGTAAAGGCACTTAATAGAAACGCCGTTATTACCAGCGTGATAATTTTATTAAATCTCATATTAACTTAGTTTATAAATTGTTTTAATTCATTTTCTAACTCTGCATAATCAAAGGTTCTGTCATAAAATTGACGTTTTCTCTTATTATAAATAAGTGTTACAGGGATAGCTCCATCCCAATTGCTATCAACCTTTGGTATCCAGCTATTTTGATCAACGTCATCAAGAACCAAAATTTTTGATTTTAATTGATGTTTTTCAATAAACGGTTTTAATTTTTTATCATACTGACTTGGAAAATCTAAACTGACGAGCAGAACCTCAACATTTTGGTTTTTGTATTGATTATTTAACTTCTCAAAATGAGGTAATTCTTTCACACAGGGTGCACACCAGGTTGCCCAAAAGTTTACAACATACGTCAAAGAGTCTTCTTTTGATAAATATGGTTCCAAACCTGCATAATTTAAAATTTCAAGACTAGGGACATCAATTGACTGTGTTTTTTCAACAGTAAGTAATTTTAAAGCCACCTCATCATGCTTATCGGTTTTACACGACACCCCTAATAAAATCAAAAAAATAAGCAGTAGTTTCATGTCTTAAAAATAATAATCTCACTGTAGTAATCAGAAATTTTAACACACTAATTTATGATTTAACACCAACTCCTCATTGGTTTAAAGATATTTTTGACAAAAACATTTGATAATTTAAAATTCATTTCTACCTTTGATTAAGAATTAATGAAAAATAATTTAAATCATACATGGTGGTGGTATTCTCGAGACGTAAGATTCGTGAACTAAACCAGTATATATAAATCAATATATCAAGGCTTGTCATTCACGACAAGCCTTTTTTTTATGTTAATAATATGTATCAATTAAACACTCATTACAAAAAAATAGTAGCCGATACGATTACCCCAGTCAGTATTTATTTAAAAATCAGAGACCGGCATCCCAATAGTATCTTACTTGAAAGTAGCGATTACCATACTAACGATAACAGCTTTTCTTATGTATGCTCTAACCCAATTGCTTTTTTTAAAGTTGAAAACAACCTGATAACACAACAATTTCCGGACGGCATTCGCTCCATTAAGGAAACAAAAGATAGTGACGTAACTACCGAAATTCACAACTTTACGCAACAGTTTAAAGCAGATACTAAAGAACAATTTAAATTTATAAATAATGGTGTTTTTGGTTACACCGCTTATGATGCAGTGAAGTATTTTGAAGATATTGATATTTCAAAAAAGGAAAACTCCCTTAATATACCAGATATTTATTATGCTGTTTATCAAAATATTATCGCTATAGATCACTTTAAAAATGAAGCTTATATTTTTGCACATTGTTTTGAAAGTGACAATAATGTTGATGACTTACTACATTTAATACAAGCTAAAAATTTCGCTTCCTATGGATTTAAAGCAGAAGGAGATATTCACTCTAACTTAACTGATAACGACTACAAAGAACATGTAGAGCTTGCAAAACAACATTGTGCAAGGGGCGACGTATTTCAATTGGTATTATCCAAAAAGTTTCATCAAAGTTTTAAAGGTGATGAGTTTAATGTTTACAGGGCACTTCGAAGTATCAATCCCTCTCCTTACCTATTCTACTTTGATTATGGAGACTTTAAAATATTTGGGAGTTCCCCAGAAGCTCAATTAGTTGTAAGCGATCAAATAGCTGAAATTCATCCCATCGCAGGTACATTTAAGAGAACTGGTGATGATTTAAAAGATGCTGAATTGGCAAAACGCCTTGTCAATGATGTCAAAGAAAACGCTGAACATGTGATGCTTGTAGACTTAGCGAGAAACGATTTAAGCAGAAACGGTCATGAAGTGGTGGTTGAAAAATACAGAGAAGTCCAATTTTTTTCTCATGTGATACATCTTGTCAGTAAGGTGGTAGGGAAAAAACATTCGAATGTATCAACCATGCGCATTGTTGCAGACACATTTCCTGCAGGAACCTTAAGTGGTGCACCAAAACATAAAGCCATGCAATTAATTGAACGCTATGAAACAACAAGTAGAACTTTTTATGGTGGCGCTATCGGGTTTATGGATTTTGAAGGCAATTATAATCATGCCATTATGATTCGAACCTTTTTGAGCAAAAATCACCAATTACATTGGCAGGCTGGTGCTGGATTAGTATCAAAATCAAACCCTGATCATGAATTACAAGAGGTTTACAACAAATTAGGAGCTTTAACCAAGGCTATCAAACTAGCCGAAACAATTTCATTATAATGACAGTAATAGTAATCGATAATTATGACAGTTTTACCTATAATTTAGTTCACTATTTAGAGGACCTAAATTGCCAGGTGACTGTTGTTAGAAATGACCAATTAATTTTAGAGGATATTGAGAATTTTGATAAAATTTTATTGTCCCCTGGGCCTGGGATTCCCGATGAGGCTGGTCTTTTAAAAACCATTATCAAGACGTATGCTTCAAACAAACCTATTTTAGGAGTTTGTCTTGGTCAACAGGCTATTGCTGAAGTGTTTGGAGGCACCCTTCTCAACCTTAAAAATGTCTATCATGGTGTCGCAACCAAAATTAACATTACCGTTGAAGATGAATATTTATTTGACGGATTGGATAAGACCATTGAAGTTGGACGTTATCACTCGTGGGTTGTCTCATCCAACTTACCTGATTGTTTGGAAGCGACTTCTCTTGATGAGCAAGGTCATGTTATGTCTCTTAGGCATAAACACTACGATGTAAAAGGTGTGCAATACCATCCAGAATCTGTTTTAACGCCTCAAGGGAAAAAAATTCTTGAAAACTGGATAAAATATTAAATTATGAAACAATTACTTAATAGACTTATAAATCATGAGAGTATTTCTAGCAGTGAGGCAAAAAATGTGTTGGTTAATATTTCCAAAGGGGACTATAACTCGAATCAAATTGCATCATTTTTGACCATTTACATGATGAGAAGTATCACTCTTGAGGAATTGGGTGGTTTTAGAGATGCTCTCTTAGAATTATGTGTCCCCGTTAATTTAAAAGATTTTAACCCCATTGATTTATGCGGTACTGGTGGAGATGGCCAAGACACTTTTAATATCTCAACACTCGCATCATTTATTACTGCAGGAGCAGGAGTTTATGTTGCTAAACACGGTAATTATGGTGTTTCGTCATCATGCGGATCATCAAATGTGATGGAATTTTTAGGAATAAAATTCTCAAATGATATTGATTTTCTAAAAAAATGTATTGACCAAACAGGAATCTGTGTATTGCATGCGCCACTATTTCATCCAGCTATGAAAAATGTGGCTCCCATTAGACGTGAACTTGGTGTTAAAACGTTCTTTAACATGCTTGGACCAATGGTGAACCCTTGTTTTCCAAAAAACCAAATGGTAGGTGTCTTTAATTTAGAATTACAACGATTGTATGGCTATTTATATCAACAAACAGATAAAAATTACAGTATTGTACATGCCCTTGACGGATACGATGAAATTTCATTAACGGGACCAACAAAAATTATTTCCAACAAAAGTGAAAACATACTACACCCAGAGGACTTAGGTATTGGTAAAATTAAGCAAAGTGAAATTTCAGGAGGTCATACGATAAAAAATGCAGCGACAATATTTATGAATGTCATAAGTGGCAACGGTACTCACGCCCAAAACAATGTCGTTTGTGCCAATGCGGGATTGGCGATTGCCACAGCCAAACAAATGGACCATCAACATGGTTTTGAGCTTGCAAAAGAATCCCTGTTAAGCGGAAAAGCAAAAACTGCATTAATGAATTTAATAGAATTAAGTAAATGAATATATTAACACGTATCGTCAAAGACAAACGAAAAGAAGTGGAACTTCGTAGCCGTTTAATTCCAATTAATCAGCTAGAGCAATCTATTTTATTTAACCGTTCAACATTCTCATTGGTTCAAAATTTAAGTCAGAGTGCAACGGGGATCATCGCTGAACACAAGCGACGTTCACCTTCGAAAGCAGTCATAAACCATAATTTGAATGTTCAAGATGTTGCGATAGGTTATGAAAAAGCTGGCGTTTGCGGGATGTCTGTGCTCACTGATAGTAAATATTTTGGTGGATCCTTAGATGATTTATTACTTGCAAGAGCAAGTTGTGAACTACCTCTTCTGAGAAAAGAATTCATCATCAGTGAATATCAAATAATAGAAAGTAAAGCCTTCGGTGCCGATGCGATTTTATTGATTGCTGCGATTTTAAAAAAAGATGAAATAAAGCGTTTTTCAGAACTTGCCAAAAGTTTACATTTAGAAATTATTTTAGAGGTACACAATACCACAGAATTAACTAATTCACTCATGCCGTCACTCCAAATGATTGGTGTAAACAATAGAAATCTAAAAACATTTGAGGTTGACATAGCGCACAGTAAAAAACTCAGTAAGGCCATTCCCAGTGAGTTTGTAAGCATCTCAGAGAGTGGTATTAGCTCAATAGAGGCTATTAAAGAACTTAAACCATTTGGCTTTAAAGGGTTTCTCGTTGGAGAGAATTTTATGAAAACGGATAACCCTGGTCAAAGTGCATCAAATTTTATTAAAAATTTAATCGTATGAAACTCAAAATTTGCGGCATGAAACATCCACATAACACGGAAGCAGTTGCCCAACTTCAGCCAGACTTTATGGGTTTTATTTTTTATAAAAAATCTCCAAGATTATTGGAAGAAGCAATTCCAAAAATATCAAAATCTATATATAAAGTGGGTGTATTTGTAGATGAAGACATAGATTTTATTATGGCCAAGGTAAATCAACATCAACTAGATATGATTCAACTTCATGGTAACGAAAGCCCTCAATTTTGCGCCCAATTAAAATCTAAATACCATTTGGAATCAGAGCGTTGGAAACTAAAAAATCAGGAGCCTACTAAAGATAAACAAAGTAGTGAGGGCTTACAAAATATTAAAATCGTTAAAGCTTTTTGTGTAGACGATACGTTTAATTTTAATGCCTTGAACCCCTTTGAGAAACTTGTAGATTATTTTTTATTTGATACTAAAGGTAAACTACCAGGGGGTAATGGCTCATTATTTGACTGGGATATCCTATTAAATTATAAACTAACGAAGCCCTATTTTTTGAGTGGCGGTATTGGATTAAAACAAGTAAAACAATTAAAACAATTCCAAAGAACAGAGATTTCAAAATACTGCTTTGCTCTCGATGTAAATAGTAAATTCGAAATCAAACCTGGAATAAAAGATATAGAAAAATTAAAAAAATTTAAATCATCAATATGAGTTATCACATAAACGACAACGGTTATTATGGAGATTTTGGGGGTGCTTTTATACCTGAAATGTTACACCCAAATATTGAAAAATTACGTCAAAATTATCTTCAGATAATGTCAGATTCAGAATTTCAAAAAGAATTTAAGCAACTCTTAAGAGATTATGTTGGCCGACCTTCACCTCTATATTATGCTTCGCGTTTGTCAAAAAAATACAACACGAAAATTTACTTAAAACGTGAAGATCTTAACCATACAGGTGCACATAAAATTAATAATACTGTGGGGCAAATTTTACTGGCACAACGATTAGGAAAGACTAGAATCATCGCTGAAACAGGTGCTGGACAACACGGTGTTGCAACAGCTACTGTTTGTGCATTAATGGGAATCGAATGCATCATCTACATGGGGGAAATTGATATAAAAAGACAAGCACCAAATGTAGCTCGAATGAAGATGCTAGGGGCAAAAGTAATACCCGCAATGTCAGGTAGTCGCACATTAAAAGATGCAACAAATGAAGCCATGCGTGATTGGATTAACAATCCCTTGGACACCCATTATATCGTAGGAAGCGTTGTAGGGCCTCACCCCTATCCTGACATGGTGGCACGCTTTCAGTCTATTGTCTCAGAAGAAATACAATGGCAATTGAAAGACCAAGAAGGCACAACAAAACCTGATTATGTCATTGCCTGCGTTGGTGGTGGTAGTAATGCTGCCGGAGCATTTTATCATTATTTAGAGGATACGAGTGTCCAATTAATCGCTGTAGAAGCCGCAGGTAAAGGTATTCATAGTGGAGAAAGTGCTGCAACGTCTATTCTTGGCAAGGAAGGTATTATCCATGGAAGTAAAACGCTGTTAATGCAAACAAAAGACGGTCAAATAACAGAACCTTACTCTATTTCTGCAGGATTAGATTATCCTGGTGTTGGTCCAATGCATGCACATCTTTACAAGTCAGGACGTGCAGAGTTTATGTCAATAACCGATGATGAAGCTATGAAAGCAGGATTGGCCTTAAGTCAATTAGAAGGAATCATTCCTGCAATTGAAACCTCCCATTCCCTTGCTATATTTGATCATAAAAAGTTCAAAAATGATGATATTATAGTCATAAACCTATCAGGGCGAGGTGATAAGGATTTACAAAACTATATTGATTATTTTAAATTATAACAATGAATAGAATAAAGCAGCAACTACTTACTGATAAAAAACTATTATCAATTTACTTTACAGCGGGTTATCCAAATCTAGAAGATACTGTATCAATTATTAAAAGTTTAGAGAGACATGGTGTTGACATGATTGAAATTGGAATGCCTTTCAGTGATCCTTTGGCAGATGGTCCAACAATACAGGATAGCTCAACAAAAGCTTTACAAAACGGCATGACGACTGAAATACTTTTTGAGCAACTACAAGCGATTCGTCAGTCAGTTTCTATCCCACTTATTATTATGGGGTATTTTAATCCAATTTTGCAGTACGGTGTTGAAGCATTCTGTGAAAAGTGTCAAAATATTGGTATCGATGGCCTTATCATTCCAGATTTACCAATGGATATCTATGAAAGTGATTACAGGCAAATTTTTGAAGCTCACGGACTCATCAATGTTTTTCTAATAACACCGCAAACTAGTGAAGAAAGAATTCAATACATTGATGCTAACTCGAAAGGGTTTATTTATATGGTGAGTAGCGCAAGTACAACAGGAGTTCAGGTTGGTTTTGGAGATGAACAAACATCTTACTTCAAGCGTATTGCTGACATGAATTTAAACAATCCTCAGATAGTTGGCTTTGGAATTTCAAACAACATGACCTTTAAACAAGCTACCAACCAGGCCAAAGGAGCTATCATTGGGAGTGCCTTTGTTAAACACCTAACTACTGAAGGTATTGATTCGATTGATAAATTTATAAATACTATCTTAGGTGAATGCCACTAAACATTGTACTCATAGAACCAGAAATACCTAATAACACAGGGAACATTGGTAGACTATCATTAGCGTCTGGCTCAAACTTACATTTGGTAAAACCCTTTGGTTTTAGTATTGATGATACACGCCTAAAACGAGCTGGGTTGGACTATTGGCAGCATTTAAACATCAAATATTACGACTCCGTTGAACATTTTTTCAGTATTAACAAGAACGTCAATATGGTATTTTTATCGAGTCATGGAAACAAGCTTCATTGGCAAATTCCCTTTGAAAATGATATGTTTTTGGTCTTTGGAAAAGAATCTATTGGGTTACCAAAATGGTTAATTGAATCACATCCTGAAAAGGTTTATAAAATTCCTGTAATGAGTAAATATGTTCGGAGTCTCAATCTGGCAAATGCAGTGAGTATAGTCACTTATGAAGGACAACGACAACTTAGTATAGGGACACATGATTGATAAGGCTTGATGCCATCAAAAAACAAATTAATGGCCTACCAACGATTTGAAACCATGTTTTAATGTTAAAGAAACTTGACAATACAAAACTTACTACTGCTGAAAACATGCACCATGTTTTTCAAAAATCTTATACCGTGGAAGCAGATCTACTGGAAGCCATTAATTTTCCACCATTACAAAGAACTATTGAAAATTTCGCAGTCTGTAAAAATGATTTTTTTGGATATTTTAAAGATGATACGTTAGCGGGAATCATTGAAATAAAACATCATACTTCGTATACCCACGTGCAAAGTCTTGTTGTTCTTCCGTTTTTTTTCAGACAAGGTATCGCTTCACAATTAATGTCTTTTGTTTTTATGCATTACCGTAAAAAACCTTTTTTTGTGGAAACAGGTGTAAAAAATAAACCCGCCATCAATCTTTACAAGAAGATGGGTTTTGTAGAGGTCAAACAGTGGGATACTGACTACGGCATTAGAAAAATAAGATTAAACAAAGGCTGATATATGCCTGTCATCTCTGTTTTTCCAGCATATCAATATAAAATTCTTCAACCTTCTTTCTTGCCCAAGGTGTCCGTCTTAAAAATTTCAAACTGGATGCAACTGACGGATCGTGAGTAAAACATCGTATACTAATATTATACCCTAAATATTCCCAACCATAGCGATTTACCAGTGTGTTTAAAATGTGTTTCAATGTGACGCCATGAAGTGGATTATTTGGTTGCGACTCCATAAAATATTTGTTGCTATATTAATTTCTATATCTGTTTCTGTGCCTTTTAGATCGTCTTGATTTGTGCGATTGCTCAGACGTATTTTTCCCTTCTCCAGTTTTTCGAGCTTTTGAATGTCTCGATTGTCGTTGCTGCTTTTTTACTGGCTTACTAGGTGCATTGGGATCAGGCTCAAAGCCCTCAACAATTGATGTTGGTAGTTTCAGTCCAATTAACTTTTCAATGTCGCGTAAATAGCCTCGTTCCTCACCGCAAACCAAAGATAATGCTTCACCACTAGCTCCCGCTCTTCCCGTTCGTCCAATGCGGTGTACGTAATCTTCAGAAATATTCGGTAATTCAAAATTTATTACGTGCGGTAAAAGAGGAATATCTAAACCACGAGCTGCGATATCAGTGGCAACTAATACTCTCACGGTACCATTTTTAAATCCATGAAGTGCCTTCGTTCGTGCTCCCTGACTTTTATTTCCATGGATAGCAGAGGCAGAAATACCAGCACTAATCATTTTTTTACACAGTCTATTCGCTCCATGTTTTGTTCTGTTAAATACCAAAACTTGTTTCCAATTACCCTCTGAAATTAATTTAATTATTAATCCTGTTTTTTTTGCCTTAGCAACTCGATAAACTTTCTGCTGAATAACATCCACTGTACTATTTTCGCGTGCTACTTCAATCGTCATAGGATTGTGTAAAAATTCACTTGCCAATTTCTTAATTTCTTTGGAAAACGTTGCAGAAAACAGCAAGTTTTGTCTCTGCTTTGGCATAAAGCTTATGATTTTTTTGATATCTCTTAAAAAACCCATGTCAAGCATACGATCAGCCTCATCCAAAACTAAAATTTGAATATTTGCAAGTGATAAAAATCCTTGGTTTTGTAAATCAATTAATCGTCCAGGAGTTGCAATTAAAATATCAACTCCATTTTTAATAGTTGCTACTTGAGGTCGTTGATTAACACCTCCAAAAATCACAGTGGAGCGAAGATCCAAGAATTCACTGTAAGAGTTTACATTGTTATAAACTTGTGCTGCTAGTTCACGAGTTGGTGTTAAAATCAACGCTCGAATAGGTCTTTTTCGTAATGATTGCCCTTCTGATAATATTTGAAGAAGGGGTAAGGTAAAGCCCGCAGTTTTTCCAGTTCCCGTTTGCGCAGAGGCCAAGAGGTCTTTCCCTTCCAAAATCAAGGGAATGGACTTACTCTGAATTGGAGATGGTGTTTTGTAACCTTGCTTTACTACTGCTTTTAGTAAGGCATCAGATAGGCCTAATTGATTAAATGACATAACGATAAATGAATTAATGACAATTTAATTTAGAAAGTCATTTTTTATTACATTTCAAAGTTACGCTTATTTATAAATTGTATTCATATTAATCGAACTTTATTAAATATTCAGTAGATTGGTTTCACAACTTTTTTTTTAAAATGAAGTCACTATTAAAAAAACTTAAATACCCGTTAATACTTGATGGTGGTCTGTCAAACGTACTTGAATCGTTTGGTTGCAATTTAAATCATGAGTTATGGGTTGCGAATTTATTAGACAAAAACCCTAAGGCGATCATGGATACACATCTTGCATATTTAAACGCTGGTGCTCAAATAATTTCAACAGCGAGTTATCAAGCAACAATTCCAGGATTTATGAAGCTCGGCTTTTCGCGAAGTGAATCTGAGGGTCTCATTTTAAAATCTGTAGATTTAGCTCGAAGCGCCATCAATCAATATTGCACAAAATATAAATGTCAAGACAAACCCTTGCTCGCTGGAAGTATTGGGCCCTATGGTGCTTATTTGGCCAATGGTTCTGAATACCGTGGTGATTACAATGTATCAAAAAATAATCTATTAGAATTTCATTTAAAACGAATTCAATTATTAGATGCCTCAAATTGTGATCTTATCGCTCTCGAAACTATTCCATCTTTTTTTGAAACTCAAGTTTTATCAACCATCCTAAAAACCATTAAAACTCCGTCGTGGATTTCATTTTCATGTAAAGACGGACAATACCTTAATGACGGTACATCCATAAAAAAAGCAGCTTTACTATTGAAAAACCATCCTACAATTTTCGCCTTCGGAGTTAATTGTACAGCTCCAAAATACATATCATCGTTAATCCAGGAACTAAAATCAATCAAAACTGATAAAAAAATAATTATTTATCCAAATGCAGGAGACTCCTATCATGTAGAGTCAAAAACATGGATGAAAAATTCAAATCCAAAATATTTTACCGCGATGTCTAAAGAATGGTTTTTGCTTGGAGCAGATATTGTTGGAGGTTGCTGTCAAATTGGTCCATCACACATTAAAAGTCTTGTGAAAAGCAATAAAGAATCTTGTGAAAAGCAATAAATTAAATTTTTACAAAAATTGTTAATTTACATTGTTTTAAGCACATATTTTTATCTTTTTGGTCGATTCTGTAAACATAAGTGTCGTTTTTTTTGTAAATTGCCTTTAAGACATTTTATAGTTTTTAATTACATACAAATATGAAAACCCTTATTGTTGAAGATAACAAAATCGTCACTTTAGGAATTCGAAAAACGTTGGAATCTGAATTCCCAAGCATCTCTATTGACACTGCTGAAAACGGTGAAGAAGCATTAGATCATTTAAATAAATTAAATCAAACAGAACTGCCCTTTTTTATTTTACTCGATATAAATATGCCAATTATGAATGGTATTGAATTTCTTGTTGCTATAAAAAAAATAGAGAAGTACTCGCGTATACCTATTATTATTCACACAACGAGCTCAAATGCAGAAGATTATTTTAAGTGTAAAACTTTAGGCGTCTGTGGTTATTTTGTTAAACATATTGATTTTAAAGAATACAAAAAGAATTTAATCCTCATTACCGAATATTGGATGCGATCTTATACAAATAGGACATAGGATATGAAAGGCTTTATATTTACCGAATTCATACGTTTTGTTGAAGAATCTCATGGGCTAGCGATCGTCGATGAGATGATTGAAAGTTCAAATTTACCTTCAAGAGGAGTCTATTCCGCCTTTAACAGTTATCCTTTTGACGAATTAGCAACCATGCTGACGTTTATCTGTAACAAAACAAAAGATTCTGCAGAGTTTCTTTTGGAAGAATTTGGGAAATTTGTATTCCCATACCTCATTGGAAAACATTCCTATATTATTAAGGAATATAAAAATCCATTAGATTTAATTGCTGGTATAGAATCACATATCCATATTGAGGTTAAAAAGTTATACGAAGATGCTGAATTACCGGAATTTCGCCTGGTTGAAAAGCAAGATAATAAACTTGTAATGATTTATCATTCCAAAAGAGGACTTACCTATTTTGCTATTGGATTGATGAAACAAACTCTGACGCATTTTGAAGTTAATGGTAAGGTTTGGATAGATTCAAAATACAAAGAAAATACCGGTGTAAAGCTTATCATTGAAATCAATGAATAAAGAAACTGAGTATCTTATTTGTTTTTCATCGATAAAATACACATTTAAACGATAATCTAAACATGTTTTAATATATTACGAAAAATTCAATTGTTTTGTCCAATTCCAGTGTTGACATACTTAAAAGAGCTTTAGAAAGAGAGCGAAAAGCAAAACTTATTGCAGAAGACTTTGTGGGAAAAAGACTTCGCGAACTTTATTTAGAGAATGTCAGTCTAACTCAAAATCTTTCTACCCAAGAAGAATTTCAAAAATACTTAATTGATAATCTTGTTGATGCCTTATTCGTAGTTGACTTTAAAGGTAATATTTTAAAAGTCAACAAAGAAGCAAAATTACTTTTAGGCGTTGACGACGATAATCTCCCAAACAATATAAATGAATTTAGTGTAGTTAATAGAGATAGAATTAATAAATATTTCAGTAGATCAAACTATAAGGAAAATCATTCAGAATTTCAATTTCAGTTTTACAACAGAAAAAAAGAACACAAAGTTGTTAGGATCAAATCAAGGATATTGATTAATACCAAAAATAAACCTTATGCCTACCAAGCAATAGTTAGAGATGTAACTGAAAACTACGAACTCGATTTAAAAATCAAGGAGCAACTCGAGGTTAAAAAGTTTGAGGCATTAATCTTAAAAGATTTATTGACATCAAATGATATTTTTAACAATGCATGGACCTTAGTCAATCATATTGCTAATTTTTTAAAAACTGATGATTGTGTTTTTTATGGTCTTGTCAATAATAAGCTCATACAATTAGCAGCTACAGGAAATAAAATTAGTTCAGATAAAACGATTTTAAATAAATTAAAAATTCCAATAACCGATGGTGTTATTGGTCAGGTTGCTCGATCAAAAAAAGGAATTATTGTAAAAGATACTACTCTGCATGATTCATATATTGTTGATGTCGAATCCAGATTATCAGAAATTGCGGTTCCTATTTTATTGGATGAAGAGCTAATTGGGGTCATAGATTCAGAACATATTGAGAAAAACTATTACAAAACATCGCATTTAGAATTTTTATCAAACATCTCGTCTTTAATTGCATTTCAAATAAAAAATTCAGTTAATCAACTAGAAAAACGCCTAAAACAAGATGAGCTTGAAAAGACAAGAAAGCGATTAGAGATTATTTTTAATAGTGATCACAATGCAGAAGTCATTGAATCAAATGACGGTTACATTATTGACATAGGTGATGGTTTTTTAAAAATGTTTGGTATGCCACTGTCAATGAAAAACAAGTTATTGGGAATGCGTTGTTCAAAGGCGAGAGAGCAACTAAAAAATTTATTTATTGATGAGGACAATTACTCTAAAAATATTAGTGACAGGATATCAAATTTACGTCCTGTCCTCAATGAAACTCTCGAATTAAAAGATGGGAGATTTTTAGCGCGTGATTATGTTCCTATTTTTTTCAAAGGTAGAATAGAAAGTCACGTTTGGCGCTTTCGTGATATTACCTTAAGTGTCAACTATGAAAAAAGTATAGAGGCTCAAAATAGAAAATACAAAGGTCTTATTGGCAACATGAATTTAGGCTTGATGGAAATTGATAGCGACAACACCATTTTAACTGTCAATAAAGCATTTTGCGCGATGTATGGCTATGAATCAAAAGAGCTCTTAGGGCATAAGGCTGATGACACCCTTTTAAATACTCAACACAATTTGTGCAAGTCAAAAAGTGAAGATGACATCAAAATAAGTAACAATGATGTTAATGAATTAGAGATTATTACCAAAAATGGAGACATACGTTACTGGCTTGTTAATCGTAATTCAAATAAAAACATTAACAATAATGTCATTGGTTCAATTTGTATTTATTTAGACATTACGGAGTTAAAGCAATTAAATATCAAAAATGAAGGATTAATTAAAAATCTGACTGCGAGTAATGAGGAACTGTCTCACTATGCACATTTGGTTTCTCATGATTTAAAAACACCGTTGAGAACAATTTCTACATGTGTCTATTGGTTACAAGAGGATAATAATGATATATTAAGTGCGGAAAGTAATGATTTCATAACAACTATCAACGATACGCTTAAGGATATGGATAAGTTGATTACGAGTACTTTACAATTTGCAGAAATAAGAATGGCAAATAGTAGTATTGACGAAAACATCGATTTAAACGCGGTTTTAGAAACCTATCGAAAAAATAAGTTTTTAGACTCGGATGATGAGTTTACATTTACTATTGAAAAACCACTACCAACTATTGTATTTAATAGAGTACAAATTCAACAAGTGTTTCAAAATTTAGTTGATAACAGCTATAAATACAAAGATGAACAGAAACAATCTTATGTCAAAATCAATTGGGAAGACCAAGAAGAATTTTTATTATTTAAAATATCTGATAATGGTATCGGTATAGCAAAGGAGCACAGCTCATTTGTATTCGAAATCTTTAAGAAAGTTGGAAACAGAACTGACTCTACTGGTGTAGGGCTGTGGATTATCAAAAAAATTATTAATTCAGCTGGAGGCAAGATTTGGTTTGACTCTAAATTGGGTGTGGGAACCACCTTTTACTTTACTATTAAAAAACAATAATCCGTCAACATACTATTTTTTTTAAGACCTATATTTTAAGATGAGAATTGAATAATATTTTTTAATTTTCAATAATAATTCTTAGGTTTATTTAACAAACAGTTAATTGAAAGATAGAACATGATTTTTGAAATATTTCAAATAGATGCTTTTACAAACACATTATTTGGAGGTAATCCAGCAGCCGTTTGCCTCTTAAAAGAGTGGCTTCCCGACACTACTTTACTGCATATTGCGCAAGAAAATAATCTCGCTGAAACCGCTTACGTTGTTCATGAAAAGAATAACACTTTTAAATTACGATGGTTTACCCCTGAAATTGAAATTGACCTTTGTGGTCATGCTACCCTGGCAACTGCCTTTGTAATTTTTAATTTTTTAAATTTTGATAATGATGTTATTTTTTTTAAAACCATGAGTGGAGATCTCGAGGTTAAGGTAGACCATGGGTTCATTGAAATGAGATTTCCCTCCCGCCCTCCTGAAAAAGCAGCCTTGCCCCAAACTATTGCAAATGCCCTCAGTAAGCAACCAAAAGAAGTTTATAAAGCACGTGACTATATATTAATGTATCCGTGTGAAGAGGACATTCAGCAACTAAAGGTTGATGCCTCAATTTTAGCAAATATAGATTTAAATCTAGGTGGTATTTGTGTGACAGCCAAGGGAAATACTACGGACTTTGTTTCACGATTTTTCACACCTGGTGCGGCTATTTTTGAAGATCCAGTAACGGGTTCAGCACATTGTTCACTAGTGCCACTATGGACTAAATATCTTAAAAAAGACATCTTTCATGCACGTCAAATTTCAAAACGACAAGGTGAGTTATTTTGTCAATTAATTAATGATATTGTTCTCATTAAAGGTCAAGCTGTAAAATATTCACAAGGCTTTATCGAAATTTAATTTACTTCAAAATCAAAATAAACGTCAGGAAATGGTTCATTTTGTAGTGTAAAGTGCCACCACTCTTTCTCATAAAATGCAAAACCATATTTAACCATGATCTCACGTAATCGCAATCGATTAGATTTTTGCTCGTCACTCAACAAATTGTAGTTAAACCAGGATTGCATCCCAAAAAAATCAAAAGAACTGCCCATGTCTAAAGCTTCACACGTAGTCAAATTTATCAGAGTAACATCTAAAGTACTACCTCTAGAATGTCCTGATTTTGAAGAAATATAGCCCTCTCTAAACAAGTATTGCTTTTGAATTTCTGGATAAAACTGTTTTTTTTGTAACGTGTCTTTCAAATCTTTACTCCAACGAACAAAATGATTTACTGCGACCTGCGGTCTATAGCCATCGTAAATTAGAATAGACAAGTTTTCTTGAAGTAATTCATTTTGAACATTTTGTAGAGCTTGTGCTGCTTTTTTTGTGAGTATCGCCGTATTTTTATTGTAACCGTCAACCTTTGTTCCTAAAAAATTTTGTTGAGAGTAATAACGTAAATCAACCTGAATCGATGGTATAATATCCTTTACATAAACAAAGCCAGGAGGTACTTGAGCCAATGTTATCCCTGTCATGATATGACATAAAAAAATAAATTTAATTCTCACCATATCTCATTTTATGCTAATTTAGAAAAATAATTGTTTGAATAAAATGCAAATAAATCTAAATTTAAAAGATGCTGAAGTCTTTTATTATCCAAATTATTTCACAAAGAATGAGAGCATGTCCTTGTTTCAAATTTTAACGACTGAAACCCTTTGGCAACAAGACGACATTAAGGTATTTGGTAAGACTTATAAACAGCCCCGACTCACCTCACTTTATGGAAGCAACAAAAGACCTTATTCTTACTCTAATATCACGATGCATCCACACAAATTCTCAAGCACACTTTTAAAAATAAAATCAAAAATTGAAGATACCACAAATGAAATATTTACCACCTGTCTACTCAATCAATATCGTGACGGACAAGATAGCAATGGATGGCATGCAGACGACGAAAAAGAATTAGGACAGAATCCTGTCATCGCCTCAGTAAGTTTTGGGGCTAGTAGGATGTTTCATTTAAAACACCGTTATGATAAATCACATAAATGTAAATTATTACTTGAATCAGGAAGTTTACTGCTAATGAAAGGCACTACACAACATTTTTGGCTACATCAAGTACCTAAAACTAAAAAACAAATTGGTTCAAGAATAAATTTAACGTTCAGATATATAAAATAAAAAGCCGAGTTCCCTCAAACTCGGCTTTTTTCAATTTGCTTTTTTTACTATGCTGTAGATTTAGGGTCTCTAATTCCTTAACATAAGGCAAATATTAATTAATTAATCCATTGAACTAAAAACTAAATCTTAGTACACCTCAAAAATAAAAGATAATTTCAAATCATCGTTAAAAAACATTAAATAATCGATGAAATACATTAAATTTTAACAAATAAAGATATAAATAGCTTTTTTATCGATGAAATGCGCTACTTATTTTATAAATTTCAAACCTTATAGCATCCATAAAATGTCATAAAGCTGGTCACAAGAATTACTTGGCATAAAAAAAAGCACCCGTAGGTGCTTTTTTGAACTAACTAAACAAATGTTTTACCACTATTTAATAGGGTAAGTCTACCTCGGGAATTATTTCTACGTGATAACATTTAACAGTCATCAATCATCATGCCAAAAGATTAAATAACACCTCTAAAATAATTTTATCACGTGGTCTAAAACGGGTTATGAATAAAGGATTCAATGTGATATAGTTTTAAAACAATGTAAATCACATTACAACAATGCCTCTTTAGTTGTGCAGGGTTTACTTTCACTAAATCTTAAAACAATGCTAAATTTTGATTAAATTTTTATTTCAATTCAATATTCGTGTTACATTTGATTTTGTATAATTTTTTGTGTTGAAGGAATTTTTATTCATAACTTTTTTAAGTGTTACTGCATTATGTGTTTCTCAAAAAAACAACAAGACAGTTCATGTCAAATATATTACAGAAACTATAAAAATTGATGCTTCTTTAGACGAAGGTCCATGGGCATTAACAAAACCAGCTACAAATTTTTGGGAACATTTCCCTACCGATAAGAAACAAGCAAAACAACAAACTGAAATTAAAATGATGTTTGATGATTTGAATTTATATATTGGAATAAAAGTAAATTCAGCATCAAACAATTACATTGTGCCATCTTTAAGACGTGATTTCAGAGCCTCAGGAAATGATAATGTCACTTTGTTATTCGATACATTTAATGACGGGACTAATGCATTTTTCTTTGGCACGAACCCTTTAGGCGTAAAAAGGGAAGCTCTTCTTTCTGGAGGTGGTACAGATTTACGCGGATTTAATTTAGCCTGGGATACTAAATGGGTTTGTGAAACCAAAACCTACGACAACTTTTATATTTCTGAAATAAAAATACCTCTTTCCGCATTTAAATATCGAGAAGGTGAAACTAAATGGCGCTTTAACAGTTATCAATTTGACACCATTGACAATGTGCGTAATACATGGATGAATATTCCACAAAATCAAGACATTTTTAATTTAGCCTACATGGGTGATATGATATTTGAAAAGCCCTTAGGAAACTCAAAAACACCAATATCATTCATTCCCTTCATAAACACCTTTTTGGGTAAAAATTACGAGACCAACACATCCACCTCTGACATAAAATTTGGGGCTGATGCTAAAATGACCATTGGCAATAGTCTGAATTTAGATGTAACCATAAATCCTGACTTTTCTCAAGTCGAGGTTGATCAACAGGTCACAAACCTCACTAGATTTGAAATTTCTTTACCCGAGAGGAGACAGTTTTTTATTGAAAATAGTGATCTTTTTTCAGATTTTGGAAATAATAGAGATGCCAATCCATTTTTTTCAAGGCGCATTGGAATCGCTAAAGATTTGGATGGGAATAATATTGAAAATAATATTATCGCAGGAGTAAGACTTAGTGGTAAAATTAATAACACTACACGTATTGGGCTTCTAAACATGCAAACAGCTGAAGATTTACCAAATGAAATCCCTACAACAAACAACGCTGTTTTAACCTTACAACAAAAGGTTTTTAGTCGTTCAAATCTCAGTGTCATGTTTATCAATAAGCAAGCCACAAAGAATTATGGATTTTTAGCAAATCAAGACCGTTACAATCGTGTTTTAGGTATTGATTATAATTTAGCCTCTGCAGACAATACATGGGTCGGTAAATACTTTGTTCATAAATCATTTTCTCCTGATATCACTAACAAGGACATGTCTGCTGGAGCGTCAACTCAATTTAGAAGCCGCTACTGGAATCTAAGGGCTGGCGCTGTTTTTGTAGGACAAAATTATAGGTCAGATTTAGGCTTTATTCGTCGAACCGATGTTTTCAAAATAAGTCCAAAAATTGAACGTGTTTTTTGGCCAACTAAAGGTAAAGCTCAAAAACATGCGCTTTCAATATCACCCTTTATATTTTGGAGACCAGAGCAACAATGGAAAATTTCTGATTACACGATTGTAACTAGTTGGAATACCAACATGCGCAACACATCGAGAATTGAAATTCAGATGTTCAACCGATTCACACGTCTCTACGATAATTTTAATCCAACGGGAATTGATAATGGAGTCGCATTACCACCGGGAGACTACAGGTACACGAGCCTTGAGGCCATGTTTAATTCAGACCAAAGAAAACAACTGTACTTTAGTTTTGGGCCTTCTTATGGCGAATTTTACAATGGGAAAAAATATTCATTTGAGAGTCGTCTAGTTTGGCGTCTTCAACCCTTCTTTACAGGAAGCATGAACATCAATTATGATGATATCAAATTACCCAAACCCTACTCAAGTGCAAAAATTTGGCTTATTGGTCCAAAATTAGATATTACTTTTAATCAAAATTTATTTTGGGCGACATTCATTCAATACAGCACACAAAGTAAAAATTTTAGTGTCAATTCAAGAATACAATGGAGATTTGCTCCTTTATCAGATTTATTCATTGTTTACAATGATAATTATTTTACAGATAATATATTTGCACCAAGAGTACGTTCATTTAATGCGAAGTTGACGTACTGGTTAAATATTTGAATAATGGAAAATAACATACCCGTCTTTACTGATGACACGATTATCTTTGGTTTATTAATGCTTACTCTTGGATTCGTCTTTTATACCGAATCTCGTTCCTCTGGGTTTTGGTTTAAATTTTACAAAATTGTTCCAGGATTATTCATGGCTTACATGTTACCTGCAGTATTGACAACAACCGGGCTTATTGCACCTGAATGGCAATCGAGCAATGAGACCGGCCAGATCATTGAGCACAGTTCCAATTTATATTTTGTTGCTAGTCGCTATTTATTACCAGCAGCACTAGTTTTGATGACCTTAAGTATCGATTTAAAAGCCGTCTTTAATTTAGGTTGGAAAGCTTTAATCATGTTTTTCACAGGAACTTTAGGTATCGTTATTGGTGGTCCAATAGCGATTTTGTTGATTTCCATGATATCCCCTGAAACCGTAGGAGGCATTGGGCCTGATGCTGTATGGAGAGGACTTTCAACGTTAGCAGGAAGTTGGATTGGTGGGGGTGCTAATCAAACTGCGATGTTAGAAATCTATGGTTATAACCAAAAGCTTTATGGAGGAATGGTTTTTGTTGACATTGTTGTTGCCAACATTTGGATGGCTATTTTACTCATTGGCATTGGCAAGAGAAATAAAATAAATAATTGGTTGAAAGCAGACACATCGTCTATTGAAGCTTTAAAGGAGAAAGTCTCTAAGTTTTCTAAAAAAGTTCAAAGAAATCCCTCATTAACTGATCTTATGATCATTGCTGCTATTGCATTTGGAACAGTAAGTATGGCGCACCTATGCTCCAATCTTTTAGCTCCTTTGTTCGGTGACATGATCACTAATATAGAAGGAGCAACAATACGAAATATTTTTACTTTTTTAGGTTCTAAATTTTTCTGGATGATAAGTATAGCAACCATTATTGCCATCGCGCTGTCATTTACTAAAGCCAAAAACTATGAAGGTGCTGGAGCTAGTAAATTTGGGAGTGTTTTTATTTATATTCTAGTTGCAACCATCGGCATGAAAATGGACTTATCGCTCATATTTGACAATGCTGGTCTCATAGCAATAGGTGTTGTTTGGATGACCATCCATGCTGGGTTATTAATCATAATGGCCAAATTAATCAAAGCACCTTATTTCTTTTTAGCAGTTGGAAGTCAAGCGAATGTTGGAGGAGCAGCATCAGCACCCATTGTAGCTTCAGCATTCCATTCATCTTTAGCGACTGTAGGAGTTTTATTGGCTGTTTTTGGTTATGCTATTGGTACAGTAGCGGCAATTGCATGTACCATTCTGATGGAATTAGCTGCGGTTAGTTGAAAATTAGATTTTTGTGTAGACGAATATTTTCAATTCACCATTTATTATATGATATTTGCCATTCAATTTAGTTTATGAAACAGCTTATTCCATTTTTATTAGTTTTGACTATTTTCTCTTGCAGTAAAGTAGAACCAAACATGACGGTGACAGGTCAAATTAAAGGTCTTAAAAAAGGCAAGTTGTACTTGCAACAATTGAAGGATACTATACTCGTTGTTTTAGACTCTGTTATTTACAATGGGGAAGATGATTTTGTACTAACAAACGATTTAAAAGCACCTGAAATGCTTTATCTGACTCTTGATAAAAATGCAGGAGATGATATCCCAAGAATTTCATTTTTCGCTGTACCAGGAATGATAACTATCAACTCAACGCTGAAACGTTTTGAATTTGATGCTAAAATCATGGGGTCTCCTCTAAACGAAAAGTTAGAGGAATTTAAAAGTATTAACAGCAAATTCAATGATCAGAATCTTGAATTAATTAAAGCAAAGTTTGATGCTCAAAAAAGCGGTGATGACATTCTAGTAAGTCAAGTAAACAAGGATTCAGAAAACTTAATGAGAAGAAAATATTTATATGCGATTAATTTCGCCATGAATAATAAAGATAGTGAAATAGCGCCCTACATAGCGCTTTCAGAGATTTATAATGCCAAAGTCACATTTTTAGATACTATTTACAAAGCGCTTCCAACGAATATTGCTAATTCAAAATATGGTTTACAACTTGATGAATTTATTCAAGAGAGGAAAAAAGAAGATGCGATAAAATAAAAAAGGCGCTTGAAGCGCCTTTTTTATTTTATAATTTATTTATTTTATCAATAAGTCCTCTGCCTTTTTCTTCAAGCTCTTTATTGATAGTTTTAAAATGCGACTTCGCATTTTCAACGCTTTTATCGTTTACTTTCGCAATTAAATCATCAAAGATTTCAATTGCCTCATCAATAATAGACTCACTTTTTTTAGTGTCCTTATCTGTGTTATTATATTCCCACACATAGACGGCTTCAATGATGTCACCGAGGACGTAATTAATATCTTTTTTTAAGTTCCTAACGTTTGCCATTTTTATAAAGTTATTTTATGCAAAATTAAGGAATTTTAAACATAAACTTCCAAAAGTTTTACATTGTTTGAATTAATAACGAACTCCTTAAGAATAGCTGGAATTAAAATAGTTTCTCCCTTTTCGATAACTTCAGAGAAATTATTTGATTCAAAATGTGCTTGCCCCTCTAAACAAATATAAATGATGAAAGAATCAAATGTATTTAGTTTTTGTATGGTCTTTGATAACTGTAAAAAATTTGTTTTGAAGTACGGACAAGTTACCATTTCATTAGACTCGTTCGCATGCTTAGAATATGACACCCTGAAATCATCTTTCATATCAAAATCAATCGCGTCAATTGCTAAATCATTATGTAATTCACGTAAATGTCCGTTAACGTCTGTTCTATCCCAGTCATAGACACGATATGTGATATCACTTGTCTGCTGTATTTCAGCTAGCATAACTCCTGCTCCAATAGCGTGAACACGACCTACTTCAATAAAATAAGTGTCTCCTGGAGCTACTTTATCAATATTTAAAATATCAGTTAACGTTTTATCTTCTAAATGTTTAAGGTAAACTTCAGGAGTAAGTTTTTGATTAAAGCCTACAATAAGTTTTGCATCATCATCAGCCTGCATAACATACCACATCTCGGTTTTTCCAAATGAATCGTGTCTTTTGGCAGCTAGCTCGTCATTGGGGTGTAATTGAATTGACAGATCTTCTTTGGCATCAATAAACTTGATGAGTAAAGGAAATGTGTCACCAAATAAGCTAAAGTTAGAATTCCCAATAAGTTTGTTTTGATAGGTTGATAAAAGTTTCTTCAGTGTGGTTCCTTTTAGAGGTCCATTTGAAACAATTGAAGACTGTTCATGGACATCACTAATTTCCCAACTCTCGCCGATATTAGGCTTTTTATCATTCTTATTAAGTAGCAAATCAAGCTTTCTACCTCCCCATATTTTTTCTTTTAAAATGGGGTGAAATTTTAACGGATACAAAGCAATCTCCATCCTTTATAATCCTGAGTAAGAAACAAAGTTTCTTGGGGTTTCGTACAAAGTCACCTCTAATTCGAGTGAATCATTAATTTTACGCTTTAACTTATCGTAAATGACTACCACCATATTTTCAGCAGTTGGATTTAACGTTTTAAACTCAGGAACTTCAATATTTAAATTTTTATGATCAAAAACATCCTCTATTTCACTCTTGATGATATCCTTTAAAATTTTCATGTCTATAACGTAGCCAGTTTCTGGATCAATCTCACCCGTAACACTCACAATTAACTCATAATTATGACCGTGAAAATTGGGGTTGTTGCATTTACCAAAAATTGAATTATTCTTTTCATAACTCCAGTCCTCTCTGTACAGACGGTGTGCAGCATTAAAATGTGCTTTTCTACTTACTGTTACTTTCATCATTAATTACATTTAAGTTGTCGTAAAATTTACTAAAAATAATTTTAAACCATGCCGTAAATTTATCAGGTGATTGTGATAACTGTGATTTCAACACCTCGATATCAATCCATTTCCAATCAGCAACCTCTTTCTCGTTAATGACTGGATCATCGTTATAATTACCAATCAAAATGTGGTCAAGTTCATGCTCTGTTAATCCATTATCGAAGGATGCTTTATAAATAAATGATATAGAATCCTTAAGTTCGGTATTAAATCCCATTTCCTCTTGTAAACGCCTCTGTCCTGCCTGAATATTTGACTCACCAACTCGTTGATGACTGCAACAAGTATTTGTCCATAAGCCAGGAGAATGGTACTTACTTCGAGCTCTTTGCTGTAACATTAACTGATTTTGATCATTAAAAATGAATACTGAAAAAGCTCGGTGGAGTATACCTTTTTCGTGTGCCTCCATTTTTGACATCAAGCCTATGGGCTCATTGTTTTCATTTACTAAAATGACTTGCTCTTCACTCATATGGTAAAAGTACTGAGATAATTATTAAAAAACACATCTCCGTATAGATTTAAAAAGGCACAACATCAATTATATTTATTATGATGAATAATCCTATATTTGCAACCCATTTAGCAAATAATTTTTATGAGTTTTTTACAAGAAATAGAACGCCGACGCACATTTGGCATTATCTCTCATCCAGATGCTGGAAAGACAACACTGACAGAAAAATTATTGCTTTTTGGAGGTGCAATTCAAGAGGCTGGTGCAGTAAAAAGTAATAAAATAAAAAAAGGGGCCACAAGTGATTTTATGGAAATTGAACGTCAGAGAGGTATTTCTGTGGCAACATCAGTATTAGCATTTGAATATGATGGCATTAAAATTAATATTCTTGATACCCCCGGACATAAAGACTTTGCTGAAGACACCTTTAGAACATTGACAGCAGTGGATAGCGTCATTGTAGTAATTGATGTCGCCAAAGGGGTTGAGGAACAAACTGAAAAATTGGTTGAAGTATGCAGAATGCGTAATATTCCAATGATTGTTTTTATCAATAAATTAGACCGTGAAGGTAAAGATGCTTTTGACCTTTTAGATGAAGTAGAACAAAAATTGGGCTTAAAAGTTGTTCCTTTAAGTTGTCCAATTGGGATGGGATACGACTTTAAAGGGATTTACAATCTTTGGGAGCAAAATATTAATCTCTTTAGCGGAGATAGCCGAAAAAATATAGAGGACACAATTAAAGTGTCTGATTTAGATTCTAAAGAGCTAGAAAACCTCGTCGGTCTAACAGCAGCAAAACAATTACGTGAAGAAATAGAACTCATACAAGGTATATATCCTGCGTTTGATAAAAACGCCTACCTACAAGGTGAATTGCAACCAGTATTTTTTGGATCAGCATTAAATAATTTTGGTGTTCGTGAACTTTTGGATTGTTTTGTGCAAATAGCACCTCAACCAAGACCTAAACAAAGTGAAGAACGCTTAGTATTGCCAAAAGAGGAAAAATTTACTGGTTTTGTGTTTAAAATACATGCAAATATGGATCCAAACCATAGAGACAGACTTGCATTTGTAAAAATTGTTTCAGGAACTTTTGAACGCAACAAACCTTATCTTCACGTCAGAAATGGAAAAAAATTAAAATTTTCGAGTCCAAATGCTTTTTTTGCAGAAAAAAAGCAAATTGTAGATATTTCTTTTCCTGGAGATATTGTTGGATTGCATGACACTGGAAATTTTAAAATTGGTGACACACTGACTGAAGGAGAGCACATTAATTATAAAGGAATCCCTAGCTTTTCACCCGAACATTTTAGATACATCAACAATGCTGATCCATTAAAATCTAAACAACTTTACAAGGGTATCGATCAGCTTATGGATGAAGGTGTCGCACAGCTTTTTACCTTAGAATTAAATGGAAGGAAAATCATTGGTACTGTAGGTGCTTTACAATATGAAGTTATTCAATACCGTCTTGAACACGAATATGGGGCAAAATGCACTTATGAAAATCTTAATGTACACAAAGCTTGTTGGGTAGAACCACAAGAAAAAAACAATGAAGAATTCAAAGAATTTTTACATTCACTTAACGTAACAACTGGTTCGTTAACTATATAACGTATGACAAGACTCTATATATTAGAACAAAAAATTAAAACTTTAGAAATTATATTAGAAACAATTGTTGATGAACTGATTGAAGAAGAGTTAATTGATGAGGTAAGATTTGATAATGCTATTATCGAAAAAATCAAAAATCTTAATAAAGAATTGGAAATAAAAAAAGAGGAAGAAGATGAAAAAGAATTTTCATCATTTCCCTTCTTTGGAAAAAAAGGTGAAGCTTAATTTGGAAAGTTAAACTTTTTTTCGTATATTAGTAGAATATAATATCAAAATGGAAGAAATTTATTTATACATAATAATTGGAGTTTTAGTAATATCCAATATATTTTTTATTATCAGAGGCACTCAGTTGGTTAGACAAATAGAAACAATTGCTAACGATATGGATAACCTAACTGAATTATCCATTGGCACTTTGGAAAAAATGTTAGAGGAGATGAAAGAGATAGATATCAGAGGTTCATTTGAATCCGATGATGAAGTTGGTGTGGTTTTCAAAGAATTA
>Ga0209631_10001350_pt1 | contig 31564 bp, 35 predicted proteins | sample COG_08_FD_184752 | JGI IMG/M metagenome (GOLD analysis project Ga0209631, IMG submission 184752) | Pelagic Microbial community sample from North Sea - COGITO 998_met_08 (SPAdes) (version 2) | ecosystem: Environmental > Aquatic > Marine > Neritic zone/Coastal water | place: Helgoland, sampling... | reverse complement strand
AATAAGCTCTAGATATTAAATCACCATTTCTAGAAATGGTAGCAGTTACTCTTTGACCATAACCAACGGAACCATTGAAAGTTTGTTGTATAGATTCTAAAGCGAAGTTAGTATGTCTTCTGTAAACAACTTTGAAGAAGGTAATTTGAGGATTACCGGTTAAATACACATCTTGGGCGCCATAAGCAACTAATTGCAATAAACCACCACCCATAATAAATTCTTTTTATACTTATAAATAAGATAAAAAATAAATAATAAAAAATATGTAAAAATTTTTTATATAAATTTAATTAGAATAAGCTAAACCACCCATACCAGATAATATTCTTAATACATTATAATTTATAGCATAAATTAACACAGTTCCTTTTTTCTTTTCGGCATCATTTATTTTAACATGTAAATGAGCACTATCAATTCTAGACATATTTAGAGTTCCTGATGGTTGATGTTCTTCGGGTTTTAATGCAAATGAATATACATTAATGCCACCATTTTTTGGTATATTAGTATGATGTTGATATGGTTGAACTAAATCAAAATATCTTGATTCTCTATTAGCAATTCTATCATTTCCATTTAATTTAATAGATCCTTGTACAAATGAATTTTTACCATGTTCATCAATTCCATTGTCAATACTATAATTATTCCAATTAACAAGTGAATTATTAGAATCAGTGTAATTTTGCGCCCATTTAGAAACCCATACTAATTCTTTAACAGGATGATTAAAATTCAATCTAATTTGTTGTTGATTAGATTGCTCTTCTCCAGTAAATTGTAATTGTTCAATTAAATATTCATGAGATAATTGAGCGAATTTTCTTCTTTCATCAGTATCTAAAAAGATATAATCTACATAAATATTACATAATAATTGACTGCCTATTTTAGTTTTAGCATCTGCTGTTAATTCAACAGAATTTTCAACATTATTATTACTATTATACATTAATGCAATTTCATCTCTTTCAGAAAATTCAATTTTAAATTTAACTTCATGATATTGTAGAGCGATTAAAGGTAAAGCTAATCCAATATTTCTACAAAACCAAAATTCTAATGGGATATATAATTTAGTTGATTTAGTATCTTCAACTTTAGATAATTCATTACCATTAGCCCCAACCATTTTATCATATCCATATCTTTTGCCAATTGGAAGAGATAATTCATTCCAAATGAACATCCAATCAGAATAATGTTTATCTATTTGTTGACCACCAATTTCAACAACAACATTTTTTAATAATTTTAAACCTAAATAATTAACATATCTAGGATGTTGAGCTGCTGGAGTCGGTGGTGAACCCAAACCTTTAACATCAATTTCAACATAAACTCTGTTAATTAAATCTCCATTACGAGATACTGTACAGTTAATAGTATTACCAAATTCTGTTTGACCATTATATGTTTGTTGAATCGATTCAATTGCGAAATTTGTATGTCTTCTATAAACAACTTTAAAAAATGTTATTTGTGGATTACCAGTTAGATAAACATCTTGAGCACCATAAGCAACTAATTGTAAAAGACCGCCGCCCATATATTATATATCTTATACTAATAGATTAGAAAATAATTTACATATAAAAACATCGCTAAATATGTAATTTATTAATATGTTTAAAGATAAAACATCAAAAAAAAGACTAAATAATAATACAATAGATAATTGTACTTTAAACACCATGCATCAAAATATTATTAAAGATTTTGAAGCAAAAAATGAAGAATATAATTCTTATACAGAAGCATTTGAAAAAATAAAAATAGATAATATTTGTATATCTTCAAATATAATGTATCAAAAAGATAATTATAGCGAAAAAGAATATGCAGAATTATGGAATTCAAATATTAAAATGAAAGAAGAATTAATTGATATCAAAATAAAATTAAAAGAACTTGAAAAATATAAAGAAATAGATTATTATAATGATACAAGTCATATTTTATTTGAATATTATAATATGATTGAAAATGAATCAAAATTTAATAATAATAAAAAAAAAACAGTTTTAGATGCTTTAAATAATAAAAAAACAGAAAATATAAATACGGATAAAAGTCAATTAGTTGACGAATATTTATCATTAACAAATTCAAAACACATAAAAAAAAATAACAAAGAAAATCTAGAATTATGTAAAATATGTGAAACTAATTTAACCTGTTTACAACACGAAGCAATTTTAGTATGTAGTAATTGTGGTTATCAAGAACTATTATTAGTAGAACAAAACAGACCTATTTTAAAACAAAATGCAAAAGACACCTCACACTTTAGTTATAAAAGAATAAATCATTTTAGAGAATGGTGTAATCAAGTACAAGGAAAAGAAAGTACAGATATACCTGATGAAATATTTGAAAAAATTTTAGCGGAAATAAAAAAAGAAAAAATAACAGATACTAAAACGATTACTTATGCAAAAATGAGAGAAATATTAAAAAGACTTCGTATAAATAAATATTATGAACATATTAATTATATATTAAATAGAATAAATGGAATACCTACACCACAATTTTCAGCAGAATTAGAAGAGAAATTATGTATTATGTTTAGAGATATTCAAGCTCCTTTTTTAAAACATTGTCCGAAAGATAGAAAAAACTTTTTATCATATAGTTATGTTTTATATAAATTTTTTCAAATTTTAGGATTGTATGAATATTTGAAATACTTTCCATTATTAAAAAGTAGAGAAAAATTATATTTACAAGACCAAATATGGAAAAATATATGTATGGAATTAGATTATCCTATAATACCATCACTATGATTTTTTTTTTGTTTTTTTATTTATAACTTCGCGAATATTTATTTTTTTATTTTTTGAATAACTTTTACTCAATATTTTTAATATTTCAAATAGAATTTTTTTCTGTTTTTTTAAATTTAGGGGACTTCCACCTGACATATTTTTTCCAAAGGACGACTGTTGTGAAATAAAATTTTTCATACACGAATCAACAGTATTAGAATATGCATTTCCAAGAGGGGCGGTTACAATTTGATTATGTAGTATATCATTACTTAAGTTCATAATTTTCTTTTATTCTAAATTATATAAACAATTAAATTTATAGTCATTAAATTATGTATTCGCTTACTAAATTATATTCTTTAAATAAATATGTAAAAAAAAGTGGATTACCGATAGTATATTCAAATGATAATATTGAACATTTATTAAACAATATTATTATAAATAAAATATATTATAGTATTGAAAAAGTAAATAAAATTTATATTATTTTACCAATTATAAATACATTATTTATCATTATAAGTTTTTCTTGTTTAATATTTAAAAATTAATAATAATTTATATAATAATGGCGGGTAATTATAATACAGTTAATTTTGAAGGTATTGCGGATTCTTTAACAAATTATATTTCATTAGATAATAAAGAATCCGTTATAATTGGAGAAGATTCAGGAAAAGTTATTTTAGTTAGTTCATTTGTAAATACTTTAGATAATACATTCATTGGTAATAAATCTGGCGAATTTGCAGATAATATATCAAAAACTATTTTAATAGGTAAAAATTCTGGTAAAAATATTTTAAATGGTGAAAATAATATTGTTATAGGCAATGATAATAATACAAATATAAAGTATTTCAATAATTCTATTTTAATTGGTACTTCTAATATTGGATATACAAGTAATTATAATATTAATATGATAGGTAATTATAATAGTATTGAAAATAATATAGATAATTTTAATAAAAACTCTTTTATATTAGGTAATAATAATTTATCAAAAAACACAGAAAACACTTTTATTATAGGTAACAATAATAAAATTGAGAATACATCAATAAATAGTAATTATTTATATATTGGCAATAATTTAATAAATAATTCAAATATAAAATTTAATATTAATAATATTCTATACGAGACAAATAACGAAATTATAAAAGATTCTATAAATTATACATATAATAATTTACATATTGCAAATACAAATAGAAATTTAATTATTGGATATGATAATATTTATGATATAAATGATATTATAAATAAGAATATTAACGAAATAAAACATAATATATATACAAGTAATGGTTTAAGTGCAGAATATATATCATTTAGAAATAAAAATAATAACAATATTACAATTTATAATAATGATAAATTAATAAGTAATATATCATATATATTACCAAACGCAATAGATAATTTTAATTTAAATTCTACATATTTTCTAACTATTGATAATAATTACGAATTATCATGGTTTGATACTGAAATGTTAAATACAAATGTTTATTTAAATAATATTAGTAATTATGTTAATGAAATTAATAATAGAACAAGTAATTTTGATAATTCTTATCCAAATATATTACAATTAAATTCTGATTTTTACATAAATGGTATTTTAACAGTTGATAAAATAAATTTAACACAAGGAACAGCAATATTAACAAGAGATGATTTAGATATTACAACTGGTCCTCCTGGTCCTAGAGGATTACAAGGAGAAACTGGAAATAATGGAGAAAGAGGTGAAGTCGGTGGAAAAGGGGACCGTGGTGATAGTATAAGTGATATTGTTTATAATAATGATACTGGAATAATAACTATTATTTCAACTGATGGTTATGAATTTCAAACAGGAGATGTAAGAGGTGCAAGAGGAGATGGTTATACAAATGGATATTATAATATTGAAACTAATTCAATAACATTTTTAGGAACAAAAGACGAATTAAATTTTACAACAGGAAATTTAAAAGGAGAAAAAGGAGATAAAGGAGATGATATTGGTGAAATTGTTTTTTATAATAAAAATGGCACAGAAGAATTAAGAAGAATTGGAAATAATAAAATATCATCAACCAATATCTATTTACCAAATGGAGACACAGGTCCTCAAGGTATAAAAGGTGATAAGGGAGATAAAGGAGAACACGGTGAACAAGGTATACAAGGTGATAGGGGCTCAAGAGGTTTAACTGGTCCAAGTAATTCAATATCTCCCCTAAATTCGGGAAATTATATTAATATAAACTATAATAGTGAAGGTATTCCAATAATTAATATTAATGATACATTAATTAGTATTATTGAAACACAACAACAAGAAATAGATAGTATTAAAGAAATATTAAATAGAAATAGTATTACATAATATTAATCAAAATTAAGAACACATTTTGTTTTAACAATCTCTTGAAATTTATTATAATTTTTTTTTTGTTTTTTTGTACTTTTATTCTGTTCAGTCATCGATTTATATATAATATCATAATTATTAATAGTATATTCTAATATATTATTATTAAATATCCATCTAAAAAAATTTAATTGTCCTATTGTTGTTTCAATAGAAATATTATCATTTATATAAAATGTTATACGCTGATGTCTTCTAAAAGTATCAAAATATAATTTAGTATATGATTTTAATTGTGCTCTATAATCCAGATATATATTTACTTTCTTAATATTATTGTCATTAAAATTATCAGGCAATTGTTCAAAAATTTCTATATTATTTGTCCAAAAATATATATTATTATTTCTAGCATAATGTGTAACAAACCAATCTATCAATCTCAAAGATAGTTTATGTTTTCCATTTATAATATTATTAAATAATTCTTTATTTTCAATATTATTGTTATAATATTGATTTAATGAACTTAATAATAATTCTTGACAATTGTTCTTAGTCATTTAGTTTATATTATTACTATATCTTTAAGTAATTGTGCGTAAATAATTATATTATAAAATTAATAAAAAAAATTTTTAAATTATTCAGTATTTTCTACCGAACCAATACTATATAAACCATGTGTTTTAGGTTGTGGTACAATAGTACTTATACCCCAAGGACTTACAGGTATTTGTGGTGCCAATGGTTCATGTCTTAAATCTAAACTATTATTTCTACCAAGGGATGTATTTATACCAATATGATATCCCGCGGTTAAAAAGTTTTTATCACCTATTTCACCAGAACTTATTGGATTAACTTTAGCCCATTTAGAATTTGCGTCTTGTGGTAATAAATCATCCGATGTTAATCTTTCTCGCGGGAAGCAAGCCGTATTATTTTCATTATTAGAATTATTACTTTCTACAGCATTATTTATTGGAACATTTTCTTGTTTTACAACTTTATTTACTACCGGTTTATTGTATGCATTTCCTAAAGGATCCGCGGCTTCTATTTGATCATTATAAAATGGTGCTTTATTACCAATTGATTCATCTACAGAAAAACTGTCGTCTTGTTGTGCTTTTTGTGCTACTGAAGTTCTATTTCTAGTAGCTCTATCTGCAGCCATGCTTTCTAAAACATTACCTTCTAGAGTATATTGAGAACTGGAATCTCCTATAAATTTTTCTACATTATCCATTTGACACTTAGAATTATATGTAACAAGTAATAATAATACCAATAAAAGGAATAAAGCAATTGAAAATGATATAACAATAGTATTATTAGCAGCCATACCTCAATATTTTTTATCTATCTATTATCATTAATAGATAAAATATTCTTAATATTATTTTTTAATATATTAATTTTTTGATTCCAAGATTTTTTATTAGTAATATTTTTTAGTTCATTTAATAATTCACTATTATTTTTTTTAAATACTTCTATATTATTCATTCTTTTTGTATATTCTATCTTTTTATTCTCTAGAAATTCTACTGTTTCATTAAATGTATCTATCCATTCATTTTCTAATTCCCCTTTATTTAATTCCATATCATTTATAATTGTATCTATAGATATTTTAGTTATTATCCATTTAATTTTTATAGATTTTTTTGATATATATATACCTAGTATTTTTTGTTCTATTTCAATTTCTATATCATTATTTCTTAGTACAGATATAATATCATTATTTAAATCAACAATTTTATTATTTTTTATAATTATTGTATCGTTATTTAATATAATATCTATTGTACAAGTATGTGTACAGTAACTTTTAGAAAATAATTCATTTAATTCATTTTTAGTTAATTCATTACTAAACCATTTTTTATTTTTTTTACTATATATATTCAATATTTTTTCATCTATCTCAGTTATATCATTTATATTATCAATATTATTTAAATATAATTGAATTATATAATAATCCCTATATTTTAATATATTTTTTACATTTATATTAGTTAATTTTAATATTACTTCTTTATCTAATTCCGATATATATGTATTTTTTTTAAGATATGGTGTTTTTAATAATATATTTTCGTTCATTATTATTTTAATTTATTCTGTTTATTAATAAGATATACCTTCAAATTATTATGACGCAAAATAATGAATTATATAAAAGTAATTTAAATATAAAAAAAGATATAGTAAATGATGATGTTGTCGACGATCTATCATCTTTTATAATTGGTTACATTAAAGATGAAATTTCTAAACCAAATATTAAAACAGAAATCATTAAACCATTACTTATACACTTACTTTATTACATTATTCCTTTTATTATTGTATTTGTTTTAATAAATTTTATTACAACTATATTAGCAGTTTTTATAGCATTCCGTTTCAAAAAAAATTAATATTCCATTCCTTTTTTTAAATTTATGTTTATGATTGAGTTGGATATTAATTCATTATAATGATAATAATGATAATTTTTTATTATATACCATCCTCTTTCATATGTTTCTTCTAATGTTTCATATGGCTCTTTATCAATTATATGTATTTCACTATTATATAATATATTTATTTTATTCATATTTATTTTATGTATAAATATATAATCATTTTTTATATATTTATAAAATATAAATTATTTTATTATACTTAATACTTTTCACATACCCTCACAACTATATAATAAATAGATTTCATTTAATTTATTATATCTGATAATATTTAATAAATATATAAATTTATTCTATGCGAGAATTTCTTTATTTTTTTTTTAATTATTATTTATTAATGAGTGATATTGAAATTAAAAATTTAGAAAAACTTTTAGATTTTGATAATAATAATAAAAAATATATATTAGATAAATTCATTAACAATTATTTTGATAAATATAATAATGAATATAAAGATAGTTATATTGATGTTTCAAATGAAATATATAAAGACACAAATATATTAAAATGGTCAGATAATATTCCTATTTTAGATGGTAGTAAAATATTATTAAATAATATTATAAAAAATCCAATTAATAACAAAGAATTATTACTTAAAAGACAAAAATCTTATTTTTTAGATTACGACGATGATTCATTTGATATTTTAAAAGAATATGAAAATGATATATTATGGATTTACAAATTAAATGAAGAAATAGATAATGATAATGCTATAAATATATTATTTCCTACATCAATATTTTGGAAATTGATTAATGAATACGAATATCTATTAGATTCATACCATATTTATAGAATTTTATTTGTACCATTAAGTGCATTATTCTATCCATTAACAGCATTTTTTGCACCATATTATTATGTTAAAAAATATTTAAAATTTGATATTTCAGTTTATAGTTATTTTTATGTAATAAAAAATTTCTTTTCAATATTTTTTCAAAATACAGGTAATTTTAAATATAACATTTTCAAATTTATTGTTTTTTGTTTATACATTTTTCTTTATCTATATAGTATATATCAAAATTTTGAATTTTCATATATGTTATATAAAACAAAAAAAATTTTACATAAAAAAATGCAAGGTGTTATTAATTTTATAAATGAAAGTAACAAAATTATTAATTATTTTAATAATAATATTGCTAATGTTAATAATATAATTAGTTGTTATGTAACATCAGATATTAATTACAATGTTATTAATATAACTAATACAATGACAAATATTTATAAATTTTGGAAAAATAAAAATAATATTAAAGATATTATTGATAATTTATTAATTACAATATATACTTTAGATATAATTAATCAAATTAGTAAAACTAAATTTAATTTAAATTATTCATTTCCACAATATAATAATCAAATTACACAAATATGGAATATGAAAAATCCTTTATTATCTGACATGCAAATTTCAAATCCATTATCATTAAATAAAAATATAATTATAACCGGTCCTAATGCTGCTGGTAAAACTACTTATGTTAAATCATTATTATCTAATATTATATTATCACAAACTATTGGATTAACATATTCTGATAAATCATTAATCAAAATATATGATTGTATATATTCATTTATGAGAATTAATGATGAATTAGGATCAAAATCTTATTTTGAAGCAGAAGCAGAATTATGTGCTAAAATGATTAATAAATCTATAGATATTCAAAATTTAAATAAATCCGGTATATTTTTTATGGATGAACCAATGCATTCTACACCTCCTATTGAAGGTATATCTACTGCATATGCTGTTTGTGAAAAAATTGGAACAAATACAAATGTTGATTTATTAATAACTACACATTTTTTCAAATTAACAACACTTGAAAATACATATCCATATAATTTTATAAACCTATCTGTTAATGCAATACATAATATAGATAATACTTTTACATTTCCGTATAAAATTAAAAAAGGTTCTTCTAATCAATGTATTGCGATTGAATTACTTGATAAAAAAAATTTTCCAGAAGATGTTATCAATAGTGCGAAAAATATTAAGAAAATAATTTGCAATAACTATTTAGATTAATAATTTAATGTTTAACTTTAAGTTGAATTTTAATTTGAATAACTTGTATTACTATATATTTATATTTTTTACATTAATTACAATACTAATATTACTTTACTTTTGGAGAAGATTGTCTGAACTAAACAATTTAAATTCTAATTTAGAAAAAAAATATAATACATTAAAAAAAGAAAATAAAATATTAAAGGAAAATAAAGAAAATGTTAATAAAGAAAATCCTGATGATATTATGAATCAAGTTTTTTCTACAATTACAGAAAATTTTGCTAATATTACTGAAATAAATTTAGAAGGAAATATGACTGAAATGATAGACGATAATGATACATTTGATATAAAAATAATAAAAGATAATATTACAGATAAAATAACTATTAATGAAAAATCTTCTCAAATATTAGAAGAATTATCTCCAGAAATATCTTATGAATTACCTGTTCAATTACCTACAGAATTACCAGTTGAATTACCTGTTGAATTACCAGTTCAATTGTCTGTTGAAAAACCCGTTGAAAACCCAGTTGAAAAACCAGTTGAAAACTCCATTGAAAAACCAGTTGAAAAACCAGTTGAAAAACCAGTTGAAAAACCAGTTGAAAAACCGATTGAAAAATCTTCGCAACCTACAGATATTGATATACAAAAAATGCAACAAATGCAAAAAATGCAACAAATGCAAAAAATGCAACAAATGCAACAAATGCAACAAATGCAACAAATTCAACAATTACAACAGATGCAAAAATATAAACAACAACAAGAACTAATTAAAAAACAAGAACTAGAAAAACAAGAATTAGAAAATGCAAAAAAAACTGAAAATATAAAATTAAATCAACAAACTACTGATGTAGATATATCAGATATTGTAGATACAATGATAAATGAAGAAAATCAAAAAGATGATTCTATATCATTGGTATCTGATAATTCTAATAATTTTACAAAAACTAAATTATTGAAATTAAATGTAGATAAATTAAAAAATATATGTGAAACTAATAATTTATCAAATGAAGGAATTAAAGGGGTTTTAATTGATAGAATATTAGCTGCTGAATTATAAAATAAAAATATTCTTTATTAGTATTAGATAAGTTATATATAATGTCTGGAAAAGAATATACATGTCCTTTAAGAATGTCAGATGGTCGTTCAATGACCGATTATAGACCTAAATGTATTGTTAATTACGAATTAATGGAAACAATGGATGAAAAAAAAATTGTTAAAAGTAGTTATGAATCTAGAATGTATTTACAAAAGAATGCTGATGATATTATGAAAAAAGAATTTGAAAAATCTAAAAAAAATATTATGCCATGTATAAAATGCAAAGATCCTCTTAATGATGTTATGATTATGCCTGAAAAATATTATGTCACATGTAATTCTGTATCATGTACTAAAAAAATATTTAATGAAAATGGTTTAGGAACTGCAATTCAAAATACTAATTAATTATTTTTTATAAATATTTTATATTATATAGAATATGAAAATAAATAATAAATATATATCTGGTGATATTACTATTGACAAAAAAACAATTGTGATTTCTGGTACAAAAAAATACAATAATCCTATCAATATTATGGCGGCAAATCCACCTGATATATTAGGAAATTATAGTGGAACAAGTCTTCCGTTTCCAAATACTGATATTGCTTTTGAAAAAACTAAAAATAAATTTAATATAAAATCACAAAATATAAATATTAAATTAGAATATCCTAATAGTTATTATTGTATTTTAAATGGCAAAGATAAAATACCACCCACTATATATATCACCGATGAAAATAATGATAATATTATAAGTTTTGCTTTAGAAGATAATTGTCCTTTAAAAACACTTATATCTAGAAATTATAATAATTTACCAGAATTTTATAATGATAAAAATCATGTATTACCAACTACAACTGGTTACAAATCAATGATGAATTATGCAAATTATAAACTTTTAAATAATAAAGGTTAAATTTTTTATGTTTTATTCATGGTATATATAAAATATTTTCTATCTTCTATTGATATTTTTTTTACATATTTTCTTATCCAAAACATTGCACCATCATATCTTATCCATAAATCTCTATTATTCAATACAAAATCTTTCATATCATTAAAATGTTTTTCTTTCTCTTTATTATCTTTTTTATAATATAATAATACTAAAAACCATAGAATATCAAAATCTGTATAATCTATTGTAATACGATTACGATATTCTATTTTTTCTATTGTATTTACATAACTAATTAAATCATTCTGTAAATTTTTTGGTTGTGTATATACTATTTTTTTATAAATAATATCCCGAAGATCATCTGGTAAATTGTCCCATAACATCATTAATTTTAAAAACAAACAGTAATTAATAGAATCATTTTTTATTTATACTTCTTATCTTTTTAATATAAAAATTGATTTATATATATATAATATAATATAATATATGACCAAAAATTTGATTATTGTTGAAAGTTATACAAAAACAAAAACAATTTCAAAATATTTAAATTCTAATTCTGATAATAAATATATTGTTACTTTTTCACAAGGACATTTTTGTGATTTACCTAAAAATGATTTAGGTATTAATACCGAAACTTGGGAAGGTAATTATACAACAACAAAAAATAATATTGCTAATAATATCAAAAAATTAATAAAAGATATTGATACTATATATATAGCATCAGACCCAGATATTGAAGGCGAAGCAATTGCATTTCATATATCAAAATTATTAAAAAATAAAAAATTTTATAGAATAAAATTTAATGAAATTACAAAAAATGCAATAACTGAATCTATAAATAATCCTACAAATATTGATATGAATTTAGTTAATGCTCAAGAAACAAGAAGATTTTTAGATAGAATTGTTGGATTTAAACTATCTCCTATTTTATGGAATAAATTTAATGATAATACATTGAGTGTTGGTAGAGTACAAACTGTTGCATTATTATTGTGTATAAATCAATTAAATGAAATAAATAAGCATGAAATAAATAAATTTTGGGAATTAAATGGTAAATTCAAATCAAATAATAATATTTTATTAGAGTGTCAATCAATTAAGATTAATGATGAAAAATTAATTAATAATATTTTAAATAATTTAACAAAAGAAAGTAATAAATTTTATATCAAATATGAAAAAAATAATATAAATGATTATCCTCCTCATCCATATACAACAACAACATTACAACAAGATGCTTATAATATATTAAAATTTGCATCAAAAAAAACAATGGAATTATCACAAAAATTATATGAATTAGGATATATTACTTATATGAGAACAGATTCTGTAAATATATCAAAAGATTTTAAATATAAATTAAAAGAATATATAGATAAGGAATATGGTAATCAATATCATTATTTTAGAAATTTTAAAAATAAAATTATAAATGCACAAGAAGCACATGAAGCAATAAGAATAACAAATCCAAATATAAAAAATCTAGAAAATAAAGATGACATTACTGAATATCATAATAAATTATATAATTTGATATGGAAAAGAACAATATCATGTCAAATGAAAGAGGCTGTATTTACAAATTTTCATATAGATATTACTTCAACTGATAAAGAAATCAGTGAATTTAAATTTAAAACAAATAAAAAATTTTTAACAGATATTGGATATTTAATAATATTTAATAAAGAAATTGAAAATTTTGAAGATTTTTTAGAAAATTTAAAAAATATAAAACCTATTGAATTTTCATTTATTTCGGATATTAATAAACCAAAAACATTATATAATGAAGTATCATTAATAAAAAAATTAGAGAAAGAAGGTATTGGAAGACCTTCTACATATGCTACAATAATTGAAAAGTTATTTTATAAAAAATATGTAATTAAGGGTTCAAATCCAAATTTCGAAGTAAATTTAAAAGATTATTTAAAAAAGATAAATAAAGAAATTATTGTTAAAAAAAAATTATTAAATACATCTGGTAAATCAAAGGATTTATTACTTCCAACTGAATTAGGAATAAAATGTATTAATTATTTAGAAACAATTATACCATTTTTATTGAATGTTGATTTTACTTCTCAAATGGAATCTGCTCTTGATAAAATATCAATTGGTGAATTGACAAAAACAACAACTTTAAACGAATTTTATAATAAAATTAAACATATTATTGATAAATATACAAATACAACAAAATATAATATTAATAATAAAAAAAATGGCATCATAAAAAGTAAATATGGTTATTGTTATTATCATGAAAAAGATAATAGATATTTAAATATAGAATCTTATTTAACATGGAAAAATAAAAATGTTAATGATTTAAATAACATTGAAATAAAATTTTTAAAATCATTGCCTAAAAAAATTGATGATAATCATGAATTACATTTGGGAAAATATGGTTTATATTTGAAAAATATTATTAATAATAATAATATTAAATTAGATAAAAAAAAATGGGATTCTTATATTAATTAATTCTATATATATTTTCTGTTTTAACTGTATTAATTATTATTTCATCTTGATCAAAAATATCAATATATTTTTTACATATACTTTTTAAATTTTTAATTACATTATTATCATTTTTATTATGATAAACAGATAAACTATATGTTAATTCTTTTTCTCCATTCCAATATCCTATATGTTTTGATATAGTAAATGATGAAATTCTATCTTTAATATAAACATTTATAAATGAATTCCAATCTGTTTTTGTTACACAAGATATTATATTATTTTTATTGATTTTAGTTCCGAAAAAACATGTTGTTTTATATATTAACATATATATATAATAATTTGATATGCTAATATAAAAATAAGAAATTTTAATTTAATTTATTATTGTGCTTTTTGATACTTCTTTTTTTCTAAATTGTAAAATTTTTCCATTAAATTTGCTATTTTTGATAATGACTCGCCTACAGAAACTCCTTCACTATCATAAAATGATTCTTGAAATAGCGATGCTAATGCCATTATATTATTGTTAAATAATGCATCGTCTTCTTCGTCTTCTGAGTCATATGTATCATCATCTGAATCATCTTCTTCGGAATTATCTTCATCATAATCATATTCTTCAGAATCATCTTCGTTAATTACAATTTCTTCTTCTTCTTTTTTTTTTGATTTCTTTTTTATATCTTTTTTAGTTAAATTTGATACTAAATCTTTTAAATTATCCATTACATTATCATCATCTGACTTAATGCTATTATCATCATCGATATCTGTATTATTAACTACTTCACCTTTTTTCTCCATTTATATTTTTTAAATACTAATTCTTTATATATTTTTTTTATAACTATTTATAATATAGAGTAATAGTAATATAATGAATAATAAAACATTATTAATATTTGGAATATTATTAGGTAGTTTTATAACATTATTTTTTGTAATATACTATAATTATACATATAATTATGAAAATTTTTATGATAGAAATTTAACAGATAATAATGATAGTACAAATGAACCTATTTCTTTAGAAAGTAAGATGAACGATGAAAATGATAGTGAGAATAACGCTAAAGAAATAGAAAGAAAGAGAATAGAAATAGAAAAGAAAGAAAAAGAGAGAGAAAAAGAGAGAGAAAAAGAGAGAGAAAAAGAGAGAGATACAAAAATGTGCTGTATGGCAATGACGCCCACATGTCAAGCGTGTAAGGCAGGTATAAGCGTTGAAGAATATAAGAAAAAATATAAGAATGAAATAGGTGGTGTAATAAATAGACCTGCTATTCCTGAAGAATATGAGAAAGAAAATACTAAAGATGAAAACTCACTATCACTTAATGATTCAAATGATGCTGGTATTGCAATTAATGAATGTTATTCATTATTTGAAGTAAGTGATGATAATAATAATACAACATATAATGATTATCCTTTAAAAGAAAATATTTTAATGCAAATTTCAACTGAAAAAGAAACAAATATTGATAATGCATCAAATAAATGGTACGACAATTTTAATTATGATTTTAAATCAAGTAATCACGATAATAATAAATTTTGGTTTATTATAAGTAATAATATTAAAAAACTTACTAATAATAAATATGCCACGGGTGCATTGTTAAAAGATATTCAATTATCTGGTCCTTCTTCTATGCAATTTGCAAATAACAATAATACTTTAAGTTTGACTAAATTTACTATTGTTTTAACAACAAAAATAAATAGTATGGATATTGGAGAAAAATATTGTTTGTTTAAAATGGCTTTACAAAAAGATGTTGACCATACTACACAAAATGATAATACATTATCATATGGTGGTCATATTGCTTTAATATTAACCAAAAAAAATTGTAATAATATTGCACTTAATATTTATTTTGCAGATAAAGAGTTTTACTGGACAAATATACCAATAAATATCTTACAGAAAAATATTATTATTAGTTTATCATATTTACACAATGAAGGCATTACTATATTAATTGACAACTTGCATAAAAACTTCTCATTTGATATTTTAAATGAATATAAATTAGGATCAACTCATATTATAATAAATGAAAATGGTAAACTAGATATGACATTATATAATTTTACATATTATAATACAAAATTAAGTAATACTGATATTAATTCGTTTATTAATATCAATAATCATTTACTTAATAATAAACACAAAATTAATGATAATTATTTATCACAAATAAAAGAACTTGAACTAGATGTTGATAATAAAAAGTCAATTATTCAAAGTTTAGAAAATAGACTAGCCAATTGCCAAAATAATGTATAATATATAAGAGTTTTATTTTTATGATTATTAATAATGACAATTAATGCTGCTATATTAATTTTAACACAAAATACAATTGAAAGAAAAGTTTATCTAAAAACTTCTTTATATTTTTTATTTAAAAATTTTAATCATATTTATAAATATCCTATTATTATTTTACACGAAGGTGATTATAAAGAAAGAGATATTCAAGAAATTTTAGGAGGTATTAGAGGAGATTACAAAAATTTAGTTACTTTTAAAATAATTGATAAAGAAGATTTTGAATTACCTAATTATATTAACAAAGATAAACTTGAAAAATCAATTAATTCACAAATTGTTCCTTACTGGCGTAATACTAAATATAGATTAATGTGTAATTTCTGGTTAAATCATTTTACGAAATATTGTGATAATTATGATTATGTTATGAGATTAGATGATGATAGTATTATAGAAGAAACAATTAGTCAAGATTTATTTAAATTATGTAAAGAAAAAGATACTATATATATGTCAAATATTGTTCATGTTGATTGTGGTATATGTAATTATGGTATGAAAGAATTATTTTTGGAGTTATTTCCAGAAAAAAAAAATATAATAGGTACATTATTTGTTAAAACTAATATTAATAAAAATAATACTTTTTATAATAAATTTGTAGATTTATATAAAATAATTAATGATAACAAAGAAATTACTGATAATATTGAAATTAATATGCCTATAATGTATTATAATAATTTTTTTATTACTAGTACTGCCTTCTGGAAAAGAAATGATGTTAAAAAAACTATTAATCATATTAATAAATCGGGAAATATATTTTATTATAGATACGGTGATGCTCCATTACAAACTATAATAATATCATTATTTGAAAGTGATAAAATAGTAAGAACTGTTTTTAAATATTCAAAAAGAATGCAAAGAGAATGTTTTATTGATTTAAATAATAATATTAATCAATATATGCCTAAAGATTACATTAATACTACTTGTATTTTTGATAAAAAATGATTATATATAAATATTATTTTATTATATATAATCAATATGAAATATATAGGTGCTCATATTTCTAAAGATACTACTATTATGAAAACTATACAAAATATGTATAATAATAATGGTAATGCATTACAAATATTTGTATCTTCTCCTATGAATTCTTCATTACCTAATATAGATAAAATATTAAAAGAATCTAAAAATATTAAAGAATATTTAAAAGATAATAATTTTAAATTAGTTGTACATGGTTCTTATGTTATTAATCTTGCTAACTCTAAAATTAATAAAAGATCTGTTGATATTCAAGATAGATGGTGGATTAATTTATTAACTAAAGAATTAGATGCCGCAGATATTTTAAATGCAGAAGGAGTTGTTTTACATGTTGGTAAATATACAACTAATTCTATTACAGATTCTACAAATATAATGTATGACTCTATTAAATATATTATTAATTATATCAAAATAAATAATTATAATACTAAACTTATACTTGAAACTCCAGCAGGTGCTGGTACTGAATTATTAACTGATATAGATGATTTTATTAATTTTTACAATAAATTTACATTAAATGAAAAAAAACATTTTACAATTTGTTTAGATACTGCACATATATGGTCAAGTGGTTATGATATTAATGAATATTATAAAAAAATTAAAACAATTAGAGAACATATTACTGTTATTCATTTAAATAATAGTAAAGTTATAAAAGGTTCAAATGTTGATAGACACGAATTTATTGATGTTGGTTTAATTAAAAAACAAGATTTAGAAACCTTCTTAAAAAATATTAAAACAAATCCACTTATTATTTTAGAAAAACCTACAACAAATTATATTGATGAAATAGATTGGATTTGTAAAAATTTAAGTAATTAATAAAAATGATATTAAATTCACATAATTAAAATTACAATAATAATGGATTATTTAATAATTATTCCAATTTTAATTATATTTTATTTAAACATTATTTTACAAAAACCTATGATAAATTATATTGATGAAATAGATTGGATTTGTAAAAATTTAATGAATCAATAAAAAAAATTGATATTTAAATTATGTAATTATAATTACAATAATTATGAATTATTTATTCATCATTCTAATGCTTATTATATTATATTTCAATAGTGTTAATTCAACCAAAATTGTTTTAAAACTTAAAAGAACAGATTCAAACAAAATTATTTTAAAACTTAAAAGAACAGATAATTATGAATTATCATATAATTTTATAAATCATACTACATTTTATACAAAACATATAGTTTATTAATTTAATATTCTAAAAAATATTTATTATTTATTTTTTGTTTTTTATAAATTAATTTTATTATTTATTAATTCAATATTTTTAAAACTAAAATTATTTATTTTATTGTTTTTTATTATTTTTATTAAATTTTTATAAAAATAATCTTTTTTATTATTATTCTCTATTTTACTATAATAAGTCCATCTAATTTTTTGTATTTTATATTCATTTATTGTGGTATCTTTAAATTTAAAAGGACTTCTTAAATTTGTTTTAATATATTCTTTAATAACTTCATCATTCATTACAGAACTTTTAATTTTATTATTTTTCATTATTTTTTTTATAATATCATATGGTTTATTAAATTCATAATTTGGACATACTATTTGTTTTCCAGGATAATCTTTTAAATTATCCTTAACATTATCTATAAACACAACATTATTATTAAATACATTTAATATTTCTTTTTTATTTTTTAATATTTTATATTTATTTTGTAATCTTGATATGATAATTTTAAAAACATTTGATAATGATTTTGGATAATTACCCATTTGATATGAATTTTCTCGTGTAAAATATGGTTTATTAAATTTTATTTTAGAAGCTTTTTCAATATTTTCTACAAGTCCTCCGTGTGTCCATCCATAAGTTGAATTAGTATATACATATATTTCTACATTTTTATATTTTTTTTTTATAAATTTTACAAAATTTACAAAGTATGGTCTTAATAATCCTTTTTTTAATACATTTACAAAATTTAACTTTTTCTTACATATATTTGTTATATTTTTTTTCTTACATATCATTTTAATTAAATCTAATAATTGTGATTCCTGTATAGGATATCTTATATCACCTATAATACAATTATCTATATCAAATATAAAAATATATGGTAATTTTTTTTTCATTTTTTAATTGTCTATTTTATGCAATTATAAAAAATGATATATAATTTATATTTTTTCTAAATTTATAATGAATAAGCATAATAAAAATGTTGCAAATCAGTATAATTTAATATATAAATCATTTGATACATCTCGAGTTAGAATTTGGAACAATGTTAAAATATTTTTATCAAAATATAATCATAATGATAAATTACTTGATTGCGGATGTGGTAATGGTAAAAATATGATTTATGCAAATAATTTAGGTTATAATTGTGAAGGATATGATATTTCTACAAATTTATTAAATATTTGTATTGCAAAAAATCTTAATGTTTATTATTCTGATGTATTGAATATGAATTTAGATAAAAAATATGATAAAATTATTGCAATTGCCGTTTTGCATCATCTTGAAACATTAGAAGAACAAATTTTAGCAATTAATAATTTATTAAAATGTTTGAATGATAATGGTATGTTATTAATATCATTTTGGTCAAAAGAAATATATTTTAATAATATAACAAATAAAAAAAATAAAAATGATTATAGAATATTTAATAAAGGACCTAATTTAGTTGATTGGAAATTAGATAAAAACACGGTTATTAAACGATATTATTATATACATGATTATGATAGTATATTAGAATTAGTAAAAAAAATTAATGTTAAATATATTATAACGTGGGAATTACAAAATTGGTTTATTATATTCTATAAATAAATTATTTATATCTACTTTATAGAAGTCTTATATGATTGTTACAAAAAAAAAATTATGTCTATGTTTAACAATTTCTTTTATAATTATAGTTTTATTAATTGCTTTTATGTTATATTTTTCTCAATCATATAAAAATATAAATTATAAATTCAACGAACAACAAAAATATTATGACAATCGTATTAACAATTATAAAAACACTAATAATAATGAAATAAATAATAGATTAAATTATTTTGACGATTTGATACAAAAACAACATCAAGAAATGATTGGTGAATATAATAAATTAAAATCAAATAACGAAGATAATGATAAAATATGTATGACACAGAGACAATTTGATAATATTACTAAACCAAAACCATCTGTAAATAGAAAAGATACTATAATGAGAGATTATAGAGTTGTTAAAGATGATTTATTTCCACCATTTAATAGATCTGATAATAATACACATACAGATTTAACTAATAATATTATGAATAGAAGTATGTATGTTAATACAAATAATGTAAATGATACTTTTAGATTGGTAGGTTATGTAACAAGTACAGATTCAAAAAGAGATTCAGGTAATAATAGTTGGAAATTATTTGGAAGACAAAAAGATAGACATTTTTCTGAATTTTATATTTCTCCAACTAATAATAATAATGATGTAAAAATATTTTTAACAGATAATATTATTGTTGGTGATAGAGTTAGAGATATTTACGCTATACCAAATAATATAACATTTAGAAGTCCTATGTTAAATGAATCGCCTTATCAAGTAGTTGAAATTCCTAAACAAGATATTAGTTATAATGCTTTAAATTATATGTAAATAAAGCATTATATTTTCTAGATATAAATGAAGATATATAATAAATGAAGTAATAATTATAATTTGTTTTATTTTTTTCAATAAATTATTAAAAAATGATTTTGCTTAATTTTATATAAATTGTATCATGGTAAATATGATTTGGGAAGAACTACCCGATTGTCTACTTGAAACAATTTATAAAAAAATTGTAATATCACAACCAGAAAATTTATTAGAAGATATTAAGAGTTATAATTATACAATCAATGCAATTAATGATAATTTAGAACTAAATCAATTTGTTGAAAGACATAATGAGTGGTTAATATTGATTTATATTCTTGATATATATTATAAAACAAAAACTCAAGAATATAAAACAGAAAAAATTATAGAATTTGAAAATTTTGTTGAAACAAATAATAATTTATCAATTAGATATCAGGGAGGAAATTATTGGATTAATAGATTTGTTGGAAAAATGTCTATTAGTGAAAGAAATACTTTCATTTGTTATTTGAATGGAGATAATATTTAAAAATGATAAAATAATATATATATTATTTATTATGTCTGGAATATTTTGTAGATTATATCGTATTCATAGAGAAAAATTGCAAAAAAAATTAATAAATATTATATATTAAAAAATAAACTTTTAAGTATTTCTAAATAGTATTACATTTTATTTTTAATAATATCTTTAATATTTTTAATTTGACTTTTATAATAACCAAATGGTTCTTTTAATAATATAAAATTCAATAATAATTCAATAATATCTTCATATAAATGTGTATCCATTTTTAAACATATATTTTCTTTATTTTCTATTGCAAATTTTTGCATTTGTGAAGTTTTTTCATTAATTAATTCATTTACAAGTGTATTTAAATCTTTTAAAATAAATTCATTTTCTTTTTTAATTAATGCATTATTTTCATTTTTAAATTGAATATTATTATTTTCTGGAAATTCTTTGTTAAAATGAATTTCTTTTGTTAATAAACTCGGTATATCATATTTTTTTTTAAAAATTTCTAACATTTTTTCATAGTTTAAATAATCAATTCGTTCATTTCCATAATTATTTACAGTTATATAATTATTTGTTACATTATTTATATTATTTATTGTAATATTTGTTATATTGTCTCCATTTTCTTTTTTATTTATTATTTTTCTAGCATATACAATACTTCTAGGTTTACACTTATTATTTATAATATGTCTTGATTTGCTTTGTCTTGTTGCAAATGACATCATACATCTAGGACATGTTAAATCATCTAAACCATTACACTTAGATTCATGTATTAATAAAAATTTTTTTGTTTTGTAAGTTTTATTACATTTTTTACAAATAAACCCAGATATGACAATTTCTTGGTTATGGGTGACATTTTCTTCTTTTGGGGTGACATTTTCTTCTTTTGGGGTGACATTTTCTTCTTTTGGATGTACATTTTCTCCATTTATTGAAAGTTTATTATTATATATAATATCACATGTATGTTTTGCATTTTGGTGTCTTATTAAATTATATTTCTTATTTGTTTGATAAAAACAACACTTACATTTATATGTTAAAAGTGAGCATTTTTCAGACATTACTATATTAATAATATAAAAAAAATCTTATATAATAAATTAGTATCAGTTTTTTGCTCTTTTGCTCACTGCTCATTAGAAAAACTTTTTACGTGAATTTTTTTTCAAAAAAAAATCGTTTTTTTTTTTTGTTTTTTTTCGATACTATTTTTTTAGCAGTTTAATAAATAATATTATTGCACAAATTGTCATTTTTTATCGTGAAAAGGACCTTTTTTCATTTGAATATTACTAGAATAAATTAACTTTTTTAGTAGTTAATCTGTAAAATAACTACTAAAAAAAAGATTTTTTACTGTTTTAATATTCTGCAAAATATTCTGCATTATCAGTTATAATCCCTTTAACACCAATTTCTTTCAAATCAATATAATTTTCATAATTATTTACTGTGAAACAATATGTTGGTATTTTATCAACACATTCTTTTATATCTAATAAATTATTTGAAGTAAATCTATCATATGCTATATTTATACTATAACAATTATTAATTTTAACAAAATCATAACAATCAAATGGTATTTCATCAACAATAAAAGATTTTTCTATATTAGGGTATAATTCATTTATATATTTTATTATTTTTCTGGAATATGAACAAGGTATTATTTTAATATCATTACAATGTTTTATAATTTCTAAAACATTATTAACAAGTTTTAATTCATTATTATAATAATTTTTTAATTTTAAAAATATATTTATTGATAATTTTTTACATTTTTCAATAAATTCAGTTAATAATGGTATTCTTTCTCCTCTAAAAGTTAAAGCATATTTATATCCTATATCAGCACTTTTAAGTTGATTATAAGTAAATTTGTTAACTTCGCCTTGTAAATTCGAAACTCTATCCAATTTTTTATCATGAAAAATAATAGGTTTATCATCTTTAGTCAAAATTACATCAACTTCTATCCAATTTAAATTTAATGGTTTAAAATACTCTAAACCAATTAAACTATTTTCTGGTGAGAATGAAACTAAACCACGATGACCAATTATTTTCATATTATATAATGTAATCTTACTATTTATATACACATATATAAACCAGATAGTAACATTATAAAGTTGGCTAATTTCAATGTTATTTTAGTTAAAATTATTTTTTTTTGTATAACACGAATATTAATTATTATTAAAGGCAATTGTAACATTATAAATGGTAATGAAAATCCATAAGGTAATATAGTTCCTAATAATAAAAAACATAACGCTATTTTATTTGCTGTTTTATAACCATATTTTACAGGTATAGTCATAATATTATTTTCCTTATCGCCTTCAATATCATTAATATCTAATATTATTTCCTGCCATATAATTAAATTAAATAAATATGTTAAACAAGGAATAATTAATTTTAAATCACCATTTGCAACTAAACACCCTACAACAATTGATTGTGAAATTATAAATGAAACTATAAAATTTTTTACAAAAGTGAAGTTTTTAAAAATAGGTGTATATAAATAACCTAAAATAATAGAATTTGATAATATAAATCTAGACACATTGTTTGTAATTAAAGAAATTAAATAATATGAAAACAATGTTATATAAGTTGATGTATGGAAAACTTCATTTGGTAAAAGAAGTTTTTGATTTAAAATTTTATCTTTTTTAAATTTATCAGTACCTAATAAATAATCATAATAATCATTTATTATCATACAATTACTTGCAATTATAGCACTTAATAAACCAACTAATATCACATTTGGATTATATAATACAGCAATTTTTTTTGTACTTAAATAACTACCAGTGATTGGTAAAGCAAATTCATAAATTAAACTATTAGGTCTCGCGAGTTTATAATAATAATTCAATTTATTATTATGAATTGGTGATAAATTATGCAATACCGTATTTGTTTTCATTTTTAATTGTAGCAAATTGTTATTAAAAGCTATACATGAATTTAAATAAATAAATAAAATAATAAATTGTATTTTCATTTATACTATAATGTTATAGTATTTTTATATATTTAATTTATAGATAAAATGAGTAAATAAGATATTAAAAAAGAAAAGGATCTGTTTAAAAAATTAGATAAATTACTTTTACACCCTTGAAGATTTAAAATGGCACAAAAAAGGTTTTCATATGTGTTTAATTATTTTAGTTATAACTATTTCAATAAAATATAAAAATGATAATGTATGTGTAATATTATTTATACTGATATCAGTATAATGGAATATTATACTAATGTTATCTTCAAAAATCGAAAGATATATTTTGATGTAAATGATAATGAAAATCATAGAGTACTGGCATCAGAAGATATCAAAGCAGGTGAGATACTTTTCATAGAGCATTTAGCAAGCAACGAAAGTTCAAGTAAGATAACTAGTTATGTTAAATTTAATAAGGAATTATTTGACAATCTATATCCAAGACCAAGAACATATGAATATGAAGATAGAGCACAAGGTTCATCTACAGAAAAAGAAGTTGAAAACTTGGCAACTGAAAAGGTTCAAAAAAATGTATTTGGTATCATAGTTGATAGTAGAGGAGAATATTATGCTATCGGTGTGTATGTTTCCAAATTTAATCATAATAAATTTCCTAATACTTGTATGTGTATTGAGAATATAGATTATATAAAGGATACAAGAAAACAGTTATGTTTCGTAGCTATTTTAGCAAACAAAGACATACAATCAGGAAGTGAAATTACAATCAATTATGGTAAAGGATACTTTGATGAAACAGAAGGATGGCAAATACGAAAGAAAATTAATAATATTGATATCACAGTTAAAAACATTCTAAACAAATATATGGAGAAACCAGTATTTCATCAAGTAAACAGCAAAAATTGAATATAATTATATATATGGTCGTTTATTAAATGATAATAAATTACAAATAATAACAACTAGTGAAATATGGTATTTATAATTTAATATTAAAATGGTTTATTATTAATAAAGATAAATTTATAGGGTATTATGATTTATTTAAAAATATACCATCAACAAATTTTATTGATATATCTAATATAAATTCATCTGCAAATTTTGAATTAAATATTGAAGATGCATTAAAAAAATGGAAAGAAAATCCACATAAAAATACATATCATAATACTGATTTGAAAATTTCTATTGTTCCAACAAGTCCATATGGATTATTATATCAAAAATTTTGTAATCATTTAACTTCTAAGTTAGAAAGTCCTATTCTACCAATCATATTTGAAAAAGAAATAAGAAATAAATTACCGGATAATCATATTTATGCATTTAAAGATATAGATTATATTGAAAAATTAAAATCTCATTATAAAGACGAAGAATGGATTAAATTCTTGGATACAAAAAAGAATATATTTTATAAAAATGAAAAGGTTAATAATGTAACAGGTTCAACAGTTTATGATTTTTTATTTATGCATTTTTTCTTAATAAAAAATAAAAAAAAATTTGAGGAAAATATAGTTATTAATTATATTGATAGACAACTTTTTTTATATGAAACAATTTTAGCTCAAATAAAAAATATTAAAGCAGTTGATAGATGAAGTGTATAAAAAAATTAAAAATTTTACAAAAAACCCTACATTAGGAAGAAATATAAATACATCTCATAAATTTTTTTTAAATACATCATATGTACAAAATGGTGGACTGATGTATGGTTTACCATATTATACAATATATGCAAATATTAGTATAGGGTCTATTAGTTTTCCGATTTCACGCGATAGTCATGATTATTGGGAGGAAGGAAGGACTAATTTAATTAAAGCACCAATTATATCAAGGGATGATATTTTATTTGAAGATACATCAGATAATACTGTTTTATTAATAGAAAAAGGGATTCAAAATAGTTCTTTATTAAAGGATAATAAATATCCTTATTGGCATAAAGAAGGTAAAGTTTATATGTCTACTCCTTATGATTTCTTAATATTACCACCTTTTTCTTGGAGTAATAATGATGACATTAATAGAATGAAAGAGAGAACACATGTATTTAACAATAGAAAATAGAAAGACTTATTTGATAATATAAGGTAATCTAAAGTATTTATAATTTTTTTTTTATAATTAAATACTAATATATCATTATTTTTATTATTATTAAATAACCATTTTAAAGTATTACTAACTTCTTTTATATTTTTGTTTGATTTATATTTAAGTGTATCTAATAACATATCGCCAAATATTCCTGCTATTTTAATATATGTATGATTTTTGATATTATCAATATATATATATGTTTTAGATGTATCTGGTTTAGTTCTGAGAAAATGTCTATAACCATCCACTTCATATATATTATTTTTACTTAATATATCATCAGTATATTGACAATTGTGAATTAGAGTATTTTTATTATTTAAATATAAAATATAAGTTATTATAACATCTATAACATTTTTTGTCATAATTATATAATCTGTCTTAAGTTTATGATCATACATACAAAGTAATGTAGATATAAAAGTTTTTTTATTTTCAACAATACAAAAATGATTAGATTTGGAACATATTAATTTATTATTTTTAATATTATTATTATTATTATAATATATTTGATCTAATAATTTATTATATGATATAAAACCATCATATTCACCAATTATATTTAATGTATCAATATAATTATGATTATTAATTTCAAAAATTGTATTATTATATACAATTTTTGGAGAAGACCCATATGTAATTTTAGCTTTTAATTTATTATCATTATTTAAACAATGATAACCACCCGATGAATGACCAAATAAAATAGTATTATTATAATTAGAAATAGGAAAATTAATATTATAGTCGTTTTTTAACCCTTCATTAATAATAGATTTAGCAAATTTAATATAATGTTTACTTGGAACAGAAAAACCTTTCCATATTAAAAAATTAATATTATAATTTTTATTTATATTACTTTTTAAATTAATATTATTATTTATAATAAAGGTATTTATATAACCATTAATGGAGTAAATATAAAATAAAAAATATAATAATTTTTTTTATAACATTGTATAATAATATTAAATATATTTTTATATATTATTTGCATAATAAAAAATTTGAATTCTAACTATAACATTTTAATGATTAATATAAGAATATATTTCATATTTATATATACTTAATAAAAAATAAAGATCTTAATAATATTAAAAATCTGCTTCTAAACTAAATTTTCTTATTTCATTATGGTCTTGTTTGCCACCTACATTTGCTTTACTATATTGTGAAACACGACTTTCAAAAAAATTAGTCTTAGATTCAATAGAAATTCTATCCATAAATGGAAAAGGATTTGCTGAATTCCAAATTTTTTCATAATTTAATTGTGTTAAAAGTCTATCAGCTACAAATTCAATATATATACTCATTAATTCGGAATTCATTCCTAACATTGAACAAGGAATGCTTTCAATAATAAATTTCTTTTCAACTTCAACAGCTTCTTTAACAATTTCATGAACAGTATCTTGTGGTAATCTATTTTCTATTTTTGAATAAAGTAAAACAGCAAATTCAACATGCATTGCTTCATCTCTACTAATTAATTCATTTGAGAATGATAATCCCTGCATTAATCCTCTTTCTTTTAACCAAAAGATACTACAAAATGCTCCACTAAAAAATACACCTTCTACTAGAGAAAATGCAATTAATCTTTGTGAAAATGGTGCATCCTTGTTATCAATCCATTTAAAACACCAATCGGCTTTATCCTTGATACATGGCATATGATTAATAGCATCTAATGCTTGTGATTTCTCCACAGGGTCTTTAAAATATGTATCAATTAATAAAGAATAAGTTTCTGAATGAATATTTTCAATAGCCATTTGGAAAGCATAGAAAAATTTAGCTTCTAATACTTCAACATCGTTAATAAATCTTTCTCCTAAATTAATATTGACAATAGTATCGCTTGAACTAAAAAATGCTAAAATGTTTTTAATAAAAAATTTTTCATTAGTATTTAATTTATTAAAATCATCAATATCTTTACTTAAGTCTAATTCTTCGGGGGTCCAAAATGCACTAACTGCTTTCTTATACATTTCCCACATATCATGGTGTTGAATTGGGAAAATTGTTAATCGGTTTGAAGTTTCTTGTAATAGTTCTTTGTTATCTGACATTGTATTATATAATAACAATTTATTTTTATATATTATTTTTATAATTATAATAAAAAATAAATTACGATGAACATAATTCACATGAATCTGCATTTTCGTCAGCACAACGCATTTTTCTTTTAGCAAAATCTGGATCAATAGTGAATTGTTGTGTTTTTGCTTTGGGTTTAGTTCTAAGATAATATGTTCCAGTTTTTAATCCTTTTGAGTGTCCGTAAAAATGCATAGATGATAATTTTTGAAAATCTGGATCTTCCATGAATATATTTAAACTCTGTGTTTGACAAATATATTTACCTCTGTCTGCTGACATATCAATAATTTTTTTTTGTTTAATTTCCCATGATGTTTTATATAAATCTTTTAAATCTTGGTCAATTTCTTTAATTTTTTGAATACTACCTTCGTATAATATAATAGTATCTTTCATTTCTTTATTCCATAATCCTTTATCAATTAATTTTTTAATTAGATATTTATTAATTACAATAAATTCACCACTTAGTGTTTTTCTTTGAAAAATATTATTTGTAATAGGTTCGAAACTTTCATTAAATCCCATGATTTGAGATGTTGATGCTGTAGGCATTGGAGATAATAGTAAACTATTGCGAATGCCATATTCTTTAATATCATTTCTTAATTTATTCCAATCATATCTATCACTTGGATTTTCTTTCCATAAATCAAATTGAAATAATCCTTGAGAAATTGGACTACCTTCAAATGATGAATAAGCTCCTTTGTATTTTGTTTTAATAATATCATTTTCAAATTCATTAACATATTTTTTAATATCTAAATCACTATTATTATTCAAAATATCATCAATTATTTGACCTCTTTTTTTAGATAATTCCATTGAAGCTTCAACCGCCCCATGATATATTGTTTCAAAAATTTCCTTATTTAATTCACATGCTTCTTTACTTTCAAAAGGAAATTCTAACATCATAAATACATCGGCCAAACCTTGAACACCAATACCAATCGGTCTATGTCTTAAATTAGATACTCTACCTTTTTCTACAGGATAAAAGTTAATATCAATAACTTTGTTTAAATTTTTAACAATTGTTTTAACAACACTATGTAATTTTTCAAAATTAAATTGATTATCATTAATATAAGTTGGTAGACATATAGATGCTAAATTACATACTCCTGTTTCTTCTGGTGATGAATGAATTAAAACTTCTGCACATAGATTACTTGATTTAATTGTTCCTATATTTTTTTGATTACTTTTATTATTAGCAGCATCTTTATATAAAATATAAGGAACTCCTTGTTCAATTTGTGCTTCTAAAATTTTAAACCATAAATCTTGTGCATTTATTTGTTTTGTATATTTCTCTTCATTTTCATATTTTTCATACAATTTTTCGAATTCATCTCCATATACATCACTTAATCCTCTACATTTATCAGGACACATTAGAGACCATTTTTTATTTTCTTTTACTCTTTTCATAAATAAATCAGATACCCATAATGCTAAAAATAAATCACGACATCTTTCTTCCTCACTACCATGATTCTTCTTTAATTCTAAAAATGCTTCAATATCATTATGCCATGTTTCTAAATAAACAGCGATACTTCCAAGTCTTTTTCCTGCTTGATCTACATACCTCGCTGTATTATTAAATACACGAAGCATTGGGATAATTCCATTTGATGTACCATTTGTTCCTCTAATATGACTTCCTTTTGCACGAACTTGATGAATATGAATACCAATTCCTCCAGCATATTTAGAAATTAATGCCATTTCTTTTAAAGAATCATATATACCACTGATACTATCATCGTTAACGCTGCATAAAAAACAACTACTTAATTGTTGTCTTCTTGTTCCAGCATTAAATAATGTTGGTGTTGCATGTGTGAAATATTTTTTACTCATTAAATCATATGTTTCTAAAACATCTTTAATATCATTTCCATGAATACCAATAGAAACCCTCATCCATAAATGTTGCGGTCTTTCAATAATTTTTTTATTAATTTTAATTAAATATGCCCTTTCTAAAGTTTTGAATCCAAAATAATCAAATAAAAAATCACGTTGATAATCTATATAATTATTTAATTTTTCTTTATTATTATTTACAATTTCATATAATTCATCTGAAACTAATGGAGAATCTTCTCCATGAATATCTTTGTTATTATATAATATTTGAATTGTTTCTGAAAAAGAAGGGGATGTATTTTTTTGATGATTTGATATGATTATTCTTGATGCCAAAACACTATAATCAGGATTATCTATTGACATACTGCTTGATAAATATGCGGCTAATTCATCTAATTCATATGTATTAACACCATCATAAATACGAGAACATACTTTCTGTGCTAATTCATAAACATTAATATTTAAATCTGATGATAAATTCTTAAGTCTATTTAATACTTTATCAAAACTAACATCTTCGCATTGTGTATTTCTTTTAATTACGTGCATTTATTATATTTATATATAATATAATTTATTTTTATATAGAAAATAAATTATTATTATTTTTAAATTTTATATTTTTACAACATATATCATAACATATTAAATAATTATTATGTAAATA
>Ga0209631_10001348_pt1 | contig 31583 bp, 23 predicted proteins | sample COG_08_FD_184752 | JGI IMG/M metagenome (GOLD analysis project Ga0209631, IMG submission 184752) | Pelagic Microbial community sample from North Sea - COGITO 998_met_08 (SPAdes) (version 2) | ecosystem: Environmental > Aquatic > Marine > Neritic zone/Coastal water | place: Helgoland, sampling... | reverse complement strand
GGTGGCATCAGCATAATAGACTGGATCACCCAGCCGGCGACCAAGCTCAACATTGTCCGAGTTCATTTCCAGGGCAACCGCTTCGATATCTAAGCGGCTCAAACTGTTGGTCAGTAAACGGCCGGCCAGTCCGTAGCCAATGACCACCACATGGTCGTTGTGACCGACGGTGCGGTCTTCCAGTTCTTCGGCACTGCGAGCCCGTAGCAATTTAGCCAGAGGGTCGAGGGCCCGTTCTCCGGCAGTAAAGTGAGGAGCTTTGTAAACCAGTAAGGGAGTGAGGAACATGCTGAGAATTCCAGCGTTGAGCAGAGAGCCAATTTCAGATTCGAGCACCACCCCCTCGTGGATAGCGAGTTGGAGGATCACAAATCCAAACTCTCCAAACTGGGCCAGACCCACCCCGGCCAACCAGGCAGCCCGGGGAGGGAAACGCATAAAGGATGCGGCAAGGATGGCAATCAATCCTTTTCCTCCAATAAAAGCGAGAAGAAGAAGGCCAACTTCTACAGGCTTGTCGGCGAGTAATTGAAAATCAAAAAACATCCCCAGGGAAACAAAGAAGAAACTTACAAAGACATCGCGCAGAGGAAGAATGTCTCCCATCGCCCGATGGCGGAAATCGGTATCGGCCACAATCATGCCGGCAAGGAAGGCACCCAGGGCCAGGGATAGACCGGTTAGGGAGGTAAGGTAAGCGGTTCCAATACAAAGGCAAAGCACAGTAAGGATAAAGACTTCATTACTGCGGCTTGCATCCACCCAGCGAAAGAGTAAGGGAACTAATTTACGGGAGGCGGCAAAGAGCAGGGTAACCATGAGGGCGGCCTTGGCCAAAGCTATCCCAATTGCCTGCCAGGTCTCAGGCTTATCCAGCCCAAACGAAAGCAAGGGAACGATGAGAACCATGGGAACGATGCAAAGATCCTGGAAGATCAAGGTACCCACAATAAAACGTCCATGGGGTGCGTCTAATTCTCCACGCTCTCCAAGGGTGCGAAGAACCAAGGCGGTACTGGATAAGGCAAAGACAAAGCCGTACACAATTGCCTGTGGAGTGGAGAGACCAAAACCTATACAGATTGCAAAGGTTACAAGTGCTGTCACGCTCACTTGGATCAAGCCACCAAGGGCAACCTGGCGGAAGATATTACGCAAGCGAGCGAGAGAAAATTCCAGGCCGATTGTAAAGAGCAGGAAAATTACGCCCACTTCAGCAATCACCTCAATAGCTTCGGGATCGTGGGCAAGTGAAAGTGCATTGGGGCCAACGAGGGCACCCGAGAGTACAAGCCCGGCAACCACCGGAAGTTTAAGTCGCCCGAGAATAAGGGTGACCAACACGCTAACGGTGGCAATAACGGTAATTTCCTGAAGCAAATGCATTGGGCAATCATCTGAAGGATGAGTGGTCAAAAGGACAACCCGAAAGCTTTAAAATTTTGGGAAAATTATTTGTTTCAAGCATGAGAGAAATTCATCCTACCCCGGCCGGGCAAAAAAGGTGAAGAAATTACACTCAATTCGAGGTTGAAAGTACGATTGGCACGCCTGATGCAAAATCAATTTTACTGAATAATCGTTACCAGTAAAAAATTATGGAAATAAACAATAATATAAATAAAGAGAGATCTGATGAAGTGGTTTGGTTAAAAAGTTTGTGCTGGGGGATGGGACTAGCATTATTTGCGGTGAGCTTCCTTGGATTAATGAACCTGTAGAAAAGCAGTTGATGATTAGTCTTTGGTGAGGCTAAAAATTAATTCATTTGGAGTGTAAGCTTGCCTTGCCAATGGGGAATGAAGTCGATACTTTTGACCGCTTGCATGAATTCCGCCGCACCACATTCCACAAATATTCGTAACCTCGCGATCATCGCCCATGTTGATCATGGAAAGACCACTTTGGTTGATCAACTACTTAGGCAGTCCGGTGTCTTCCGAGAAAACCAGGCAATCGATGAACGGGCGATGGACTCGATGGACCAGGAGCGCGAGCGCGGAATTACCATCAAAGCGAAGAACACTTCCGTACGCTGGAAGGATTATTTAATCAATGTAGTCGACACCCCAGGGCATGCTGATTTTGGCGGCGAGGTTGAACGGGTAATGAAGATGGTGGACGGTGTCATGTTGGTGGTGGACTCCCATGAAGGTCCACAGGCTCAGACCCGTTTCGTTTTGCAAAAGGCCTTGGCTGCCGGATTGTTACCGGTGGTATTCGTCAATAAGATTGACCGGCCCAATGCTGAGCCTGCCAAGATGCAGGATAAGGTGTTGGAACTCTTTCTGGAACTGGAAGCCACTGACGAACAGTTCAATGCCCCCTTTCTTTTTGGTAGTGCGAAGGAAGGCTTTGCTAAAGCTTCCCTGGAAGATGAGAATACCGATATGCTTCCTCTCTTTCAGGCAATTGTCGACCGTGTGCCTGCTCCGGTTATTGATGATGATCCCAACTTTCGCATGTTGGTAAGCAATGTCGACTGGTCTGACTATGTCGGACGAATTGCGGTGGGTAAAGTGCTTTCCGGTAAGGTCAAGGCAGGAGACCCAGTCTGGCGGATCGGTGAGAATGGATCTTCACCCCGGTCCAAGGTCACAAAAGTATTTGAATACAGTGCTCTGGCTACTCAGGATTTGTCTGAGGGGGTGGCTGGAAATATTGTCGGGGTCGCAGGCTTTGAAGAGGTTGATATTGGAGAAACGCTTTCGGGTAGTCCGGATGCTGAGGGTTTACCTTTTGTACAGATTGATCCCCCCACAGTAATGATGTCTTTTTCGGTAAACGACGGACCTTTGGCAGGACGAGAGGGAGATCGTGTGACCTCCCGTGAAATTCGCGAACGTTTATTTCGCGAAGCCCGTACCAACGTATCGATCAAGGTGGAGGATGGAAATGATTCCACAGAATTTAAAGTAAGTGCCCGAGGAGCCATGCAAGTTGCTGTACTTGTGGAAACAATGAGGCGCGAAGGATTTGAGGTTTTGGTAAGTCGGCCATCTGTCATTCGCAAGGAAATCGACGGGCGGATGCACGAACCATACGAAACTTTATATTTGGAAGTGCCCGATGAATGCCTCGGTGGATGTATGCAGGCAGTGGCAAACCGCAAGGGCCAGGTGGATGATATGTCCGCTTCCAATGGATGGACACGTTTACAGGCAATCATGCCCACCCGTGGTTTGATCGGTTTGGAGTTCGAGGCTCTCAATATTACCAGTGGCCGGGGAATTTTATCCCATCTGTTTTTAGAATACCGCCCGGTAACCGGAGAGATTCGTACCCGTCAAACGGGAACGCTTGTATCGATGGAAAAAGGTGAGTCTAATACCTATGCACTGCGTAATATAGAAACGCGGGGAAAATTGTTTATTGGTTCAGGGGAAGAAGTCTATGAGGGAATGATTGTTGGGGAGAATCCACGGACTGAGGATTTGCCCGTCAATCCGACCAAGGCCAAGCATGTGACCAATCACCGGGCAGCAGGAAGTGACAAGACCGAAGCTCTGACCCCAGCAATTCGCTTTTCGCTGGAACGGGCGATTGAATATGTCGGTCCCGACGAACTCGTGGAAGTGACTCCTAAATTAATTCGTCTGCGCAAACGGATTCTTGATTTTAATGCCCGTAAGCGCGAGTCCAAGAAAGTAGCATCCTGAGTCTGCTCTTGGCTTGTACCTTCAAGCCGAGAAAGTTAAGTAATTGGAAATGTTCTTCCGTTCTATCCAGTTTTATTTTTCAGTCCTCTTATCAGTAATGATGTGCGGGTGCGGAGTGGGTAGTCTCTATGGTCCTGCTTATTACTCGGAAACCAAACTTGGAGAAAATGTCAGAAGAGTAACTTTTCGTGGAGGTGATCATCCTATGACCGGGGACTTGTGCCTCCTGAGATGTGCCGAAGTGACTTTGGAATCCGGCCATACTCATTTTCAGGTGGTTGATTCTGAATCCGGGTCGAATATTGATCAGATTGGTTCGGTCTATCCTTTTGAGCGGCACTATCACATGGATAGCCCCTTTCTTCGGGAAGTCACTTCCGTGACCAAGACCATTCGTCTACTTAAAACGGATGCTGAGGTTGGATTTTCATACAGTGCAAGTGAAGTCCGTGGCTCGATGCGGGAAAAGTATGAGATTAAATAAGGCAAACGCACTTATTTCTTCCGTCCGTCATTGACCTCTCCTCTAGCTTCCTGTTGACTTCGCCTTTTTCCTATGAATGAACCTATCGAAATTCGCATCCCCGAGTTTATCCGCAATGGCTTGATCCTATGGGTGATTATTGCCATTGCCGTGATTAGCGGGGCTATTACATCCACCTACACCGTACAGGCAGAGTCGCAGGGCGTGGTCTTGCGCTTTGGCAAGTACCTGAAGACTGTCGAGCCAGGCTTGAGATTCAAGGCACCCTACGGGGTTGATAAGGTATATGTTTTACCCGTCCGTCGCCAACTTAAGCAGGAGTTTGGCTTTGCCACACTTGGAGCGAGTAACAGCAATCAATTTTCAGAACCCCGTACCCGCACCCGTGAAAAAAGCATGGTTACCGGAGATTTGAATGCGGCCGAGGTTGAATGGATTGTTCAATACCGGATAAGTGACCCGAGGCTTTATTTATTCAATGTTTTGGACCCCGAAGGTACCCTGCGTTATGTGTCTGAGTCGGTCATGCGTACCGTGGTGGGGGATCGTACAGTTGACGAGGTCATTACCATTGGGCGTCAGGAAATCGAAGAAGAGGCCCGCGACCGTTTGGAAAGCTTGGTAAACAAGTATGAACTGGGCATAGGTATTGATCAAATCCAGTTACAAAATGTTAACCCGCCACCACCTGTTCAGGCATCCTTTAACGAGGTCAATCAAGCCCAGCAGGAAAGAGAACGCATGATCAATGAAGCAAATGGGGAGTATAACCAAGAAGTTCCCCGTTCCCGTGGGGTTGCTGACCAAAAAATTCAAGCGTCGGAGGGTTATGCCCTTAAACGGGTTAATGAATCCCTCGGGGATGTGGCCAGTTTCAAATCCATGCTTGCTGAATACAAGAAAGCCCCAGAAATCACCCGAACCCGTCTATACCTGGAATCTATGAAAGAAGTGATGCCCAAAATGGGTAAGAAAATTATTTTGGACGAAGAAGCCTCTCAGATCCTTCCTCTTTTACAACTGAACGATTCTGGAAAAGGAGCACAAGCACGATGAAGACTCAAGCACTTGCCATACTTATTATTCTCGGAGCGATTGCCTTCTATCTTTGTACCTATGTGGTCAAGGAAACAGACCAGGTTATCCTCACTCAATTCGGAAAGCCTGTTGGTGAACCGGTTACGGAAGCAGGGTTACATTACCGTTTACCCTTTATTCAGGAGGTTAACCGTATCGAAAAACGTTTTCTTCCCTGGGATGGTCCGGCCAATGAAATGTCCACCAAGGATAAGACCTATTTAATCATCGATACTTATGCTCGTTGGCGTATTAGTGACCCGATGCAATATTTCTTGCGTTTGCGTGATGAACGAAGTGCTCTTTCCCGACTTGATGATATCTTAGGAAGTGAGACCCGTAACGCGGTGGCAAAGCACGAACTCATTGAGATCGTGCGTACATCCAAAGACCGTGTGGCCGAGACGGATAAACTACTTACTGAGGGCATTGGTAAAGTTGGTCTGCTTTATTCAATCAAGGTTGGTCGTGAAAAAGTGGAGCAGGAAATCTTCGAAAAAGCGGCTGCTAAATTGACTGGTTTTGGAATCGAGTTGCTTGATGTCCGTTTTAAGCGGATCAATTATAACGAAACAGTTCGTCGTAGAATTTATGAGCGTATGGTTAGTGAACGTCAGCAAATTGCCGCCCGTTTCCGTTCGGAAGGAGCAGGGGAGGCAGCCAAGATTATTGGTAAAAAGGAACGTGACCTACAGGAAATTGAGTCTGAATCTTACAAACGGGTACAGGAAATTTACGGGGAAGCGGACGCCAAGGCATCTGCGATTTATGCCGAAGCATATGATAGTAGTAAAATGTCTGCTGAGTTTTATAAATTTATTAAGACCTTGGAGACCTACCGCGATGTCTTGTCCTCAGATGTATCCTTGGTTATGACCACGGATTCTCCGCTCTTTCGCTTGCTTAAATCGACCGAAGTTTCAGTACCTGTTGATTGATCGGGCGGTTTTATTCCTCCCAGCCAAGTTGGAAGGTCATCGATTTTCTTGAGAAGAAAGTGATAGGTTGTTCGGTCAATCCACCCTTTTTGCCTTATTTTTTCAAGCCATCTTTTCCTTCGAGCCAATTCAATTTTTTCGGTCTTATCATTTCCTTGTGTTGAACCTCCGGATGGTGCCATGACTGCATAGATGGAAAATACTCCACCAGCTATGAGCATGTAGAGGGCAAACTTCCCAAACCCTTCCTCTTCTTGTTTGCTTTTGACCTCTACATTTTTGTTTAGAGTAGAACTAGTCATTTGCGCAGTAAAATTTCGATCTCTTATTTCCTTTGTTATTATCGCCAATTGAAGGAGACCTTTTTCCCTGTCCTTTTCGAAAAACTGTTCAATTTTTTCTGATTCCTCGAAGAGAAAGGAAGAACGGGCACGACTAATCTCAATAGAATCAAAGTAATTACCAAGCATCCAATCGGAAATTGATGAACTGGATATGGTGGAAAGTCTCAGGGGGGGGCGATTGATCGATGCACTGGAATCTAATGATATTCGTGCGATAAATTCCATGGGGTGACCAACCGGGTTTGGATTAAGCAAAGACTCATAAAAAAAAGATTCCTGAAGGCAGTAATATTCCAAGGTTGGCGAAGCTAACGGATCGATAACTATTAAACGATTTTTTAGGCTATCTGGAACCGTATCTTGCCCATGAATAGATAACCCGAGACCTTCAAAGCAGGTAAGGATTAGAATAAAGCGGAAAAACAAAGCCATCGGTTCTCCTTACGAGACCTGATTTTCTATTTCAGTAGAATTTTCTTTTCTGGAATGCCTGCTGTAAAAAAAAGAAATAAGCTTTTTAAATGATCTCCGACTTGCCCGATTATAGGCAATTACGCAGAAAAGGGCACCGGTCATAACATAGGTAGACGGTTCAGGGACTGGACTAAAATTTAAATTACTAAATTCGTAGGTCAAATAAAGTTCGTTACCATCTTTGTGAACACCCCAAAGGTCAGTGGGTTGGTTGTATCCGTCAAATCCGTTGAGCCAGGCATCAATTCCTGTATGCCCTCCATTACCAGAGGTAATAAGATTAAAAGAACTGGTTACATCTCCGGAGGCACCCCAACCGGTTGCAGTTAAAAAGTTGAAACCATTTGTACCCGTATAATCTTGGAGTGCATTTCCGCCAGTCATGCCATAAGCCAATACCGCTAATGAATCGATGCCGTCATTCGCGATGATACTTAAATTGAATTTTTGACCGCTACTTGGGTCTGTTGCGAAATTGGTAGGTTCGTTTAGTTTAGAATCCGCTCCGGGCGTAAAGTCATCTATTTCCCAGTTGTAAGTGGTTCCAGTTACCCAATCAGCTCTTCTCTGTCTACTGCTTTGTATCGAAATTACAGGCTCTATTATCTGTTCGGTAGTTAAACCTTCGTTGTTTTCTAATCGGGCGACCGGTTCAAAGGGACTGGAACTAAAAATATCGTAATAAAAGGTTGGAGCAGAGTTGGATTTCGGCAGGAACTGAGGATAATCATGAAATAGATGTTGAATTTTAAAGTTTTGTCCCTGTAGCTGTGTATCTTTCGAAGCCGAGTGGTCGGTTTGAAGGTTGGGCGAATGTGTGTCTGGAGATTTTTTTGTACCTGAGTAGAGCATCGCTGGAGAAAGGTGATGTTTAATCGAATGCTCAAATTCAAAAGTAATGTAAGAGGTGAGAAAATTGTAATTTTCTGGTTCTTTGAAACCTTCCCATTGAAAAGATTCTGTGAAAGCAGATAGCTCCTTTAGGAAGTGAAATTCAATGGAATGAAGGAAGGGCTCTTTTTCGGAGAAATCATCAGGGTCGAAATTCAAAGGTAAATCAGGCAGAATTGATAAGTGATCAGGACCTGGAAAAGGAGTTTGGGATAAGTTTAATTCCACTAATCTGAATTCCATTGAACTTTTCAAAGGATTAGAATCTGAAAGTAGGTTTGAGGGTTGGGGAACTTGTCGATTTAACTCAGTTTGAGGAAGGAGGAATTTTGGGAAAGCGTTTTCGGAACTGCTATGCGGCAGGGAAATCAATTTCTTTGAAAAAGAAGTAACCATAGAAAAATCATGGCTTTTATGATGATATGTATTAAAAGGGTGGACATATTGAGCTTGCAGGGAAAACTTTTGCAAGACCCCGAAAGCAACGATGAATAACCACCTCTTTAAACCCCATAGCATTACTTTTATTATTAGCAAAAGTAATTGAAAAGATACATATTTATTCCGCGAATTAGCTCAATAAATGGATTTATTAGTAAATGGATCGATCGATCGGAATTGAACTACTAATTTATATCATTTCTACTCTTTTTTGTTTTGGGTGGTCTTTTCTGACATTATTTGAAAATTTAAGTCTATGGTTTGGTATTTATGTAAGCTACTAATATCCGCAGGTATCATAGTTGTGATTTCTGAGATATCCAAAAAGCTACCCTTGCTTGGTAGTTTAATTGCGTCTTTACCTTTAATTTCTGTTCTTGGTATGATCTGGATGTACGCAGAAACAAAAGAGGTTTTACGGATTGCTGATCATGCGGAGGGTACATTTTGGTATGTACTTCCCTCTCTCCCCATGTTCCTGCTTATGCCATGGATGATGCGCAAAGGAATCTCGTTTCCAGTCGCTTTGACTACGGGTATAGCTCTAACAGGTTTCCTTTATGTTGCCATGACTAAGATTTTGGCAAAATTCGGGATGAATTTGTAGGCCTTTGATGCAGACAAATTGGCCACTTTTCGCAGGTGCAATCTTTGGCTCATCCTCGGTTTTATTAGCCGCTTATGGGGCTCACGGATTAGAGCATGTCTTTTTGGCAACCCCGAGAATGCGGATTGCCTATGGAAATGCGGTTGATTTTCAAATGCTGCACTCCTTACTTTTGGTTGTTTTGGGTCTAACCTTGTATATTCCCAAGTTTCGACTGCCTGCTTACTTGTGGAAGACGGTCTTTTTATCGATTATTCTTTTTTGTTTGAGTATTTATCTTTGGGTTTTTGGAGGGCCAGACTGGTTGGGCAAGGTAACCCCTTTGGGAGGGATTGGTTTTGTTTTGTCTTGGCTCATGTTGATCCGAATAATTTGGCTGAACTCTTCATCTAATTAGATTGTGCCTAAATGAATAAAGTTTTAGCCACTGCAATTTGGATCCTCACCGTAATTAGTGCTTATTGGCTGGGATTAGAAAACGATTCTGGTCAGTCCAACGATTCGCCCGTTGCTTCTTTGGATAAAAACCTAGGGGATTCTTCTTTACCTCAAAAAAATGATGTTTTTTTACCAGAGAAGGGTAGGACTGCTGATCCAATGGAAATCAATGTTAAGGGTGCCGCGTCTATTATTGAAAATGGAATTAAGGAAGAAATAATTGAACCCTCAAAGAATCGTTCGTTAGTTAATAACTTGGAATCCAGTCATCCACTTGAAAGGTTGGAAGCATTTGTTGGATTGCTTAAAGAGCCAAATGCAGGTGCCATTGAGACGGCATTGCAGGCCTATGAATCATTACCCGGTGGGCCCGGCCGATTCAGTGAGTTGAAAATTCTCGCTTTTGCCTGGGGCAAAGTGGACCCTGAGGAAGCACTGGCTTGGAGTCAGAAGCAGGAACATTGGGACAAGCATGTCGCGAGCGGTACGATCATGGATTCTTGGGCCCGTGAGGATGCTGATTCGGCAATTACCTGGGCGAAGGAAAACTTTGAGGGCGATGAAAATCCTTATTTTGTGGGGATTATTAATGGTCTAGCAGAATCAAGTTTACCCCGGGCCACCGATTTAATGACTGAGTTGCCCTATGGACGTGTCCGGGGAAGGTCTGCCCATATCTTATTTGAAAAGGTTTGGAATCAGGGAGAAGAGGTTGCCCTGCACTGGGCTGAACATTTACCCGAAGGTTCATTGCAGGAATTTGCTTATGGAGAACTGGGAGAAAAAGTGGCAAGATCTGATATTTCCCGTGCAGTCGAATGGGTGGATTCGATGGAGGACTCCTCGATAAAATCAGCAGTAAGTGAAGATGTTTCCCGCGAGATGGCCAGGCAGAGCCCAACAGATGCTGGGGAATGGGTTATGCAGATGCCTGAAGGGGAATCCAGGAAAGTGGCGATGCAAGAAGTTGCAAAAGTTTGGGCGCGAAAAGACCCTACTGCCACCGCCGAATGGATTAATCAATTTCCTGAAGGAACGGATGCGGATCCAGCGATTGAGGCATTGGTCCGCCAAATTAGAAAGTCGGATCCCCAGGAGGCATTGGACTGGGCGGCAAGTTTATCCAATTTGGAACAAAGAAAGAAATTGCTCGCCGAGACTGAGGCAATAATCAAGGCCCAAAAATTTCCGTCTGGTCGCAGTTCAAGGTAACTTTTTTGTCCCATTTACTCTCGGAAGGATAAAGGCTCGCAAAGCACGGTGCTATGCCTTTTGGGGGTCATGTAAAAATTGTACTTCCGTATGTATGACCAAGATTTGAGGCATGAACAGAAAGAGGCAGGAGAGTAGGAGACTCAACCAATTAGAAAGCAAAGTAAGCCACAGTCAGGCTTACTTATTTAAAAAAAGTAAACAAATGGGCTGGGGTACATTAATCATGGCACCTCTTTGGTAAGTCAGTTTGCCACTTGCGGGGTCGACTCGATGAGCCGCTACTGTGTTGGAGTCTTGTCCGGCCGCCAATAACCAGTTACCACTTGGAGTTAAGTTAATATTTCTGGGGAACGCTCCCCGTATGGGTTGTTTTTGTAAAATCTTCAAAGAACCGTCCGGATTTGTTGAAAAAACGGTTACGGAATCGTGACCCCGATTGGAGGTATAAATCCATTTGCCTGATGGATGTACCAAGATTTCCGCGGCCGAGTTAAAGCTTTCACCTATTTTTTCAGGTTCTGTAAGGGTAGGGAAGTTACTTAGGCCTTTTGCCTTTCCCAACTGAGAGTCCCAGGAAAAAACCTCCACTGATAGGCTTAATTCATTAAGCAGATAAATCCATTTCTGATTTGTGGAAAACCTCATATGTCTAGGACCTCCCCCGGCTAGGCTCTTGGCCATTCCGTGTGGAGACATTTTAATCTCTTCTGGGTCAATTTTGTAAAGAACGATTTGATCGAGGCCAAGATCCGGGATGAGGGCGAATTTACCACAGGGAGAGTATCCACACCAGTGAGGATGGGGAGAATCTTGACGGGTTCCAAATACCTTAGAGCCACCGCTGTGTTCAAAGATAGATGGCTTGCTTAATTCGCCCTTTTCATTGAGAGGAAAAAAACCAACCGAACCACCCCCGTACTGGGCAGTAAGTAAAAATTTCCCACTCGGATGGACCGCGAGGTGGCATCCCATACCATCCGTGCAGGCCATGCGGGTAAATTCCTCAAGTTTTTGATCTTTCCCGATTTTGTATCCGACCACACCAGCCTGGTTTTTCCAACGGGCTACTGCATACAAACAATTTAAACTTGGATGTCTTGCAAGAAAGCCCGGGGCATTAATTTTGGAAGCCACAGAGACATCTGAGAACTGCCCCGTTTGTTCGTTGAAAGTAGTATGGTAAATACCTTCCGCCTGTTTTCCTCCTGTTCCGATGTAAAGGGTAATCTCGTTACCCCAAGCCCAAGTAGAAATGGAGAAGCCCAATAAAATGACGAAAAGGGGGAACTGTTTTTGTATCATGGTAATAAAGATGATTTAATTTGATGCAGTATGTAAAATAATTTGGCAAGCATGCCCGCGTTATTCCCAATAGTCAGAACCTAGGAAAAGTACATTTTTTGGATTGCTGAAAATGAGGTGATGTAAATGTTAGAAGTAAGTGATTTGTAAAAACTTTAAGGAAAAAGAGCGCATGCGCAAAGTGGGCCGTTCTGCAGCTGAGGTCCTGGCCCGATTATGCGAACTGGTTAAGCCCGGTATGAGCACCTTGGAAATTGATGAAGCCGGTGGGGAAATCATGAAGGAGATTGGAGTGAAGAGTGCCTGTAAGGGATATCGTTCAGGTCATCGCATCTTTCCTTCATACACTTGCTTATCCGTAAATGAAGAGGTTGTACATGGGATCGGCATTGAGGAATGTATTCTTCAGGAGGGAGATGTTCTATCGGTTGATGTTTGTGTCAAACAGGATGGATTTATTGGTGATAATTGCCGGACCGTTCCCGTGGGGAAAGTCACTCCTGAGGTGGCTCGCTTGCTTCGGGTAACCGAACAGTCCCTATACCTCGGTTTAATCAATGCGCTTCATAAAAACCGGGTGGGAGATATCTCCGAGGGTGTACAGCAGCATGTGCGGGACCAAGGCTTTGCCATCATTACAAACTTTGTCGGTCACGGGGTCGGGCGTACCCTCCATGAAGACCCCCAAATTCCAAATTTTGGAAAAGCAGGAACTGGTCCGCAACTTCGTAAGGGAATGGCCATTTGCATCGAACCTATGGTAAACACAAAAAGCCCAGGTGTTCGTATGGCCAAGGATGGATGGACTGCGGTGGCGGAAGATAAATTGCCCTCAGCCCATTTTGAACATACTCTTCTTGTTGATGTGGGTACTCCGGAGATCGTTACTTTGCCTCCCGGTTATCACCACGCGACCAAATTTCTCAAAGAAAAATTAGAACAACTCGATCTCGAGGTCGACTTGGATTTTTAAAGCCTAAATTCAAAATGCTCAAAAAAATATCGGACAGTGTATTTTCTTTTGATGTCGAATGGATTCCCGATCCTAAGTCTGCAGAAATTTTACACAATTCCAACCCCGTCAAAGAACCGGGGCCACAAGCTGCAGAATCTTTTGAAGCCTTGTGGGCGAGTGCACGAAAAGAGGGAGATGACGCAGGTTTTCAACCCTATCTGAAAACCATTTTATGTCGGGTGGTTTCCTTGGCGGGTATTCTTCGGGAACGGGCACCAGGCGGTCGACCCTCTTTAAAACTTATTTCCTTACCGGTTGACCCCAAAGATCCAGAGAAATCAGACGAAAAAACCATTCTCACAAGTTTTCTCAAATCGGTCGGTCGGAGAAAACCCCAATTGGTCGGTTATAATTCGGCACAGGCTGATGTCCCTATACTGGTTCAGCGATCAATCGTTCACGGGCTCCCTGGTTTTGGTTTTTCTGATCGCCCCAACAAGCCCTGGGAGGGGGTTGATTATTTTGATGCCCGCAATTCTGATTATAACCTCGACCTTGCCGATGCCATGGGTCAATTCCGGGATCGTCCGACTCTACATCAGGCAGCAACCCTTAGTGGGATACCTGGAAAGATGGAAGTAAGTGGAGATTCCGTTGCTCAAATATGGTTGGAAGGCAAATTAGAAGAGATTGTGGCTTATAATGAATTTGACGCTTTTACCACCCATTTACTTTGGGCAAGAGTTGCTCACTTTTCTGGTTTGCTCACATCGGAAGAATATACAGAGGAGCAGAACCTCGTCCGTGAATTGCTCGAGTCTGAAAGTGCGCAAAATCGTCCGCATCTGCGCCGCTTTACAGAGGAATGGGACCGATTGCTCACGATCACTGGTCAGAACTGACCCGAATTATCTTTCTTCTCCCTAGGCTTTTATCTTGTGAGGATTTACCAGAGGTGGTGGAACGATAAATTGCCCATAATTAACAATTGTAATAGATAAGTATAAATGACCACAGACACAGCGGCTCAAGAGGCCTTGGATAAACTATCGGAAACGCGCGAACGCTTATTGGGGGAGATTCGCAAGGCGGTTGTTGGCCAAGATGAGGTAATCGAGCAGCTGCTCATCTCTTTGTTGGCACGCGGACATTGCCTGCTCACAGGAATTCCTGGATTGGGCAAAACTTTATTGGTCAAAACTGTGGCCAATTGCCTGACGCTTGGATTTAAACGAATTCAATTTACTCCCGACCTAATGCCAGCTGATGTGGTTGGCTCGGAAGTGGTTGATGAAGATGCAAGTAGTGGCAAATTGTCCTTTCGTTTCGTTCCCGGTCCGATCTTTTCTCAAGTTGTATTGGCAGATGAAATCAACCGTACTCCGCCAAAGACTCAGGCTGCCCTGCTCGAGGCAATGGAAGAGAGACAGGTCACAGTTGCGGGAGAAACCCGTTCATTAGAAAGCCCTTTTTTCGTACTCGCCACTCAAAACCCTATCGAATTGGAAGGCACTTATCCTTTGCCAGAGGCTCAGCTTGACCGTTTTTTATTGAACCCAGTTATTCAATACCTTCCTGAAGCTGACGAAATTCGGATGGTTGGAGACACCACTGGTGCGGAACGTCCATTGCCTGAGGCGGTCCTTTCCGGTCCTGAAATTGAAACTTTGCAATACCTTACCAGGCAAGTTCCCGCTCCAGAAAGCGTTGTTTCTTACGCGGTGCGTCTGGTTTCCGCCTCCCGTCCAGGAGAAGATGGTTGCGACCCCTGGATGGCAGAAAGAATCAAATGGGGTGCGGGTTCCCGTGGTTCTCAGGCTTTGGTCCTTTCGGCGAAGGCACGTGCCTTACTTAATGGCCGTCCCAATGCTTCTCGTGATGATATCCGGGCTATGGCCAAATCGGCCTTGCGCCATCGTATACTTCCGAGTTTTCTGGCAGAGTCTGAAGGTTTAAGTTCAGATGATCTGATCGACCGTTTACTCGATCAGGTATCCGAATAAATAAACCAGCCCTCATTCTTAACCACTTTTTCTCCACGTGATTAAATCTCCGGAGAATCCGCTGCTTGACCCGGTTCACCTTTCGAGGATTGATGATTTATTTCTGCTTGCAAAAGTAGTGGTGGAGGGAAACTTTTTTGGTTTGCACCGAAGCAGGCGGCAGGGGCAAGGGAATGAATTTTTTCAATATCGTTCCTACGAGGCCGGTGAGGACTTAAAGAATGTGGACTGGAAGGTTTATGGTAAACTGGGTGAATTGGTCTCCAAATCTTATCAGGAAAGTGCCAACGCCAACCTCTTTATCGTCTTAGATGGCAGTGCTTCCATGAGTTACCAGGGTGAGGGATCTCCCTGTTCCAAGTTTCGATATGCTCAAATGCTCGCCGCATGTATGGCGTATTTGGCCCATCGTCAGGGTGATCGGATCGGATTGTTTGGTGGGTCTGAGGATTCTATGCAATGGATGTTCCCATCCGGGGGAAAGGAAAGTTTTAAAAGCCTACTTTCCTGTATAGGAGGAATGAGTCCGAGTGGGGTGGATGTGGGCGATCCAGCCTGGGACAAATTCAAAAGCAAACTTCCTATGCACGCCACCGTGGTGGTGATCTCAGATTTTTTAGAAAACGAGGCTAAACTGAGTGATCGTTTGAGTTTTGCCCGCTCTCCCCGTTATGAGTGTATCTGTTTACAGGTTCTTGACCCGCTTGAGGAAAAACTTCCCGATGCCGAGGCCGTTCGTTTTATTGAACTTGAAGGGCAGGGCGAAGTTTCCGTATCTCCTGATCGTATCCGTGGAGATTATCAATTGAGTATGAGTAATCATTTGGAAAAGCTCAGTAGGATTTTCGCTGGAACGGGTTCTGAATTTTCTACCTTACGTACCCACGATGATCTTGGTCATGGCATGCGCAAATTTCTTGGTATGCGGGGGATGAATAAATGATGGAGTTTGGACAGCCTCTTGCTTTGTGGGCCGGCCTCGCCATAGCGCTGCCCATTATTGCCCATTTAGCCTATCAGAGGATTGCTCATAAGGTATCCTTTTCCAGTCTCCGTTTTCTTCGTTCCTCAAGTATTCCCAGGACAGGCCGTCGTAAACCCAGTGATTGGTTGCTTCTTCTTTTACGTATTTTACTCTTTGTCCTTTTGACCCTTCTGCTTGCTGATCCTTACTGGCAAGAGCCTGATTTGGACAACCCCTTACCTTCGGGATCAAGCCAATCAATCTTGGTTATCGATTGTAGCCCGAGTATGGCTGGTTGGGGAGCATGGGATGAAATGATGGAAGAAATCGACCTGCGTTTACAAAATTCAGTGGATGAAAAGTTTGGTTTATTGGCTATTCAAAAGGGTGCTTTAACCGAGTGGGCTGTGGGATCAAAAAAAGAGGACCTTCAAAAAGCCATTGAGGAATTAACCCCTCAGTCATCAGCCCTAGGGGTTCAAACTTTGATCGACCGCTCAGCGGATTTGTTTTCACCGCAGGCAGGCTTGAAAAAAGTTGTCATCTTTAGCGACTTTCAAAAATCTTCCTGGCAGGACATTGCCGGATCGTTTGCAGAGGAGGGAATTGAAGTTGAATTGCTCCCTTGCGGACACGGTGAAAACCTTTGGTCAAATCGATCCTTCAATCGATCAATTGTGGATGCCCGGGTTGCTCCTTTTGGCACTGAAAAAGTCCGGGTTTGGACGGCTCTGAGAAATTGGGAAGATCAACGATCGGATATAAATGTTTCCATTTTTGCAGGTGGTGCTGTCAGGCAGACGATTGAAACCTCTCTTCCGCCTCTGGGCTCGCAACAAGTTCAATTTATTTTACCGGCTCAAGATTTTGCTCAAGCAACTGTGAGTATTGAACAGCCAGATGCTTATACTTTGGATGATAATCAATCGTTATGGGTTCTTCCACCCTTACCGCGATCTTTTGGTTTTTGGAAAAATCCAAACCCGAAGGATTCTGATTCTTTGGAGCAACAATTTCTTCAGGCGGCCTTGGAAAGTGCCGGGGATGGCACTTGGAATCGTTGGCAGGAAAACAAAGAAAGGGCCAATGAAGTGCGTATGGGAATAACCGGACCACCCCTTGAATTGCTCCTGGTTCTTGGCCTGTCCGGATGGTTTGAAGATGAGGGCTTGTCCATCCCTTTGGATTCTCACTTGCAGGGCGGGGGAACTGTGCTGATTACCCCCCCAGATGATTCATTTGTGGCAATGAACCAAATTTTAAAGGAATCAGGAATGCTCAGTTTTACTTTTGGGGGGATTAACCAGACTATGCCGGGAATCGATCCTTTCCGCTTTGAAGTGCTGGCAGAGAAAAGTGAACTATCTAGGGTATTTTCAGGCGATTCCGCCCGGGACTTGTATCTTTCTCAAATTAAACAATTTATTACCGTTAAAGAAGATGAGAGCCTGGAAGTTCCTTTGCGGGATCGTTCAGGTAAACCCTTAGTTTTAGTTCGTACATTGCCCAGTGGTGGAAGGCTGATCTTTTTTACTTTTCGTATGTTTCCCCAATGGACAGATCTTCCTCTGCGTAACTCTTTTCTTCCCTTACTCGTTGAGTTGTGTGCTCTCAATCAAAAGCAAGAGAGTATTGATGGGTCCATCCGTTTACAGGGGGGCGACTCGATGGAAGTTGGGGGCAAACCCGTGGACACTCTGAACCTTGGGCTTTTTCAAATGGGTGAAAAAAGGATTGAAGTTGTTCACCCCCTCGTCGAATCAATGCCTGAGGTGATCAATCGGAATGAATTAACCGAAGCTCTCGTGGGGAATCCTCCTTCCGTGTCGGCTGGCTTTTCTGGAAACCAAGTCAGGCCTAAATCTGGAATCCCTCTTTGGCCTTGGTTTGCATTGGCTTCGGCTATCCTCTTGGTTATGGAGATGATTTTCTCGGCCCCAGCTTCTACACCCCTTAATCGAGAGGAGTCGGTAGGTGGCTAATTTTGTACGCAGATTACGCCGGGAATCACGGGTCATGGTTTTTGCCCAGTCCCTTGGTGCAATTATTTTCGGCTTTCTTGCCTGGTCAGGTTTGTTGATCCTTCTCGATCTTTACGACGCTTTTTCACCGATTCAGGAAGCGGAGGTTTCGACTTGGTTACTTGGGGTAATTACCGTGTCCCTTTTTTGCTTTTTGATATTGTTTATTCGTGCATGGATTCGCCGTCCTGGCCCAGCTCAACTGGCCAGGCAGGTGGAGTCTGCCAATCCCGAATTGCGAGATCTTTTAAACTCAGCAGTTGAGATTGAAGAAAAGAAGAAAAAACCCGGGTTGATGGAGCGCCGAGTTCTGCGTGAGCTAGATAGAAAATCCTTATCTCTTGATTGGGGCAAAGGGGTTCGTCCAACTGCTTCATCTTGGAGTTTTTTGGTGATTGGATTCGTGTGCGGCTTACTTCTTTCCCTTTGGAATATCGACCGCAGTCCGCTTAACAAAGCTTTTGCATCCTGGACTGGTGAACCGGGACTTCGTGTTCAGACAAGTTTAAGTGGAGCCACCGATGATCAATTAAATGATCCCAACTTCGAGTACCGAAGAGGGACAGATGTTTCGATACGAGCCGAAGTCCTGCGGGGACATCGAGGCTCTAAATCGGCATGGATTGAATGGGTTGAAGAAAACGGTACCGTTCGTCTGAACATGCTCCCCACCGAAACACCTGGTAAGTTGGAATTTGTGCTTCCCTCGCTTCAAGAGTCCCTTCGATACCGGGTTGTCACACCTTCATTGGAAAGTTCCTGGTATCAAATCATTCCTTACGATCCACCCGAGCTAGAATTTGCCCGTTGGGAAATTACCCCACCAACTTATTTGAAAATGGGACAAATTAATCATGATGGCTTTGGCTACCTTGAAGCTCCGGAAAACAGCGAGGTTCGCTTGGATGTTCGGGTGAAGGAGTTCCCAGAACAGGTAACGGCCCGGTTGATTAGTAAAGAGGGTAATTATTCATTGGAGAAAATCGGAAGGGTGACTTTTTCGTGGAAAGGGAAAATGGAAAAAGAATGGTCTGCCCGTTTGGGGCTATCTGATCCCAGCGAGCCTGGACGACCGGAAATTCTTTATGATTTAGTGAATTTTTCTCCGATTCCTGATGAACCTCCAATTGTTGAGATTTCTGAACCTGCTAAGGATTTGGAACTTCCTTATGACGCAGAGCCATTACTCATCGAGGTCTTTGCTGCAGATGATCACGGGATTTCCGATTTGCGCCTCCATGTTTCTCACGACGGAGAAAAGCGGGAAGAGGGATTGTTTGTTGATCCAGTGGAAAAAGAAAAGGCAGTAACTGGCATTTTAGACCTCAGCGAATATCCGCTCGCAGTAGGAGATGTGATTACATACATGGCCTTTGCTGCCGATAACAAGGAACCTCAAAACCAACTTGCCCGGTCCGAAATCTATTTTATCGAAATTCTTCCCCCAGAAGGAAATGCGACTGAATCTGAAGATCAAGCGGGTGGAGGTATGGAGGGCGACACCAAAGAAATTCCCATCCGTCAATTTATTAACCGTACCAAACAGATCATCCGGGATAGTTATGATGCCTTGATGGAAGATGGATTGGAAAAGGAGGAAAGATCCCTCGCTTTGTGTACCGAGGCTTTGAGCTTAAAAAATGAAATGACCAAGACTTTTGATGAGTTTGAGGGAATGTTTCCAATTGTTGATGGATTGGACCTCGGAGAATTGCTCAACGAAGCCACCTATCATATTGAACAGACAGAAATCTACACGGGAGATCAGGAACTTGAATTGTCCCTCGAATCTTCGGAGCAGGCCCTGCGCAAATTGGTACAGCTTTACGCATTGATGCAACAGTTGGAAAAACAGAAGGCGAAAGGTAAGGGGCAGGGACAACCGAGTCAAAGTGCAGGCAAGGAGGGTGAGCAAAAGGAAGAAGAGCCCAAGGGAGAAAAGAGCAAAGACCCAGCTCAACAACTAGAAGATTTGGCCAAGGAAATGGAAGAACTTGAAAACCTTGAAGCCCGCCAGGACTCTTTAAATGAACAGGTCGGAAAAGCTGCGGGTAGCGGACAATCCGGAAAACCGAACCAGGACCTCGCCAGTGAACAGGAGGGAATACGTCGAGATCTTGATGGTTTGCGCCAGCAGAGGTATGACCGGAATGGAAAACTTGGAGATGTGGCTGACCTTGACCAGGCTGGTCGGGAGATGAAGGAAGGGGCTGGCGACTTGCGACGTGATCAACCCCGCCAAGCTCAACCTCACGGCGAACTCGCATCTGAGGCACTTGGGCGTGCAATCTCTCAAGTCGAACGAGAGATGTCCAAGCTTGCCGCTGATATGGTTGATCAATTGACCGGGATGGCCGAACAACTTGGAGAAGGGCAGGGAAACCTTCGTGGAGAAACTGAAAATGCTAAGGGTGGCCAGGGTGAACCTTTACGCGAGGAACAGGATAGTTTGAACGAGGGACTGGAAGACTTGCTTGAAGAGATTGATCGTACCGCGAGGTCACTCGGTAAATATCAGGATCGTGCCACCGAGGAGCTGCTAAAAGCCGCCCGTGATGCCAAGGAAGGTGGGTTGGAACAAGCGGGGAAGCGAGCATCTAACTCTCTGCTTTACGATGCTTTTCCCCAAGCCCAAAACGAACAGGGGAAAGTAGAGGATGGGTTGGAGGGTTTACAGGGTGACCTGCAAAAAGTGGAGGATCAATTGCGCTACGGGGAAAGTTCTGAACTTGGAGAGTTGGCCGAGCGTTTACAACGGATGAGCCAGGAAGGAGCGGGCATGGGAGAGAGAGAATTTAGGCAGGCGAATGAAGAAGCCGCTCGGGCTTTAGGCAATTTGCCTGACTCCGAGTCGGACGAACGTTTATTAAATCTTACCCGTATGTTTGAGGAGTCAGCCATATCTGAAAATATCAGCAATGGAAGATCTCTTTCTGCTGGGGCTGTGGAACAGGCCTCGCGTTTGATCGAACAGTTTTATTGGCAGCAAGCCGTCGAGCAGAGCTTGCGGCGTAACCATCAATCCACCCGTGCGCCTGCCCGATACCGAAAACAAGTACAGGAATACTTTCGTCGCATCGCGGAGGGTCCTTAAGAGGTATGGAATCGATCGGATTGGAATGGCCTTATTCTTACTCCTGGCTGATTGCCGGGGCCGGGCTTTATTTTATACTGCTCTTCTGGCATGCTAGGTGTCTGTTGAAGGCAAGCACTGCCAAAGATGCCTGGAAGTTGATTATTCTCCGTGGTTTTTCCGGCTTAGTTTTTCTCATATTGGTCACCCGTCCTTTTATAGAAACGCAGGAAACGAACCCCGATGCGGTCAGGTTGGTTGCTGCGGTAGATTTGTCTGGGAGTATGAATCATCGCGATCAGTCTGGTGGTAAAAGGCGAATTGATTTGGTTCGTCCTTTTCTCGATCCCGACCGTGCGGACTCGTGGGTTAATCAAACCAGGAAGACCTTTGGGGGAGTTGATCGACTGGGCTTTTCCATTGACGAGATATCTGCGATCCGTTCATCCAGTTGGTCCATTCCGGAGAGGGGTAAAAATACCGCCCTTGGGGACGCTTTAATTGAACTACTTGAACAGCAGGATAAAGAAACCCCTGGAGCGGTGGTGCTTTTTTCAGATGGTCGAAATAATATGGGTAAATCTCCGTTGGTTGCGGGTGATCAATACCGTAATCGAGGCATTCCCATAAATGTGATCGGGGTGGGTGAGGCCCAAGAACAGGGTAACCTTTCCGTCTCTTTTTCAGAGGTTCCTTCCGAGGCGGTAGCCAAGGAAGAATTGATTCTTTCTGCCGAGATAAATAATGGATTTGAGCGAGAGGTAAACCTGGTTGCCCGCTTATTTGCTGAGGAAGAAGAATTGGAGGACCGATCAATTACCCTACAAGCTGGTGAATCAAGGCTGTTGAAGTTTACCCCTATTGTCCCAGAAGTTGCTGGGGTTCGTACCTACCGTGTGGTCATCGATTCGGTCGAGGGAGATTCCGACCCCTCCGATAATTCTGATGCCCAGGTTATTCAAATTCTTCCGCCCGCTTTTTTTTCCGCGCTCTATTTGTCTCACCAAGTCAATCCTTTGTATCCTTTTCTTAAACGCTCCCTGGCTAGCGATCGTTTTCAGTTAAGTTCGCTCATTCGTTTGGGGGAGAAAACTTTTCATGCTCGTGGGGAAAAGGTCTCTCCCAAAGGTTACCCAAAAGACCCCGCCTTTTGGATGGATTACGATGTCGTCTTGCTCGATGCTGGTTGTTTAAACGAATTAAACGCAAGCATGATTTCCTCGCTCAAGGATTTTGTGCAAAAGCGGGGAGGTGGGCTTTTGCTTTTGGGAGAACCGAGTTTGGCACGAGAACTTCTTGGTGGGGTTATGCCTGCAGTCGATACCCAATCTTCGCGTGGGAAACAAAACCTATCTCTTTCGGTTTTACCCGACCCCTTGTTTTCCGAGCGTAAACGGTTGGATAAATGGAAAACTTTTTTACCTGCTGGATTGCCCGCCCATTTAATCACCCGGGTCAATCCGGCAGCCCGGGAGGTGGTCAGCCTCAAAGGCCGACCCAATCTATCTGTCATGGCATTGCAGGCGTATGGAGCGGGCAAATCTGCTTATTGGGGCTCTACCCATGATTGGAGAAGGGCACTGAGCGATGAGGATCGTTCTCGTGAGTTTTCACTCTTCTGGCAGGGAGTGGTCGAGTGGCTTGGTTCGGGCACAGTCGAGCGGATCAAGGTCGAGCAAACGCCTGGTTTTTTGATTGCAGGAGATGAAACTTCACTGCGAATGGAAGCTTTGGGGACAGATTTTGAACCCTCGATGGATGCCAGGGTGGAAGCAAACATAACTGGCCCCGAGGGTTTTTCCAAAACCTTACAACTTTATCCACAGGGAGGTGATCTTGGCACCTACGCTGGGAAATTTATCCCTCCTCACCCAGGGCCATACCGAGTGGTTTATAAGCTCGGTTTTCCTGATGGTGAAAAGCTCGAGCAATCTTCCTACCTGAAAATTCGGCAATTCGGAGATGAGGCCAAGGATATGCGCTATGCCGAGCGCGATTTACAAATGCTTGCCAACCTAACCGGTGGGGCATTTGTAAGAGTCGAAGATATGACGGATACATGGGTGCCCAACTTGTCTGCAACTTTGCCTACTATAAATAAGAGAAATAACTTGGCTGATGCCTGGCCTCTATTTGCTGCCTTGTTTCTCGCTGCTGGAGTCGAATGGATCTGGCGAAGAAAAGGGGGCTTGCGATGATGGGGTTGAGAGTAATGCTACCGGCAATCGCATTGGGCATATCCACACCTGTTTATTCTCAGGATGCAATTCCTCCTGTTTCTTTTGAGGGTAATCAAACTGAAAACAATCAGACTGATCTTCCTTTGCCTGCTATGCGTTCAACCATAGACAGTACTTTGAATCAGGCGTCACAAAAGCTAAAGTCTTCCAAAGTAGAAGAACGAGTTGGGGCTGCCAAGCTCTTGGGTAAGTATGCCAATTCCCAGGTAAGCCTGCTTTTGATTGGTGCGTTGGATGATTCCAGTGAATTGGTTCGTCGTGCGGTAATGGTTTCTTTGGTCGAACATTTTAACAATGGTGCCCCGATTTATGAACAGGCACTGGTAGAAAAAATATTCTCCAAAATGGGAGATCCTGATGTGGAGGTTAGGCGGGAAACTTCTGCCCTCATTCCCCGTTTAATTCCTGGTCTTATGCGATCGGGGATGGAAAAAATTCAAGTGAATGGACGAACCATAATTCGGTCTGTTCCCGGGAAGCTTCGCCCAGATTTGGAAGACCTCGCGAATCAGGCCTTGATCGACCCTGACTCCATTGTCCGTCAAAATGTTTTAAAGCATCACTTCTCTTTGCGTTTTCAGATGGACTCTCAAACCTTCGTCCGCTTATTAGGCGATAAGGATGTTTCCGTCTTGCTCGTCGCCTTGGATCAGGCCCGTATGTATGCCACTCAAACAGGTACATATGAACAGATGGAGGCCCTGACTAACCATTCAGATGTTGGGGTGCGGGCAAAGTTGGCAAGGACAGTCCAGTCTTTGGGGCGCTCTTTTCCACAATATCGTAAGATACTTCGGATTTTGACCAACGACCCAGTGGATGAAGTGGCAACTCTTTCAGCCGTAGATCTGGCGAGGTTGGGAGAACGGGTATCCAACCAGATGATCGATCGAATCATCGCTTACTTATCAAAGGCCAAGGGACTATTTGGCAAAGCCGAGTCCTTGTTTTATTCCCTCTCTGCCCTGGGCACAGATGCCAAACGAATTTATGCGGCTTTACTGGAGCACCCAAGTGCGAGTATGCGAGCTCAGGCATGGGTACGTCACCTATCCCTTTCTGAAGGTTGGAGGAATCCTTCGAGTTGGAGGGATGCATTGCAGGATCGAGATCTTAAAGTGAGAAAGGCGGTGCTATCCCTTCTTCGTGGACGGGTTGAACAAATCAATCGGAATGAATTATCATATCTGATTAAAAGCCGCCATGTCGAGGTACGGTCCTTTGCATCGGAACTTTTATTGGTTGCAGAAAAAGAGGTGGTTAAGGAATGTTTTTTTGATCTGCTAATCGATGAGGACTCTCTCGTTCGCTCAACTACTTTGCGAGCCCTTGCAAAGATTCAGGCAGATGGATGGGTAGACCTGCATGCCCGCTCATTAAAAGATAAGGATTATGCTATTCAACGGGCCGCTATGGATGGATTGCTGGGTGATCAGAAAGTGGGTGTGCCTGCCTTGCTCAAATATTTACGCCAATATCCAGCTGAAAGAATTAGTACATTGGCCCGAAAAGAACTTCAACAAATGGGAATAAATCCATGAGGCTTTGTCTACTATTTTGTTTTTCCGTATGGATAGCCGTTTTTTCTCACGGCCAAGATTCATCGGTTCAGATAGATAATGCCGGGGCCGTTCGGATCATGCAGTTACGCAGGGATGGACCAACGCGGGTTCGTTACCCAGATGCACTGCCCAGCCTGCTCGAACTAATGAATGAACGATCCCTTGCCAATTTTGATCCCGATCCCCTTTTTATCGAATCCTTGGCAGATGAGAGGCTGTTTGAACATCCCATCCTCTATGTAAATTGTGACGAACTTCCCAATTTTGATTTTTCTTCCGAGGAAAATGAAGCTTTGCGTAGGTATATGAAACTTGGCGGATTTGTTTACCTCGATGCTGGCATCAAGGCATCCTTTCTTGGGACTGATCTTGGACACAGTTATGCAGCTTGGGAAGAACGGGATGAAGTTCGTCAATGGTTTCAGCAATTACTTCCTGATAAGCCCTTCTCTCCTTTGCCCAGAAATCATGAAATATTCCGAACTTTTTACAAGGGCTTGCCTGATAACGAATATTTGCGCTTGGAAGAAGACCAAAAGCGTCTGCCCGATACCGTGCTCACTTTTGTGGAACAGGAAAAGTGGCCCCAGGGTACCTACTCTATGGTCGGAATAAAAGTAAATGACCGACTTGCCTGTGTTGCCTCTCCCATCTGTGCGATGGGGTGGGGTAGGGACGAATTCGGTGCCTGGATACCCCCCATTTCTTTTCGGGTTCGTGAATCAGCCGAAGATTTTGATGAGACCCTACAGGTTGCCTCCTTTGCCGGACAAACTTACGAAGTTACCCGTGAAGATGGGTTGAAAGATGAAATCTATTTAGTTCCGGGGAAACGTCCGCTCTGGGTAAAAGAACCCACTGGTCGCTGGAGAATCTTTAAATATTATTCAGGGGAAGAAATAAGCAATTATGCACACTCCTTTTATGCCCGTTTGGGCATGAATGTTTTTCTTTATGCCTTGCTAAACTAGAAAATTTATCGATTAGCTAGATATTTATGAAGGAAGAAGATATTTTCCCCACCCCGCCAGAAGCACCCGATCCCACACTTTGGGAAAGGGTCAGTGGCTCGCCTTATTTTTGGTGGTTTGTGGCTATGTTCCTGTTGGGACTTTTGGTCGTGTTGTTACCCTCCCAGTGTTCCTTCGATGGACTACAGTTTGCACAGGAGGAAGCCGAGGACCTTGATGCGGCTCCTTTTGTTGATCAAAATGAAGAGCTTCAACAACGGTTGGATGGATTGTGGTACAAAAAAGCCGATGATCTCCCCTATACGGGATTAGGCGTTACCTTTCACCAGAACGGTCAGAAAAAGACCCGTACTAAATTTTCCGAGGGCTTGGCTATCGGTCTGATCGAGGAATGGGATAACAACGGTTCATTACTTGGGCCCCAATTCAAAAACGAATTCAAAAGATAGCCTGAATTATTGGCGGTTGGAAATATCTTTGAGTGCAGAGAAGCTCTTCGTCTTCTTTTCTTGCGGGCCTAACCTGGCATGAACCAAGGAGGCTCCTAGTAGCATGGGAGCAACTAAATTGATAATGGGGAATGTCCAAAGAAAAGTAGCCACCGTTCCATGTGCTAACTTTCCAGGCTTCTTTTGCCTAACCTCCCGGGGTAGGCGAAGTTCGATGAGTTGTCCGTATTCCCGGCTTAGCAGGTAACCACCCAATAAAAATTGCAAAACCAGGCCGACAGGGGGAATAAAATACCCAACGAGCAGTAGAGGGGATGCCAATAGGTAAATAAAAAGACTCCAAGCAATGAAGCGCAGGGAAGAAATGGTCGACTCGATGATACCAGGTGGTTTGATCCATGCAGAGTCTGGGTAATGTTGTTCTCGTACCGCATCGAGAGCATCATCAATAAAGATACCCAGAAAAGCAGCGTATACACTGGCGAGAAAGAAATAGCCAAGCACGCCGATAAAAAAAGTACCTACAACTACCGCGACTGCTTCGAGCCATCCATCTGTCCAACTCATCCAACCGCTTAAATTGTTCGAAAAAGAATCAACCATTCGAAAAATAAAGGCACCGCCAATCAGGATAGTTATGAAGATTGCACCCAGGCTAAGAATTGTGGCCCATAAAATTGGTTTCCATAACCGGGGATCAGATAGTTGGGAAAAAGAGAGTGTGAAGTCGCGTATCATCAAATTTTATGGTGTATATTCATTCTTTCCTGTTCGCAAATTGGCAAGGTTTTTAGAGTAGATATAATTTTCAAGTGGACAAGAGGGTAGTTGATTCTAATAGATTGAAGTGTGGAAATGGAAATTGGGAAAAATGGCTGACCATAAATATACGGCGGACACCATCAAGTCGCTCGACTGGAAAGAGCACATACGACTGCGTCCAGGCATGTACATTGGAAAACTTGGAGACGGGTCTTCCGAGGATGATGGTATCTATGTTTTACTCAAAGAGGTCTTAGATAATTGTATCGATGAATTTGTCATGGGTTTTGGCAAACAGATCGATGTGGAGTGCGATGGACAGGTAGTTACAGTGCGCGATCTTGGCAGAGGAATTCCTTTGGAAAAATTGCTCGATTGTTCGAGCAAGATCAACACGGGTGCAAAGTATGATTCCGAAGCTTTTAAAAAGTCTGTTGGGCTCAACGGGGTAGGCATTAAAGCGGTAAACGCTCTTTCCAGTATCTTTGAAATCCAGGCATTTCGTGAGGGAGAGACCCGTAGAATCGAATTTGCCGCCGGAGAAGTTCAGTCGATCGACAAAAAAAATAAGTCCACAAATGAAGACAACGGGACTATGATTTCCTATGTTCCGGACGAGTCCATGTTTAAGAAGTATCGTTACCGTAACGAATATGTGGAACGTATGCTTCGCTACTACACTTATCTTAATCGTGGCCTAACTATCCGCTACAATGGAAAACGTTTTCGCTCCAAAGATGGGTTAAGAGATTTACTCGAAGAGAACATTTCCGAGACCCCTTTATACCCTATCATTTATATTGAAGGTCATGATATAGAGGTGGCATTTACTCACCTCGATCAATACGGAGAGGATTATTTTTCCTTTGTTAATGGCCAGCACACAACTCAGGGAGGAACCCATCAGGCAGCCTTTCGCGAAGCGGTGGTCAAGACGATCCGGGATTTTGTAAAAAAGAATTTTGATGCGGCTGATGTACGCAGTGGAATTGTTGCGGCTATAAGTGTAAAGGTACAGGAACCGGTTTTTGAATCCCAGACCAAGACCAAGCTTGGCTCACTTACTGTATCTCCAGATGGTGAGACTATACGTACATTCGTGGGCAACTTTCTCAAGGAGAAGTTGGACAATTATTTGCACAAGCATCCGGAGGTTGCTGATGCACTCCAACAAAAAATCCAACGGAGTGAGCGTGAACGTAAGGAACTTAAGGGCATTCAAAAAATTGCCCGCGAACGGGCCAAAAAGAGCAAGGTGCATAACCGCAAACTTCGTGACTGCCGTATTCATTTGAGTGGTAAAAACAAAGAGCGTTTTAAAAGCACTTTATTTATTACCGAAGGAGATTCTGCAAGCGGATCGATTACCAAGGCCCGGGATGTACAGTTTCAGGGTGTGTTCAGTTTGAAGGGTAAACCACTCAATACTTTTGGGCTTACCCGCAAGGTGGTCTACGAGAATGAGGAGTTTAATTTAATCCAGGCTGCCCTAGGAATTGAAGAAGATTTAGAGGGTTTGCACTACAATCAGGTAGTCATTGCCACCGATGCCGATGTCGACGGAATGCACATTCGTTTGCTCCTCATCACTTTCTTTCTTCAATTTTTCCCTGAATTGATCCGTCAGGGACACTTATTTGTTCTGCAAACTCCTTTGTTTCGAGTGCGAAATAAGAAAACCACCCTCTATTGTTACGACGATACTGAACGCGAAGCCGCCATTAAGACACTGGGAAGAAATCCTGAAATTACCAGGTTTAAAGGACTGGGAGAAATTTCTCCGGACGAATTTAAACACTTTATTGGTGATGATATTCGTTTGGACCCAGTGAAGATAGATGCCAATGAATCCCTCAAGGAGATGCTCAAATTCTTCATGGGAAAAAACACCCCAATCAGGCAGGAATATATTATCCGAAATCTTCGTTTTGAGCACGATATTTTAGAGGAGGAAGAGCAAGATGAGGAGAATGGAAAAGCGATCCTTCCCAAGAAGAGTAAAAAGACTGAGGCTTCCAAAACGGAAATGGCCGAAAGTGCGGCTGCCTGAATCCTTTTGTAAATGAGTTCCGACCAAATCAATACCAATGAAGATTCGGGCGGGGTTCCCGAGGAAGAGGTAGATGGGGCTGATGAGTCGTCGACCAAGGAAATTGTAGCCCGTAGGTTTGATCCCGAAGCCTTGGCTCTTGAGGGACCAAAGAGAGGGGATGACGATGCAATCTATGTTGATGATATGTACGGTGATTGGTTTCTTGACTATGCATCCTATGTTATTCTCGAACGGGCTGTACCTCATGCAGATGATGGATTAAAACCTGTTCAGCGCCGAATTCTTCATTCTATGAAGGAGTTGGATGATGGCCGATACAACAAGGTGGCCAATGTCATAGGCAATACCATGAAGTACCATCCTCATGGCGATGCTTCTATTGGAGATGCCATCGTACAAATCGGTCAGAAAGATTTGTTAATTGATCCTCAGGGGAATTGGGGGAATGTACTTACGGGTGATTCTGCAGCAGCTCCCCGGTATATTGAGGCTCGGCTGACCCCCTTTGCACTGGAAGTAATTTTTAGTCCCAAGGTGACTACCTGGGCATCTTCTTATGACGGTCGGAACAAGGAACCGGTAACCTTTCCTACAAAATTTCCTTTATTGTTAGCCCAGGGAGCCGAAGGAATTGCGGTCGGTTTATCCACCAAGATTCTTCCGCATAATTTTCTCGAGATCATCGATGCGATGATTGATGCCCTGCGCAAGAACCCGATTGATTTATTACCCGACTTCCCACAGGGAGGTATGGCTGATTGTACTGCTTACAACGGGGGGGCAAGAGGCGGTCGTATCAGAGTACGTGCGAAAATTGAAGTGGTAAAAAAACACCTGCTTAAAGTTGTGGAGATTCCTTTTAGCACGACCACTACAAGCCTGATCGACTCGGTACTTGCTGCAAACGATAAGGGTAAAATTAAAATTTCCAAAATCGAGGATAACACCGCAGAGTTTGTGGAGATTATGATCCATCTGCCCTCCACTGTATCTGCGGAAGAGGCCATGCCTGCTTTGTATGCCTTTACTGATTGTGAGGTTAGCCTCGCCCCCAACGCCTGTGTGATTAAGGATAATCATCCCCAATTCCTTTCCGTTAATGATTTGATCAAATCATCTGCCGATCTGACTCGGGATTTACTTGGACAGGAGCTTGAAATCCGTCTCGCTGAGTTGCAGGAGAAGTGGCACTTTTCATCCCTTGAAAAAATATTTATCGAGAAAAGAATCTATCGGGATATTGAAAAGGAGGAGACTTGGGAGGGGGTAATTTCTGCGGTGGATAAGGGCTTAAAGCCTTACATTAAAATTTTTCGCCGATCTATCACTCAGGATGATATTCTCCGCCTGTTGGAAATTCGTATCAAGCGGATCTCCAAATTCGATTCCTTTCGTGCGGATGAAGTTATCAAAGGTTTTGAAGATGAAATTAAAGAGGTCGAAGGATATCTTGCACAGCTCACCCGTTATGCTGTTCGTTATCTCAAGGATTTAAAAAAGAACTATGGCAAGGGGAAGGAAAGAAAAACCGAAGTTTGTCGTGAGGAGGATGGTTCGCTTGCTCCCTTTGATAGAATCAATGCTGCACAGGTGGTTGTGGCCAATGAAACCCTATACCTAAACCGGAAGGATGGATTTGCTGGGTATGGGCTGAAAAAAGACGAATCGATTGAGAAGTGTTCAAACTTGGATGATGTTATTGTCTTTGGAAAAGATGGAATTATGAAGGTGATGAAAGTTGCCGAGAAAATGTTTGTGGGTAAATCTCCTTTGCGGGTTAATGTTTTCCGAAGAGATGAGGAAAAGGTATATAACCTTGTCTACAGGGATGGGCAGAGTGGTCGTTTGTATGCGAAGAAATTTAAAATAGGCGGGGTAACCCGCGATAAGGAATATCCTTTGTTTAAGACTCATTCCCGGTCCCGTATCTTTTTCTTTGCCGTGCATGACAATGAAAAGAAAAACAGTCGTATTCTTGTACACCTTGATCCAGAGCTTAAACGAATCAAGGAAATGGTCATTGAACTCGACTTTGCATGGCTTGATTTACAGGGCCGAGGAGCAAAGGGTAGTACCCTGACCGCTCATAAGGTCGACCGGGTGGTTAATGCACCCAAAGAAAATGGAGATGATGAAGATTCGGATGAGAACTCTGGGAAAGGGGAAAATAAAATTTCTCCACCTAAAGAGAAACCTGTAGTTGCTAAGAGCGATGATAAAAAACCTCTTTCTCAGGAAAAAAAAGGGAAGCCCGATCGTAAAGATTCCTCAGATGGCAAAGACCCAAAGAGCCAGGCAACCTTTGAGTTTTAAGAGTTCATCAAGAAGCATGGTTTTTTAATCTTCCAAAACAACCTGTCCTTTTATGTTCAATTCCGTGCCCAGTGAGGAAGTCTATCGAAAACTTCTCCACGGGATTGTCATTGTTCTTCCCTTAGGGGTTTTTTACGGCCCAAATATTTTCGCAGTCGAACGGTCGTTTTTTTTATTCCTTTCGTTGGGACTGCTTTTGTATTCCTTACTTACTGAGTTTATTCGTTTTCGCTACCCTCCATTTGGCAGGTGGTTTTTTGCAACTTTTGGATCGATGCTTCGGGAGGAAGAAAAAACACAAATAAGTGGAGCAACTTATATGGCTGGAGCCACTTTTCTATGTGCAT
>Ga0209631_10001347_pt1 | contig 31585 bp, 14 predicted proteins | sample COG_08_FD_184752 | JGI IMG/M metagenome (GOLD analysis project Ga0209631, IMG submission 184752) | Pelagic Microbial community sample from North Sea - COGITO 998_met_08 (SPAdes) (version 2) | ecosystem: Environmental > Aquatic > Marine > Neritic zone/Coastal water | place: Helgoland, sampling... | reverse complement strand
CCCATCCTGGCGACGGTGACGTCCCCGAGGGGTACCGCATGTGGGTTGGTGTGCCTGCTGCGCGAGATCCCGACCCTCGTCGTGCCGCTCCACATCGTCGGTTCCATCGATGACCTCCCCACGGTCAAGGCGGTGGCACGCGTTCCAATCCACCCCGTCGACGCCTTCGGAAACGAGACCGTCTCGAAGGATACCGCATCCGCGGGGGTGCACGTGGAGCTCAAGATGCACCCGGAGACGCTCCTCTATCACAGCCCGCCGCCGTCCGCGGGTCGTTCCCTGGACCACGACCACCTGGACTACGTCGCCGTCGCCGTCAGGTACCCGTACCCGAAGGAGAGGCTCAGGAGGCTGGAAGATGCCGCCGAGGTGGTCGCGCCGCGAACCCGCGTGACGCTCTTCGCCGCACCCGCCGAGTGGCACGAGCTCAATACACCAAACGACGCCGATGCACGCGCCCGACGCGCGCAGAAGTACCAGCTCACGTCCGCATCCGCCGCCGCGTGCATCAGCAGCCGCGGGGGTGCGGCGGCGTACGCGGAGGTGATGTGGAGGCCCGGGTGGACCACGTCGAGGAACGCGCTCACCGCCGCGGAGCACGTCGTCGTCCGGCACAACGCGACGCGGCTGCCCAACGAAGCCGGCGCGCTGGTGATGTCCGCGTCACCGGGGTGGAACGGGTCCGAGCCGTGCGCGGGGCCGGGTGAGTACTGGGCCGGGTTGCGCATGCTCGCGCTGCAGAGGTTGAGGGCGCAGGACGGGGAGGAGGGCGCGGGGGTGATGATCGCGGATATACTTCGCGACGTCGCCGAGCACGAGGCGCAACGGATCGTCCGGGCATCAGTGAAGGCTCTGAGGATGCGACCCGTGGTGGAGGAGCTCATGCGCGACGCGGCGGGGATGTACCCGGGGTCCGGGTCCAGGGGTATGAGGTGTCGCGCCGCCACCGAGGCGCTCCTCGCGGTTGGCAACGAACCGGTCGGCGCCACCGCGCAGGCTGCGCTGATGCACAAAAGCAACGACAGGGAGATTCTGACGGGGAACTCCCCCACACGCGCCGAGAACGGGTCCGCGCACTTGCAGAGGGACATGGAACGATGGACGGAACGGTTCCCGCTGTCCGTGCAACTGGCGGACGCGACGTGCCACGCCCTGGGCTGGCTGGCGCGCGCGGGCATAGGCGACGGCGACGCGGGCCTGGGAACCGGCGACGCGCTCTGTCTGAAACTGATGTGGCGCCATCCCAAGTGCGGCGCGCTTCGGGCGAAGGGTCTGTGGGCGCTGAGGATGCGGCTACAGCGCAGGTTGAGCTACCCCGCGGTTGGATCGGACGGACGGACCGGCCTGACGAGGATGGCGGAGGAGGCGAAGAGGGCGCTGGAGGAGCCGGAGGAGGTCGCGCCGGGGCCGGGGCGATCGGCGATGATGAACCAGGCCGCCATGCTGGCGGACCTGTGCCTGCAGAGCGTGCCGGGGTACCCGCCGGAGAAACCCAGACCGCCCATCATCCCCGTGGACGTGACGGATAGGCCGAGGAGCTACTCCAACGACACAGCGCATCTCCTTTAACTCTTATTAGCGTCGTAGAATTGTTTTCGAGGTGAAACTTTTGAAAAAGCTAGCACAGATCTGGACTGCGCGAGGGCGTTCGCGCGCACGATGGCGACGAAAAAGAAGATTTGCACGGCGCTCGTGGTCGATGTGAGTCCGTCGATGCACGCGCACCTTGGCCACGTCGGAGACCACTTGTCGCGGGTGGTTCAGAACCGCATCCTGAACGCGAAGATCGACGAGTTCGCCCTGATTGCCTGCGGATCCGACGACACCAACAACGACGTGCACACCGAGGGCCTGGAGGCTGCGGCGGCGAGTGGCGAGCGTGACTACGAGGAGGAGTATCGCAACATCGCCGTCAAGGTCCCGATGGGGTGCAGCTCGTCGGAGAGCGCGGAGGTTGTCGCGTCGTTGCGGGGGATGGCCGGGAGCGCGCCGTGCGATTACCTCGAGGCGCTGGTGGTCGCTTCGGACATGCTGGTCAACCACCAGCGCGGCGGCGCGTTCCTCCGCAGGATCATGCTCGTCACCGACCTGCGCACGCCGTGCGAGACGGACGACGACTTCATCGGGGACATAGCGAGGGGGATGAGGGCGGTGGACATGCAGCTCACGGTGGCGGTGGTGCGGTGCGAGGAGAGCGAGGACGCCACGACGCGGGCGCAGGAGGAGGAGACCGTGATGGCGAACAAGGAGACCCTGCGTAGGCTGTGCGACCTGCTCAACGAGGGAGCCGTCACGGTCGCCAACCGCTCGTGCATCGAGGACCACGCCGTGGCCCTTCAGGCGGCGCAGGTCAAGACGACCAAGCCGACGACGACGTTCAGAGGCGACTTGGAGTTTACGCCCTGGATGTCTCTGAAGGTTTGGGTGTACAAGAAGGTATCCGAGGCCAAGCCGCCGTCCATGAAGATGTACAGCGACGCCGCGGACGAGACCGCGGGGGACGATCCCACGGTGGGACGCGAGAGGGTGTTCAGGAGCTACGCGGATCCCGACGCGCCGGTGGACGTGGCGCCGGAGATGATGATATCCGCCTACCCGTACGGACCCGCCAACATACCCATCCAGGACGAGGTCAAGGAGCTCATCGCCGCCAGGAACGATAAGGGGATGAAGATATTCGGGTTCACGTCACTGGACCAGGTGCCGCACTGGATGGGCATGGACGAGCCGAGGGTGCTGGTGCCGTGGCCAACCAAGGACGGGAGCCTCGCCGCGGGGATGGCAGCCTCGGCGGGAGCGACGGACAGGGAACATCGCAAGGCGACCGAGGCCATGTCCGCCATGGCGCGCGCGATGCAGCGCAAGGGTCAGGCTGCGTTGGTCCGGGCGGTGTGGACGCAAAACTCGGACAAGGTTTCCTTCGGCGCGCTCACGCCGCACATCACGAAGGAGGGTGATTTTCTGCTCTTCGTCCCGCTGCCGTTCGCGGAGGACATGTACTCGAACGATTTCAAACCCCTGCCCGTGCCGGGGTCCAAGGCTGCCGAGCAGCTCAACGCCAACGCCAAGGCTAAGCTCGTGCCGACCGACGAGCAGCGCGCGGCTGCCGCGGCACTCGTCGATGCGCTCGACGGTTCGGGCCCGGATCCGTGGGAGTGCCTCAACCCGTCCCTGACCCGCACGCACGCCCTCCTCGCGGCTCGAGCTGCGAACGAACTCGCCGCACCACTCGCGCCCGCCGCGGGCTCCGGACCCGACGCCGCCGCCGCGCTCCTCGCGTCGCCGTTCACGGGGGTGCCCGCGATGGCCCTGCCCGCGGGCAGGTCACGCGCGGGGCCGGGGGCGAGCGAGGCGGCTGCGGCGTTCAAGTCCGCGTGCGGCGGCCTGAAGCTGACGGAGCCAAAGACGGGATGGAAGAGGAAGCGCGGCGGCACGGAGGCGTTACCCGCGCGCGATGAGGATCCGGAGGTGGATGTTCCCGCGGGAGGGGACGACGACGCGGCGGCCGTGCCTGAAGCCGCGGCTCGGCAACCTCGGCGTGAGGACGGAGGCGCGGCGCCGGCGGAAACCGCGTCCGCCCCGCCGCAGCGGACCGAGCCGCCCCGCGGAGACGAGGACGCTTGGACGGTGGTCATCAAGGAGGAACCGGTGACCCAGCAGGTTGTCATGGACGCGCCGACGCAGGTGATCCCGGAAGAGGAGGAGCCGGCGAACATGGCGGTCCCGACGCAGCTCGAGGCTCCAAAGCCCGCGGATGACGATGACGAATTTTTCGACGACATGGAATAAAATGGAATAGACTAGAACGCAACAGCAGCCACGGCGGCGACGCTCACGCCGGCTCCGCTCCTCCCTCGACCTCCCCGACCGCCACCCCGCTGACGCTGTCCCCTGCCGCCCCTCCCCGCGCCACGCCTGCCTCGGCCGCCCCTTCCGCCGCCTCCCTCTCGACGAGGAGCCGCGGCAATCTCACCCATGGATGGCACCTTTGTACCCGGGAACGCGCCCAGCGCCGCGGCATCTCCCGAGCACGGCGTCCACCTCACCTTCGCGGCGTCCAGCCTGCCCGCAGCCTCGGGGTCCCTCGCGGTGGTGGGAGAGAAAGTCGCCTCGATGGCATCCGCCAGTGCAATCGCACTCTCCGACGCGGCCTCAACCGAGGGAGCCCCCCCGAGGGAGCACCAATCGCCGCACGCGCCCGACCTGGTCTCGGAGTCGAACACCGCCGGTACCCCCGCCGCGGTGAGCGGGTTCGCGGCGCCCCACAGCTGAACCTTGGTGAACACGGGCTTGACAGACCCGGGTTCAAGGCTGGCGCAGCGCTCAAACTCCTTCATCATCGCGGCTGCGACCGAGTCGGCGACTGACTTCGGTATGGCCTCCTGCGGACACTTGTTATCGCGCGCGAACTGCGGAGTGCTGTGCACGACCCAGCACTGCGTCTCACCGCCGTCGGTGTCGCTTCTGACCCCGCCGTGTTGACGTTTGGCCGAGATGTTGGACGCCCAGGACACAACCTCGGAGCCCACGACGTGCGCACCCTCCATGTCGTTTGGAACGTCGAGTGGCGTATCCACCGCGAACATGAGCGCCCACACCGAGGACAGGATCAGTTTGCGCTGCTTCTTGAGCTCCTCGGTGGGTCTGGCGCCGAACGCGCACTGTAGCGACGCGCGGGTCTTGGCCGCCGCGGGTGAACCGTCCGGGAGCTTGGCCGTCTCCGCCAGCCGAAGCGCACACTTTCCGTTGTGCGATATGGCGACAAAGTCGAACGTGCCGAGGGCCTTACCCCGCGGACCGGATGCCAGCTCCCACCTGCGCTTGGGTCCCTCGCCACCTATGGGGGTCATGGCGCCCACCCACTGAGGGCGGACAACCTCGGTGGATCCTTCCGCTAGGAAGTCCGCGAGGGGGCGAAGGCCCCCGGCGCCGATGTACCTGATGACGCCATCGTCGAAGGGCGTGAAGGAGCCATCCTTCAGGGTGCCCACCTTGTCCGCGGGCCACTCCGCGAGGAGACCCTCCTTGGCCCAGGATTGAGCCATGGCCTCGAACCTCGAGCCCTTCGTGCACGTCATGTACTGGGTGGAGTGATCGAAGGAGAAGCGTCGTCCCTTACCGTCGGAAGCCTCCCTGCTCGACGCCCGACCGCCGCACGCGTGCTCCCCCGTGTCGAATACGGTGGCATGCAGGCCTCTCGACGCGAGTTCCTTGCCGAGGACGAGACCGGAGACCCCTCCGCCGACCACGGCGATGCGAGGTACGTAACCCATGGCTAGTGCGCGTATCGAAATGGATAGGACTTCTCGGATCGACAGGAGGAACACGCTTTTCGGAAGGCCGAGACGTGGACGGCTCAGATCACAACGAACTGCGCGACTCACGCGGGTCGAACATGGATTACGTAGATCAGCGCGCGGTCATGTGCGTCGCCGGGGGCGTCGTCGCCGGAGCACTAATCGGAGCCCACCTCAAGGGCATGAGCTGGTGCCCGGCCCTGTGGGGCGCGTCCGATGACGGCAAGAGCGCGGGCTCGGTGGGGCACTCGCGCTCCACGAAGGAGGAGTTCATCTCCCAGCTGGGCATGATCCCGCACCCCGAGGGTGGATTCTTCGTGGAGACGTACAGGAGCGGATCGGTACCGATGACGTCCCGGGGTTTGACGGACAAGGACGGCGAGCTGATGACCACGAACCGCGGCCCGACCCCCGAGAGAAACGTCATGACCTCCATCTACTACATGCTCACCGCGGAGAGGCCGCACCAGGACTGGGTGAACAACATGTCCGACCACGTGCACTACCACCACGCGGGCGGGACCCTCATCTACAACCTGGTCCTTCCGGACGGAACCTTCGTCGAGCGCAGGCTGGGCACCAACGTCGCCGCCGGGGATGAGCCGCAGCTGGTGGTCAAGGGCGGGACGCTCAAGAGCGTGAGGCTCGAAGCCGGCGCGGAGTTCGGGCTGCTCGGAGAGGGTGTGGCGCCCGGGTTCGACTTCAGGGACTTCAAGTGGGTCACGGCCAAGGAGCTCAAGGCGCTGAGCCCCGAGGCATTCGCGAAGACGTCGGACCTCATCAAGCCGCAGCCGGAGGAGACGTTCGACCATTTTTACGAGAAATAAGAGCTTCGTTACGGTTCAATTCAATCAGAGCGCGAGTCCCCCGTCCTCGGCAGCCTCCTTGAGGGTCTGCATCCACTGCTGCACCTCCTCCTCCGTGGGTTCCCTGCCGTTCTCCGTCTTGAACAGCTCCACCAGCTGAGCCATGATGTCGTCAGCCTCCTCATCGGCGGCGTCATCGGAGGCTTCCGCGTCGTCATCAACCTCCTCCCACTCGCCATCCTCCTCATCCTCTTCCTCATCCTCGTCGGAGACTTCCTCGGCCGCGGCGGTGCCGAACGACGCGAAGGAGAGCGGTGCCTTCTCGGCCGCCTCCACGGGAACGGCGGGCGCGAACCCGGCGAAGAGCGCGGGAGCCGCGGGCTCCTCCTTCTTCTCCGCCGCGGGGGCGATGGTGGCACTCTCAAAGGCAGTCTCGAGCTTGGCCACGGACGCCTCGGGTTCCTTGTTCTCCTTCTCGACGCGCTCGGGACCCGCCAGGATGCTATCCGGGCTGGCCGCGGACACCGCCTCGGGCTTCTTCACCGCGAGTACGGGTGCCTTGACGAGGGACTTGCTGTAGGAGGACAGGTTCTTGTCCACGGGTTTCCAGTCGTCATCCACGCAGGTGAATCCCTTGAGCTTCTGGTCCACGAATGCTCGACCGGGAACGCCCGCGGATCCGGACGGGACGATCATCATCATCGCGCGCATGGCGTGCTTGCGGGCGGACAGCTCGAGGAGCTGACAGAGGTGCTTGCCCAGCCCCTTGCGCTGGTAATCAGACTCCACGTGCAGGTCGCGAAGCATGAGCACGGGCTCGCCCTCCATCGCCTCCCTGGTCTCTCCCTGCACCGTGAATCGGAAGTGCGCGAAGGCGACGGGCTTCCCGATCGGCGGCGCGGACGACTTCTTCTTACCCTTGCCCTTGGACGCGGGTTTCTTCTCCGCGGGCGCGGCGGAGGCACGCTCGGTGACCAGAGCGTATCGGGAGGAAGGATCGCAGAGGTCATCCATGAGAGCCTGGGGTTTCCAGTTGTGCCCGAGGGGGCCGAGGTTGGAGCTGACGAGCTCGTACGCCCACTCCAGCTCCTCGTCCGTGATGGTGCTGCCGGTGCGGAAGTGGATATCGAGCGCGAGGTCGTTCCTGTCGTACTTGGTGAACGCGCCGAACCCGGAGATGATGTCGCGGTCGTGGCCGAGTTCGTCACGAAGGGCCAAACGAAGGGTCGTCAGGTGCTCCTTTGACGTCTGAATCGATACCTTCTTGTGGAGCGCATCGCCCTTGCCGCCCTTAGAGCGGGACTTGGCACCGCCGCCCTTGGAGCTCTTTCCTGATCCGATACCGCTCATGGTGTCGTGCTCGGGTGCGAGTCGATTTTTGAACTCGCCTGCGCGTTTCTGTCGAGGAAGATTTCAAAAACGCGATTTCGGTGCCGGGGCCGCCAGATCGCGCGGCGGCTATCGAGGGATATGGGTATCAAGGGTCTGCCGGAGGTGCTGCGGCCGTGGCTCAAGCCCGTGCAGGTCGGCAAATACGCCGGCAAGCGCGCGGCCGTCGATGCCTACAGCTGGCTGCACAAGGGTGCGTACAGCTGCGCCCTGGAGCTCGGCACCAACAACCGGTGGTGGATTCGGCAGAGGCGCGACGCCCCGTACGTGCGCTACTGCATACACAGGGCGCAGATGCTGCGACACTACGGCATCACGCCCGTCATCGTGTTCGACGGCGACCGGCTTCCGGCCAAGGGGGGAGAGGAGAAGGATCGCCGCGAGCGACGCGCCGAGTGCTTGCGCAAGGGCCACGAGAGGCTCGCCGCTCGAGATCGCGACGGGGCGACCTTCATGTTTGCGCAAGGGGTCGACATCACTCCCGCCATGGCGCACGAGCTCATCGCCGCTCTGAAGCGCGAGGGTTTCGAGTTCATCGTCGCCCCGTACGAGGCGGACGCGCAGATCGCCGCGCTCGCCCAGCTCGGCGCCAAAGGCGACCCGGGCGGGGTGGACATCGTGTTCACCGAGGACTCCGACTTGGTGGCGTACGGGTGCCCGCTGGTGCTGTTCAAGCTGGACAAGTTTGGCGAAGCGCAGGAGCTTCTGCTGGAGGACGTCATGGCGGGACCCCCGGCTGAGGCTGCGGCGGGTGTGAACGGTGTGAACGGCGCGGGCGTGGATGGAGACGAGCTCGATGACGACGAGGACGGCATCGCGGTCGTGGGCGGCGCGAGGGGCAAGAAGAAGGGGGGCGCGGGAGCCGCCAGGTCCAAGCCCGGCGCCAAGGGCCCGCTAAACTTCGTCGGGTGGAAGCACGAGCAGTTCCTCGAGTTGTGCGTCCTCTCCGGGTGCGACTTCCTCCCCAACATCCGCGGCATCGGCATCAAAAAGGCACACGCGCTGGTCGCCAAGCACAGGTCCGTCGCCGCCGTCCTCGCGGTGCTCCACGGTGACAAAAAGATTCACGTCCCGCCCGGGTACGACGACGACTTCCGACACGCGTTCTGGACCTTCAGGCACGCGCGCGTGTACGACCCACTCCAGCGCCGGCTACGTCCCCTGAACCCCATGCCGGTGGAGCTGGAGGATGAGGCGACGGACACCGCGTTTCTGGGCGCATCCGTGGCGGCGGACGTGGCGGTTGAGGTGGCGGAGGGGCGCATGGATCCAATCACACGGAAGCCCTTCGTGGTGCCGCCCAGCCCGCAGAAGCAGAAAGGGTGGACGCCCCGGGGGCGGTCGCAGGGCGGTGGCGGTGGGTTCATCAAGAACGGTGGCGGTGGGTTCATCAAGAACGGCGCGGGGACGGGCCCGGCGAAACCCCCGCCCAAGCCGATCGCGTTCGCCAACCTATTCGCCGGGAAGAAGGCCAAGACGGTTGGACGGGGTTTGAACTTTGACGCCGGGGTGGAGGACGACGACCTCGCCGCGATGATGGACACCGTCGAACACGGACGGGGCAGCGCCGGGGCGACGATGGACGCGAGGTCCGAGGCTGTCTCTCAGGCGGCGGCGGCGGCGATCAGTCGGAGCGAGCTCGGCGAGGATTGGACGCCGCGGCCCGGAGCGCGGCAGGCTGGCGGCGGGGGCAGCGCGGGGGCGGCGTCGTGGGTGCCCACTCCGTACGCAGTCGCGCCGGATACCGGCCAGTCCGTGGCCCCGGTGGAGCACGAGGCGCCCGTCGCGGATGAGAACGCGGATGCGTCTCCCTGGGGTTTCGAGCCGGTGGAGGCGACGCAGCGGAGCGTGGCGGAGCGCCGCTCGACGCTCGCCGGCGCGGGTGCACCCGCCAAAAACATGTTTGCCAGATCGGAGCCGGTGAAGAAGAAACCCGCGGGTGCCCTCGCCAGCCTGTTCGCGAAGCAGCAGCAGCAGGCGAAGACGAACCCGGTGGAGATGAAACAGGCTGTCAAGACGTACGCCGCGGCCGCGAAGGGTCCCTCGACGAGCGCCTTCGACAAGCTTCGCGGCACTGGCGGCGTGAACGCGTCGCAGCCGGCGACTGGGACCCAGGCGAAGAAATCAACCATCGCTCAGTTCTTCAACCCGGGGGCGAAACGAGCGGCTGAGGAGGGAGAGGAGAACACGGTGCATAGGATATCGGATTTGCGCGCCGCCGCTGGCGGAAAGCGACGAAAGAGCTGAGTATGTGCCGCCGCTGGCAGCAGGGAAACGAGATATCAAGCGATTATTTTTATTATATCGTAACGTCAACGTCATGTGATGCGTTAACTCGTACTTATCGTCTGGATCCCTTCACCTTGACCACCTCATCCGGTCCCCAGAGCGCGATCTGCTCCTCTTCGCCCTCGGCGTCGTACTTGATCGTGTGCTCCAACTTGACCGCGTCGTAGCCCATGACCAGCCCAGAGTAGAAGGAATCGTCGCCGGGCCAGTAGATCTCGAGCTTCAAGCCCTTCGCGCCCGTGCCTTTCGAGGCAATCTTCGCACCCTCGTGCCCGAGGTGCACCTGCTCCTTCATCTGTACCTCCAGGCACCTGTTCGCGCGGCTCTTGCGGCCCGTCGTGCAGTTGGCGCACTTGCCGCAGTCTTCAAAGGCGGGCATGGGCTCGACGGGCTTCATCGTGATCTTGAGCGCGTCGCCTTTTCCCGCGTTGTGCATTTTCACCTTGAGCCCCTCGGCTCCACCGCCGCCAGCCTTGACCACGACCTTCATACCCCCCGACATCTTCGCGGGAGGGTTCCACTCGGGCTCCTGGCACTCCTCCTCGTCGTACACGGACATGGGCTCCGGGAAGGGATGGCCCGGGTACACCTTGTTGAGCTCGGCGATGAACGCCTTGCGCAGGGTAGCCGCGTCCTCCCAGAGTTCGCTGTGCTCCTCGTTGTACACCTGCGCGTTGCTCAGCATGAGCTCACACGCGAGGAGAAACTTCCATACCGTCTGGTATCCGCCCTGCTTGTTGAGGCACTTGCCGATGGAGTCAAAGTCGATGGGGTGGGCGATCTGCTTGTAGTAATCCGGGAGCTGCTTCCTCGTGGGCAGGAGGATGAACAGCTCCGCCACCTGGCGGCCGTCGCGATCCTTCATCTCCTTGACCTTCTTGAGGATGGACTTGCACGCATCGGTCTGCTGCGGCGACATCCCGTCGTAGTGAGGCTCCTCGCGCTTACGCTTGCTGCCGTGGTGTTCGCCCGGGGACACGGCGTCGTGGTCGTCGAAATCGTCGTCGTCGGGGTCGGCGTAGGATTTCTTGGGCTTGGCGCGGGTGGTTGGCTTGCGGGCCGGCCCCGCGGGCTCGTCGTCGTCTTCAGAGTACTCAACGAGGCGCTCGTTGATGGTGAACACGGCGCCGTTCCCGGTGAGAGACTCGACGAAGATGTCTGGGTGCTGTCGGAGGATGGAGAGCATGGTGGATCCCGGTCTGCGCGCGCCGGCCAGCTCGGGAGCCTTGGCCGCCTCCGCCGCCTCCACGAGCTCGTCGAGGGTGAGTGCCTCGGCAGCCTCGTCGAGTGCATCCTTGGCGGCGTTCGCGGCGGGGCCGAGGTTGAGGTCCGTCTGCTGCTTGCGCTTGCTGCCCCGCGGGTGGGCGCTGACACCGTGCCTGCTCCTGGGATCGTAGTTGGTGTCGTCGCGCGCGTACGCTCCGGGATCCTCCTTCCTCGGGCGGCCGGGGGGTCTGCCCCTGGGCTTGGCGATGATCACGGGCGCGCCTCCGTACATGGCGGCACCGGCCTTCATGGCACGGGCCAGGGCGCGTTCCTCGTCCTCGGCCTTCGCCTCCTGCTCCCAGTCGAGAGGTCCGAACGGATCGGGCTCGTCCGCGACATCCTCGGGACGCGGCACCGTCCAGCCCCACGGCCGCATCCACGCGGGCTCGTCGACATTCTCGTAGACCGTGAACGGCCTCGGTAACGGCTGGTTCGGGAACCGTTCCTCCATGGCCTTGACGAAAGCCCTGCGGATCATGCCAGCCTCCTCGTAAATCTGCGAATCCTCGTCGTTGTACACCTGCGCGTTGGTCAGCATGAGCTCAATCGCAACCGCAAAGAGCCACGGGGAGGCGAAAGAGCGCTCAGCGGGCCTCCTCAGGACGCGTTCGATACCGCGGCAGTCCATCGGGCACCTGATGATCTCGAAGTAGTCCGGCAGCTCGCGCGGGGTCGGGAGCGTCTCGAAGATTTCGATGAGCAGCCGGGGCGGTTCATCTTCGTCATCGGGGTCGTCGTCCGGGTCTGGGACAGAGCGGAGAATCTGGAGAACCTCGAAGCACTTGCGACGCTCCGAGTTCTTCATGCGCCACTGGAGCGGGCGGTTCACCCAGACGTCGAAAGCGCCCAGGGTCAAGCGATTACGGCCTTCGGGGCTGAGGATACCCTTCGCTTCCTCTTCGACCCGCCGCGCCTCCGCCGCCGCCGCCTCCTCCTCTTTGGCCTTTGCGGCTGCCATGACAGACTCGTGATCGAGCTGCGCCTGCGTCTTCTCCGCAGCCGCCGGGGCATCCCCCTTGAGCTGGCCAAAGCCCGCCTGGCCGACATCCTGCGAGAGCCACTTGACGCGCTGCATCGGCAGGAATAGATCCTCAATCTCCCCGTCGTCGTATTTGATGCCGTGTTCACCAGTCTGAGAGGTGAAACTGTCAACCACGCCGAGGTAAAAAGATTTGTCGTCGACCCAGTAGATGGCGACGCGGCGCCCGACAACGCTCTCGCCCTTGACCGCCCCCAACTCAGCCAGGTGGTTGCCCAGGTGCTTGTCCGTGTTGTTGGCGAGGCGGATAGACTTGCGCCATTTCTTGGATGCGCCCATCCCACCCATGCGCTCGTAAACGGCGGGGGTGACGATTGTTTCCTCCTTGTCCTTGAGCTGGATCTTCTCCTCGCGGGGTCGGCAGTACGGGAGCAACACGCCCTCGTCGGCGGTTCCACAGACGACGGGGATCGGCGCCGGCACCTCTTCCTGGCCCGGGAGAGCTCGCGCGGCCTCCTCCGTGAGGAACCCAGTCTGTTCGGTGTTACCGCCGGCTCCCCCAGAGCCGCCGGCGCCTCCCTTACCCTTGGTGTTCTTCGACTTGTCGGCGTTGGGCAGGGGCGGGCACAGGATCTTTGCCTCGGATGCCATCGCGACTCGGGGCGCGGCCCGTTCGTACTTGGCCTCCCTGTCCGCGCGATTGTCGGCGTTTTGCAGCACTTTCATGGCCCGCTTCACGTGCAAGTCCAGCAAGGCGAGAGCCTCGTTGAGATCCACCTTGCGTTCCGCCTCCTCGGACTCCTGTCCCTCCACCTCAGCCTTCTGCTCGTACTTCTCCATCTGACCCTCCAGCGCCTGCTGCACCTCCGGCTCCGCGTATCCAAACAGGGTGAGACCGTCCACGTCGCGTTCGACGTAGACGCGCGGTGTGGGGGCCATGTTGGTCGGGGTGAAGCGGGTGGGAAAGACGCAGGCTCCCGAGGCTCCGACGCCGGCGACGGTGGCGCCCCAACCGGCGAGCGCCGCCGCGCAGGTTCGCACCGCGTACCACGACTGATCGGGATATTCCTTGAGCTTATCGGCCTGCGCGTCCTTGACTGGATCCGAGTCGGCGACGACGGCGATCGCCTTCGCCAGCTTAGAGTTCTGCGGATCCGTCTTGACCTCGTACGCGGTGTCCTCGGTGATGCCGAGGAGGGGAGGGAGCGGGTGGGTGAGGTGGGGCGCCCAGCGGGGAGCCGGGAAGCCGACGGGGAGGACGGCGGGGAAATCGTCAGCGCCGATCATAGCCGGAGTCACGATTCCCACGGAGGCCATCTTCACCATGTTCTGGAAGAACGAGCCTCGACCGAAGTCGCTCGCGGGGGTTGAAGAAGAAGCGGTGGGTTCCGCCTGTTGCTGAGCCATCATCTCCTCCTCTTCGTCGTCATCGTCATCCTCGTCATCCTCGTCATCCTCATCATCATCCTCTTCCACTTTCTTGGCAATGTTCATGAGGGGCTCGTCGTCGTCGTCGTCATCGGCGACATCGGCGACATCGGCGACATCGGCGACATCGGCGACATCGGCGACATCTTCACCCTCCTCCTTCTTCTCAGCGGAATCCGGCACCGCCACCACCGTCGCCTCCTCCGGCTCTTTCTTCTCGGCTGAGTCAATCGGGGATTTCTTCTCATCCGTAGCGGCGACCGACGCGGGAGTGTAGGCTCGGTTGATGGTGTCTGGGCGAAATCCTCTGGTGTAAGCGATGGCCGGGACTTGTCCCTCCGGAACCTTGCGCTCGTAGTCGTCGTTAAACACGCCGCTGGGCCTGTGCCTTCCTTGGGTCGCCCAGTACAAGCCGCAGGCGTTGCACAGCGTCTTCGCGCCCGAGGGACCGTATCTCATCTTCCGCGTCTCCTCCCTCTTGACCCCGCAGTTGTGACACTCCGGGGCGTCAGGGACGTCGGCGAACCTCGCCGCGCCGTACGATTGCTTGGGGGTCTTGGGGATCTTGGGGGTCTTGGGCGGCTTGGGCAGCTTCAACTTCTTCTCCTTTGGCGGCCTGCCCGGCTTCCTCTTGGGCTGAAACATGGGGCGAGACGCCGCCTCCAAAAGGGGCTTGAGCACCGGCGGCATGGCCTCCGGATCTCTGTAAAGCGTGGGCATATCGTCGAATCGCATGCGAATGTTCGTCGGCTCCGAGACCCCGCGACCTGGAATGGCGCCGAAGAGCTCGAGCTTGCGCCGCTGCAACTCGCGCATGATGCAGAGCGCGGCTCCCGCGGCCGTGTCGGCACCCCCATCCTCGGTCTCAACGTGCCTCTGGCGATCGTCCTCGGCCTCTCCCCACGCCACGAAGTGTTTCCCCAACATGTCGGTCCAGCAGTACAGGGTCTCGGACATGAACTCGCCCTCGGCGAAGTACCCGCCGGGGATCATGGCGCCGTCGGATCCGTCGACGCGCCTGTCGTTGTCGGCGATGCCGAGGCACTGCGGGACGAGCTCGACGTAGCAGTTGGGGTGGGTCTTGAGGGGCTTCTCCACGCGAAGATCCTTCCACGCGGTGTGCTTCCGCTCCTCCTGAAGGCGCTGAATGCGGCTGGATCCTCGAGACGGCGCCACGGGGCCGCGTTTCTTCTTCCACCCTTTCCTCGGCCCACGCTTTTTGGCAGCGTTTTCTTCCTCGTCGGGCTTGATGTTGTCGGCCATCTTCTTCAGGCTGAGCTGCATCATCAGCTCGCGGTTGCGCTGAATGTTACGCTGACGCTGTCGCTCGTACTCGGTCATGCCGTCGTCCTCCTCCTCCTCCGACTCCTCCTCGGACTCCTCCTCGGACTCCTCCTCGGACTCTCCGTCTTCCGCCTTGGGCGCGTCACCGTCGGCGGCATGCGCGCCACCTTCCGCGCCCGCGGATTGGGCTCCCGGCGCATCCATCGCGGTCGATTTAGCGCCGGCGGTCCCCATCGACGCCCCGTTTTCCTTGTCGTCGGCAGTCGCGGCGCCCGCAACGCCCGGCATCGAGGGTTCCTGCGCCTGATCCATCGGAAGAGCCGAGTTATCCGCCAAACCGGCTTGCCCGAGTGGCGGACGACCGGCTATTTCTCGGGTCGCCACCTTTACGCGCGCGTGGCAGCTCCGTGCGCCGACGCGCCGTTCAAACTGACGCGACAGCTGGCGGTGCCGACTGACTGGACCTCGCGATGGCCGGATCTGCCTTTTCAAACTTGACCCAAAAACCTCGGCGAATCGATTCAAATCGAGTTGGTGGTCACAGGACTGATTTCACTTCTCGAGACTGAAATCACGTACAAAGGGTCGGACGTTTTACTCGTCGCGGTGTGACGGCCTGTTAACTTAAAGGTGAAATACTACTTCTCGCGTCCCTCACATGATGACGCAACACTTAGGAGCCGACTTCGGCTCGGCCAAAGGCTTCGAGGGCGCCGGGTCGGGTTGCCTCTTCGCCGGCGCGGTCGAACCCCGGTCCGCGGATGACGCGGTATCAGCCGCCGCCGCCTTGAAGGGGTTATCTTCGATGGACGCGACGCCGTCCTTGAAAGGGTTATCTTCGATGGACGCAGACGGAGACGCCGCCTTGAAGGGGTTGTCGTCCATCGACGTCTTCGACGACGGAGACTCCGCCAGCCGGGGAGACTGAGGAGACGGGGGCTCTTCCCGGGACTCCTCGAACGGGTTCCCGAGGGAGAGACCGTCGGAGGGCGGCGCCTTCTCCTTCTTGACCGACTTGGTCGACGTCAGCCGGGTCAGGAAGCCTCCCTTTGGCTTCTTCGCAGCAGCCGTGGCGACGGCAGCCTCCGCGGCCACCTCCGCCGCCGCCTGGGCCTCGGCCATCTGGAACTTCAGCCTCTTGATCTCCTCCTCAGCCTTGTCCGCCCGACTGCGCACGGCGGCGGCGAGCCACGCCGTGAACACACGGCGCGCGACGGTCCTGGCGCGCTGAGCCCAGAGTGCGACCACGGCCGCCTCCGCCATGGCCGAGCGCTCCAACGCGAGCGAGATCATCTCGTCCCTCGGGGCACCCGTGCTCTTCCGCGATGAGCTCGGGCGTGACCCGACGGAGTCCACCGAGATCCGCGACGAGGACCGAGGCGTCTCCGGCAAATCGGGGAGGGCGCCCGCAGCCGACGACTCTCCCGCCGACAGATCGAGATCGAGACTCACCTGGTCGGCCCGCGTCGGACCCCCGGGAGATGAAGAGACGTCCCCGTCCTCCAACGCGATTGCGATGGGTTCACCGCCGCCGACTGAAGAGCCGCGGGGTTCCGACGGCGAGTTCGGCGCCGATCCCTGCTGGCTTTGCAACGTCAAGAACCGACTGGACAGGCCTCCGGACAGCTTCCTCTCCAACGGCGAAGAGGTTTGCGTGTCCATGGCCTCGACCATCTCCGTCACATCTGCGGCCATCCGCTTTGCCTCGACGGCCGATGGAAATCTCGGGGGGAGTTCACCCTCGGTGCCCAATATTTCGTCGACGTTGAAGCTCACCCCCCGGATGGGTGAGCCCCCTTCCTTCTCTTGCGCCGAGGCGATGGCCGTCGCGATCGCAACTCGCCTCTCCGTGTTCCCGGGAGTCGCCCGGGCCAAAGATGCGATCGCGGCGAGTCCCGCGGCGGGAGACCCTGGAGCGTACACGGAGGACTCCGACGCCAGGAGAGCCAACTCGTGAGCAGCCAAGCCGGCTGCGAGCCCGCGCCAGGTGATGAACACGCGGCGCTCGGTCCTCCTCTCAAACCGGCGTACGCTCGCAGCCACCGCCCTGAGCTCGTCATCCCCCATCACCGCGGCACGGTGCCATGCTCGGAGCCAGACGCTCATCCGACCAGCGAGCCATCTGCCCTGAAGTTTGGCCACGCGCCGGCCAACCAACGCACTCTTCTCAGCCCACTTGTGCCACATCACGAACAGAAGGCGCATTCCGAGTGAGCCCTTGGTGACTCCACACCGGCTCATCACCGCCAAGATCTTGCTTCGTGCTTCGGCGTCGATTTCAGAAGTATCCGCGGTGCTCGAGATGCCCGCATCCGCCTTTGAGGGTGTGCCCTTGCGACCGTCGAGCTCCTTGGGGACCATGTCGGCCGCTTTCAGGCGGTGATAGAGCTGCAATGTCTGCTGCTGGATCGACTTGAGCTTCTTCCGCTCGGCGCGATAGCTCTCTATTGCAAGCTCGCGCTCATCCGTCAGCGCTTGCTTTTGAAGCCTGCGATTTTCGTGAGTGGTTGGATGGGTGAGTACGGCTGACGCGGGACTTTTTTGGCAAACCGATGGATTCGACAAATTTGTTGAATTCGGCGGGGGGGGCGGGCGGCTGCGTCTTGAGGGGGTACTCACTGTACGGCTTTGACGAGGTTCGCGAGCTTGTCTTGCTTCTCCCTGTCCAGCACGACCTTCTCGGCGCCGGCCCTGAACTTGGCGGCCGAGTTGCTAACCTCCGGGGAGTTGCTCATCCGATTGTTGTAGAACGCGGACGGAGTGGCTCTGGTCGCCGACGAGCGGGGAGTCGCGGTGGGAGTGGTGCGCAACGGAAGCTTGACGTCCCACGGAATGGTAGTGCCATTCGCGCCTCCAGATTTTGAACCCCGGGGCGTCGTGATGGGCGTCAGCTGGGGGGATGCCCCGTCAGCATAGCCCATTTTGGCTTTGGCAATTTGACGCCCGACGAATTCGGTCCGCGGCGCCGCTCCGCCCGGAACTGCGCACGCGTGGAACTAAGGTGTTGGCCCTCAGTCGCGGACGATGTCGAAACAACCGCACGGATCGGAACGCGTCGACCAAAAGCGACCCCGCGCGGTCCGATATGCCTTGCTGTGTTTGAACCACTTTGGTTTGGGGGTTTGGCCGAACTTTTGGATGATGTTGTATTTCCTTGAAGTGTCTGCGTTTCAGTATGATTATTTCAGTATTTGCCATTAATTTCGTATGCATTTTAGTTAACAGAACGTTAAACATATTTTGACCGTGTGCTGGTGTTAATGCGACAGTCATCGGCGAGACCACTTCCGAGAGTGCCCTCCGAAGAGAATGGGTGCCGACGAGGACAAGGCGCCCGATAACGTGGACGCCGCTGGCGGCGAGGAAGCCTCCACCGGCGGCAAGAAGGGCCGATACCGCCGGGATAAGCCATGGGTGAGTCCCCCTCCGTCGCGCACCGCCGCCGAATTTTTTCCTGACCCACCGCCGCCGCTTTTCCCTCCGCCCGCAGGACCACGACGGCATCGACCACTGGAAGGTCGACGCGTTCACCAAGGATGACAACCCCGACGGCCTTTTGGAGGAGTCTTCGTTCGCCACGCTGTTCCCCAAGTACCGCGAGAAGTACCTGCGCGAGGTGTGGCCCTCGGTGACCCGCGCGCTGAAGGAGTTCGGCATCGCGTGCGAGCTCAACCTCGTGGAGGGTTCCATGACCGTGAAGACCACGAGGAAGACGTTCGACCCGTACATCATCATCAAATCCCGTGACCTCATCAAGCTCCTGTCGCGCTCGGTTCCCGCGCCCCAGGCGCTGAAGATCCTCCAGGACGACGTGCAGTGCGACGTGATCAAGATTGGAGGGATGGTTCGGAACAAGGAGCGATACGTGAAGCGACGGCAGAGGCTCATCGGACCCAACGGGAGCACCCTGAAGGCCATCGAGATGCTCACGAACTGTTACGTCATGGTGCAGGGCAACACCGTGTCCTGTATGGGTGGCTGGAAAGGGCTCAAGACGGTGCGAAAGATCATCGAGGATTGCATGCGGAACATGCACCCGATCTATCACATCAAGGAGCTCATGATCAAGCGAGAGCTCGCCAAGGACCCGGCGCTGGCGGACCAGAGCTGGGACAGGTTCCTGCCCAAGTTCAAGAAGAAGAACGTGCAGCGCAAGAAGCCCTCCAAGATTGGCAAGGGCAGGAAGGACCAGGTGTTCCCGCCCGCGCCCCAGCCGAGCAAGATTGACGTGCAGATCGAAACCGGCGAGTACTTCCTCTCCCAGGAGGCGAAGAGACGGCGGGCGGCCCAGGAGAAGCTCGACAAGCAGAAGGAGGCTCTGAGTGCGTCGCAGAAGCGCCGACGGGACGCGTTCGTGGCGCCCAAGGAGGACGGACCCGAGGATGGGGCGGCGGCGAAGAAAAAGCGCGAAGTTGGCGCCGACGACGTCAAGGCGAGCGTGGCCAAGCTCAAGGAGAAGTCCGCCTCGAGAAAGGAGGAGGAGAAGAGCCGAAGGTCCAGCGGGAACGTCGAGGATTACCTGTTGGGGGGAGGTAAGAAGGAGAAGAAGGAAAAGAAGGAGAAGAAGAGGAAGAAGTCCTCCGACTGAGGATACAAGTAGCCTCTCGCTGCTCAGCACCAACTGTAAGAAAACGCCCTGTCGCTGTCAAAAATATCTCCCGACCCATTGCTAACGGCGGCAGACCGTCATGACATCGGTCGCGAGATGGACGGCGCGCGACACGGTCGCCTCTCGATTACCTAAAAGCCCTCGGGGCGCGCGCCAACGTCGTCGGGCCCTCGTTCGCTGCCCGACAGCGACGACGAGCATCGATGATCTCGTGCGCCCCGTGCTCCCGTCGCACGGGCGGTCAAACCCCGCGTTCCAGATTGGCGCGAAGACCGTCTCCGTCGACCCGGCTCCTCCCGTGGCCAATCCCGCGATGCTGAACAAGTCGACGGCCGCGTGGACGGCCGCGGGGCTCGGACTGGCGTTCGCGGCGCACAGGCTGAAGATAGATCTGGACACTCCAGGCAGGCCTTGGATGGACGGGACAACCGTGGGGCGGGAGTACGACGCGTGGACCGAGGAACAGATCCTCGAGTACTACTGGGGCGAGCACATCCACCTGGGGTACTACAGTGACGAGGACCTGGCCAAGGGCGCGGGCACCCTGCTGGGATGCAAGGTGAAGGACTTCATCGAGGCCAAGCTCGACTTTTGCGACGAGATGCTGGCCTGGTCCGAGTGCCCCGACAAACCCGCGAAGGTGCTCGACGTGGGGTGCGGCATAGGGGGTACCTCTAGACACATCGCCAAGACGTTCGGGCCGGACACGCGGGTCACCGGCATCACCCTCTCGCCGAAGCAGGTCGAGAGGGCCACAGAGCTGGCGGCGGAGCAGAACCTGCCAAACGCGTCGTTCCGGGTGATGAACGCGCTGGCGATGGACTTCCCGGACGACACCTTCGACTTGGTGTGGGCGTGCGAGTCCGGCGAGCACATGCCGGACAAGAAGAAGTACGTCGAGGAGATGGTGCGAGTGCTCAAGCCCGGGGGTCGGCTCGTCATCGCCACCTGGTGCCAGCGCTCGACTCCGCCGGCGTTTACGGATGAGGACCTGGTGAACCTCGACTACCTGTACAAGGAGTGGGCGCACCCGTACTTCATATCCATCGAGGACTACGCCTCCTTGGTCGAAGGGACGACGAGTATGAAGGAGGTGGACACGGACGACTGGACGAGGCAGACAATCGCGAGCTGGAGGCACTCCGTTTGGGCGGGGGTTTGGGATCCCATCCCGGTGTTCTCTCGCCCGAACATTTGGTACAAAACCCTTCGCGACATTGTGTGCCTCGAGAGGATGAGGCGCGCGTTCGGGCGAGGGCTCATGCAGTACGGCATGATCAAGGGCGTGAAGGCCAAGGCTTAGAGATGAGGGGGATTGGGAGATGGACGAAGTACTTGTAATTAGTTTTTTCAAAAAAAGTTTGTCCCCGTTGTTGCCACCGTTGCGATTTCGTCACTAAAGTAGCGCGCAAGGGAGGCCCATGGGGGTAGCGTGGCGACTGCCGCTGGTGGTCGTCGCGCTTCTAGCGTGGTTGGGTGGATGTGGTGGTGATGCGGCGAACATCACGGGTCCACCCGGGTTCGTGGCGGGATACCCGCGCATCGAACGGGTCGGGGCGCTCACATTCGTGGTGGCGATTCGGTTGGACGTGCCCGGGGCGGTGGACGTCGTCGCGGCGAGCGCGAGCGAATATCCCGGGTGCGGCGAATGTTTCGAGGCTATGGGGGTCCAATGCGTTGACGGCTGCCTCGGTCGGTGCCTGGAGGAGTGCCTAGCCGCGCAGAACGCGACGAACGCAACCGCCCCACCGAAGCCGTATTTCCGGAGGACGATCGAGTTGCCCAACGCGGGAAGGGAGACCCGGGTGCTGGTCAGGGGCGCGTACAATATGCAGCGACCCGAGCTGAGCGGAACATACGGGGACTTCGTGGTGTATCCCAACACCACGTACAGCGTAGCGGTGGCGCCGCGGAATTCGTCTTCGTATCTCAACCAGCCCGGCGACGACGAGGCGGCGGTGGTGAACGTCACGACGGCGGCGGCGGTGTCGTCGGACGCGTCGCTCGCTCGCCTGGGTTCGACCAACTCCAGCGCCCTGTCACCCGCGTTCGATAACACGTCGTCGCCGAGCACGTGGTCCTACGAGACCCGGGTCGCAGACGACGTGGACGCGGTGACGGTTTGGGCGATGCCGTCGGCTGGCGCGGTGCACTCCGTCGCGGTGGACGGCGTCGCCGCGAGGCCGGGCCCGGGGTCCGCCTCCGTCCCGCCGGGAGCGTACTCGACGACGCCGAGGAGGGTGTTCTACGGCAGGAGCGAACCCATCGTGGTGGAGGTGACCGCGGAGGACCGGGAGACCCGCGCGAGGTACGAGTTGCACGTCACGCGGCTCAGGTCGACGGAGGCGAGGCTCGGGGACCTGGTGCTGAGGTCCCACGAGATCAGCCCGGCGTTCGATCCCGACGTTTACTTGTACACCGCCACGGTGACTCACGACGTATCTAGCATGAGGGTGATACCCACGCTCGTGGACACGCGGGCACAGGCAATCAGGGTGAACGCGGTTGTCCAGGAAAACAAAGCCGCCAGCAGGGACCTGCCGCTGCGGCTTGGGGTGACGCCCATATCGATCGAGATCACGGCGCAGGATCCGGCAGAGGCGAACAAGAAGGTGTATCGAATAGACGTCACGCGCGCGTACCCGTCGACGGATGTGCAGCTCGGGGCGTTGGAGGTGAGCAGCGTGATGACTGAGCGGACGGGGCGAGACATGGGTCTCATGCTCTTCAGGACAGTGCGCAGCAGCCACAAGTTGACGCCTGCGTTTGACGACTCACCGCTCGAATCCGTGCAGAATGTATCCATCGTTGCGGATTACAACATATCGGTAGATAACACTGTCCAGAGGGTGACAGTGAAGGCGGCGGCTCGAGACCCGCACGCTACCCTCGCAGTGAAAGCCGTGAGCCTCGACGTGGAAGGAAATAACAACGAGGTTGAGGTTGCAGTCGCGGCGCAGCCGTCCCCGGATAAGGAGATGATCCCAGCGCCCTGGAACACGCCGTTGTACGAGTATGAGCTCGATGCGGCGCCTGGACGTACGCTGGTCACCCTCACGGTGACTGCGGAGGATCCGAGGCACTCAAGAACCGTGAGTCTCACAGTTTTTCGCCATGCTCCCTCGGCCAACGCTACTCTGTCTGATCTCGTGGTGCACGTCGCACCGGGTCGCGCTGAGCCCACCTTGGTCCCGACGTTCGATCCAAGCACGCTCGACTACACCGTCGACATCGACTACCACGACGAGGCAGTGCTCGTCATCCCCACGGTGGCTGACGACCAGTACCGCTTCTTGCGTGTCAACACGGTGCTTCAACGCTCCGGGGATCCGTCGAGGGCGTACTTTGTGAAACCCGGAGGCATGGCCGTGCTCACGGTCTCAGTCACGGCAGAAGACGGCGATACCGTGATGAACTACGTGGTGGTGGTCCGTCGGGGCTCGCCGAGTGTGGAAGCTCGCCTCGCTGACCTCCTCGTTTCCACGGGCAACATGACCCCGGCGTTCTCTCCAGACGTGTATCTGTACTCGCTGGGACCGCTGAGATACGACCAGAACACGGTGCAGGTAACTCCGGTGGCGATTGACCCGGACCACGAGCGCATCCTCGTCAACGGCGCGAGGCAGCCATCTGGGTCTATATCGCGAGAGATCGAAATCGAGGATGGATACGGCAACGGCGCAGAATACACGCTGGGGAACGGCACAGTGGAGGTGATGGTCTGGGCAGAGAACGGGATGACGTTCAAGACGTACCGAATTTTGGTCACCAGGCAACCTGCGCCAATATCCGCCGACGACGCCACGCTCAGGGAGCTGAGGATATCGCCGTCGGTGACTACAAGGCTGATTCCATCGTTCTCGCCTCTGAGATTCGATTACAGGCTGTTCGTGCCCAACAGAGAGCCATCGGTGTCAGTCACGCCAGTTTCCAACGATATCAACGCCTATCGGTTGTCCGTCAACGAGGATGAAGTCGGAAGCGGGGGAACTTTTACCACGACCATGGCAGATTTACTCGCCAGGGAGGACGTGATGTTTGACATCGAGGTGCGCGCGAAGAGTTGCGGCCCGACCTACGAGCCCGCGGAGTGTGTGCGCAACCATTACAAGGTGGAGGTGCTCGAGTACGGCCCGGGGGCGTACGATGGTTTGCTTCACACGTTGTCTGGAAACATGGTCGATCCCGGCGGCGCGGTGCGGGTCATGCGACCTTTCCCGGTGCCGTTCAAAGATCCAGAAGGGTTTTTGGAGTCCCTTTCAGAGTTGCGGCTCAGCGAATACGATATGGGGAAGAAGTCCAGTCAGACTGAGGGGTTCTGTGACAACTATCTGTGTGCCGACTCGGTGATCGATGCGTCGCTGACTGCGCTGAAAATTCAAGTGGCTGGAACTCTGGAAAGGCTGGTCGGTGACTCTTCGATACCTACCAGCGCCCTTCCCAACGCAACAGTGCAGTACTCGCCGAGCTTTCACAACGAAACAAGGTTTTATGTCGCTGATGTCAGCTCACCACGAACCGAGTATGTTCGCATCAACGCCACCGCCGCATCAAACATGATAACTGGAATCAGAATCAACGGAGTGTCGTCAGACAGTGGCGTGTTTAGCGCCGACATCAAGCTCGATTACGGCACCACCGTCGTCTCCATCGTTGTCACCGCGGGGCGTTATGAGATTCAGAGCACTTACACGGTGCACATATATCGCCCGCTGAATACCAACACGTTCCTGGCTGACTTGTCATTTTATGGGTACAATCTGCTCAAGTTTCAAGAGCCGAATTTGACCTCTGTCCCGGAGCCAATGGATCCTTGCGACGTGCACAACGCAACGCTTCGTCAGAGTTTGAACATCACATCGCATCACATGTGTGGTGGAAGCGGAAGCGCGCTCGTGGCCGGCACTACCAGCTTGTTCCAAGGTTTCAACACTTCGGCGTTGGAAGACGGCGCTCCAGCTGGCGCCTTGCCCGGGTCTGCGAGTTCCACCCGACGGCTGATTCACCCGTGTGATGACGCATTTTATGCGTCGCATCCGGTGTTGAAGGAAGCATGCGCTGAGGCGGACATTGATGATATCATCGACTGTGAGCCGCAAGCTGATTCTGTGTTTCAAGTTGCAGCGTTTGACTACAACTGGCCTGACTACCTCGTAAACGTCGAGTCGAGAACTGAATATTTGGTCGCGAGCTTGTCAGTCATCGACGAGAACGCCGAGATGATTTCGATTGGGAAAGTTCGTAATTGTCGTGAGGCGCCGCGGTCATCCGGGTGTGAAGGGCGTGACTTTGCAGACTTTGGATGGGACTACGGCGACTATGGGATTGTCTCATTACGAGATAGGCACGAGTCACCTCCAATCGATGTTGACATTGGATCCACTGTTGGCACCGTCACCGTGACTGCGCAGGATAGCATCACGAAGGGCACTTACAACTTTCGAGCGGTGAAGCTGTCGCCAGTGGTGAACCCCGAGATACTGAGTCTCGGCAGTTATCTTGACGGTTTGATTGGTGACTCTGAGGATCCAAACTTTGAGATGGAGTTCACCCTGCGCATGGCCGGCTTCAATCCGCTGTGGATCCTCGACTCCGTCTTCCGGCTAAACCTCGAGCAGCACGTGCGCAAATATATCACGTATGCCGCTGTGGTTGACGATGCAGTGGTATCCGTGAAGGTTTACGGGTCGCCCCGCAATCAAAGCGCCTGCCGTCTTTTAGATCCAGGCGTGGCGGGCGGTGGCGTTGACGTGAAGGTTTACGCAAAGTTTTGGAAGGAGACCGACGCGACACACCTGCTCACCTGGTTGGACGGACAGGGCTGGCACAACGCTCTTGGGTTTACGTTTGACGGATATCTCCTTGGGTTCGGGCCAATATACAAGGTCGACGGACCCAGTAAGCGAACGATACGTGCAACGTTCATCCCCACCAGGCGTCGTTACGATGTCACTCTGCCAACTGCAACACGGCACTTGCCGTTGACGGTACCACCGCCGCATCACGTGCCACCCATTGAGGGCTTCGGCGTCACCGTCAACGGTGAGGAGTACACACTAGGAAGCACATTCAGCGTCGAGGTGCCCCGCTGCGCGATCGGACCTCGCCACTGCGACGCTCGCCACTTGACCATCACCGCTGAGGCTTGCATCTTTGACGAGTGCGCGACGTACACGGTGGTGGCGACCATCCCGGCTGTGTCCATACCGGCGGACGATGCCTCGATGCGCGCGGTCAACATCACCGCCGGACCGGTCAATGCGACAGCCGGTGGACGCACCGCGGTCGAGTACAGCCCGAGCTTCTTCCACGACGTGCGAAGATTCAGCGCCCGCGTGGATGGGGCGCTGGAATACCTGCACCTGAGTGTGGCGCCAAACAGCCCGAATTACTCCGGGCTGTTCATCAACGGCAGACCATCCTTACCTTACACTGAGGTGTTGATTCCGTTGTCGCTTCTTGAGACCGAACTCCACGGCGTGCTCACGGTCAGGGTCATCGCCGAGGACAACTTCACAATCTCCGACACTCAGATTCGTGTCCTGGTCGAGTCCCCGCTCGGGCTCATGACAGATAACGCAAACGCGTTGGATCCTCTGAAGGGAAAGTATGGTTTCGACGGAGGTGTCCTCCCCGGTGGAGTAGATACCGCGCCACCGGAGTGGAAAGAGTCGTACCCGCGGCTCGAGCCCGTGTGGGAGGGTGGACCCCACCTGGAGCTCGCAGCACAGACGATGGAGCCGGCTGTTGTCTACTGGGCGCTGGCAGTGCCGTGGTCTCGACCGCCAACGTCGAGGGAGGTTTACGATGCCGTGGTTCGCCCCAACCACACCAAGACGCGTTTGATTGAGGGGAGCGTCTCGGGTTTCATCGCGGACGCACTCAATTCGTCCGTGCCCTCGACCACAGAGAGCGGATTTGTCGCCGCCGGAGTGATGACCAGCAGGTATTCCATGACGCGAGAGGAGCGGACGGCGGTGACCTGCCTGAACCCCGACGTGGGATTCGACGTGTACTTTGTCGCGGAAGACAAGGCGCTTGATCTATCCCTCAATCCAGCTGCGAATAGACAGGCGTTTCCGACTTCGGTTCGAGGTGTGAAGCCCGGCAGCGGTCCGTTGGGGCTGCTGTACCCCTGGGTTGACTCCTTCTCGGCGCCAAACGGAGATCTGTGGGATACCATCACCGGAGGCGAGGTGATAGCGCGGTCTTTATCGTTCGACGGAGCCGTGAGTAGCCAATCAGCGAAGACGGATGCCGCGAAGGGATCGCTCGCATGTCCGGGAGCGGTCAGCTTCGAGGTGACAGCCGTGAATGCATCCGGTGTCGACGGTTCATCCGGCGACATCGTGCTGGAGGCACGCCGCGAACCTGCGGGAGAAGCCGCCGGCGACTGGACTCAGCTGTGGAACACGACCCTCCTGGATTTGAAGACGAAATCCGATGCATCAGTTGATGGCTGGATATCAGTCGTGTCGAAGAAGATCGCGGAGGGGGATCACTGGACCCTGCGATGGCGGGTGGAGGGATCATGCTGCCACTCCTGGGCGCTGAGAAATCTGACGACCAGATACATCACGTCTTAAATAGCCAATAGCCAACACGCTCACGAATAGAAGGTGACGCACAGGATTAAATAATATTGTGATTAGTCTTTATTGATGAAGTGTTGGGCTTCGTCTTCCCATCTTTGGTACCCCGTGATGGCACCCTGCGTAAACATTTGCGTAAACTAAAAAAAGCAAAAATACATTATCATCCCCTCCCACGTCGTGCGTACTGACTTTTGCACGAATCTTCGGCATCGACTTCCGCGACGTTCCCTTCGATCGACTCCTAATCGATCTCACGTACTTTCAATTTAGTGAGAGTACTTGGCCTCGTAGAACTTCTGCTCGTAGAGGTACGCGGCGTGATCCCATCCGAGGTCCTGGTGGCTCGCGCGGAGCGCCACCTGCATGAAGCTCTCCCTGTGCGACTGGTAGGTGTAGATCGCCTGACCGAGGGCCCACTGGAGCTTGTCCGGGGTCGCGCGCTCGAAGGTCCACCCGGTACCGTCGTTCTCGCCGTCGAAGTGACGCACGGTATCCCTGAGGCCTCCCACGGCGTGCACCACCGGCACCGTTCCGTAGTGCATGGCGTAGAGCTGGTTGAGGCCGCACGGCTCAAACCTGGAGGGCATGAGGAGGATGTCGCAGCCCGCGGTGATGCGGTGCGCCATCTCGTTGCTGAACCCCAGCCAAGACCTGACCTTGTCCCTGTTCCTGCACTCCATGTCGTAGAGGCGGTCCTTGAGGTCCTGCCTGCCGCTGCCGAGGAACACGAGCTGGATGTCCTGGTTCATGAGGAACTCCTCGGAGTCGAGCACGAGGTCGATGCCCTTCTGCTCATCGAGACGACCGATGAAACCAATCATGACCGCGTCGTGGCGCTCGGGGAGTCCGAGCTGCCTCTGGAGCGCCGCCTTGCACGCCTGCTTGCCCGTCCAGAGACCCTCGAGGTTAAGGCCGTAGGTCTGGAAACCGTCAGACTGCAGGAAGCGATCGTGCGTGGGGTCCCAGTCGTGGAAGTCGATACCGTTGACGATACCGCTCACCTTGGCGGGGTCGTCGCGCACGGTGGGGGCGAGGCCCCAGCCGCCCTCGTCGGTTCCCAGCTCCCAGGCGTAGCCGGGGCTGACGGCGATGACCTTGGTGGCGTAGTTGATCGCCGCCTTCATGATGTTCATGCAGGGGCCCTCCTGGGGGTCGTCGAGGTAGAACGCGCCGGTGTGCTGGTCGGGGAGACCGAGGCGCCAGACCTCCTCGGGGTGGGCCCTGCCCTGGTGGGCGATGTTGTGGACGATGTGCACCGCGCGCGCGAAGCCGAGCTTGAAGTGATCCTGGTAGAACGCCTTGAGGTACACCGGGAGGAGGCCGGTGTGCCAATCGTTGGACACGTAAATCAGGTTCTCGTCGCCAAAGGGGAACCCGCCGCAGTGGACGTGCCAGACCGCCTCGATGCCCGCCTGGGACATCAGCGCGCCCCTCCACGCCACGTCCATGGTGCTGCCGGCGTAAATCTGGTCGCCGACCTCGTGGAAGCAGGGGTGATTGACGAAGACGATGTCGACGCCGTCCCTGCTGAGGTGGTAATATTCAACCTCAACCTCGGTTCCCATCACGTTGAACTTCTGGCGGGCGCAAGGGGTGTGGCACTCGTCGTAGTGGTGGTACATGGGGACGACGGACATGACGCGGTGGCCACGACGCACGAGCGCCTGTGAATACGATTAGGGCCGGGATGGAGGTCAGCGCGAGGTTTGGGGGGGGAGGGGGGCTGTCGAAGAGAAACGGACCGCGGTTCCGGGAGGGGGAATAAGTATATCGACAAGATGGATCGCGCGCGCACCTTCGGGAGCGACTGAACGACGTCGCCGAGGCCTCCGGTCTTCGAGAAGGGGGCGCACTCGGCACCGACGATGACGACGTTGAGACGTTCGAAATCGCCCTCCGCCTTCACGGCGACGCCGGAGCGGGTACGGCGCGCGGGAGCCTTGATGGCGTTGCGGGAACGGAGAACGCGCTTGGTGGAGGGGACGAAGGACGACCTCGTGAGGGTCATCCTGCCCTGAGCAGCAGCAGCGGAGGACATTGTATGGGTCGAAATGTACGACGGGAGAGCGGGGGTGGATTCGGGGGGTCACCGACGACTGTGCGTGGGAGCCGTGTGCGGGAGAATGGCGCCGCGCAAGTTGGTTTCGCGCTTTCTGTCGCGCTTTCCGAGACAATTTTTCCGCACGAAATACGCAAAAAAAAATAAACGGTCAAATCTCGAATCAATTCTTCGATACCATTGGTCATTCCCTCCAGGTCATTCGCCAGCTCGGCACCCAATTTTCTATGAGCCCCTCCTCTCGGACCCTCTCGCTTCAAGTCCTCTGCGAAAAAATCGGTGCAGGGCTGACGAGGACACGTGCAACTGTCACACGGCGGCTCCGGAGAGCAGGGTTCGGCTCCCCACATCGATCCGAAGGACTCTAAAACATGTCCGCGGCTCTTCACGCCACTTCCGCAGTCCGGCCGACCGCCAACCCGCGCTCGCTGACCTCGCGCGGTCGCTCCTTACCCGTGCTCCGCGGCGCCCCGATTCGCGTGTCGCGAAACGCGCGCCGCGGGGGCCTTCATGCGGTCGCCGCCATCGAGGACAACCAGGTCGTTACCATCCACTACGTGCTGAAGTTCGCCGAGAGCGGTGAGGTCGCGGACGATACTCGCCAGCGCAACGCCCCCGTCACGCTTCCAATCGGCCAGGGCGCGCTGTTCCCCACGCTGGAGGCTGGGATCAAGGAGATGTCCGAGGGAGAGAAGAGGGTGTTCAAGCTGGCGTGCAAGGATGCTTACGGGGAGCGCGACGAGGGTAAGATCCAGAAGTTCCCAGCGTCCCCCGAGGAGCTCGAGTCCATCAAGTCCCAGGTGCAGCCCGGCAGGGTGGTTCAGCTGCCCACCGGCGGCACGGCGACGTGCGTCGGCTTTGAGGACGACGGCCTCATCCTCGACGTGAACCACCCGATGGCGGGCAAAGACCTGGAGTTTGAGATTGAGCTCGTGAATGTGGACGAGGGGCCGAAGCTGTTCGGCGTGCCCATCGTGCCCTTCGACGTGAACAAGCTCGCAATGAATTGAGGAGGGTGGACTCAAGTTGTACGCGTAATATCCCCCTAACTGCGTTGTCATTGGAGCGAAAGATTGCCCGCAGTTTTTCATCTTCGCTCAATACCTAGATCCGATTACGTCACGCCTCACAGATCCGACGTCCCCGAACCGCGATGTTGAGAAGAGCCGCGAAACAGCTCGCGACATGCGCATTTGATGCGGCGACATCGCGAGGTGCGGCCGCGTCGAGCACTTCCCGAACCTTCTCGAGCTCCGCCGCGCACGCCACCACGGTGCTCTGCGTCCGCAAGGATGGCGAGGTCGTGGTGATGGCGGACGGGCAGGTCACGCTGGGCAGCCAGGTCATCAAGCCCAACGTGAAGAAAGTGCGTCGGTTGCCACGCGGGGTCGTCGGAGGGTTCGCCGGCGCGACTGCGGACGCGTTCACCCTCTTCGAACGGCTGGAGATGAAGCTCGAGGAGCACCCGGGCCAGCTCACGCGCGCCGCGGTGGAGCTCGCCAAGGCGTGGCGCAACGACAAGTACCTCCGACGACTGGAGGCCACCATGGTGGTGGCGGACAAGCACCACACGTTCCAAATCACGGGCGGTGGTGACGTCATCGAACCCCACGACGGAGTCATCGGCATCGGCTCGGGGGGACCGTACGCCACCGCCGCGGCGAGGGCACTCGTGGACATCGACGGCATGGACGCAATGACCGTGGCCAAGAAGGCCATGAACATCGCGGCGGACACGTGCGTGTACACCAACCACAACTTCATCATCGAGTCCATCGGACCAAACGACGATGCCGGTGGAGACGAACCGGCAAAGAAGGGGGACGAGAAGGAGAAAGGTGGCAAAGAGTCGAAGAAGTGAGGGAGCCTGCTCCTCCCTCTTGCACCGTCGATTTTTTAATTTTCTACACTTTATTTTCTTAAGAGTACGAGTGTTGTCAACGCAAACCAACACTATCCTGCTGCTATCGGCCATCAGAACCCGGTGGCCCAGAAATCATCGGTATCGTTGCGGTCATTGAGCAGGGTCCCAGCCTCCTCGTCCGGGGCGTCCAGCAGGGATGGACCCGTGATCGGCGGCAAGCCGTCTCCAACCTCGTCCGAGTCCGAGTCAGAGTCGCCCCCACCCTTCTTTATCCCTTCGTCCTCGTCCACCCACTTCAGGGGATTGGAGCCCCACTCCTTACATTTCTTGGCCGTTGCGTTAGGGACGATGGGAGCCCTCTTGCGCACCGCCCCAGAACCTTCTTCCGGCACCTCTCCGTTGTCGGTGACCCAGCCCCTGGCGAGCTTGGCGGTCTTCCGAGCTCGACGCTTCTCGTCAAACTTCCTTTTCCTCGCATCGCGCCTCTCGGCCTTCAGACGTCTCTCCCTCACGACCGGATCCTCCTCGATATCCGGTCCCTTTTCGTCGTCGTCGTCGTCGTCGGTATCTTCTTCCTCAGCGGCTGCGTTTGACCCGCCGCTCGCGTCGACAGCGCCCACGCGCGAGCCGTCTATGAGGCCCGCCCCGTCACCACCCTCCCGCTCACCATCCTCCCGCTCGACGTCGCCGTCATCGTCCTCGCCGCCGTCGCTGTTCCCA
>Ga0209631_10001345_pt1 | contig 31594 bp, 30 predicted proteins | sample COG_08_FD_184752 | JGI IMG/M metagenome (GOLD analysis project Ga0209631, IMG submission 184752) | Pelagic Microbial community sample from North Sea - COGITO 998_met_08 (SPAdes) (version 2) | ecosystem: Environmental > Aquatic > Marine > Neritic zone/Coastal water | place: Helgoland, sampling... | reverse complement strand
TAAAAATTTAACGATGAATTTCCCAGTATGGGAAGCAGTTTTTTTTAGGGCATTTAGTGGTTCAATTATTTCTTTATATCTTGTTTATCACTCAGGAATAAATTCTATAAAAACAAAAAAACCAGTTAGGCATTTTGTAAGAGCTTTCTCAGCTGTTGGCTGTGTTGTTCTTTATATCTTTGGAATAAAATATTTACTACTATCAGAGAATATAGCTATTGCTCATAGTGCTCCAATCATTGCTGCTTTATTGGCCGTTCCCATTCTTGGTGAAAAAATTGGCATACATAGAATACTTGCCATTATAATTGGCTTTATTGGTGTTTTGGTTATTATTAAACCTGGAACAGATTTATTTCAGCTTAAATCCTTATTGCCTATTGGTTCAGCTTTGTTTATGGCATCAGTTTATCTTACTACTAGATCATTAATGAATACTGAGTCTAGTACCTCGATAGTTTTTTATTATTCATTTGCATTACTCATTACTTCTTTAATATTTTTTCCTTCAGATTTTATTATTCCAGATACTTTTAATTTAATTCTTGCGCTAAGCCTTGGTATTATGGGCTCCATGGGTCATTTTTTTATGTCTCAAGCTGCTCGACATGCTGATGTGGCTGTAACATCTCCTTTTGAGTACTCTTCTTTTATATTTGTCGGCTTAATGGGATATTTTTTCTTTTATGAAATACCCAGTAATTCAGTGATAATAGGAGGTGTTTTAATTATTATAAGTGGAGTGTATGTGGCATATAGAGAGAGAAAAGTATCATAATATAAATATTTTTTCTGAAATTATTTATTAAATCTGTCATTTTTTCCAAAAACAGGTTGTTTGAAATTAAATAAGAGTTATAAATTTTATATAAATTAGGAGGAAAGAATATGAAATTTATTAAAAAATCATTTCTAGTTCTATCTCTTTTGTTCGCTTTCTCCCTTAGTTCTTTTAGTGCAAATGCTTGTACTGTAAAAGTTGGAGATTTTGACTGGGATAGTGCTAATATTCATACAGCTATTGGTTCTTATATTATGGAGCATGGATATGGCTGTGATGTTGAAGTTACAAAAGGAAGTACAAATCCTATTTTGGCCGCTTTAATTGATAACCAACTTGATATTATCTTTGAACACTGGACTGATAACAATGTCGCTTTAATTGATCCAGAATTGGCTTCAGGAAATTTAGTTGATCTTGGTATAAATACTCCTGCTTCTGAACAAGCTTTTTTTGTTGATAGGGCAACTTCAGAGGCTTATGGAATAACAAGTGTAGATGATTTAAAAAAACCTGGTGTTTGGGAGCTATTTAAAGATCCTGAAGATCCATCTAAAGGAAGAATTACAAGCTGTATTTCTGGTTGGACATGTTACACAATTAATCTTGTAAAAATAATGGAATATGGTTTGGGTGATCTTTACACAAACTTTGATCCAGGTTCTGGTGGAGCATTAGATGCAGCAATTGCTGGTGCATTTGCAAAAAACCAACCTATAGTTACTTACTATTGGACTCCAACAAGTTTAATGGGAAAACCTGAGATTGATATGGTGCGTTTAACAGAGCCAGCTTATGATAAGGCTTGTTGGGATGCCATGATGGTAGTTGTAAATAAAATCAAAGCTGATGGTCCAGATGCTTATGAGCCTTCTTGTGCGAACGAGTATAAAGATATGGCTTTAACTAAACTTGCAACAGGGAAATTTGCAGCAGATAATGCAGATATTATTGCTTTTGCTGATGCTTATACCATTACAACTTCAGTAGTTAATAATATGTTAGCTTACTATGTTGATGAGTCAGGTGGAGATATGGAAGCAACTGCTATGCATTACCTAGAAAATCACTCTGAGTGGGAAGCTTGGGTTCCAGCAGAAGTAGCTGCTAAAGTTAAAAGCACACTTTAACATAAATTTAAATACCAGGGTCTTACGACCCTGGTAAAAAAACTCTTATGAAAAAAATATCTAAAAATATAATATATTTATTCTACCTTGTTCTCTTTGGAATTTTAATTGTAGTAAGTTATAATTCTTCAAAAAGAAAACCAGATAGTGTTTCTGAACTATATACAGATTTTAGTTGGTTAATTAATTGGCCTAAGTGGCTTGATACCCCATTCATGCATTGGATAAATACAGGTTGGAGAGGTTTTATAGCTGATTACGGTCTAATCTTTGATGCTATAGGATATGGTCTTTTAAGGGGCTACACAGAATTGAAAAATGTAATTGTTCAGGCTCCATGGCCAATTGTAATTTTGGGTGTTATTGGAATAACTTATGTTATTAGTGGAAGAAAATTAGGAACAACAATATTTGTTGGTTTTTGTACTTTTTTTATAGGTTTTTTAAACCCTCGTTTTTGGGATAAAGCAATTGAAACAACTACTATGGTTGTTATTGGAATATTGATATGCGTTGTCATAGGTATTCCTATTGGAATAGCTATGTCTCGAAGTGAAAGGGTAAGAAATATTATTCTACCTATATTGGATACCATGCAAGTAATTCCAGCATTTTGTTATTTAATACCAGGTATAATTTTATTTGGCTTAGGGGCTATTCCTGCAATTATTTCTATTTTTATTTATGCCTGTCCGCCATTAATAAGATTAACAGATCTTGGTATAAGATTAGTCGACAAAGAAATTATAGAGGCTGCTGAATCTTTTGGTGCCAGTAAAAAACAAAAACTTTGGGGTGTTCAAATTCCTTTAGCCTTGCCTAATATTATGCAAGGTATTAACCAATGCACTATGATGGCATTAGCGATGGTTGTTATTGCTTCCATGATTGGTACTAGGGGTTTGGGAGATGAAGTTCTTTTAGGTTTACAACAACTAAATGTTGGCGCTGCATTAGAAGCTGGTTTAGCAATAGTCTTATTAGCAATTGTTTTAGATAGAATGACTCAAGCATATGGTGAAAAGATTCAAGAGCGAACTCAGCCTCAGAAAAAGAAAAATTAATACAATATGTCTAAAATTGAAATCAAGAATGTATATAAAATTTTTGGAAGTAATCCTGAAACAGTCTTACCTATAGTTAAACAAGGTGCTTCTAAAGAAGAAGTGTTAGAAAAAACAGGGCATACCGTTGGTTTAGACAATGTATCCATTAACATAGAAGAAGGGGAAACATTTGTTTGTATGGGTTTGTCAGGTTCAGGCAAATCAACTTTAATAAGACATTTAAATAGGCTTATAGATCCAACTGACGGTGATATTATTGTTGATGGTACAAATGTTATGGAATTAAATGAAAAGCAGTTAATAGAATTTAGAAAACATGAAATGAGTATGGTTTTTCAACGATTTGGTCTTTTCCCTCATAAAACAGTTTTAGAAAATGTTGGTTACGGTTTAGAGATTCAAGGAAAAGAGCCTGAAGAAAGAAAAAGACTTTCAATGATACAAGTTGAGTCTGTGGGCTTACAAGGTTTTGAAAACCAATATCCAAGTCAACTTTCAGGAGGTATGCAACAACGAGTTGGCTTAGCCAGAGCTCTTGCAACAAATCCTCAAATACTTCTTATGGATGAAGCTTTTAGTGCGCTTGATCCACTAATTAGAAGTGATATGCAAAATCAATTAATTGAACTTCAAGCAAAATTAAAGAAAACAATTGTTTTCATTACACATGACTTAGATGAATCATTAAGATTAGGAGATCATATTGGTATTTTAAATGGTGGGAGGTTAGTTCAAGCTGGCACGCCAGAAGAAATTATCATGAGTCCTGCTGATGATTATGTTGAGGCTTTTGTTAAAGATGTAAACAGGGCAAAAGTACTTAAAGCTAAAACTGTGATGATTAAAGCAAATGAATTTAATTCAAAAGATCTAAAATTGGCAGATGTGTTCAAAGTTGATGAAAGCGCTTATATTGAGCAGTTTTTACCCAAAGTTCTATCAGATAGATGTACTATAATGGTTGTAGATAAAATGGGAGATACAAAAGGATATATTACTGAAAAGGAACTTGCCATTTCTCTTAGTAAAGATGGTTATAATTTAAAATAAAACTTTTTTTAAGATTTATGATTTTAAAAAATAAAAAATTTATAATTTCGGCTGCTGGAGATGGTATTGGCTTTACAATTTCAAAACTGATAGTTCAAAATGGTGGTAAGGTTTATTTAACGGATATAGATCAACAAAAAATAAATAAGATAAAGCATAATAATAAATTCAAAAATAAAATTTTTGCAAATCAACTTGATGCAAATAATTACAATCAAGTTAGAAAATATTTTTTATCTCTTTCACATTTAAAAAAAATTGATGGTTTGATTAATAATGTAGGTATTGCAGGCCCCACTAAGTATATTGAAAAAATTACTAATGAAGAATGGCAAAATACTATTGAGACAAATCTCAACAGTCATTTCTTTTTTACAAAATTTGCTATTCCATTCTTAAAGAGAAATAAATCTGGCTCTATTATTAATTTGTCATCAACAGCAGGTTTATTTGGTTTTCCTCAAAGAACCCCTTATGCCGCAAGTAAGTGGGCTATTATTGGATTAACAAAAAGTTTAGCAATTGAATTGGGTAAATACAAGATTAGAGTAAATGCTATCTGTCCTGGTTCAGTAGAGGGAGATAGAATGAAGAGGGTTATAAACGCTAAAGCAAAATTACTAAAAGTTAGCCCTAAAAAACTACAAAAAGAATTTGAATCGATGACTTCAATTAGATCTTTTGTTAGTAAAGAAGATATAGCTTCAATGGCTGTCTATCTTTTAAGTAATAATTCTATCAATATTTCAGGTCAGGCTATAGCTGTAGATGGTCATACTGAAAGAATGGTTTAGTGAAAAAAACATTTGATTACATAATTATTGGTGCTGGGTCAGCAGGATGTGTTCTTGCAAATAGACTTTCAAAAGATAAAAAAACATCTGTTTGCTTGCTTGAATCAGGACCTAAAAGTAATACTTGGAAAGTAGATATGCCTAGTGCTTTGCTATACACTATGCATGATCCTAAATATAATTGGAAGTATTATTCTGAGCCAGAACCTTATTTGAACAATAGAAGAATTTTTTGTCCAAGAGGTAAAATGATTGGAGGTTGTTCTTCTCATAATGGTATGGTTTTTGTAAGAGGTAACCCATTAGATTTTGAAAGATGGGCATCTTATGACTTGCCTAAATGGGGTTATAAAAATGTTTTACCTTATTTTAAAAAACTAGAAACTTGGTCAGGAGGAGAGAATTTATATAGAGGGGGTAAAGGACCGCTTAAGGTGAATAGATCAAAAATAGATGAAGCATTTCCTTTATTTAAAGCACTAATTAAAGCAGCCGCGGAAGCTGGCTATGATACATTTGAAGATTCAAATGGATTTAGGCAAGATGGTTTTGGAACATTTGATGTAACAATTGATAATGGAAAAAGACAAGGTGTATCAAGAGCTTATCTAAACAAAATTAATGGATACAAAAATCTCTCAATAGAGAACGATACGGATGTATCAAAAATTATTTTTAAAGAAAAAAAAGCTATTGGTGTTGAGGTAAAAAAAAACAATAATTCTGAGATTTATTACTGTAACAAAGAAGTAATACTTTCATCAGGCTCCATAAATTCTCCAAAAATATTACAACTATCTGGTATCGGTGATGAAAAAGTACTTAATCAAAATGGTATAGATATTATTAATCATTTGCCTGGAGTTGGAAAAAACTTACAAGATCATCTGGAAATTTATATTCAGCATAAATCTAAAATCAAAGATACATTATACAACCTATCAACAAATTATTTAACTCAAGCTATAGAAGGGATAAAGTGGTTTTTATTAAAAAAAGGAATGCTAACATATTCACATCTTGAAGTAGGTGGTTTTGTTAAAACTTCTGAGAAATATAAGCACCCTAATATTCAATTACATTTCTTTCCTTCTTTAGTAATTAATCATGGATTAACCAACCCCTCATTTGATGGTTTCCAATTTCACGCTAGTCCTAACCGTCCAAAAAGTAGAGGTTTTGTAGAAATTAAATCAAATAATTATTTAGATGATCCAAAAATACAATTTAATTATTTGGAACATGAAGAAGATCTTCAGCAAATGCGGGATAGTGTAAAAATAGCAAATAAAATTTTTAAACAAGAAAGTATGAAAAAATATTTAGGAGAACAATTAAGACCAGGATACGATGTTACTGATAATGAGTTAGATGATATAATAAGAAACACAGCTGATACAGCTTATCATCCATCATGTACAAATAAAATGGGAACCGACTCTATGTCAGTAGTAGATGAGGAAACAAAAGTATATGGGGTAGAAAATTTAAGAGTAATTGATTCGTCAATTATGCCAGATATTTTAAGCGGAAACTTGAACGCAGGGACAATTATGATAGCTGAAAAAGCAGCCGATATGATACTGGGAAAAGAAGAAACTCCTATTGAGGCAGATTATTATAGTTAATTTTTACTTGATGCAGACCACAAGTTAATGTGTTCTTCTTTTGCATATTTATCAATTGTTTTTAATTCTTGTTTAGTAAAGTTTAGATTGTTTAAACTATCAAGACATTCATCTAATTGTTCAAGTGTTCTAGCACCTATTAATGCTGAAGTTACTTCTTTATGTCTTAAAACCCATGATAATGCCATTTGGCTAATAGTTTGGTTTCTTTTATCTGCTATTTTTTTTAAATTAACAATTTTAACTTTATAACTTTTTGTTATTAGTTTTGGATTTAATGATGAATCTTCATTTGCTCGAGAAATTTTAGGTATTTTGTTAATATATTTATCTGAGAGCATTCCTTGAGCAAGTGGGGAAAAAGCTATGCAACCCATTCCTAGTTTATTTAAAGTTTTTAATAAATCTTTTTCTATCCATCTGTTAATCATTGAGTAAGAGGGTTGGTGAATTAAGCATGTTATGCCTCTCTCCTTCAAAAGTTTATACATTTTAATTGTTTGTTTTGATGAGTAAGAGGATATGCCTATATAAAGAGCTTTACCCTGATGAACTGCACGATGTAAAGCATCTGCCGTTTCTTCCAAAGGCGTTTTAGGATCAAATCTATGGGAATAAAAAATATCTACATAATCTAAATTCATTCTTTTAAGGCTTTGATCAAGGCTTGCAGTTATATATTTTTTTGAACCCCATTCTCCATAGGGTCCTGGCCACATGTCATAACCAGCTTTTGATGATATAATTATTTCATCCCTATATTTTTTTAATTCTTTTGATAAAATTTTTCCAAAATTTGCTTCTGCTGAACCTGGAGGTGGTCCATAATTATTAGCAAGGTCAAAATGTGTTACTCCTCTATCAAAGGCTCTAAAAATCATTTTTTTTGATTCTGCTTTAATATTTTTGCCACCAAAATTATGCCAAAGGCCAAGAGTAATTTGAGGTAAATCTAAACCACTATTTCCACATCTCTTAAAGTTTTTATATGAATATCTTTTGGAGCTAGCTGTATAGGTCATTGACATATACTGATTAGATTAAAAAGTAGTTATTTAAAAGTAGTTATTTAAAAGTGTTAATTTTTTCTTAAAGTCCAACCGTATCTTTCAGAATAATAAGCATTAGAATTATCAATAGCATCATAACTAATGTGTGAGTCTAATGATTTTTCAATTACCTTATTCTCTAATGAATTACGGTCATTTTTAAGTTTATTATCTTCAATTAAATTTTTTTCATTTTTATTCATAATTTACATATTTTACAATCTGTTTAATAAATCAATAAAATAAAGGTAAATAAGGGTAAATCTTGTAATAAAAGTATTTGTAATATATGTAAAATTGTAAATTTTGTAAATTATGGAAATTAACGAAATATCAAACATTGGCTCAAAAATCAGAAAAGAGAGACGAACACGAGGTTTCTCACAATCTGAATTATCTAAAAAATTAGATATTTCACCAAGTTATTTAAATTTATTAGAGAGTGGTCGAAGAACAATAACCGTTCCACTTTTAATAAAAGTGGGGAATGAATTAGGTTTATCTCTAAAAGATTTAACATTGGAAAGTAATCAAAGAGTTCTATCAGATGTAATGGATGTTTTGAGTAATGAGATGTTTGAAGATTTAGATATAACCAATCAAGAAACAGCAGAATTTATTAGTTCCAATCCAAATATAGCTAAAGCTCTTTTAACTCTTAATGACGCACATAAATCTTTTAAAGAAGATATGCAAAATAGATTAGAGTCCATGGACGTAAATTCATCAGTTGTTCAGAGCCCCAGTCGCCTTCCTGTTGAGATTGTGTCAGATTTTTTACAAGATAATAAAAATTATTTTCATCAAATTGAATTAGCTTCTGAAAGTATTAGGAGGCAAGCAGGTTTAGATGATGGACATAATATTGGATCAGGACTTAAATTCACAAATTATTTAAAAGAAAAACATCATATTAATGTGCAAATAGTGCCAGCAAGTGAAGAACTAAAATCAGTTAGAAAATTTGATAAAGAAAAAAAATTACTTCAGCTTTCTGAAATGCTTACATATACCTCAAGAAATTTTCATTTAGCTTATCAAGTAGCATTTCTTGAATCTGAAGATATAATAGATACAATTATAAATACTAACAATATTGAATCTGAGGAAGTAAGGCCTTTATTAAAAATTTCTTTATTAAATTATTTCGCATCAGCGATGCTTATGCCATATGATGATTTTCTCATTAACGCAAAAAAAAATAAATATGATGTTGAGATTTTAATGCATCATTATGCGTGTAGTTTTGAGCAAGTTACGCATAGGTTAACTAATTTACAAAAACCTGGTAATGAAGGTGTGCCATTTCATTTTTTAAAAACTGATATTGCTGGCAATGTTTCTAAAAGATTTTCATTATCAGGAATTCATATACCAAGGCATGGAGGCTCATGCCCAAGATGGAATGTTTATATAGCATTTTTAAACCCAGGCAAAATACATCCTCAAATCTCTAGAATGCCAGATGGAAAAGTATATTTCTGTATTGCTCGTGCATTTGAGAAAGGAATTGAAAAACATGGTATGCCTAAAAGTTTTGTATCTATAGGTCTTGGTTGTGATGTTAAATATGCAAAAGACTTAATTTATTCTGAGGGTATGGACATAGAAAATAAAAAATTACAAACTCCTATTGGTGTTTCATGTAGAATTTGTCCTCGAATTGAATGTCAACAAAGAGCTTTCCCGCCTATTGATAAAGAATTAAAATTAGACATAAATTTTAGAGGCACATCGCCGTACGTAACTCTCTAAATTTTATATTTCAATAATAATTTCTGCAAATCTATTAAAAAATTATCTCTTAAATTAGATAAATTTTCTATTGATCTATTTTTAGCTTGTACTTTAGTACCATCAATGATTCTTTTTCTAAGTTTTTGATTAAGTTTTGGTGCTTTTAATTTGGTCCACGGAAGTTTTAAAGCTGGACCAAACTGTTCAAGCATATGTGCCATTCCCATTTTACCACCTGCTAGATGGAAGGTTAAAAAAGTGCCCATTAAAGACCATCTTAAACCTGGACCATAAATGATAGCATCATCTAAATCTTGAGTAGTAGCATATCCTTCATTTATTATATGTAAAGACTCTCTCCACATAGATTCTTGAAGTCTATCAGATAAGTAGCCAGGTAATTCTTTTTTTAAAATAAGTGTTTTCATTCCAATATTAGAATAAAATATATTAGCCTTATTTATAAATTTTTTATCAGTTTTTTTTCCAGCCACTAATTCAACTAAGGGCAAAAGATACACAGGGTTAAAAGGGTGCGCTATAATTAATCTCTTTGGATTTTTACATTTTGATTGAATTTTACTAGGTAAAAGTCCTGAAGAACTTGAAGCAATGATTGAGTTTGTTTTTGAATATTCGCTAATTTCCTTTATTAAATTTTTCTTTAAAGTTTCATTTTCTGGAGCATTTTCTTGAATTAAATCTACATTTTCAACTGCATCTTTTAGTGATTTAGAAAATTCTAATTGTTTCGATAAATTAATTTTTTTTTTATAAATTTTCTTTAATGCAGGTTCGACTCTTTTTATTTCTTTTAATAAAATTTTTTTTTGTTCTACATTTGGGTCATAAACTTTAATTTTTTTTTTATTGTATAAAAATCTAATAATCCAGCCTGTTCCAATAACTCCTATTCCTATAACAGCAATATTATTTATTGATGATGTCACTAATTTTAAAAATGTTTCTTGAGTTTAAGTTTAGATCTAGTTTCTTGAGGATTTAATATTTTTGCTCCTAAATCATTTATAATACGTGAAGATTTTTCAACTAATTGAGCGTTTGAAGCAAAAACCCCTTTCTCTAAGTAAAGATTATCTTCTAATCCAACCCTAACATTTCCTCCTAGAATAACGGATTGAGCCGCCATAGACATTTGATGTCTCCCAATTCCAAATCCTGCCCAGTTTGCTTCTGAAGGAATCATATCTGCCATTACTTTCATTGAGGAAGTTGTTGCAGGCGCTCCCCATGGAATGCCTAAGCATATTTGATACAGTGGGGGTGAGTCAATCAATCTCTCTTTATATAATTGATTAGCAAACCATAAATGACCCATTTCAAAAGCTTCCATTTCAGGTTTAACTTGTAATTCTTGCATTTTTTTTGCAGCTGCTCTTAATTGAACAGGGGTGTGAATGAATGTCATATTTGAGTCTCCAAAATTGAGAGATCCACAATCAAGTGTACATATTTCTGGCAACAATTCTTCAACATGTTCTAACCTATCAAGGGCATGGATCATGTCTGTATTTTGACCAACAGGATTTAAAGGATCTGAACCTTCTCCGACTTCAAAATCTCCACCCATACCTGTTGTAAAATTAATAATTACATCTGTTTCAGATGATCTTATTCTATCAGCTGTTTCTTTATAATACTCAATATTCCTGCTTGGCTTACCGTTCGGCTCTCTAACATGAATATGTGCAATAGCAGCGCCAGCCTTAGCGGCTTCTATAGAGGCCTCTGCAATTTGTTTTGGTGTTATAGGTAAATTTGGATGTTTTCCAGCTGTATCACCTGAACCGGTAACAGCACATGATATTATTACTTCATTATTCATAATTTTATATTAAGAATAAACTGATAATAATTATTAAGCAATATGAAGATTTATCTATCAACTGGAAAAGTTAAAAAAGAGTGGACTGATTATAATGGTCATATGAATCTAGCATTTTATATTCATTTATTTGATACTGGGTGGGAAGTCATGTTAAATAAATTTAATATGGGAGAGCACGCAGCAAAAACTGAGAAAAAAACTACATTTGCTGTAGAGTCCCACACTACTTACGATAAAGAAGTTAAAGAGGGAGATGAAGTGGATATTAATTTGTTATTTTTAGATATTGATAGCAAAAGACTAGTTTATAAACTTGAAATGACTCATAAAAATGAAAATTATAGAGCTGCAACAACTGAGGTTTGTTCTTTGTATGTGGATCTTGACAAAAGAAAAGTAACTGAAATTGAACCATTAAAAAAACAAAAAATTAATGATTTTATTCAAGAAAATAAAATTAATTTTGAAGATCAAAATCTAAAGTTAATTTCAAAGTTAAAAAAATAATTATAAATTTCTATAAGGTTCTCTATTAAATATTTTTTGTACGAGCGGGACGAAGTCTTTTAGAGGAATAGTATCATAATTTGGATCAAAAGATGCCTGATCCCATTTTTCACAAAAATCAATTGTATCTTTAAAAAACTCATGTCCTATAAATTTATCTCTTAGATTCCTATCTTTTCCATAATAATGATTATAATAATAAGCTTGAAACAATCCATGCTGCTCTACTATCCATCTCGTTTTTTCAGAAACAAATGGCTTCAGAACTGCTGCTGCTAATTCAGAATGGTTTAAAGGAGCAATTTCATCACCAATGTCATGTAGAAGTGATGCCACTATCATTTCTTCAGAAGCATTATCTCTTAAGGCTCTAGACGCAGTTTGTAATGAATGTTCTAGTCGTGAAACTTTATATCCTCCTAAAGAATTATCTAGTCCTTCAAGGACGCGAACCAATCGATCTGCTGTACCTTCTATGTATTTATCTTCAAAATTAGCTAGAAGTTCATAGTCTTCTTTATCGCCATCTTTCATTTCTGTGAATTTTACTTCATTTTTTAACATGAAATAATTATACATATTTTTATTACATTATGAAACTAATTCCTGAATGGCAAGAACACGAATGTTGCTTAATTGCATGGCCATGTAACAAAGATTTGTATGGAGAGATCATTTATAAAGCAAAGCGTGAAGTAGCTAATATAATAATTGAAATTGCAAAAACCGAAAAAGTTATAGTGCTTTGCAACAAAGAAGACTCAATAGAAATTAAAAAAAATATTCAAGATAAAAATGTAACTATATTAAACTGTAAGTTAGATGATTCTTGGATGAGAGATATAGCGCCTATTTTTTTTATCGATGAAAAAAAAATAAAATCAGTAAATTTTAGATTTAATGGATATGGGAAATATTTAAATTTTCAAAATGACAATAAAGTATCAGAGCTTATTTCTAATCATCTTAAAATCCCATCTATTTTTTCAGATATAGTTCTCGAAGGCGGTGCTATTACATATGATGATAATTCAAATCTTTTTTCTACAAAAAATGTTATTTTTAATAAAAACAGAAAACAAACACTTAGTAATGAAAAAATTTTAAATGAATTAAAAATGCAGTTTAACTTAAAACATATTTTTCTTTTCGAAAATGGTCTTGTTGGAGATGATACTGATGGACATGTTGATAATTTATTATGTCCTATTGGAAATAATAAATATTTAATTGCAGATACTAATAAATTTAATTTAAATTTTAATATTCTTGATAAAAACAAAAAAGATTTAATTGCTTTTTTTAATGATACTCAGCAAAAATTTGAATTAATTTCAATTCCGCTACCTTCTAAAAAAAAAATTAATAATAAAATACTTATAAGCTCTTATATAAATTTTTATTTTACTAATAATAAAATTATTTTACCCAAATTTAATGTTAAAGAAGATTATGAAGTCGAAATAATATTTAAAAAGTTATTTCCTAGTAAAGAGATTGTTATGATTGAAACTAACAATATAAACTATGGAGGAGGAAACATTCACTGTATAACAATGAACGTCCCAATAATATGAATATCAAAGTAGCCACATCTCAATTTGTAACTATTAAAAACGACTTTGAATCAAATCTCAATAAAGCAATTAAGTTAATTGAAGATGCGGCGAAAGAAAATGTAGATATATTATTGTTACAAGAATTATTTTTAGATAACTATTTTTGTTCAACGAAAAATGATAAGTTTTTTAATCTTGCAATTGAATTTCCTTCAAATGCTATGTTTGAAAAATTATCTAATATTTGTAAAAATAAAAATATCTCTTTGCCAATAAGTTTTTTTCAAAAAGATGATGGTAAATATTTTAACTCTCTAGTTATGATTGACTCAAATGGCAAATATAGTGAAGTTTATAATAAATCTCATATTCCTGAAGGGATTGGGTACAATGAAAAGTATTATTTTGAAAAAGGTACAACAGGTTTTATGGTTTTTGATACTCCCAAAGCCAAAGTTGGCTGTGCAATTTGTTGGGATCAATGGTTTCCAGAATGTGCTAGAATACTTACTTTAAAAGGGGCTGATCTTATTTTTTATCCTTCAGCAATTGGCTCTGAACCTCATATGCCTAAGTTAAACTCAAAAGATCATTGGGTTAATACTATGATTGGTCATGCTGCAGCTAATCAAATTCCAATTATTGCCTCAAATCGTATTGGCAAAGAAATTGAGGAGGATATTGAGTTAAATTTTTATGGTAATTCATTTATATTAGATCATTTGGGAAATGTAATAAAGAGAATGAATGAGAAAGAAGAAGGGTATATTTCTGCTAATTTTGATTTAAATGCCTCAAATCAATATAGAAAAATGTGGGGTAATTTTCGAGACAGAAGACCTGATCTGTATAAAAAAATTCTCGATTTTTAATATATTTTATTTAATGTGAATTATATTTAGGAGGCAAACTATGCTCAAGTATTTTATATCTCTAATAGTTTTAATTTCTTTCTCAGTAAAAGCGAAAGAAGAATTATTTATCTACAATTGGTCTGATTATATAGCTGAAGATACAATTGCAAATTTTGAAAGTGAATTTGGTATTGATGTCACTTATGACGTCTTTGATTCGAATGAAGTCTTAGAAGCTAAACTCTTAGCTGGTGGATCTGGTTATGATATTGTTGTTCCATCGGGCTCTTTTTTAGAAAATCAAATTAAGGCAGGAGTATTTCAAAAACTTGATAAATCTAAATTATCAAATTTAGGAAATTTAGATCCTAATGTTCTTGCAAAAATTGACGCTCATGATCCTGGAGGAAATTATTCAGTTAATTACATGTATGGAACAACAGGTATAGGATATAACGTAGATAAAGTTGATGAAGATGAGATCACTAGTTGGAGTGTTTTATTTGACCCAGCTATAGCTGCAAAATATGAGGATTGTGGAATATCAATGTTGGACGCTCCTTCAGAAGTTATGGAAATTGCATTACAGTACATAGGTAAAGATCCGTACACTGAAGATGAAAATGATTATGAAGCTGCTCTTGAAATGCTTCAAAAAATTAGACCTTTTATTAGATATTTTGATTCATCTCAATATATTGATGATTTAGCGAATGGAGAGATTTGTCTAGCTATGGGTTGGTCGGGTGATGTTTTCATTGCTGCAGATGAAGCTGCTGATGATGTGGAGGCATGGTATTCTATTCCTTCAGAGGGAACAGTAATTTGGTTTGATATGATGGCTATACCTGCAGATGCTAAGAATGTTGAGAATGCTCATAAATTTATAAATTATATTATGAGACCTCAAGTTGCTGCTGATATTACAAACTATGTTTGGTATTCAAACCCTAATCAAGCAGCTAATGAATTAGTAGATCCAGAGATTTTTGAAGATCCAGCAATTTATCCTGATGAAGCAACATTAAGCATGCTTTTTGCTGATACAGCCGATTCTCCAAAAAAAGCAAAATTATCAAGCAAGTATTTTAATAAATTTAAATCAAATTAAAAAAATATACTTCATTTCAGCACTAATATATTTATGTTAGTGCTGAATTATGTCTAATAAAAATTTTTTAAAAATAGAAAATATTTCAAAATCCTTTGGTGAGATAAAAGTTCTTGAAAATATAAATTTAAATATTTCAAAATCAGAATTTTTTGGCTTACTAGGTTCATCTGGGTCAGGAAAAACTACACTATTAAGAATTTTAGGAGGTTTTGAGACTCCTGATAGCGGAAGAATTTATCTAGATGGTCACGATATAACTAATCTTGAGCCTTTTGAAAGACCGCTTAACTATATGTTTCAATCATACGCTTTATTCCCGCATTTAAATGTTTTTAATAATTTGGCCTTTGGCATTAAAGATCATTTTGATAAAAATGAAATTAATAATAAAGTAAATGAAATTTCAAAACTTTTATCAATTGAAAGTCTTCTAGATAGAAGAATAAAACAATTATCTGGAGGTGAGCAACAGAGAGTTGCACTTGGCAGGTGTTTAATAAAAAAACCAAAACTACTTTTACTAGATGAACCGCTAGCAGCATTGGATAAAAAACTAAGAACAAAAACACAGTTGGAATTAATATCTCTACAAAAACAATTAGAAATTACTTTTGTATTTGTTACACATGATCAGGAAGAGGCCATGTCTTTATCAGACAGGATGGCAATTATGAAAAATGGTAATATTTTAGAGTGCGCTAGTCCTGAAGAAATTTATGAGAATCCAAAAAGTACTTATACTGCTAACTTTCTTGGAATTGCTAATATTCTTGTATTAAAAAAGAAAAAAGAAAAATATTTTTCTGATGAATTAAATGCTCATTTTGAAATTAATAAAAATGAATTAAATGAGAATCATAAAATTCTATTAAGGCCAGAGAAAATTAAAATTATAAAAAAAAATAATACTGATACAAAAAATTTAAATTCAGTAGATGGAATTATTTTAGAAAAATCATACCTAGGTAGTTTTACTCGCTATGAAGTCAAATGTCATGAAAGAATAATTTCTGTAATTGATCAAAATTACAATGATGATTCTAACTTTAACTTTCCTGTTGGTGAACGAGTTATATGTAGCTGGTCAAAAGAGTCAGTTAAAATATTAGAGGATTAATTGAATAAAAAACCATTTGAAAAATATTTTGTATTTAGCCCATACATTTGGTTAGTATTATTTTTTTTTATTCCATTAGCTATAATATTTAAAATTTCAATTTCAGTATCTGAATGGGGTATGCCACCTTATCAGGATATTTTTGTAAACAAGGACGGGTTCAAAATTAATATTACTTTAGAGAATTATATTTATATTTTAAGTGACTTTTACTACATTCGTTCATTTCTAAATTCAATTTTATTAGCCTTAATCGCAACTTTTTTTTGTATACTTATTGGCTATCCTCTTGCTTTTTATATTGCTACTTCAGATATAAAATTAAGAAATATTTTATTAGTTCTTGTTATAATTCCTTTTTGGTCATCATTTTTATTGAGAGTTTATGCTTGGAAAATTATTTTACAAAATAATGGAATTTTAAACTTAATACTTTTAAAAATAGGCATAATTTCTGAACCACTTCAATTATTATATAATCAATATGCTGTAATAATGGGAATTGTTTATACTTATTTACCTTTAATGATTTTACCACTTTATGGATATCTGAATAAGTTTGATCTAAATTTAATAGATGCTTCTAAAGACTTAGGTGTTAATCGTATAAAATCTTTTTTTAGAGTAATTCTGCCTTTATCATTACCTGGCATAATTGCTGGTTCACTTCTTGTTTTCATTCCTGTTGTCGGTGAATTCATTATTCCGGAGATGTTAGGTGGGAGTGATAAATTATATTATGGTAAGATTTTGTGGGAAGAGTTTTTTGTTAATAGGAATTGGCCCGGTGCTAGTGCCTTAGCCTTTACTGGAATTATAGTTTTAGTTTTTCCAATTATAGTTTTTCAAATTATTTATTCAAAATGGACAAATAAAAATGAAATCTAGATTGATTAAAAACTCTATTATTTCTCTAGGTTTATTTTTTTTATATTTTCCAATTTTGGTTTTAATATTCTATTCATTCAATGAAAACAAAAGAGTAATGGTGTGGAAAGGGTTTTCTTTTAAATGGTATGGCGAATTATTTAAAAATGAACAAATTATTGAAGCTTTTATTGTTAGTATAAAAATTGCAAGTTTTTCAGCAACTGTTTCAACAATTTTAGGAGTAATGATTGGATATTCTTTGGTAAGGATTAAAAAAATTCCACTTAAATCCTTTTATATTTTTCTATCCTCAACACCATTAGTTTTGCCAGAACTAATATTAGGTTTAGCAATGCTATTGTTTTTTATAAGTTTAAATAATTTCATTAGCTTCCCATCAACCAGAGGTCAGCTAACTATATTCATATCACATGTAACTTTTTGTATCGCTTTTGTTGCAATAATTATACAGGCAAGACTAACTGATTTTAATAAAAACATTGAAGAAGCGGCGATGGATCTTGGGTATAATTATACTAAAGTAATCTATAAAGTAACTTTACCAATAATTTTGCCTTCAATTATAGCTGGCTGGCTGTTAGCTTTTACAATATCTTTAGATGATTTGGTTGTAGCTAGTTTTACAACTGGGCCAGGGGCCAACACACTCCCAATAGTTGTTTTTTCTAAAGTTCGATTGGGTTTAAGCCCTGAGGTTAATGCTCTATCAAGTATTTTGATGCTCGTTTTAATTCTTATTGGTGTAATTTATTTTTTCTTTAATAATAAGTTAAACGTTAAGAAGTAAAACTTCTCTTTCCCAAGAGCTAATAACTGATAAATAAGCTTGATATTCCATTCTTCTTACAGCCGCTATACTGCGGATGAATTTTTCGTTAAATATTTCGTTAATTTCTTCATTATTTTCAAACATACTTAAAGATTCATCAATGTTTTTTGGAATGGAGGGATCCACATCTTCGAAAGCACTATTTTTTGTTTCTAAAGAGGGTTTAATATTATTTTTTATACCTAGATAGCCTGATGCTAAATTGGCAGCAAACACTAAGTAAGGGTTTGTGTCAGATCCAGGAATTCTATTTTCAATTCTCATATTTTTCTCTTCAACAGAGGGTATCCGAAAAGCACAACTTCTATTACCCACACCCCATTTTGTATTTTTTGGCGTGCCCCATGTCGCAAATAATCTTCTGAATGAATTTATATTTGGTAAGTAAATGGGCATCAAATAAGGTGTATATTTTTGAAGACCGCCAATATAATTTTTCATTTTTTTAGAAAACTTATTTTTTTTATTAAAAAATAAATTCTTATTCTTTTCATTATAAAGTGATTGATGAAGATGCATTGCTGAACCAGGTTGATTTTCCATTGGTTTCGCCATGAAAGTTGCATACAATTTATGCTTTAAAGCTGTTTGCCTTAATGTTCTTTTAAAAATAAAAACTTGATCTGCTAAATCTAGAGGATCACCATGCTGAAAATTAATCTCCATTTGCGCAGAACCTGACTCATGATTAATAGTATCGATTTCAATATTTTGAGCTTCACAATGACTGTACACTTCTTCAAATAAGTTATCAAATTCATTAACTGCATCAATTCCTAATGCCTGTTTTCCAGTTTCTTGTCTTCCTGATTGCCCAATGGGGACTTCTAAAGGGTAATCAGAGTCAGGGTTAGGTTTAACTAAATAGAATTCTAATTCGGGAGATACAATTGGATTTAAACCTTCTTTTGAGTAAAGTTTAAGGATATTTTTAAGCGCATTTCTGCTAGAGTTTATAACATCTTCACCGTTTAGGTTAACGGCATCACATATAACTTGAGCTGTAGGGTCTTCATACCAAGGGACGATGCGCATGGTTTTATAATCAGGTTTCAGAATTACATCAATATCGGTTGGATTAAATATGCTTTTAGGCAAAGGTCCTGACAAATCTTCGGTTGCATAATCTCCTGAAATTGTTTGAATAAATGTTGATTGTGGTAAGCGATGACTATCTTCATTAAGTCCTTTTAGAAATTTATTTGTAGGAAGTATTTTACCTCTAGCAATTCCTCCTAAATCCGGAACTAAACATTCAACTTCTGTAATAGAATTTTCTTGGAACCAAGTTTGAAATTTATCGATCATTATGAGAGTTGAGTTTACTAATTATAAATAAAACATTATTGTGAATTGATGTTTTCTACAAAAAAAAGAACCTATAAGCAACATTATAATGAAAAAGATAGTTTTTATAAATATTCATCACCTAAATTCACGGAACAACAAGCTTTATCAGAAAATCTAAATACAGATATTTGTATTGTAGGTGGGGGGTTAACAGGAATTTCAGCTGCATTAAATTTAGCAGATCAAGGTTATGATGTGTGTATAGTGGAAGCAAATAAAATCGGATCTGGAGCCTCAGGAAGAAATGGGGGGCAATTAGGAATAGGAATGAGAAAAGATCAACTGTATTTAGAAAATAAATTTGGCTTTGAAAAAGCTGAATTTTTTTGGAATGTAGGTTTGGATGCGGTCAAAAATGTTACAAACTTAATAAGTAAGTACAATATAGATTGTGCTCTCAAACCAGGAATACTCCATGCAGGGAATACAAAAAAAGATTATAAATACTTTATAGAAGAAATTGAGCATATGAAATCAAAGTATAGCTATGACAACTATGAGTATTTTGACGAGAATTCTATAAAAGACGAGGTTAATACTGATCAATATTATTCAGGCTTATTAACAAAAGATAGTTTTCATTTAAATCCTTTAAAATTGACTTATGGTTTAGCTAATGAATGCTTAAATAAAAATATAAAAATTTTTGAAAACTCTCCAATAGATAAAATTGAAGAAAAGAGTGATAATGTTCTGCTTTTTTCTAAAAAAGCAGTAATAAAATCCAAGAAGGTTATTGTTGCGTGTAATGGATATCTTGATAATTTATTAGGCTCTGTAAGAAATTTTTTTATGCCAATAAATAACTATATAATTGCAACAGAACCGTTAGGTGAAAAACTTGCAAGACAAATTATTAAAAGAGATTGTGGTGTTGTTGATTCTCGTTTTATGATTGATTATTATCGTTTTTCAGAAGATCACAGACTTCTTTTTGGTGGGCCAGAAACGTTAACATCAAAATTTGTTAATAACCCGGTTGAGTTTGTATCGAAGAGACTGTTTAGAGTATTTCCTAATTTAAAAAACTATAAAATTGAATTTTCTTGGGGCGGCACGCTAGCTATATCGGTAAACCGACTACCAGTATTTGGAACCCTTATGAATAATAAGCTTTACTACGCACATGCTTATTCTGGGCATGGTTTAGCAATGAGTGTGATGGGTGGTAAAATGATTGCAGAAAAAATTCTAGATAAAAATAACCATTTTAATAAATTTACTGAAATAAATCATATAAAAATTCCTGGAGGAGATCTCTTAAGAAGACCTAATTATTCTGCAGCCATTTTATATTATAGGTTCAGAGATTATCTAAATTCAATAAACTAATTAAATATCTTTCCCTTATTAAGGATTTTTTTAGGATCAAAAATCTTCTTTATATTTTTCATCATGTCTATCTCACTAGCAGACTTATATTTTAGCAGACTATCTTTTTTAATTTGACCTATACCATGCTCCGCACTGAAACTACCTCCATAACTTTCTACTAAATCATTTATATATAAATAAATATCATCTCTTATTTTGTGATATGAATTTAAGTCTTCAATATTAGGAAGCACCATATTAAAATGTATGTTATTATCGCCCAAATGGCCAAAAGGGTGTAATTTTATTTCCATAGGTATTTTGCTTAAATGACTAGCAGCTGTACTAAAAAAAATATCCATTTTATCTAAAGGTATTGAAATGTCATTTGTAACTATTTTACCTTCCATTTTATAGGCCTCAACTAAATCATCTCTAAATTTCCAAATTTTATTTTCTTGCTCAATAGAAGAAGGGATTATTATATCTTTTATAAATTTATCTAAAATATGGTAATTTTTTTCAAAGGTATTTTTAAAATTAAGTTTATTTTCATATAAATTTAAACGATAAATTACATACCATGGATGTTTGGTTTTAAAAAAATGCTTATTTAAAAAGTTATTTTTTAAACAAACTTCAAAAGAATAATTTGGAATTAATTCAGCACTCTCTAACTTGTCAAAAAAAAGATTTCTAATCTGTTTAAATGACTCGATAGATGAATTTAAATTTTCATACGCAACAAAAAAAGTAAAATTATCTGATGGCTTGGGGTATATTTTTAATAATGCCTTGGTAATCATTCCAAGAGTGCCTTCAGAACTTGAAACAATAGATTTTAAATCATAACCAGTATTATTTTTTTTCATTTTCGATAAAGATGATAATAGTGTGCCGTTACCTGTAATCATCTCTATTCCAATCACGTTATCTTTCATAGTTCCATATTTTAAAGCATTTATGCCTCCTGCATTTGTTGCTATGTTTCCACCAATCATGCATGAACCTGATGATGATAAGTTAATTGGAAAATACAAATCTTCTTTATCAAGATATTCTTTAAGATTATCCAAGATTAACCCTGACTCTACTAAAACAGTTAAATTGTTTTTATCAATCTCTATAATTTTATTCATCTTTGAAAAGTTGATTATTATTTCTTTATTCTGATAGGTTGGAACTGAGGCTCCTGTTAAACTTGTATTACCACCTTGAGGTACAATTATTATATTGTTTTCAAAGCAAAATATTACAATTTCTTTTAATATTTTCGTATTTAGTGGAAAGACAACACATAAACTCTTGTTGTTATAAAATCCTCTCCAATCCTGATTGTATTTTGTTAATTCTTTTTGCTCTGTAAGAATATTTTTCTCCCCAGCAATTAACATTAATTGATTAAATATTTTGTTCATCTTTGTAAGAGGCTCTTCTCAATCTATCATTAATCGTTTTTCCTAATCCCTGATCAGGAATTGGAGCTACAGCAATACCACTGCAATTAATGCTATCTAAAATATTTAAATAATTATAAAAGTTATAACTTGCATCTGAAAGATTTTCTTCAATACTTAAATTTAAACTTTTTATGTCTGATGTTAGTTCATTAATTCCAAAATTTAATAAAGCTTCATTTTTTTTTACAAAATCTACATTTATTCTTATGGGCTTAATAGGTGAATAGTGTTTTAATTGATTGCCAGGTGACACATTAGATTGTTCTATACTTATTTCATATTTTGGAAATTTTATTTTTATATCTTCAATAGTCAAGCTGCCTAATCTTAAAATTTTACATCCATTTTTTGTAGTTTGAACAACCGTTGATTCTAAACCCAAAACTGAAGATCCACCATCTATATAAAATATCTCTTTAAGTTTATTATCTAAGTCCTTTATTGAGGTAATAGAAGTTCTTGTTGCTATATTAGCACTTGGCGCAGCAATTGGAAAATCAAGAATTGATAATAAAGATAAGCTTATTTCATTATTTGGTATTCTACAACCTACATTATTTTTATTATTAGACAATAATGGAGAAATCAGTGATTGTTTATTTTTCTCTAAAATCAAAGTTAAAGGTCCAGGCCAAAAAGTATTTGCCAATTCATAATCTTTATCTTTAAGGACAAAGTTTTTTTCTATTTCTCCAATATTAGCAAAATGGCATATTAATGGATTGTTAATCGGTCTATTTTTAGTTTTATATATTAACTCGATTGATTTCTGATTATTTGCATTTCCACCTATTCCATAAACAGTTTCTGTAGGAAAAATAACTAGTTCACCACTAAAAAGGCGTTTTTTTGCTTCTTCTATACTTTTTTGGTGCATATTTTTTTTAAATTATGTTTCATATAGTATTAAAATTGTTATTATCTTAGTGAAAATTGTATTATGGGAAAAGTTATAACATTTTCTAATCAAAAAGGAGGGTCAGGAAAATCAACCCTCTCAGCAAATTTAGCCGTATTATGGAGTAATAGTGGTTATAAAGTTGCTGTAATCGATGCAGATCCACAAAAAAGTCTAACATATTGGTTATCGGAAAGAAAAAAATATTATGGTGATGATGATATTGGAATCAATTTCTATAATTTTGATATCAGAAATTTAACTGAAGAAGTTAAAAAAATAAAAAGAAAGTATGACTTTATAATTATTGATAGCCCTCCGGCAATTACTTTTGAGACATTACAAATTATTAAAGCATCAAACGGTGTATTTGTGCCTGTACAACCAAGCCCACTTGACTTAATGGCAACTCTGCCTTTTTTACAAATTGCCAGAGAAGAGAAAAAAAAACCATTAATTATTTTAAATAGGGTGATGCCAAGAGCAAAATTAACTGACGCTATGATCTTACGTTTAAGATATTCAGGTGCAAAAATCGCTCGTTCTAGAATTTCAAGTAAAGTTATTTTTGCAGAATCATTTGCTGTCGGCAGAGGCGTAATAGACATCAATGTAACGTCAGATGCAGCAAAAGAGATTATTAATGTTGGTAATGAGATTTTAAGAAATCTCTAAATTTAATGAAAAATATTACAACCGTAATTTTAGCAGCAGGAAGAAGTACACGTTTTATTTCAAATAAATCAAAGCTTACTCATGAGTTGGCAGGGTACCCTATAATTAATCATGTTTTTGATACTGCTAAGAAAATTTCTGGAAAAAATATTATTGTAGTTTGTAATAAAGATAACTTTGATGAGTTAAAAAATATTTTAATAGGTTGTAAATTTGTGATTCAAAAAAATCAAAGAGGTACAGCTGATGCTATTGAGGTGGCAAAACAACATATAAAAACTAAAAATTTTATAATTCTATTTGGAGATGTTCCATTAATAACAGTTCAATCTCTTAAAAAACTAATTAGAAGTTTTAAAAATAATAATTCGGGTAGCATGATAGCTTTTAAAACTTTTAAACCAAAAGGTTATGGAAGAGTAATCTTAAAAAATAATAAAGTTATTAAGGTTGTTGAGGAAATTAATGCCTCACCTAATGAAAAATTAATAGAATTTTGTAACTCAGGCATAATGCTTGTACAAAAATCTAGCTTTTATAAAAATATAAAATTAATTAAATTTAATAAAAAGAAAAAAGAAAGATATTTGACAGATATTTTTGAAATTTATTTTAATAAAAATATGCCTTTTTCATTTGTAGTATCTTCTGAAGATGAAATGAGTGGAGTGAACAATTTAAATGATTTTAATAAGGTTGATAGTTTATTCCAAAATAGGCTTGTTAATAAATTTTTAGAGCAGGGAGTACTAATTAAGAAACCGGAAACGTCTTATTTTAGTTATAACGCTAAAATTGCAAAAAAAGTTATTATCGAGCCAAATGTAATTATTAGAAATAATGTCACTATAAAATCTGGCTCAATAATTAAAAGTTATTCAGATTTGGATGGGGTGTTAATTAATGAAGATTGCTCAATTGGACCTCACGCTAGAATAAGACCTCATTCAATAATTAATAAAAGTTCTAAAATTGGAAATTATGTTGAAATCAAAAACTCATTCGTTGGAAAAAATACTTCAATTAGTCATTTAACATACATCGGAGACAGTAAAATTGGAAATAAAGTTAATATTGGCGCTGGATGTATTACCTGTAATTATGATGGAATTAAAAAAAATAAAACTATTATAGGTGATAGTTCATTTATTGGGTCTAATACCTCGCTTATAGCTCCAGTAAAGATAGGAAATAACGTTAAAATTGGCGCTGGAAGCGTAATAAACAAAGATATTTCTGCAAACAAACTCGCTATTAGGCGATCTAAGCTTAAAATTTACTAATTTTTTATCTCCATACATATATTAACCTTGTTTAGAGATTCTATTGAGTTTATTAGCCTAAAATAATATGAATTCACAATGGTCTCCAAATTCTTGGCGCTCTAAACCAGCCAAACATTTGCCTATCTATAAGGATGAAGTTTTATTAAAAAACTCATTAGATAAAATTAGAGACTTTCCTCCATTAGTTTTTGCAGGTGAAGCGAGATCATTAAAGTCACAATTGGCAGAAGTATCAAAAGGAAATGCTTTTTTACTTCAAGGAGGGGATTGTGCAGAGAGTTTTGCAGATTTTCATCCTGATAATATAAAAAATTCATTTAAAGTAATTCTGCAAATGGCGGTTGTTTTAACTTTTGGTGCTTCATGTCCCGTTGTTAAAGTGGGAAGAATAGCAGGGCAGTTTGCTAAGCCCCGATCTTCAGATAAAGAAACAATAAATGGAATTGAACTTGAGTCATATAAAGGTGATATAATTAATGGAATAAATTTTACTGAAGGTGAAAGAGTTCCGGACCCATCAAGGCTTATTCAAGCTTACAACCAATCGGCGTCTACATTAAATTTGCTAAGAGCTTTTTCTCAGGGGGGCTATGCAAACCTTAACAAAATTCATCAATGGAACTTAAATTTTGTTGAAGAAGAAAACGCAAATAAATTTTCTGAAATAGCTGATAGAATAGATGAGTGTTTAGGTTTTATGAAAGCTTGTGGGATTAATGATGGTAATGTTAGGCAAATAAATGAAACTGAATTTTTTACTAGCCATGAAGCTCTCCTGCTTGATTATGAAGAGGCGCTTACTAGAATAGATAGTACATCAGGTAAATGGTATGATGTTTCTGCCCATATGCTATGGGTAGGTGACAGAACACGTCAATTAGATGGTGCTCATATTGAGTTTGTAAGAGGTATTGAAAATCCTATTGGTATAAAAGTTGGCCCAACTACTAATGAAGAAGAACTGGTCAAAATACTAGACTTTGTTAATCCTAAAAATGAAGCAGGTAAAATAACTTTAATATGTCGAATGGGTGCTGATAAAATTGATAGTCATTTGCCTCAAATTATTCAAAAAATAACAAAAGAAGGAAAAAATGTAGTTTGGGCTTGTGATCCAATGCATGGAAATACTATTAAATCAAATACTGGATACAAAACGAGACCTGTAACGAGTATTTTTTCAGAAATTCAAAAATTCTTTACAATACATAGATCTTTAGGTTCTTATCCAGGTGGTGTTCATTTAGAAATGACAGGATCAGATGTGACAGAATGTATGGGAGGACTGCAAGAAATAACCGATGAAGATCTAAAAAATAGATACCATACTTTTTGTGATCCAAGATTAAATGCATCTCAATCTTTAGAGATAGCCTTCTTAATTTCTGAATATTTAAAAGATGAAAAATTTTTATCTTTAAAGTCTTCTCAAATTTAATTTTAGATATAAATTAATAACATGAATTATCAAAAAAAAATTGATTACATATCCAAATGGATAAAAGAATATGCAACGTCTCTAAGTTTTCAACCTGTTAGCCTTGTAATAGGTGTTTCTGGCGGGATAGATTCAGCTGTTACAAGTACTCTTTGTGCAAAAACAGGCTTCAAAACTATTGCTATTTCAATGCCTATTAAGCAAAATTTAAATCAACATGATTTAAGTCTCAAACATTTAGATTGGCTGAAAAATAACTTTGAAAATGTAGAGACAAAAATTATTGAGTTAGATAATGTTTTTGCGTCTTTTGAGAATACAATGAAAGATTTTAATAATAGTCTTGCTTTTGCAAATTCAAGATCTCGGTTACGTATGGTAACTCTCTATCAAATAGCACAAGCAAATAAAGGAATAGTAGTTGGCACAGGTAATAAAGTAGAAGATTTTGGTGTTGGTTTTTACACAAAATATGGAGATGGTGGAGTGGATATTTCACCAATTGCTGATTGTAAAAAAACAGATGTTTGGAATATTGGAAAATCTCTTGGCGTTATTGATGAAATTATTGAGGCAGCCCCCACAGATGGACTTTGGGATGATAGTCGTAATGATGAGAGTCAATTAGGGTTATCATATGAGGAGATTGAAGATGCGATGGAAAATTCTAATAGTAAACATATCAAAAAGTATCAAGAAATAAGAGAGCCAAATTTACATAAAATGAAACCAATACCAGTGTGTATTCTTCCCAAAGATTAACATGAAATGTAGATTTGCGCCTAGTCCAACTGGTCTTCTTCATGTCGGGAATGCAAGATCTGCAGTTTTAAATTGGGCATATGCTAAAAAAAATAATGGAAGTTTCATCCTTCGCATTGATGACACAGATCAAACTAGATCAAGTAAAGAATTTGAAAATAAAATTAAAGAAAATTTATCTTGGTTAGGACTTGATTGGAATAAAACTTTTAATCAATCTGGAAGAACTAATCTTTATAACTCAAATATAGAGAAGCTTAAAAATGATGGTCGCTTGTATCCCTGTTTTGAAACTGCAGAAGAACTATCTTTAAAAAAGAAATCTTTACTTTCTTCAGGAAAGCCACCTATTTATGACAGATCTTCATTATCTCTTAGTAAAGATGAAATTAATAAAAAGATAAACTCAGGTTTAAAACCACATTGGAGATTTAAACTTGAGGATGGAGTAATAAATTGGAATGACTTAATTAAAGATCAGGTAAAATTTGACTCTAAATATCTCAGTGACCCTATTTTAATTAGGGAAGATGGTTCACTCCTTTATCATTTACCTTCTGTAATTGATGATATTGATGAAGAGATTACTCATATTATTAGAGGGGAAGATCATATATCTAACACTGCATTTCATATTCAAATTTTTAGAGCATTAGATGCTCATCCACCACATTTTGCTCATCATCCATTTTTAACAGACCTAGAAGGAAAAGGATTTGGAAAAAGAATAGGCAGTTTATCTATTGAGAATTTGAGATCAGAAGGATACGAAGATATTTCGATAATAAACTATTTACTTAATATAGGATCAAGTGAAGACATTAAGCCAGAAACCAAACTGGATACAGTTATAAATAATTTTGATATAAAAAATATATCAAGTTCATCTGCTAAATTTTCAGATAATGTTCTCAAATCTCTAAATTCAGATTTGCTAAAAATTTATAGCTTCGAAGATATAAAATCAAAATTTGAATTATTAGATATTAAAGTTGACTCAAAAAAACTCTGGAAATTTTCACAAAATAATATTGATTTTTTTAAAGATATTGAAAATTGGTTAAAAACAATTGAAGTTATTATAGATATAAAAAACTATGAAATTCATGATACTTTTATCGCTGCTGCAGTAGAATGTATTCCTGAAGATCCATTTTCATATGAAACATGGGATAATTGGACTAAAGCCATTAACGCTAAAACAGGTTTGAAAGGTAAAGAATTGTATATGCCTTTAAGGTTAATTTTAACTGGAAAAGAAAAGGGACCTGAGTTGAAAAACTTTTTACCATTACTGGACAAAGAGACATTGCTTAGGAAATTTGGAAAAATATAGAAAAATTAATTTATTTGTCTATTAGCTAAATTTAATATGAGCGAAGAAAATAAAATTTATATTTTTGACACCACCTTAAGAGATGGTCAGCAAACTACAGGAGTAAACTTTTCTGTGAGTGATAAAATGACAATAGCTAAAAGTCTTGATGAATTAGGTGTTGACTATATTGAAGGAGGGTGGCCAGGCGCAAACCCAACAGATAATGATTTTTTCTCCCGTGATTTAAGTTTTTCTAAATCAAAATTTACTGCATTTGGAATGACGCGTAGACCAGGAAGAAGTGCTGATAATGATCCTGGTTTAAATGCTTTAGTCAATAGTAATGCTTCTACAATATGTCTCGTTGGAAAGTCATCATCTTTTCAAGTTAAAAGTGCTTTAGGTATTTCTGAAGATGAAAACCTTTTAATGCTTGAAGATAGTTTTAATTATTTAAATTCAAAAAACAAAGAGTCAATATATGACGCTGAGCATTTTTTTGACGGTTTTAAAAACAATAAAGAATATGCGTTAAAATGCTTAAGTGCTGCGTATAAATCTTCTGCAAGATGGATCGTACTATGTGACACTAATGGTGGAACGCTGCCAAATGAAATTTCGAATATAATCGAGGAAGTTAAAAAAACTATTCCTGCAGAAAAATTAGGCATTCATGCTCATAATGATACTGAAAATGGAGTAGCGAATGCTTTAGCTGCAATTAATACTGGCGTCAGACATGTTCAGGGAACAATTAATGGCTTGGGAGAGAGATGTGGAAATACAAATTTAGTATCATTAATTCCTTCATTGGTATTAAAAACAGATTTTCATACAAATATTGAAGAAAAAAATCTTAAATCTTTAAAAAAAATATCAAATACGTTGAGTGAGTTATTAAATGAACCAAAACTCAAGAATGCGCCATATGTTGGAGAAAATGCATTTTCACATAAAGGAGGATTACATGCATCTGCTGTAGCCAAAGATCCTTCTACCTATGAACATATAAATCCAGATTTAGTTGGAAACTCAAGAAATGTAATTATTTCAGATCAAGCGGGTAAGGCTAATTTAATAAGCCAACTTAAAAAACTAGAAATCGATATAGACAGTGAAAAGATTAATCAAATACTGGAACTAATAAAACAAAAGGAAACTGAAGGTTTTAGTTATGATACTGCTTTAGCTAGTTTTGAACTACTTGTTAGAAGGCATGTTGGGCAAATAAAAGAATATTTTAATCTTAACAAATTTAGAGTTACGGATGAAAGAAGATGGAACGCAAAAGGAGAGTTAGTTACTGAGTCTGAAGCTACTGTGCAATTAGAAGTAAAGAATGAAGAAAAATTAACCGTAGGTATTGGTAATGGTCCAGTGAACGCTATTGACAGTGCTTTACGCCAAGCTTTAATTGATTTTTATCCATCTTTAAAAGATTTAACCCTTACAGATTATAAAGTAATGATTCTGTCATCAGAAAAAGGCACAGGAGCAATCACAAGAGTGCACATTGAGTCAACTGATGATACTAAAAAGCATTGGACTACTGTAGGTGTATCTACAAATATAATAGATGCCTCTTATAATGCTATCTTTGATAGTATCACTTTTAAATTATTTAACGATTTAAATAAATAAATTGAAAAAAATAAATCCGACTATTATTCTTGTAAGACCTCAACTTTCTGAAAATATCGGAATGGCTGCTAGAGCTATGGATAATTTTGGACTATCAAAATTATTTATTGTGAATCCTAGAGATGGATGGCCTAGTAAAAAGGCTGAAACTTCCGCAAAACATGCTGATAAAATAATTAATAAAGCTAAAGTTTATAATCATTTAGATGATGCAGTTTCAAACTTTGATTTAGTTATAGCAACTTCCAATAGAAAGCGTTTTTTGACAAAAAAAACATATGACAATTTTAATATATTACAAAAAAAAATAATTGATTTTAAAAGTATTGCGATTTTATTTGGCCCTGAAAATTCAGGATTATCAAATCAAGATATTAGATTGGCTAACTTCTTATTTAATATCCCTACTAATAATTCAAATAAATCACTTAATTTATCACATGCAGTTTCCTTGATGTCATACGAATTATCAAAGTTGAATAAAATTTCTACTAATGAGAAATTACCCTCATTTGATAGTAAGGTTAGCAAACTTGAGCTTTCTAATTTTTTGAATTTCTTAATTAACGACCTTGATTCCAGTGGTTTTTTCAGACCTAAAGAAAAAAAGGCCAGTATGATAGATAATATATATTCTATCTATAATAAGTTTGGTTTATCTAAAAAAGAACTTCGTATGTTATGGGGGATGCATAAAAAGCTAAAAAATCAGCCAAAAACATGAAATAATGGATTTGACATCAATAAATTAATCTCTATATACCCATTAATTAATGACAAAAAGAACATCTGCAAAACATAAAATTGACAGAAGATTAAGTTGTAATCTTTGGGGTAGACCTAAAAGTCCATTTAATAAAAGAAATACAAAACCTGGTCAGCATGGTGCCATGGCGATGCGTAAAAAACAATCTGACTATGGAAACCAGCTTTTTGCAAAACAAAAACTTAAGTTTTATTACGGTGATTTAACTGAAAAACAATTTAAAAGTACTTTTGCCAAAGCATCTAATATTAAAGGTGATACTAGTCAAATTTTGATAGAGCTCCTTGAAAGAAGACTTGATGCAATTGTTTATAGAATGAAATTTGTACCAACTATTTTTGCTGCAAGGCAATTTGTCAATCATGGCCACGTAAAAGTAAATGGTAAAAGAGTAAATATTCCATCTTACTCAGTAAAAGATGGTGATGAGATATCGTTAAAAGATGGAAGCAAAGAAATAAATATTGTTCAGGAAGCTATCGTTTCTCAAGAAAGAGAAATTCCTGAATATATTGAAGTTGATGTGAAAGAATTTAAAGGTAGATTTTTAAGAGCACCATTAATTCATGATGTTCCATATCCAGTTACAATGGAACCAAATTTAGTTATCGAATTTTATTCAAGATAATTTTTTTTTCTAACTGCATCATATATAAAAATACTAACCCCAATCCATATTATAATAAAAGCAGCAATTTTTTCTATTTCTAAGTTTTCGTCTAAAATAAAT
>Ga0209631_10001340_pt1 | contig 31632 bp, 29 predicted proteins | sample COG_08_FD_184752 | JGI IMG/M metagenome (GOLD analysis project Ga0209631, IMG submission 184752) | Pelagic Microbial community sample from North Sea - COGITO 998_met_08 (SPAdes) (version 2) | ecosystem: Environmental > Aquatic > Marine > Neritic zone/Coastal water | place: Helgoland, sampling... | reverse complement strand
CGTTCTAATACCATCTTCTTTAGCCGGTGCTGATAGTATTACTTTTTTCGCGCCGGCTTTAATATGCTTCGATGCTAATGCTTTTGTTCTAAATAACCCCGTTGATTCAACAACAATATCGACATTCAATTTAGCCCAAGGCAAATTCTCAGGATCCTTTTCATTAAATACTTTAACGCAATTACCATTTATGATAATCTCATTCTCAGTAGAGGATATCGTTCCATTAAAGCCTCGATGTACAGAGTCGTATTTCAATAAATGTGCTAGGGTTACTGTATCAGATAAATCATTAATTGCTACCAAATCAATATTACCATTACTTTGAATTGCGCGCGTAAAAACCCTCCCTATTCTTCCAAAACCATTAATGGCTAATCTAATCTTTCCCATAATTCATTTATTTACTTAAAGGTAAAAAAAAAGCCTCAACTCGATAACCGAGATGAGGCTTATAACGTTTTTCTTTTTGTTTAGTATTTAATAAACTTGGTTACTTCAGTTGAAGTACCCGCCTTAAGAGTTACTAAATAAGTTCCTGAAGGTAATTTATCAACATTAAAACTCATATTGTGTTTACCAGAATTCATATTACTCCAAACTACTTGGTTAATAATTTTTCCTTGTAAATCATATACTTTAAACTCAACATCAGACCTGCTTCCTAACTCAAAAGCAACATTGCCTTCTGTAGAAAGTGGATTAGGATAAATACTAATTTCTGAGATATCTTCAACATCATCAATTACTTGATGTTCTCCGACACCAACATAAGAACCTGATTTCCATATCCCTCGACTATGTGTTCCTAGATATATCATGTAAGGATTTGTTGCGCCTTGATTAAAGCTCCTCCATTGCTGACGAACATCAAAAACTGGAATAATACCTGTTTCAGCTGTATGCGAACTCCATGCTGGAGATCCAGCTGTTGGATTATCAGTAGAATAAGCTCCAAACTCTGTTCCAACCAAAATAACATCTGCTCCTGTAGGATTCATAATAAATTCACAACCAAAAACAGGATAGTTTGGCAAACTACCTCCAATATCTGCTGCAGTTGGATTTGAAGAAGTAGCATTTTCAATCAAGTAAACAGAACCATTACTCGATCCTGTAGAATAGCAAACTCTATCTAAATCTAATGCGCTAGTAGAAATGTCAGTAATAATGTTTCCACTGGCAACAACTTGTTTAGTAAAAAGTTTATAGGTAACTAAAGAACCATCAGGATATCTATAATTTACTGCGCTATAATCAACTGTCTCAAAGCCTGAGAAAATAGTATCATTAATATCATCAGCGTTTATAATAGTATCTCCATCAACTGGTCTAAAAGAAACATCTGCGGCAAATTTAGTGTACGCGCTATCTAAGCCAGAAATACGTGTTAAAGTACCTCCTGAAGAACCAATCCACAAAACATTACCGTCTTTAGAAAACTCATATGAATGACCCGCTGCCATACTTCCTAATTTCCACCAAGGATCATCATCACTGCCATTGTTAACCATTCCAACACTAAAACGCATCATATCCCTTGTTAAGTAAACTGCATTTCCAAAAGTTACAAATAGAGATTGCTTTGGGTCAGGCACCATAATTGTATCCTGTGGTTGAGGATTATAATAATAAGGTACTCCAGCTAGAATAGTATCAAAATTAGGCAAAATAGAATCAGCAGCTGGTAAGACTGTATCAAAATTAACCGTCAAATTTTGAGTCAGCACATATTTTAATGGCAGGTTAAAAGTTTCACTAAAATAATAAGCTGTATCACCAATAACCATAGAAGTATCTGGGATAAACTGAATCGAATCTTTTGTATCTGTATCGTTGTCATCTTCGAACAGCCTCATTGAAGTGTAAAAACCTATTGAATTAGCTCCCAAATCAGCTCCCGGAGCATAAGCTGGTTGCCAACCACCTCCTTTATCATCACTTCGATTTACATCCCCATAATAAACAGATGATAAAATCGCTTCTCCTCCACTTAGGAAAGAAACTTCACATTCAAATCCGTCTCCTCCATACGCATCAGTATATGAAGCCCCACTCAGACTTGAGTGGTCATTGTATTGCGTACCATTATCTTGAGAACCTCCTATTACTTCATCATTTGGACCGTAACCAATAGCGTAAAATTGGGTGGCATTGTAACCTTTGTTAATTACCGTAAAAAATTGGGTAGAACTACTGAATGATTTTGTCATTCCACCATCTCCGCCAATATACAAAGAACCATTTGAATCCCAAGTAAAACGATGAATATCTGCATGAATCGAAGGAGATAGTCTTACCCACTGACCATCAGCTTCCCAGGCAGCTGTTCCTTCAGTTTTGCTCCATCTATGAACACTAACTCCCCCAAAAATACAATTATCTGGTTGACCAGGAACGGCATCAATAACCATATCGTAATAGCACTGTCCATTAGCAGAAATACAAGGCTCCCATCCAAAAGTAGATGCAGGCGCTATTTGATACCAATTTTCACCCTCATCTTCGGAGTACCAAATACTGTGAATTACTCCACCAGACTCAGCTGCTAAATATAAATTGTAAAATCCGTTTTCATTTTCATCATAAGCGACCGCGCATTCCATTCGGCTTCCACCATTTCCAATAGGATTATTAACAGGAGCAGTATTACCTTTGCAATTAAAAAATGAATTCCCACTATCTCTAGAAACATAAACTTTATTTTGACCGGCGCAAATAATAACAGAGCCATCTGGAGAAACCGACACTCCAACTAAAGCCGCGCTATTTGAAATATCATTAACAGACTCGGGTGTTCCCTTATTAGTAACTCTTTTCAAACCTAAATTACTTCCTGTGTAATAAAAAACATCAGATTTAGACTTATCTGCAGCAACTCTCGATATTTCCTTATTTTGTGTTCCTGCTAATTGGGAAAATGACATGCCTCCATCAGTACTATACCATACCCCTTCTCCATTCTGCATTCCACTCCCTTCAAAATCCAAGGAACCTTCTCCAAGTAAACCTCCCCCACCAGTACCTACATATAATGTACCATTTGAAGTCATGCAGATTGATGAAATCGCCATTGTCGTTGCATCTGTATCCCATCCTATCAATCTATTCCAATTATTTCCACCATTTAAAGATTTATACATTCCTCCATCAACCGAGCCCGCATAAACAGTAAAATCATTATTTGGATCTACAATAATTGCTCGCGTTCTGCCCCCAACGTTATCCGGCCCGTCTTCTTCAAAAGTAAAACTAGCTGCTTTCGCATTACTCATAGTCAATGCCTGCTGATAAGCTGCAGCATAATCCGCTGGCTCAACTTTCCCTGTCAAAGGGTTGACATACAAAGAATTAATATACTCATTAGCCTCTGTCCAACTTTGTTTCTTGGTTCTTTCCGTTGAAAGTTTTTCTGTGTAATAAGATCTCTCTGAAATCGTTTCAGAATTATTACTTACGTATAGGGTTGCTGCCGCAGATGCAATAGCTACTAATCCTAAAAATAATTTTGTTCTTTTCATAAAATCAATTCTAATTTAACTTGAATGTTTTCTGATGTACAAATTTAACGAAAGTTTTATACTTTTCTAACCTTATTGAGCGAAAGGTAGATATTATTTTTTGAGCGGTAATTAACTCTCGCTATATCAAGCTTTAAAACAAATGCTTCTCAGCATGGTAGGATGAACGCACAAGCGGTGAACTCTCAACAAAACGAAACCCTTTTTCAAGTCCAATCTGCTTATAATGATCAAATTTTTCAGGAGTTATGAACTCATCAACACCAATATGCTTAGTTGTTGGCTGTAAATATTGGCCTAAAGTTAAAACATCTACTCCAACGCTTCGCAAATCATCCATTGCTTCAATAACTTCCTCTTCTGTTTCTCCTAGCCCTAGCATAATGCCTGATTTCGTTCGCATACCCCCTTCTTTTAATCTTCTTAAAACTTCGAGACTTCTATTGTATTTTGCTTGGATTCGCACTTCCTTTGTTAGTCTTCTTACCGTTTCTAAATTATGCGAAACAATCTCTGGAGCAACATCTATTATGCGCTGCAAGTTCTTCCAATTCCCTCCGAAATCAGGAATCAGTGTTTCTAAAGTAGTTCCAGGCGAGTGTTTTCGTACAGCTTTAACAGTTGCCTCCCATATTTCAGAACCACCATCTTGCAAATCATCTCTATCAACCGATGTTATAACGGCATGTTTGACTTTCATCAATTTAATCGACTCAGCAACTCTTCTTGGCTCAAATATATCAGCTTCAGCAGGCTTACCTGTTGAAACTGCACAGAAACCGCAAGACCGTGTACAAACATTACCCAAAATCATAAACGTCGCTGTACCTGCTCCCCAACACTCTCCCATATTTGGACAGTTACCACTTTCACAAATAGTGTGTAATTTATGTTCAGAAACAACATCACGAACCTCTCTATACTCTTTACCTGTAGGAAGCTTAACTCTTAGCCATTTCGGCTTTTTTACTCTTTCATTTTGCGGTTTCTTTTCTTTTAATTCTTTCATTGCATTCAAATTAGAAATATTTCTTTCCAAAGAGTAAATTTATATAAAGAGAAGGATACAAAAAATTATTTTGAGTGTTTGTCATTATTGGAATTCGCCGTGAATATGCATCCAATACTCCTCCGACCTCAATTGCTTTAATCCCACTCCTGTAACCTGAGTATTCAAAAACAACTGCTATCTTTAAAAAGGCTCCTGGATAAAATTTAATTTCCGAAAAACCTCTTGATGCTGGACCGCGTCCAAAAATATTTGACAAATCATGCTTTTCAGGATCGTATCTTTCTACTTGTATGATCTCACCAACTATGTTAAACACTTCCAAATAAACTGGCTTCGCCATTCCAAATGAAGGACCAGCTGTCCAAACAAAACTTATTTCAACTGCTTGTTCTCGCAATTTCTCATGTAAAATTTTTTTTCTCCCATATCCAAACCTAAGGATATACAATGAATTCAATTTACCATAAACAAAACCTTTTGCGTTTTCATCAATCACCCCAAACGACTTTACTTCTTTTGAATGTTTCATTGACAAAATGTCAAAAGAAAAAAGCTTTTTTGTATCAGCCGTTTTAAATTTTGAAAAATATAAGTTGAGCCCTAATCCTTGTGTATGCAATATAATGCCTCCATAAGCAGATTTCCGAAAGCCAGCTTTGTTATTTTGTTCAGCTGGTAATTGCGCTGAAACGGTCGCTCCCAAAACCAAAAATAGCACCCAATATATATATCTTAATTTACGCATTATTTATTGCATCAAAAGTACATACTTAAAGTATTAAAACGAAATGAACCAGAAACAAATTGCCTAGACAAAAAAAGCTCAACTATTCAGTTGAGCTTAAGCAATATTCTATTAGTCTAGTCGTATTAATATAGTAACTCCGTTTTTATTAACTCTTTAGACTCAATCTCTTTAGTATGGTCTACCAATTCATCCGTTGAATCATTAATAGCATAAGCTGCACATCTTGTGTGACTTCCTCCCATTGAACAAGATGAAACTCCAAAAGATACTAGAGCAAAAAGAACAATTAATTTAAAACATTTCATTTTCATTTTTTTTAAGTAATGTGATTCCTGTACGAAAGTAAGTAAATAAAGTTTCAATATACTACCTCAACTCCACATTTTCGGTGGGAAACACATTTATCTCATTTCAGTACTTACCTAATTGACTAGTAATCACTCCGTAAGAATATGATGTAGTATGTTAGGAGCATTTTCAAAACTAGAATGTTGTTAAAGCAACAAGATCTTGGCACTTTAAATACTTTCCTCGAAATTGTCTTACTTCAGCTTATTTAAGTTTTCTTTAAATTCACATACAAATATTAAAAATAATATTCACTTTTACAAAGAACATACTTCCAAAGTTATGAACATAGATAATGTAATAGATAGAATCGAGAGTGGCTGGAAACATGCTTTAGCGAGCGAGTTTGATAAAAAATATTTCGAAGAACTAAAGTCAACCTTATCTATTGAAAAAAGAACATCTATCATATTCCCATCTGAAAAAGAGATATTTTCAGCATTCAACTTGACACCTTTTAATGATGTTAAAGTTATCATTATTGGCCAAGACCCTTATCATGGGGAGGGACAAGCAAATGGCTTATGCTTTTCGGTATCAGAAAGTATGAGTCACCCACCTTCATTGAAAAATATTTTTAAGGAAATCCAAAAAGACCTTAAAATACCCTACCCAAAAAGTGGTAACTTAGAAAGTTGGGCCAAACAAGGTGTCTTATTATTAAACGCTTCTTTGACCGTTCGAAAAGATGAAGCAAATTCTCATAGTAATTATGGCTGGCAAATATTTACTGATGAAGCCATTAAACAATTATCCTTTAAAAAGAAGGGGTTAATATTTTTGCTTTGGGGAAGTTTTGCAAAAAAGAAAATTAAATTTATAAATAGAGAAAACCACCAAATATTAACAACAGGTCACCCATCACCTTTAAGCGCAAATAGAGGATATTGGTTTGGAAATGGACATTTCCGCAAAACAAATGAGCTATTAATCAGTTTAAACAAAGAACCTATCGATTGGAGAATTGAATAAAGTGTCAAAATACATCTACATATTTATTGTTTTGCTATTTACGAACATTGCAGATGCACAATCTTGGTCGAACAACTTTCATTGCCTACCAGAAAATTATGATTTAGATAAGAGTTTCACACAAATCTCTAAAAAAAACCATAAACAGAAATTAAGACAATTACAAAGCTCATTAATCCAAAATGGATATTTGGCAGCAGGAATTGATAGCGTATTAATAGATGAATCTCTTTGGAAAATAGACATTTATATTCATTCAGGAGATCTTTATTCTTTCTCAAGGCTGTCTTTTAACCGAGAAAATGAAGATGCACTGGGTTCTTCCGGTTTTAGAGAGAAATTATTTTCCAATAAACCATTTAATCCTCAGCAATTATCAAAGTTATTTGACAAAGTACTTACCTTTTATGAAAACAATGGCTTTCCGTTTGCAAGCGTTAAATTGGACAGTATAACATTTAATAATAACCAACTGAGCAGTAAATTATTAATCGACAAAGGGCCATTAATTAGAATTGATAGTATTTTTGTTAAAGGAGAGGTCCAAAACTCCAATAAACTAATTTACAATATACTGAAAATAGACCCGAATGACATTTACCAGCAACAAATCATCAACCAAATAGAGACGCGCATAAAAGAAAGCCCTTTTCTACAATCCATTAAACCTTCAGAATATGAATTTATCAACAATAAATGCTATATCTATATCTATTTAAAAAACAAGCCTGCAAGTAATTTCAATGGTATTATTGGCTTATTACCAGATGATGATGGAAAAATTAATATAACAGGTGACGTAAATATTAAGCTATTGAATGCTCTGCACAAAGGAGAAACCATCCAATTAAATTGGAGGAAACTTCAGCCACTCACACAAAACCTGCAAACAGCTTTTTCTTATCCCTTTTTGCTTAACTCATCTTTTGGTGTTGACACAAAATTCTCTTTGTATAAAAGAGATACAACATTTATAAATATTGATGGCAAAATAGGTGTCCAGTATTTTTTTAATAGTGACAATACTCTTGCGGTTTTTTATCAGAACAAAAGTTCAAATTTGCTTTCTTCTGAGCGATTTCAATTTGCAACAACACTTCCAGAATTTGCAGACATTAGCAATAGTTCTTATGGAATTGAAATGAAGTCAATAAAATTAAACTACAAATACAATCCAACAAAAGGATACGCTGCTTTTTTATCCGTTTCAGCTGGAACAAAAACCATTCGTAAAAACAATAACTTGAATCCAATTATTTATGAGGACTTAAATTTAAAAACTGCTCAATTTGGAATACAATCAAATTTTGATTTTTATATTCCGATAAAAACAAGAAGCACCATTAAATTAGGATCAAAAACTGGGTTCATTTTCAATGAGAATATGTTTACTAATGAACTATTCAGAATAGGTGGAAATATAACATTAAGAGGTTTTGACGAAGAGTCTATATATAATTCAAGCTTTGCTATTGGAACCATAGAATACAGATTTCTTTTAGAGCAAAATTCTAATATTTTCATCTTTATTGATGGTGCTTGGTACGAAAATAGAGTTAAAGGAAACTTTATTACTGACACACCGATAGGAACAGGAGTTGGGATAAACTTTAGCACAAAACCCGGAATCTTTTCTATTAGCTATGCTCTAGGCAGTCAAAAAGGTAGCCCATTTATTATTAGGTCTGCTAAAATTCACTTTGGCTTTATTAATTTTTTCTAACTTAGAATTATTTTTTCTCAATTACAGTATACTAGGACCGTATGTATATTTATAACCTATTTAAAAAAATACCGTAAAAAACTCTTAAACAAAATGAGATGACATTGTTGAAATCTTATATAAGATCCAAAAAGTTACTTTTTAATTTAAGTATTCTACTGTTCTCCGCATTCTTGATTAATGCTTCATTTTTTACAAGTCCAAGAATAAAGGTAAGTACACCCATCAAAAATAATGAGTTTTTATTGGAATACCTTTCAATAAAATACCCTGATCAACGTTTTGAAAATTTTATTTACGTAGGCGTCAAGCGGCAAGAGCTGGATTTATACCTAAATGGAAATCGCATTATATCTTACCCCGTTTCTACTTCTATGCATGGTGCCGGAACAAAAGCTGGTAGTGACATGACACCTATCGGTTTGCACAAGATAAGAGGGAAGTTTGGATCTGATGCTCCCATAGGAGGGATTCTAAAAGCTAGAAAATATACCGGAAACATTGCCAGCATTCAAACCAACCCTATGAAAACAGGAGAAGATGCTATCACCACACGAATTTTAACACTTGAAGGATTAGAAAACGGCATTAATAAAGGTGGTGAATTGGATTCTTTTGAAAGACACATTTACATCCATGGAACTGCCGAAGAAGGTCTAATTGGGCAACCAGCATCACACGGCTGTGTGCGAATGAAAAATGAAGATGTAATTGACTTATTTAACCGAGTCAATAAAGACATGACGGTTATTATTTTGAATAATTAGTAATAATATTAATTATGATATGCTTTCAGTCGTATCCAGAAATAAAATTAGCTCCTTTCGCCTAAATAAGTTGTAAACCACTGAAAAAAAAATCGATTGAAGCCTTTAAGTCAAAAAAAAATACAATACTTTAACAATCGTATGCTCCTTATCATTTGATTTAATAAAGTAATCCCTTATCTTTGCACTCGCTTTTAGAAAAAGCATGCATTAGAAATTATTAAACTTATCATTGATATGACAACTACAACACAAAAATTACCTTACAAGGTTAAAGATATTTCTTTAGCAGATTGGGGAAGAAAAGAAATTACAATTGCTGAAGCTGAAATGCCAGGATTAATGTCTCTTAGAGAAGAGTATGGTGATTCTAAGCCTTTGGCTGGAGCAAGAATTGCAGGATGTTTACACATGACTATTCAAACAGCTGTTTTAATTGAAACCTTAACAGCTTTAGGTGCTGAAGTTACTTGGTCATCTTGTAATATTTTCTCAACACAAGATCAAGCTGCTGCTGCAATTGCTGCCACAGGTGTCCCTGTATATGCATGGAAAGGATTAAATGATGAAGAGTTTGATTGGTGTATTGATCAAACAATTAATGGGTTTAAAGATGGCAAGCCATTGAACTTGATTTTGGATGATGGTGGTGATTTAACGAATATGGTTTTTGATAAATACCCAGAGTTATGTGCTGGAATTAAAGGATTATCAGAAGAAACAACTACCGGTGTTCATAGATTGTATGACAGAATGAAGGCAGGCACATTAGTTATGCCAGCAATCAATGTAAATGATTCTGTTACTAAATCTAAATTTGACAACAAATACGGATGTAAAGAATCTTTAGTTGATGCAATTAGAAGAGCTACTGATGTAATGATGGCAGGAAAAGTTGCTGTAGTTGCTGGGTATGGTGATGTTGGAAAAGGTTCTGCTGCTTCATTAGCTGGTGCCGGAGCAAGGGTGATTGTTACTGAAATTGATCCAATTTGTGCTTTACAAGCTGCAATGGACGGTTTTGAAGTGAAAAGAATGGATGATGCTTGCAAGGAAGCAAATATTATTGTTACTACAACTGGTAACTTCAACATTATTGAAGGGAGACACTTTGAGGCAATGAAAGACCAAGCTATTGTTTGTAATATTGGGCACTTTGACAATGAAATTGACATGGCTTGGTTAAACGGTAAGTATGGTCATACTAAAGATACAATCAAGCCACAAGTCGATCAGTACAATATTAACGGTAATGTTATATTCGTTTTAGCTGAAGGTAGATTGGTAAATTTAGGTTGTGCTACTGGACACCCTTCTTTTGTAATGAGTAATTCATTTACAAACCAAACATTAGCTCAATTAGAGTTATGGAACAACACGGATGCATACAAAAATGAAGTATACATGCTGCCTAAACACTTGGATGAAAAAGTAGCAAGGTTACATTTAGCTAAAATTGGTGTTGAGTTAGAAACATTGACACAAGACCAAGCGGATTATATTGATGTGAAAATTGAAGGTCCATACAAAGTAGATCATTACAGATATTAGATTCTTTCTCCTAGGAGATATTGATATTAATAGTACTTTTAAAGTCCCATCCCGACCCCGATAACTATCGGGGTTGGGATGGGACTTTTTTATAACTGCACATGAAGTTTGGAGGTCGATTAAAATATTATTTAGTAGGTTTTAGCATTGGCATAATTGCATGCTTGATCATCTTTAGAGGAAGAGGCTGCGAATGGCTGCCCAACGAAAGAGTCCTTAACTCCATTCGCACGAGCAACATCTATTTCACTGCGCAGGATTCTTGCATGATGGCAAGCAACAACATTACTAAAAAAGATGTCTTTTTGTTACTAGCTAATGGCGATGTTAACTTTGGAGCAAGTTCCACAAATGTAAAACTTGAAAATTATAAATTAAACAACGTTAATAAAATAGGTGAGCAAAAAGTATATGTTATTGAGCACAATGATTTAATAATTTCTTTTGACTTATACGAAAGAGATTCTGTTGTTTTCATTTCGAAATTCAATGACCTAGAAACATCCAAGAACTGCTCAGGAGAATCTGATATTGCAAAAGCCATGTATTTGCCGAATGATATGACATTAGAAAAACTATCTTCAAATAAATTGAGGTTTGAAAAGGTTTTTAATTGCGAAATGGATTGCTTTGGGATAACTGACACAGATATTGACTCGCTATTTACAAATGGGGAAGTATTGTTCAATCACAGTTACCCAAACAAGAAACCAAATCCATTGTATTTTATTGAAAAAGAAATAAATGATGTAACCTTCATATTTTGGATTGAACAGGGAGCTACTAAAACAAGATTAAATAGGGTAGCTAAGCTGAAAGAAAAAACATATAAAAGTAAAACTTACGCTGTCGAATATTTATTCTCGGAAAAACCTAATTGCGATTGCGACCAATAAATACCTTTAGTTATTCTTGAATTTCTCATGAAAAAGGACATCTCTTTCAAGCACTTCGCCAAACATGCTTTTTTGTTGCAATTGTAACCACAATTTAGCATCGTAAATGTCACTAAATATTTTAACCGGATTAGCAGATTTACTTAATCGTATATAAAATTTAGCATATAATCTGGCAGGCAAAGTATTAATAACAATTGCTTCAGCAATTTTAATTTCCTTCGTTAAAGTATCTTTTGCAAAAAATTCTCGAGCACCAGCTGAAATACCACCATATACACGTGCATCGACTAAAGACAAAAACGGCTTACCTTTCACAATTGAGTAAATAGCCTTGTTTGCTTCTATAGCATCTTTTAACTCAAAAAAACCGTTTTCTTTAAATTTTAAAAGGACTATATTTCCTTGCAAAAGTTCTATAAATCCTCTCTCTAATTCAATTGCTTGCAATTTCGGATATTGTGTTTTCATAGGTTTTTTTCTGTTTTTCATCTAATGATGTACCAAATTTAACGAAAACTTCTGAATTAGCTACAATCAACATTTATCTATTATTGGTTACCTAACCGAATACATCCAGACAGCAATACCATCTTCTTTTAGTGCTGTAGATTGTTGAATTGCCATTGCTTTGTTAGCATAAGAACTGACACAAGCATAGGTAAATTCATTCTCTAGATTAAAATAGATGAACGAAGCATACCCTTTAGCTGATAATTCTTTCACCAATCCTTCGGCATTCAATTTGTTTTTAAAACTCCCAGCTATCAAATAATATTTATTCACTTTATTGCTAACAATTTTATTCGGTAAAATCTCAACAGGCTTTTCAATTTTTGCTTCTAACAGAGTTTCCTTGTCTTGAAGTGGCAATTCAATTTCTGTTGTTATCTTTTTTCTGAATTCTATTTCATCAGCATTTTGCGCAAGCAATTCATCATATAGCAAATCTGTTACTATAGAATCATAATAACTATCATGAAACACCATAATGCTGCCCTCATAACAAGCTACCCATATATTATTAGTTTCATCGTCATAGGTAATCCCGATTGGCTTGTCATTTGTTTTAATATTGTCCAAAACCTTCATGTCTAAGGTCCTGACTTTTGTCAATTTATCACTTCCGTAATTGACTACATACAAATGCCTTCCGTCTCCAGAGAGAGCCATCGAACGAGGAAGACTTCCTGTTTTAATTTTTGTAACCTCGTTGGTAGATAAATCAATCTTTCCAACTACTCCATCTCCATTTAAACTTACATACAGATAATCATTTTTTGGACTCATACATAAATGACGAGGAGATTTTCCTACATCTTTTATCCAAGTCTTCTCAAAAGTTCTTAAATCAATAACAGCTATTTTACTTGACCCCATTATAGCTATATAAGCTTTAGTCCCTGAACTATCCACTTCAATTCCTCTAGGATAAGTCCCCAATTTTATTCTTTTAATTTCTTTTAATTTGTCCGTATCTATAATACTTAAGTCACTACTACTCCAATTGGTAACCAATACATATTTACTGTCAGGTGTAGCCGCCAAATATTTGGGAACTGCACCAACCTTAACAATCGCTTCAATCAACAATGTGGAAGAATTAATTTTATATACAAAGCTACTATCGTAAATTCCTGTCCCGTGACAATTATCGCAACCAGGCTTGTTGAATTCCGTTTCCGCTCCTCCACTCATATTATAATTGGAAACCCAAGCAAATCTACCATCATGTGTAAATGTGCATTCTACAGGTGAACCTCTGTACAACCCATTTCTTTTAGAATAGCCATACTTATTCAATTCTACCTTATCCGAAATGGTTTTTAGCAACTGAAAGTTTCTATCGTAAACGGTAACCGTATGTTTATACATCATGTTTTGGGCAAAAAATAGCCCGTTTCCCGAATGGACAATTGATTTGGGATTAATTTTACCTTCAATAATTTTCAACTGAGATAATGTACTGTCTTCTTTATATGCAAAGGCCGAAAAAGCATTTAAAATAAAATAGAGATATAGAAGTCGTCGAAGCACCTTACTTGCAATAATGCTGTAAAGATAGCTTTTTATGAAAAATAGATTAATACAGATTAGTTTCTCTCCAAAAACGAGATCAAATCTGCAGCAGATTTTTCTGGAATTTCCTCCATGGGAACATGCCCTACATTTTCATAAATAACAACTTCTGAATTCTGAATATCTTTTTCAAACTTTCTAGAATGTTTAACATTAATCCAATTATCATTGGCTCCCCACATAATTAATACTGGAATTGAAAGCTGTATTAGACGATCCGTATTATGTGCATAATCAGAATTTGCTAATTTAACAAAAGCCTCTTTATTTCCTTCTCTATGAAACAAGTCATAGTGCCGATTTACAAGCTCATCTGTTACTTTAGATTGATCTTCAAACACCTGTCTCAAAAATCTTCGAACAACAGCTCTTGGGACATAGTTAAAAACATTTCTAAGAAAAGGGTTTTGGGCTATTACAAATGGCAATGGCATACTTTTTTCTCCAATATATCCTGCAGAATTAATTAAAATTAATTCATCAACCCTATTTTCATATTTCACTGCAAATTCCCAACAAATCCAACCTCCTAATGAGCTTCCTGCTATGCAACATGATTTGATATTCAGCTTTTCTAAAAATGCATCTAAAAAGTCTGAATAGTCGTCAATACTATACTCATGAGTCGGATTTGGACCTGTTAAACCAAAACCCGGTAGATCCAATCGGATTACTCGATACTGCTTTTTTAATATTTCATTCCAATCATCGAATGAATGAAGAGAAGAAAATGTCCCATGAACTAAAAGTATTACTTCACCACCGCCTTCATCGCAATAATGAATATCTAGTTCATCAATTGTAACAAAATTGGAGGTTTCGTAAGTATACTTTTCTTTTAATTCGTCTATCTTCATATGCCACTAGGAAGCCACAGGACAATATAAATACCTGCTAAGCATTAAGAATAAGTAACCAATAAGTTAATTGTTTGTAGTTGTTTCAATTCCGAAATAACAAAAAAAGCCCGAACCTAACTATTTTAATAGTTATAGTTTATGAACAATCTAATTTGAAAACGTCAACTTTTCCACTGCCAAAACTCCGTAAAATTTCATCTTAAAATATTGCGCGAACGCTTCTTCAACCGTTATATTATTCTTTCTAAGAAACTTAGCATCAATCATCATGTCAAAGAAAAACAAATCTGTTTCTGCCATCATATCAACATTAAAATCTCTAAAAACTCCTTTATTGATACCTGCTTGGTAATACGTTTTGATATTCTCTGCAGACTTTTCTCTAAACAGATCAACAGCAGCCCATGTTTTTGGAAAATAATTCTTTAAATCTTCTAGATAAAGAGCCGACATTCCTTTTAAACTTTTCGTGAAAAACTGTGCTCCTTTATAATATCTTTCCGTAAACTCAATAGAATCATCAAATAATAAATCGCGAAATTTTTCAAGCTCAACAAGCTTGAACCACAAAGCATCATGTATTAAATCTTCTTTAGAAGAATAGTAATTATAGATAGTAGCTTTAGTCAAGTTCAACTGTTCAGCAATATCATCCATTGTTGGCTTACGCATACCGTTCTCATAAAAATAAGGCATTACCTCTCCTAGCCATTTTTGCTGTTTAGTATTTAGCGGCTTTCTTTTTTTGTTAATTGCTTTTCTCCCCATAACAAACCTTATTTAAGCGTGTTTCGTGATTAAAAATAATTCACTATATTTATGACAAAATTAACAATAATTATCGTTAAATGATAAAACGATTTCTATTTACTCTTGTATTCTTAATTACTGGTTTGTGCAGCACATCTCAAGAAGACCGGGGCAAGAAAAACACGGCGTATTTTGAATTATTAGGCAAAGGATTGTTTTATTCCTTTAATTATGAAAGAGAAATTTATAGGATTGATGAGAAATTAGCTTTTAATGGAAGTGTAGGTTTTTCCATTCTACCGGGATTCACTGACATTGAAAAATCAAAAGATCGTGTATTTCCATTTGAAATAAATGCTAAATACAGTTTTGGACAACACCATGTTGTGCTAGGATACGGAACAACTTTATGGAAGTACAAAGTGTTAGATATAAAAATTGACAATTCCAACATTGGCTCCGCACCTGCGGAACCTACACTAAAGGAAATGAAAGAATGGTTTGCGCATATTGTGTTAGAGTACCGTTATCAAAAGCCAGAAGGAGGGTTTATGGCAAAGGCCGGAATTAGTCCACTTTATTTTGACTACATGGCACATTCCGCTTTCAGTAATAGCAAAAATGCTCAGTTTTCTATTAACCTAGGTATTGGATATAATTTTTAATAATTTCAGTCTTTAATTTAATTAAAATGAAGAAGAATACGATTAATTTACTTTCTGGAACCATTTTGGTTTTTTCGATTGTTTTATCTGGTGCTTGTAAAAAGGTTGAAGTTGATGACGAGAAAGTAGGTGGCTGTTATGACACAGAATCCCCAATGCATAATGGAAGTGCTGATTACGACGACGGAACATGTCAATATGCTTATATAGACTCCTATGAGCTTACCAGTCACCCTGCCCAAGACCCTAATGCAGGAGGATGGCTGAATCCGGAGCAATACTGGGACGTTGGATTGGGTGAAACAACTAGACCTGATGTTTTACTTACAATCACCAACCAACTTACTGGAGAAATCTTATTTGAAGGTCCCGAATCGACAAACATCGCGCCTGATTCATCGCCATCTTGGTCTGCTCCGTACGAAGTGCAATTATTCAATCAAAATTATGAATGGACTCTTTATGACAATGATGAACTTTTGGGTGTAATCGGTGATAGGCAATTAATGGCTTATGGAGTCTTTAACCCAATTGAATTAGCAAGTAATGGTACTATTATTTCTATTTCAGAAAATGAAACCGCTACAGTAACACTCTACTACACCTTAAAGTAAATTTCACAACCATTCAAATGGCTAATCCATTTCAAGAAATAAGAAATAAACAACAATTTTATTTCGAAAACACTTTACGAAAAACCTCGATTTTTGAGCGCAAGCAGAAGCTAAAACAAGTAAAAAAGTGGATTAAAGCAAATGAAAGTCTTATTATAAAAGCATTGTATGACGATTTTAAAAAATCTCCTGAAGAAGTCCGAATAGCAGAAATAAAACCTGTAATTTCTGAAATCAATGATGCGTTAAAAAACTTAAGAGATTGGGCGGCACCAGAAAGAGTAAAAACACCTTTTTATTTACTAGGGAGTACATCGCACATAATTTCACAACCGAAAGGGCTAAATCTCATTATTGCACCATGGAATTTCCCTTTCAATTTAACAATTGCACCAATGGTATCTGCCATAGCAGCAGGAAATTGTGCTGTACTAAAACCTTCTGAATTAACAACAAACTGTGAGCAGGTAATCGTTAGAATGATTGCTGAGTTATTCCCTCCAGAAGAGATAACTGTTATTACGGGTGGCGTGGAGGAGACTACACAATTACTTGAACTTAAATGGGATCACATCTTCTTTACTGGAAGTCCACCGGTTGGAAAAACAGTAATGAAAGCCGCATCGAATCACCTTACTCCAGTCACATTAGAGCTTGGCGGTAAAAATCCTATTATCGTTGACAAAACAGCGAACCTTAAAGATACTGCCCAAAAATTAATATGGGGTAAGTTAATCAACAATGGCCAATCTTGTGTTTCCCCAAATTATGTTTTAGTTCACACCAAAATTAAGGCAAAGTTAATCGTAGAATTAGAAAAAGCATTTACCAACATGTATGGTGAAACCAAAGAGGAAATTGAAAGTAATAATGCACTTACCCGTGTGGTAAACAAGCGTCATTTTAAAAGAATCACAGCACTTATAGATAACAGTATTAAACAAGGTGCTAATGTTATTATTGGTAACGACACTAATTCCGAGAACAACTATATCTCACCGACTATATTGGATAACATCACTACTAATTCTGCAATTTTTAAAGATGAAATTTTTGGACCTGTATTACCATTAATGGAATTTCAATCGATTGATGAAGCGCTTTCAATAATTAATAAGGAGGAGGCCCCTTTAGCTCTTTACATTTTTTCATCATCCAAAAAAAACACAAAGAACATTATTAAGAATACGTCTGCAGGAACTACTGCAATAAACGAAACTACTATTCAATTTATTCAGGGCAACCTCCCATTTGGAGGAAATGGTCACAGCGGAATTGGAAGGTCGCATGGAAAATATGGTTTTAATGCCTTTTCCAATGAAAGAGCTATTTTAAAACAGCGAAGAGGTTTTACAACTATAAAGTTAATTTATCCGCCCACGAATAAGTTCAAACGATTTATTGTTCGATTTATGACTTGGAGAATGTAATAAAAAAATAACATTGGGGGAAATTGGAAGAAGGTTGTGCTTCAATCTCTAACAATCATAGTTATCACGTTTATTATCAAATCTATTCTCTCAATCTTTTAGTATATAACCTGATTGCTACAACAGTAAAAATAGCATTTGGAACCCATACAGCTACAACAGGTGACAATCCAACATTTAGAGAAGCTACAGTGGTCATTTTCATAAAGAAAATATACAATACACTTGCCATTAATCCAATAATAATGTTTTTTCCTACGCCCTCCCTTGACTTTCTGGAGGAAACCGCAACACCTATTAATGTTAATATGTAGGTCGCAAATGGATAAGCGGACCTTTCATACAATACAATTTCTATTTTTGGAACAGCATTCGATCCTTTGCTTCTTTCTTGATTTCTAAATTTCACTAATTCAGAGGTTGTCATCGACTCCATAATATTATCTCTCTGACCAAGGTCAATAACATTAAAACTAAGAATGGTATCGATTGTCGCTATTTGCTTTACAACCTCATTTGAATCATTTATTTCTCGGATAAAAACGTTTTCTAACTTCCATTTATTCGAAGCACTATCGCCATAGGCTTTCATTATCTGCATATCCTTTGTTAGCTCATACAATCCCCTATCATTCTTTTCCCAGGTTTCAATCCACATTCTTGTTACTATATTCAACTTTGCATTAAACACTTTATAATGCAAAGTCGTCTTCTCATTCATTTGTAAGTTAATATTCTGAAAAGAACCATTTACCGGAGTGTATTTACTTTCAAAGAGCAGTCTTTGCTTATTTGCATTTGGCACCATTAAATGGTTCATAAACAAAGCAAAAATGAGAAGTGCAGTAGACACAACCATATAAGGCCTTGTAAACCTCCAAAAACTGACACCATTGCATAATATTGCTATTATTTCAGATCGTTGGGCCATAACCCCAGTAAAAAACAAAACGGATAAAAAGATTATTAAGTAGCTAAACAAATTGACGTAATGCAGGAAAAAATAAGGGTAATAGTCTATAGCAATTTCCCAAAAAGTAAGGTTGTAACTTGGGCTTGTAAAGTCTCTTAACTTTTCACTTACATCAATAACAATAGCAATACTCATTATTACCATTATCATAAAAATGAAAGTTCCTAAAAACTTCTTCGCTATGTATAAATCTAGTTTTTTCATTTAGTCAATTAGCTACAATCTATTGCCTAGTTTAGGAATTATATAGTCTTTCCAAGTTGAGAAAGTACCTGCAATTATCTGTTTTCTAGCTTCTTTGGTTAGCCAGACGTAAAATGCAAGGTTATGCAACGATGCTATTTGTGAACCCAACCTTTCTTTGGATATCATTAAATGTCTTAAGTATGCTTTGGAATATTGAGAATCTACATAAGATGTTCCATTAGTATCTAAATCAGAAAAATCATTTTTCCATTTTTCATTTCTTATATTGATAAATCCTTCACTCGTAAATAACATTCCGTTTCTTGCATTACGGGTTGGCATTACGCAATCGAACATATCAACACCTAATGCAATATTCTCAATTATATTAACAGGTGTTCCAACCCCCATTAAATAACGGGGTTTATCCTTCGGTAGTATATTACAAACTAGATCTGTAGTAGCGTACATCTCTTCTGCTGGCTCACCAACTGAAAGTCCGCCAATGGCATTTCCTTCTCTTTCAAAAGAAGCAATCATTTCTGCAGACTCTTCTCTTAAATCTTTATAGGTACTTCCTTGAACAATTGGAAAAAATGTTTGGTCATAACCATATTTACCATCCGTAGAATCAAAACGGTCACAGCACCTTTTTAACCATCTATGGGTCATTTTCATAGATCGTTTCGCATAAGAATAATCACACGGGTAGGGTGTACATTCATCAAATGCCATTATAATATCCGCTCCTATTGTACGTTGAATATCTATTGCATACTCAGGAGAAAACAAATGTTTTGATCCATCAATGTGTGACCGAAAGGTTACTCCTTCTTCTTTAATCTTTCTACTATCACCTAATGAATAAACTTGAAAACCTCCAGAGTCAGTCAAAATAGGCCCCTCCCAATTCATAAACTTATGCAATCCTCCAGCATTTTCAATTACCTCTAATCCTGGACGTAAATAAAGATGATAAGTATTTCCCAAGATAATTTGAGCTTTAATATCGTCCTTAATTTCGTGCTGATGCACGGCTTTTACAGTTCCGGCTGTACCAACTGGCATAAAAATGGGTGTTTCAATTTCCCCATGGGCTGTTTCTAGCAGCCCTGCGCGTGCTTTGGACTTGGAATCTGTTTTTTCTAATGTAAAGTTCATAAATATGTGAATAACGTTGAACTGCAACAAAGATAAAATAACTTTTAGAAGAGTACTTTTAGCATCACAAAATCATTCATGAAGCCGGAATTAAATATCGAAAACCTATTGTTAATAATATTTGCAGGAGCTTTTTTACTACAACTGACATACTTCCTAGTTTTCTTTATACGAATGACGCAAAAACAAAAACCAGTAGTTGTAGAAAAACTTAAGCCAGTTTCAATAATAATTGCGGCGAGAAATGAAGAACAAAACCTAATGGAATTTCTACCCAAAATATTCGAACAAGATTATCCAGAATTTGAAATCATAGTAGTAAACGATCGTTCTTGGGACAAAAGCATTGATGTCCTGCAAGCTTTTGCATTGACGCATAACAACTTGCATTTAGTTGAAATTCCAGATCATGAAAAAGATGGCTTTGCTAAGAAATTTGCAATTACTTTGGGAATAAAAGCAGCAAAACACGAATTACTAGTATTCATAGATGCTGATTGTTATCCAAATAGTAAAAACTGGCTAAAAGAGATGGCCTCAAGACATACAGGTTCTAAAAACTTAATTTTAGGAGCTAGTCCTTACCTGCGTGAAAAGGGCCTTTTAAACAAAGTTATTCGATTTGATACCGCTCAAATAGCTGTTCAATACTTATCTCTTGCAAAGGCAGGCATTCCTTACATGGGAGTTGGACGAAACCTATCTTACACAAGAGAAGTATACAATTCTGTAAGAGGTTTTAAAAGCCACTATCATATACCTTCAGGTGACGATGATTTGTTTGTTAACCAAGCTGGAACGAAAAAAAACACTACTGTTGTTTTTTCAGAAGAAGCTATAACTTTCTCCATTCCTCAAAAGAATTTTACAGATTGGTGGCAGCAAAAGAAAAGACACCTAACCACAGGTAAGCACTATAGAACCTTTCATAAATTCTTACTTACACTTTACCCCGCTAGCCTAGTAATAATGTACGTTTTACTGTCATTCCTATTGGTTATGCACAATTGGTGGTATATAGCTTTAGGAATTGTAGGGTTTAGAATGCTACTGCAAATGATTATCTTTAGCCGTCCGTTCAGCGTAATGGAGAGTAAAGATTTAATATTATTAGCGCCATTTTTAGAAATATTTCTATTAATAGTGAATCCTATTTTATTAATTAGTAAGAAAAAAAAGAAGAAGCAAAGGCATGGGTTCAAACGAAGATGAACATATATCAACCGATCACCTTTCGGATAAAGCCAAGTATGATTTTATTCTAGTGCAACGAGCAGTAAAATCATCAGATCAACAAGCTTTTGCTGAGCTGATGGAGCGATATAGAGACTCTATCTTTTTTATGCTCTTAAAAATGATAAACAATCGTGATGATGCGGATGACTTAACGATTGAAGCATTTGGAAAAGCCTTTAATCGGCTACATCAATACACCCCTAATTATGCCTTTAGTACTTGGTTGTTTAAAATTGCCACGAATAATTGTATTGACTTTATTCGTAAGAAGAAAAAGAATGTTCTTTCTATAGATAATCGTTTCGAAAATGAAGATGGTGACTCTTTAATGATTGAACTAAGGTCAGGAAACAGAAACCCTGAAGAAGAAGCAATCCGTGACCAAAAAATAATCATGATGCGGGCTATAGTTAAAAAATTAAAGCCTCGTTATCAAGAGTTAATTGAACTGCGGTATTTTAAAGAATTTAGTTACGATGAAATTTCTAAAGAATTGAACCTGCCATTAGGAACGGTTAAAGCTCAGTTATTTAGAGCTCGTGAATCTCTTTATAGTCTTTTAAAAAACGCTAAAGACAGAATCTAATTCGCCTTCTATTGGAATCAATTCTAAAATACTTTCCTAATCTATCTGAAAAACAAATCAAACAGTTTTCTGAACTGAAAGGCTTATACCAACATTGGAATGAGCAGATAAATGTTATTAGCCGAAAGGATATCGATAACTTTTACGAGCGGCATGTATTACATTCTTTAGCAATTGCAAAAGTAATTTATTTTGAACCTGAAACTACGTTACTCGATGTTGGAACAGGTGGAGGTTTTCCCGGAGTCCCATTGGCTATACTCTTTCCAGAATGTAAATTCCACTTAGTAGATTCTATTGGAAAAAAGATTAAAGTCGTAAACGAAATTTCTATTTCCCTTGGGTTAACTAATTTAACTTCAGAACACCGACGAGCGGAGGAAATAAAAGGTTCATTTGACTTCGTAATTAGCCGAGCTGTTACTCGACTAAATCGTTTTATCCCTTGGGTTAACACTAAGTTCAAATCGAAGAACAACAATACAATTCGAAACGGCATTCTCTATCTGAAAGGAGGCGATTTACATGAAGAATTAAACGAAGCAAAATTGAAATACAAACCAACTTTGTATAAAATACCTGACTTCTTTGAAGGTGATTTTTTTGAGACGAAGCAGGTTGTCTATGTCCCTATAATGGGGTAAATAATGTACTTTTTCAGAAAGTATCCTAGCTTTTATGGCGCACTCTATTCAAGGCTATTTAAGTGAAATAAAAACAATGAAAAGATTAACCGAAATAGAAATTCAAAAGGCATTGCTATCTCTAGAGGGATGGGAATTTGAAAAAGATGGAATCATAAAAAAATTTGTCTTTGCAAATTTTAAAGATGCCTTAGCTACAATGAATAGAATTGGTGAAGTGGCTGAAGAAATGAATCATCACCCAGAATGGTTTAATGTTTACAATAAATTAAACATCCGGCTAAGCACACATGACAAAGGAGGTATAACGCAATTAGATATTGATTTGGCAAAAGCAATTGAAGAAATAGTAAATAACTAAAATCCGTATTCATTTCATTGAGAGATTTCAAAAACACAATCTTGAATCTGGTAAGATCCATGTGTGTTTGTTTTTATCTTTGGCAATTGCTTTTTCACTTCAAAATAATTGTATCCATCGGCTAAGGTATCCCAAAACTTCAATAGACTAATTTTAGAAGAATACCTCAATCTATTTTCACCATAATCCTCCATTCGAAATGGAAATAAATGAACAGGAATTTTACTTTGTCCGTTGTTTTTTGCTTCAACACAAATGACATATAATTCTTTAATCCACTTATCCGTAAGAGGTATACAGCCTATGCTAACACAATCACCGTGAATAAAAATATCCCCACCAGCATTTCTAGAATTTGTCAATTTTCGATCGCTAATATTGGGGTAGCTTATACCTACTGACAAAAAGAAATAGCTTGACGGATTAAAACGGTCGATATGATAAAACCCCTCTGGAATTTGCATATCTCCTTCTTCCCTTTTTGGACCAAGTTCACCAGAAAAAAAGCAGAAAGCATAGGACTTAATTAAAGAGTAAATCGAATCACAGTTATTCTTGGCGTATAATTCAAGTTTTCTTTCAGACTTAATAGCACGTAGAAATATATTCATATTGTTAATCTCGATACCTTTTTGTTGAAATATACTATCAATAAAATCGTAATTCTCGCTGTAAGCTTCACGTACATGTTGATATTTTAACTGATTATATTTGAACGACTGACTATGGATTGGTTTAACCGTAAAGGATAATGCGCTTATAATTAATATAAAAGTTGGATTAATTATTGTAAAAGCACCGATTAAGTTTAATTTTTTACCAATTCTCATAATTAACAAATTTTAAGAGAGTATTTTTATAACTTCACTTAGTAGTTACATTATTACAGACAATGCATATTTTATGATAAGAAACATTTTTGCCACAATAATTATAGCTTCTGCAGCTCTTACATCAAGTTTAGCTCAATCCGACGTTGAAACATTTACTACCACTTATAAGGTTAATGAGCTAATGGGACTTATTGACAGAATGTATGTCGAAGATGTAGATAGAGAGCAGCTAGAGCTTGATTTTATTAGAGGAATGCACAATAGCCTATCACCTTTTCAAGCTTACCATGAAGATTCATTACTTAATAAAAATGAGGTTCCAACCCAAGACAAGTATCAAGGAATTGGTATCTCTTTTAAATTTAAAAGAGACACCTTGCTGGTAAAGAGTGTTATTCCAGGCAGTGGCGCAGCTAATGTGCGGATGAAAGAGGGAGATAAAATAGTAAAAATTGGAGACAGAGGTATAGACGACTTCTATTCATATCTTGACGTTACAAGAGCATTAACAGGAGAAGCTAATAGCACTCTTAGCGTTACACTTTTAGATGGAGATAGCTCACAAGTTAAAGAGATTATCCGGAATGCAGTTAGTGGTTATTCTTTTACCATTTTAGGTGACAAAGAAAATACTGTTTCCATCAATGAATATGACAAAGCACTCCATTATTTTGATGCTGTTTATGCAGACACAGTGACGAATAGTGTTATAGTTGAAAATGGCATTCGTTATATGTTAGACCAATTAGATCCGCATTCGGCATACATTTCATTAAAAGACATTCACGATATGAACGCTCCTTTAAAAGGTTCGTTCTCTGGCGTAGGAGTTCGGTTTCAAATTGTAAAAGATACAATCACTGTTGTTCAAGCAATTCCCGGAGGGCCTTCTGAAAAAGTTGGAATTCAAGCAGGTGATCAATTTGTTGAAATTGACGAGGAAGTTGTGGCGGGAACTGGAATAAATAACACAGGAGTTCGAGATAGACTATTAGGCGATAAAGGAACCAAAGTTCAAGTGAAAATGAAAAGAGGTGGAAGTAAAGAACCTTTAGAATTCACAATTGAGAGAGATAAAATTCCAATTTATAGTTTAGATGCATCCTACATGGCAGCACCTAAAGTTGGTTATGTGAAGCTGAACAACTTTTCAGCTACGACTGTGGATGAAGTAAAGAAAGCAGTAAGAGGCCTCCGAGCAGAAGGAATGGAAGACTTAATAATTGATCTACAAAGTAATGGCGGAGGGTATTTAATGACCGCAATTAACCTAGTTGACGAATTGTTAGATGATGACAAGCTAGTGGTTTATACGCAAGGTAGAACCTACCCCAAAAACAGTTATGGCACAAGACATAAGGGAGATTTTGAAAAAGGAAGGTTAATTGTTTTGATTAATGAAAGTAGTGCATCAGCAAGTGAAATTGTTTCAGGAGCTATTCAAGACTGGGACAGAGGACTTATCGTTGGAAGAAGATCTTTTGGAAAAGGTCTTGTTCAAAAACCAATATATCTAACGGATGGAACTCAAGTAAGAATAACTACACAAAGGTACTATACTCCTTCTGGAAGATGTATTCAAAAATCCTATGAAAATGGAACCCGAGAATATCGGAAAGAAAAATACGAGAGGTATACTAGTGGTGAGTCATTTAATGAAGATAGTATCCACTTTATCGATTCGTTAAAATTTGAAACAAAAGTTAAAAACAGAACCGTTTATGGTGGAGGTGGTATCATGCCAGATGTATTTGTCCCTCTCGACACAAACGGCACCAGTAAATATTATTCTTCTCTAATAAGAAAAGGAATAATGAATCGATTTGCTTTGACATGGGTAAATAAAAATCGGAAAAAATTAGAATCTAAATACATTTCTTTTGATAAGTTTAAATCCAACTTCAATACTGACAAGGTAATGAAAGAACTATTTAAGTATGCTGAAGAGGAAGGTTTAGAATATAACGACGTGCAGTTTTTAGCTGCTGAAAACACTATTAAAACTAGGCTTAAAGCTAACATAGCACAAAACCTTTATGATTATAGAAAGTTTTATGAAATAATAAACGATTTAAATTCTTCACTACAGGAAGCGTTAAAAATCCTTAAGGTAGGTGATGAATTTGATCAACTTTCGGCAAATTAATAAAGAGCTTTAACAATTCATTAAGATACTTCTAATTATTATTATTTAAATTTGTGCAAACAAAAATTTAATTATGACAAATAAAATAACATTAGGGCTTGTTGGTGTGGTATTAATTATATCCGTTTACAACTCTGTAAAAATTTCCAATATAAAAGTTGAAAACGTTATAGAACAACCAAATCGTTCTAATACAGTAAACAATAATGTTGTACCGCAGCAAAATAATTTACCTACGAATCCAAATATGGAGAATTTAAACGCACAACCGTTAAATTCTGCCGCAATTGCTCCAGCTCAGCAAAACGCAAGTCCAGTGCAAGCTGTTTCAAGTGGACCAACTACTTCAATCCAATTTAAAAATGAAGTACATGATTTTGGTAATGTGGATGTAGAAACTGAAAACAAATATTCCTTTGAATTTGTTAATACAGGTACCGAACCGTTGTCAATTACAAATGCAAAAGGATCTTGTGGGTGTACGGTTCCAGATTGGCCAAAGTACCCAATTAAACCAAACGAAACAGCAACAATCGATGTGATTTTCAGACCTAGTAAAGGACAAGCTGGATCACCTCAAGAAAAAACAGTAACTGTTGAAGCAAACACTGAGCCTAAAAACACTATTGTGAAAATTAAAGCATTTGTTAACGCTGAAAAATAACCCCAGAATCACATTTAAAAAAAAGCCAAAAGATTAAATCTTTTGGCTTTTTTTGTGGTTTTATTTGGAGCTTCTTCTTCTCCTTATCTCTTTTTGAATCAACAAAAGTTCGCGACTAGTTTGACCAGCAACTGATGTATTTTCTTCAGCTCTTCGAATTAAATAAGGAAGAACCTCTTTAACAGGTCCGTAAGGAACGTACTTTGCCACATTATACCTTTCACTAGATAGATTGAAGCTAATATGATCACTCATCCCCAACAATTGAGCGAAATATATTCGTTTATCCGTTTTTTCTACGCCATGTTTTTGCATCAAATTCGCCAAATATTGCGAACTATCTTCATTGTGCGTTCCGGCACAAATAGAAATATCCTCTATATTTTCTACACAATACTTTAGTGCTAAATCGTAATCATTATCAGTAGCTTCTTTAGTGGGTTGAATAGGATCTTTATATCCCATATCATTCGCCCTCTCTCTTTCTTTTTCCATATAGGCACCACGAACTAATTTCACACCAATTTTACAGTTATTCTCCTTTGACTTATTGTGTAGGTCTTTTAAGTAATCCAATCTATCCCATCTGTAAAACTGAAGAGTGGTATAAATAACAACCTTTTTTGTATTATACTTCGCCATCATGTTTTCACACAATCGATCTATCGTTTTTTGAATCCAGCTATCTTCAGCATCAATAAATAAGGGTACATCTAATTCATACGCTGCTTTACAAATAGTATTGAAGCGTTCTTCAATATTGTTGTACGCTAGTAATTCCTTTTCGTTTAAGTTACTTATGCCTTCATTAGCCTTTTCTAAAATAGAAAACTGCGCTATTCCAGTTGGTTTAAAAACTGAAAAAGGAATTGCCATACTACTTCCTGCTTTTTTAATTGTAGCTATAATTTCTAACATGGTAGAATCTAAATCATCATCCCCTTCTTTTCCTTCTACAGAGTAATCCAATATAGTACCAACACCATATTTATTCAATGTAGTTATTGTTTTTTCACATTCTTTAATACTCTCGCCTCCACAAAACTGTTTGAAAATTGTTTTCTTAATAATTCCTTTTATCGGCATATGAATAGAGAAGGCAACATTAGTAAACCATCTACCAAATTTAACCATCGAATTAATACTCACCATATTAAAAAGCAACTTAGCACTTTTTAAATCATGACTAGATTTATTCTTAAAAGCTATTTCTGTATTATCAAAATTAATTGACATTTGATTTTATTTATATAATTCGGCAAATATAATAACTAATTAAATCCTGTTAAGATATAAAGGTATTGTTTTACTGCAATAAAAGCAATCTTTTTGATGCCTCTTCATCACTAACTCTGAATAGGTTTGACAAGCTTATTGCGTATAAAATAAGGTGTTATTTTTTTAATTGAAATTTAGCGAAGATTGCAAAAATATAGTCATTTATATCTTAAGTAATTTTTAAACTCAACAGAAGGTGCTTTGCGTTTAATATATATGATTAAACTATTATTTCTGCAACATTAACTTAATATTTGCTATCGGTTTCCTAAACATCACCATGAGGTATTAAAATAGCAGCTAAACAAAAATTTCATATATTTAATAGGGAATCAAAACATAATTTTATAATTTAAGTATATTCGCTAGTCTTTACGGTAGGTTAAGTTTGAACTGAGTGAAAAAATTGTAATTAAATGGTAATAGGAAAAGGTCTTATATCTAGTGTGTTTAGCAATTATATAGATTCGGAAGATATACTAATTTTCGCATCAGGAGTTTCTGATTCTAATGAAACTAGAATTTCAGAATTCAACCGTGAACTAGAACTTGTAAGGCTATCCTTAAGTAAATACCCTACAATGTTATTCGTGTACTTTAGTACTTACAGCATAGATCACATATGTCTCAATAGTAGACCATATACTAAGCACAAATTAAATATTGAAAATTTAATTCAGGAGAATTCTTCTAATTATCTAATCTGTCGACTTTCAAATATAGTTGGAGCTGGAGGGAATTCTAGTAATATATTTAATTACATAGTCGACGGTATAAAGAATCAAAAACCAATTAATGTTTGGGCAAATGCATCACGCAGTATATTAGGTTTAGATGAATTAAAATCAATCTTGACCCATATAATAGATGCAGAAGAAAGAAATAAAGTAATTACTATAGCTAGCGGAACTAGCTATAAGTTACCGGACTTAATTAGTAGAATTGAGATTCATTTCGGGAAAGTATTTACCGGAACTTATCTTGATAAAGGTGGTGATTCAAATATTAACATAAATTCAATTAAAAAGTATCTTGATTTATTGGATGCAGATTTTTCAATTAATTATATTGACAACCTGTTAAACAAATATTATCCATGTCTATAAAGGAACATACTATTTTGTATTACCAATCCGCTCATCCTTCTTTTACTCTTAAGCATTTGCTGTTGAAAAGAAGAAAGTATCAATAAAAGCGAGAGAACTTATTAAAAATAAATACCCAATTAACGAAAGGCAGAAATTCATCGTACTTTGCAATAAGTTAAGATTTACTGACTAAGAGTCAAAAAAAATAAAAAAAATGGAGACTACTGATGAATATAGATTATCCCATACAGCTGTCGGAAAGGGCGCCTCTTACCAAGAGTCATTTGAAAAATATCCATATCGACGACTCATGTGGACATGGGAAAAGAAACAAATAAAGGAAATAATTACCTATCGATTTAAAAAAGAAAAAGATATCCTAGATTTTGCTTGTGGAACCGGAAGAATTTTATTGGAACTAGCAAATATTTCTGAGAATGTAACTGGAATTGATGTATCTGAATCAATGTTAGATATTGCACGTAAACGTGTCCCAAATACTGAAATAATCAATGCTGACATTACCCATATTAACCCCTTTGAAGAGAAGAAGCAATTTCAGATCATTGTATCCTTTAGATTTTTCTTAAACGCTCAACCGACTTTGAGAAAGGAAGTTCTTAGCGCATTAACACCTATGTTAGAAGATGATGGAGTATTAATATTCAATAATCATGGTAACAGTTCCCACTTAGGACTATTTCTTCAAATAACTGTTATGAAAGTTAAAAAGATACTTCGGCCGAAAAAAAAATATTTCGTTCCCAAAAAGCTCTCAAGAAAACAGATAGATGAGTTGTTGGAGTGTGAAGGATTAAAAATAGTTGAAACTTACCACCGAAATGTTTGGCCAATAATGAGTGAGAAAAGAGAAAAAGATGTATCAAAATTTGAAACTTTAGAGAATTGGTTTTCGAAAAGGAAGTTTTTTGAAAGATTATCTCGAAACGTAATATATGTCTGCAAAAAAAAATCATAACAATAAGTTTATCTTCGATAAAGAAAATAAGTTATTTCATAAATTTCCGTCACAACTGATGTTAAAGTCTGAACTGGAAATGACATTAAAAGCAAAAGAACTATCTGATCGATCAGGCTTATTTTATGTACCTAATGTTGTAGACTACACCAAGGACAAATTGATCTTCGAACTACTTGCCTGTAATACCTCTCTGCGCGCTTACTTTCTTAAATCCACAAAGACTTTCAGTATGTCTAAGGATAATTTAGTCGATATAAGAAAGGTTTTCTTTAATGTCGGATTGGTATTGGGCGAAATACATTCTAATAATCAAGTTTTTTTAGGTGTTAAAAAAAAATATTTAGATCTAGAATTCAATATAAATGAAGGTGATAATGTATATTTACATGGAGATTTCAGCATCTCAAATGTTCTCTATGATGTTAATTTAAAAAGAATTTCAGTTATAGATTGGAGTTTGTCTCAATTATTCTCTTCCCCTGCAAATTATGGCCCCAGGTATTGGGATCTTACATTTTTTATATCAACATTCTTTTATGCTTCATTATCAACTTATTATTCATATAAATTACGTGAAATATTAGTCAGAGAATTCCTTTTAGGATATCTAGAGAAAACTCAAATTGATAGGAACATATTTTCTAATAATTTAGGCCAATTTATATATCAATTCAACACTTATGAACTGTATGACAAAATGAATAATGAAAAAGTATCAGGATTAAAAAGTCTTCTATGGCAGCGATCTAAATCGAAATTACTCTCATTTTCTAAACGAATTGAACAGGATTTTCTTTAGAAAAAAATATTATAAATGATTTGGTTAAAATAATATTGATTAAAATTCAATTTATACAGTTCAACATAAAAAATAAATGCTTAAAACCTATATATGGGAATTATTCAAAATAGTGCGATAAAAACATCCGTAATATCATATTTTGGTTTGATTTTCGGCTACTTGAATAAAGGCTTATTATTTGTCATGTTTTTATCTACTGAGGAGATTGGATTAATAAATTTAATTCTTCCTATCGGTTTATTACTTGCTCAATTTTCGAATTTCAATAGTGCTAATATTATATGGAGATTCTTTCCATTCTTCAGAAATCACGAAATGAAACATTTTGGATTTCTCTCCCTAAATTTATTACTGGTGACATTAGGTTCATTACTTTTCTCATTACTTTTCTATATCTTTGAAGGACCTATTTCAATGTTCTACTCTCAAAAATCACCCGAATTTATTGAGTACTATTATTGGATATTAATCGTTGCTATACCTACTGCATTTTACTTTACATTTGACTATTACTTAAGAGCAATGTACAAGAATGTCTTAAGTGTCTTTTTGAAAGATATTGTATTACGTTTGTTAACAACAGTATTTATTGTGTTGTATGCATTAGAAATTATTTCTTTTGATTTATTAGTTCATTTTATTTGCCTTTCATATATGCTTCCAATGGTTGTATTAGGCTTTTATTTAAAAAAATTGAATGAGTGGAGCACATCTTATAAAAAAATTAATATTCATAGAAGATTTTTAAAAGTGATG
>Ga0209631_10001338_pt1 | contig 31654 bp, 32 predicted proteins | sample COG_08_FD_184752 | JGI IMG/M metagenome (GOLD analysis project Ga0209631, IMG submission 184752) | Pelagic Microbial community sample from North Sea - COGITO 998_met_08 (SPAdes) (version 2) | ecosystem: Environmental > Aquatic > Marine > Neritic zone/Coastal water | place: Helgoland, sampling... | reverse complement strand
AAATATCTCTTGGATCACCAATACCTAAAAGATGAATAGGGTGCTTATGACCTAATTTTGGTGCTGTAAAATTTACCACTCTATACATTTCTTCTTTTGAGGAACCTAAGCTGCCTCCAATGGCTATCCCAAATGTATCAATTTTGTTTAAATTAAAATCAATACTTTCCTCTCTGAGATCATCATAGATACCCCCTTGAACAATTCCATATAATTTTTGTTCGCCAGCAGATCCATATCCTGATTTATATAAAATGTCCGACGCAAAGCGATTATATGATCTAGTTGCCCACCTATGACTTCTTTTCATAGAACTGTTTGTATAAGCTTTATCGACATGAAAAGGTGTGCACTCGTCAAAAACCAAAATTAAATCAGCTCCGAGATTTCTTTGTATTTCAATTGATTTTTCAGGAGACAATAATTTATATGCCCCATCAACATAGGACTTAAATAGACTTCCCTCTTCATTAATATTCAACAAACTTTTATTTCTTTTAATATTTGAACTTCCCTTTATTTCATCTGCAACAGAACCATGACCTAATGAAAATATCTGAAAACCTCCACTGTCTGTTAACATTGGGCCATCCCAATTAATAAATTTATGCAAACCTCCGTGATTAGCAATCACTTCACTGCCAGGTTGAAGCATCAAATGATAAGTATTCGAAAGAATAATCTGGGTATTGTTTTTCTTTGCTTCATTTGTGGTAAATGATTTTAAAGCGCCCTTAGTTGCACAAAAAATAAATGCGGGCGTATTAATTTTACCATGAGGGGTAGATATTGTTCCTATTCTAGCTTTAGAGTTTTTTGAAAATTTTTTAATACTCCAAGCAAATTTAGTCATTATTTTTTGGTAAAAATAATTTAGAAAAATACATAAAAGGTGTATCTACAAAAGCTATGAATATTCTAAGTACATAAGTTCCAAAAATATATATCATTATTACATTATAGAGGGTCTCTGGGTTAGGGTTTAAAATAATCCAAGCTAATAAACTAAAAATAGTGTTATCAACTAATGAAGATAATATTGTAGAAAGATTATTTCTTAACCATAAATAACGATTTTTGGTAATATTTTTAATAGTAGAGTAAATCCACACATCAAAATATTGACTAGCTAAATAAGCTATCATACTAGCTATAAAAAATCTCGACATTGGAGTAAAAATATTTGCCAAGCTATCTTGAGCCCAATCATTAGCAGATGGTTTAAACCCAATTGTAATGAGCATAATTACTGTCATAAAAAGAAAACCTGCGAAACCTATAAGAACATTTTTTCTTGCTTTTTCTTTACCAAAATGTTCAGACAAAATATCAGTACATAAAAATGTTGATGCAAATAATACAGTTCCAAGTGCAACAGGTTCTGGTGAATAAAAAAAATCCACTGTCTTCAAAACTTGTATATTACCAATTATTACTGCTAATGCCGAGTAAACATAAAGACCTACATAACCGAATAACTTTAAAAAAACTAATATTGATGAAAAACAAAACAATAACATTATTAACCAAACTACAAATGTGTTCAATGAACCCAGATATGACGTAAAAATAATGAAGAAATCCATTAAGGATTAGTTGATTTTACTTAAAATTGTTTTTTTTAATTTCTTAGCTTTTTCAGGTAGTTTACTATTTGGAGTTGAAACTAAAAAATCATCAAGGCCACCTTTTTTTTCAACAGTTCTTATTGTACTTGCAGCAACTTTTAATTGAATTTTTTGACCAAGTTTCTCACTTATAAAGGTTATATTTTGAAGATTTGGAAGAAATCTTCTTTTGGTTCTATTTTTGGCATGACTCACATTATTACCAGTTTGGAATGATTTTCCAGTAAGTTCACATCTCATAGCCATAATGAAAAGGGTTAGTAAATATATCTGGTTAATTGTCAAGCAGAGTTAAGTAATAAAATTTTCACAGACATAAGTAGGGCTAAAATTCCATTTTTTGCTATTTTTTATATCATTTAGGCCAATTTGAGGTCCATTTACAAATAAATCTTTATGAATACCACTTGATATCAAAACACTATCGATATTAAAATTATTTGCTCCCAAAATATCGTGGTCTAATGAGTCTCCGATTGCCACAATTTTTGATTTATTAAAATCTTCAATTTTTTTACAAGATACTTTGTAAATTTCTTTAGAGGGCTTGCCAAGAATAACAACCCTTCCTCCCATATGGTCGTATAAATCAGCGATAGTACCCATACAGTATATATTTTTATCATTATTTTTTTCAATAGTAACAAAATCTGGGTTTGCACAAAACATTAGTAAATTCATATCTACAGCATCTTTGAGAATTGGAATATAATCTATAGGCTCAGTGTTTTCAAAGGGTGTACAGGCAAGAATAAAATTAGCATCATTAACTTTTGATACAAAGTTAAATTTTTCTAAGCCATTTCTAAATTCTAAACCGTCTTCCTTAGATTTATCATAAATATGAAAACAATTTTTTAAACCATTTCCATATTTATAAATAGATGTTTCTATCTCTTGCCATATCATTTCTCCACTTGTCATTACTTCTATAAAGTGATTTTTATCAAAACCTAAACTCTTCAATCTACTAATTGAACTAGTTTTTCTTTTTGAGGAATTTGAAATAATAATTAATTTTTTATTTTCTTTAATTAATTTTTCTACAGAATTAATTGCATGGTCATATCCTTTATAACCATCGTGCATTACTCCCCATTGATCCAATATAAATACATTATAAAGAGAAATAATATCATCAATACTTTTTATTATTTTTGACATTAAGAAGATTTACCTACTGCTTCAGAAATATTTTTATAACCTTCAGTTAAAACTAAACTATTAAGTTCTGTAATAATTTTATTAATTATTTTTGGACCCTGATATACTAGGGCGGTATATAGCTGAACAAGACTTGCTCCAGCTTTTATCTTTTCATAACACTCATTACCATTGGTGATCCCCCCTACTCCAATCAAAGGAATTTGACCATTTGTAAGTGAGTACATTTTTTTTAAAATTATAGTAGAATCAATAAAGAGAGGTTTCCCACTTAAACCACCTACTTCATTTTTATATAAAGAAGTTAATGTATTAGAGCGTTTAAGGGTTGAATTCGAAATAATTAAACCATTTACATTATTTGCAAGTGACATAAGTGCGATATCTCTTAATTGCTCATCCTCTAAATCAGGAGAGATTTTTATAAATATTGGTTTATTATTCAATTGCTCAATCTCATTTTGTTTGTGTTGAATTTTTTTTACCAAAGTTTCAATTCTACCACGAAGTTGTAAGTCTCTTAAACCTGGTGTATTTGGAGAAGAAATATTAATTGTTATATAATTTCCAAAATCACTAAGTTTTTCAATACAAAAAAGATAATCATCAATATCATTCTCAGTAGATTTATTTTTACCAATATTAATACCAACAACTCCGCTTAAATACTGATTGCTGTAAAATGATTTTAAATTTTTTAAAATTTTTTCACTTCCGTAATTATTAAAACCGAGATGATTTATTACTGCTTCGTCCTCCTTTAATCTAAAGACTCTAGGCTTTGGATTTCCTTTTTGAGGTCTTGGTGTAATTGTTCCAACTTCAACAAATCCAAATCCATAAGACAGCATTGACTTAATAACTTCAGCATTTTTATCAAAACCAGCTGCTAATCCTATAGGGTTTGCAAAATCTATACCCAAAATAGTTTGTTTTAATGAATTAAATTCTTCAGTTTTTTTTTCAGATATTGTTAAGTTTAATTTTAATAATTTAATTGTTAATTGATGTGCACTTTCTGGAGGAAGTAATTTTAATAAATTAATTAACATTCTTTATCATTCGTGAAAATTAACCTTCTCCTCTATTATTTTAATAGTTTCTTGAAGTCCGTAAAGTTTAATAAATGATCCTAACCTTGGTCCCTGTTCTTGCCCTAATAACACTTGATAAACTAATTTAAAAAAATCTTTTAAATTTTCAAATTGATGTTTTTTACCAACTTCATAAAGTAAAGTTTGAATTTCTTCAGCGCTATTTGTCTCGGAAATCTCTAATTTTAAGACTTTAAGCATATCTTGAAAAACAATTTTATTATCACTGTTAATTTCTAAATATTTTTTGTTTGGTAAAACAAAATCATTATAATAATTTATTGCGTAATCAATCAATTTATCAAACTCTGGATTTGATGATGGGCTTAAATTTGAATCATATTGATTTATAAAACTCCATATAATTTCTTTATCATCTGTATTGCATATACTAACAAGATTAGTGAGTGAATTAAAAGTAATATCTGATTTAAAGAATTTTGGATTACCAGCATGTATATGCCATATTGGGCTATCTATTTTTTTTATAGGCTCCAATTTATCATAACTATTATAATGAGCTATATACTCATCAACTGTTTTAGGAATAACATCAAAAAAAAGCTTCTTAGCAGATTTTGGTTTTTGAAACATGTATAATGACAAACTCTCAGGCGAACCATATCTGAGCCATTCATCAACACTAATACCATTACCAACAGATTTTGATATTTTCTCACCTTTTTCATCTAGAAACATTTCATAAATTAAATTTACAGGAGCTTTTTTTCCAATAGCTTTACAAATCTTAGAAGCAAGATCAACGCTTTCAGTTAAATCTTTTCCACACATTTCATAATCTACTCCAAGCGCCATCCATCGCATAGCCCAATCTACTTTCCATTGCAATTTACAATTTCCACCAGTTACTAACACTTCAACTTTTTTTTGATTCAATGGCTCGGTATAAATTATACTTTTACTTTTAGGCCTATATTCATCTATTTTAACTTGTAAAACATCCCCTGATTTTTCACTTATTGGTAAAAAAGGACTATAAGTACTTTTTCTCTCTTTTCTTAAAGTGGGCAAAATTATCTCGAGAATTTTTTCATAATTCTCTAAGATTTCAATTATAGTGTTATCAAAAAAACCAGATTTATAACTTTCAGTTGAACTTACAAAATCATAATCAAACTCAAACGCATCTAAAAAAGACTTTAATTTTGCGTTGTTATGATGTCCAAAACTTTCATATTTTTCAAATGGATCTGGAATAGAAGTTAAAGGCTTACCGATATGCTCACTCAACATTTTTTTGTTAGGAACATTATCTGGGACTTTTCGTAATCCATCCATATCATCTGAAAAAGTAATCATTTTTGTAGGACAGTCTATTAATGCCATAAATGCGTTTCTGACCATTGTTGTTCTCACAACTTCTCCAAAAGTACCTATATGTGGCAATCCTGAAGGCCCATATCCTGTTTCAAGTAAGATATGTCCTTTTTTAGGAATTTTAAAATTCGCCAACCCGCCATTTCTTTTTAATATTTGCTGCGCTTCCTTAAAAGGCCAAGATTTTAAATCATTGAAGTTTTCAATATTAATTTTATTCATTGTAATTTGCTTTTATTCTTATTTTTTTACCCAATAACAATTTTAATGAGTTTATGAAATTAAAAGTTTCTTCATTCAATTTTCCAAAAAAATTTTTCTCAGTTGATATTATCTCATCGATAATACTTTCAATAATATTGATACCTTCCTTGGTTAAAATTAATCTATTAGACCTGTTATCATTAGAGGTCATTTTTTTAATTAATTTTTTTTTAACTAATTGAGACAATTTAGCGCTTACTACAGATTTATCGATAAAGGAGTTATAAACAATATCAATTTGGCTAATATTGTTAGAAACATTTGATAAATTATAAACAGTCTCAATTATTAAATATTCATTAAATGAAATATTATATTTGGATAATTTATTACGTAATTTAGATTGCCAGAGGTTAGATGTCTGCCAAATCAATAAACCAATTCTGTTCTCATTAAGAGAAGTGTCTGCCATTTGTATACAAACTATTTGTATACAAACTATTATTAAATGTAAAGGAATTTTTCAAAAATAATAAATTTATTTATTCCGGTGCCAATTCGAGCTCAAGTCCATCAAGTTCATCATTCATTTGGATTTGGCAGCTCAATCTTGAATTTTTTTTAACATCAAAAGCTTGATCAAGCATTGACTCTTCATCATCATCTATAGGATCTAGTTTATGCATCCATTTATTATCAATATAAACATGACATGTTGCACATGCACAACAGCCACCACAAGCTGCCTCTATATCAATCCCTTCATCTCTAATAATTTCCATCAAAGTCGAGTTGGAATCAGCCTCTAATATTTGCTTATTACCATCTCTATCAGTTACTGAAATTTTCATATTGAAGTAAGTTTTTTTTGAAGCTCTTTAGATGAAGTTGTATAGCGGAATATATTTTTTTTATCAGGATAACAATATTTAAAACATTCTTGAGCCATAAGTGCCGCTTCGTGAAAGCCAGATAAAATCAATTTTAATTTTCCAGGGTAAGTATTGATATCTCCTATAGCAAAAATAGATGGAACTGATGTTTCAAATTTTTCAGTATCTACTTTAATTAAGTTTTCATCTAAATTAAGACCCCAATTAGCAATTGGACCAAGTTCCATTTTTAAGCCAAAAAAAGGAAGTAAATAATCCACTTCAAAATTTTTAGTTTCTTCATTATTTTTTGTAATTACTTTTATTTTATCATTTTTTAAATCTTCAATACCCTTAATCTGTCCCAATAAAAAATTTACTTTTTTATCTTTTTCTAATTCTAACATTTTTGATACTGAGTCTGGTGATGCTTTAAACTCTTTTCTTCTATGCATAAGGGTTACATTTGAAGTTTTAGATAACTCATTTGTCCAATCTAATGCTGAGTCCCCTCCTCCAACAATTAGTAATTTCTTACCTTCTAATATAGATTTGTTTCTAACTGCATATAAAATATTTTTTTCTTCAAGATGTGCAATATCGCTGATTGGTAGTTTACGAGGCACAAAACTCCCAGCTCCAGCAGCAATAACAATACACTTGGCTTTAATAGATTTATTTACACTGGTGATTATTAACCATTCGCCCGACTCAAGTTTTTCAATCTTTTCAACTTGCTGGCTTAGATGATATACTGGTTTGAATGGTTTTGCTTGCGCAAGGAGATCATCTGTTAATTCTTGACCGGATATAGAAACTCTAGAAGGTATATCGTATATAGGTTTTTCTGGATATAATTCTGCACATTGTCCACCCGGCTTATCTAAATTATCAATTACATGACATGAAATATTAAGTAATCCTAGCTCAAAAATTGCAAATAATCCGACAGGGCCGGCGCCAATAATCACTACGTCAGTTTTTTCAATCATGGCATTTAAATAACAACTTTTATCACTATTTCTATAGAATACATGACTTATATGCAATTTAATGAGCTAAATCAAAATTATAAAAACTCCATAATGCTGTGGTTGTTAACTTTAACTGTTATGGTTTTCTTAATCATCATAATTGGTGGTCTAACTAGATTAACAGACTCTGGTCTATCTATGGTTGATTGGCGACCTATTCTTGGCATTCTACCCCCTTTTAACAATAATCAATGGTTAGACGTTTTTAATGATTACAAATTAACTCCTGAATTCCTATATGTTAACAAAAATATGACACTTGAAGAATTTAAATATATTTTTTGGTGGGAATGGTTTCATAGATTTTTTGCCAGGTTGATAGGATTGGTTTTTATTATTCCCTTTATTTATTTTTTTGTCAAAAAAAATCTTAACTCTTTTTTCTATAAGAGATTTTTAATAATTTTTAGCCTTGGTCTTTTACAGGCATTAGTTGGTTGGTGGATGGTTAAAAGTGGTCTATCGGAAGATCCATATGTAAGCCCTTATCGTCTTACATTTCACCTAACAAATGCGGTTATTATTTACGCATTGCTATTATGGACTACAATTGAATATTATCATTCAAAAAGTGCGAATTTTATAAGTTTTAAATCAAAAAAAAACTTAATTTTGATTTCAATAATTTTAGTATTTATTACAATCCTGAGTGGGGGTTTCATGGCAGGTTCCCATGCTGGTCAATCCTTTAATACATATCCCTTAATGAATGGAAAGATAATACCCGATGATATTTATTTAGAAGATCTTGGCTTATTAAATATTTTTGAGAATACTGTAACAATTAATTTTAATCATCGCTGGATAGCTACAATTACTTTTATTTATACTTTTTCTTTTTTCACTTATTTGATCTTTAATAAAATAATTAATTTGTCTAATAAAATTATTTTAACAGTTTTATTAATCTTAAGTTTACAGTTTTTATTAGGTATCATGGCATTGCTATCTAATGTTTCCATATATTATGGAAGTTTGCATCAAACAAATTCAATAGCTTTATTATCAATACTATTATTTGCTTATTTTAAATCTAAAATTACAGGAGTTTAATATGAAGAAAAAAATACTTATATTTGGTGGAACGGGTGCAATAGGATTTTCTATTGCAAAAAATTTAAAAAGTCAGGGATATAATCCTATTATAATTGCAAGAAACAAAGAGGACTTAATCAACAAGTCAAAAGAAATTGATTGTTTATATGAAATTTGTGATGTTTTAGAAACAAACCAAATTGAAGAAATTTCAAAAAAACATCAAGAAGATGTAGTTGGACTAGCTTATTGTGTTGGTTCAATAAATTTAAGACCACTTAAAATAACTAAAGATGAAGATTTTTTAGATAGTTTTAAAATTAATACACTTGGAGCAATCAATACTATTAAAATGAATCTTCCAAGTTTAACGAGCAATAATGGCTCAATATTATTGTTTTCAACAATTGCTGTTCAGCAAGGCTTTACCAATCACAGCATTGTTTCGTCCTCAAAGGGAGCTATTGAAGGACTAACGTTAAGTTTAGCAGCTGAATTTGCTCCAAAAATAAAAGTTAATTGCATTGCTCCTAGCCTAACTGACTCAAAAATGTCACAAAAAATGATTAGTAATGAGACTATTAAAAAGGCGATTGAAAACATGCACCCAATACCTAAAATTGGCAATGGAGAAGATTTTGGAGATTTGGCAAGTTTTCTTTTAGGTGAAAAAAATAACTGGATTACTGGTCAAATATTCCATATTGATGGAGGAAGATCTACTTTAAGAATAAAATCGTGAAATATATTCAGTTATTTATAATATCTATTTTTTTTTGGTTACCAATTTCTTCCAATGCCTTTCCAATACCAGATGACAGTGAAGTTAGCTTTGATGTAGTAAGAAAAAATAAAATTATTGGAAATTTAACCACTAAATTTATTAAAGATAAGGAAAATATAATTCTTCATTCAGTATTAGATATTAATGTAAAAATATTATTTATTCCTGCTTACAAATTTTTCCAAGAAACAAGAGAAACTTGGAGTGATGGGGAATTTATTTCTATTGATGGGTATACTGATTTTGAAGATGACAGAGAATACAAAATTGATGGAAAAGATGAAGATGGGGTTTTCCGAGTAACCGGAATGGATGGCTTATTAGAATTAGATGAAAAAATTATCCCTCTTAACTATTGGAATAAGAATATTTTAAAAGAAAAAGAGCTTTTTGATACTCAAAAAGGAATAGTAAGAAAAATAACTGTAAAAAAATTAAAAGAAGAAAAAATCAAAATTAAGAATTCAAAATTATTATCTGAAAAATATACTTTCAATGCAACAAAACATCCAAAGGATAAAGGGCCTTTTCCTGAATATACTCTGTGGTATTATAACGATGAGCTTTTAAAAATGGAATTTAAAAACCCCAATGATAAAAAAAATACCATAACCATAATTAGAAATGATTGGGAACAGTAAATGTCAAAAAAGGTAATATGGATTACAGGGGGATCTTCAGGTATTGGATTTGCTACAGCAAAATATTTCTTAAAGAATAATTGGAATGTAATAATTAGCTCAAGCAATAGTGAAAAACTTACAAATGCAAAAAATAAAATAATTAATGAAGATAACATTGAAAATCTTTATCCAATTAAATGTGATATAACTAATAAAAAGGAAATAGAGGATACCATCTCTTATATTGAGAATGAGATTGGAAATATTAATATCGCTCTACTAAATGCCGCAGCTTATTCACCAAATAAAAATCAAGAATTTGACATAAGCAACTATGAGCTTTTAATAGATGTAAATTTAAAAGGCACTCTTTATTGCATTGATGTGCTTAGAGAAGCAATGAAATATAAAGATAACACAATAGCTATAGTGTCATCACCAATAGGTTATAGAGGTTGGCCAACTTCAGGGGCTTATGGAATGACCAAAGCAGCTCAACTAAATTTATCTGAAAGCTTATTTTTTGATTTCAAAAAAATTGGAATTAACATGAGGGTTATTAACCCCGGTTTTATTGATACAGAAGCTACTAGATTAAACTCTTTTAAAATGCCTTTTTTAAAGTCTGCAGATTTTGCAGCTGAAAAAATATTCAATGGACTTGTTAATAAGAAAAAGTTTGAAATATTTTTTCCTTTTCTTATTGTATTTTGTGTAAAAATTTTAAGGATATTACCTTACAGATTATATTTTTACTTATGGAAAAAAATCGGTAATTTTTAAGTAAATTCACCTATGTAGATACCTAATCCTCTAGCTACTTCAATTAATGGATCTGTTTTACTTAATGTTTGAGATTTTCCTGCGATATCATCCAAGGAAACATCTTTTACACTTCTGTCCTGCCAAACAACAACTCTATTATATTTTTTGTCAGCAATTAAATCTACAGCCTTAACACCAAAAGCACTAGCTATTAATCTATCTCTATGAGTTGGTTGTGCGCCACGTTGCACATGCCCAAGAACTGTAACCCGTGTTTCTGCATCTGTCATTTTATAAATCTCATCTCCCAAATAAGCGCCAATACCGCCTAGTCTAACTTCACCATCAACAAACTTTACTGTTGCTTTTTTGCCATCTTCTTTCTTCACTGCTTCAGCAACAACAATAAGAGCGTGGTTTCTTCCTTTACTACGTATATTATCAATATGATTGGCAATTCCCTTTATAGAATAAGGTAGCTCAGGTATTAAAATCACATCTGCACCACCCGCAATTCCTGAATTTAAAGCTATGTGACCAGCATCTCTTCCCATAACCTCAAGTATCATTGCTCTTCTATGACTTGCGGCAGTTGGCTGCAGCATATCCAAAGCATTTGTGGCAACATCTACTGCAGTGTCATATCCAATTGACAACTCATTATGTTTTACATCGTTATCGATAGTTTTTGGAATACCTATAAAATTAATATTTCCTTTTGCTGTCAGTGTTTGTAAAATTTTTAAACTTCCATCTCCACCGATACCAATGAGAGCATCTAATTCTAGTTTTTTAAAATTTGATATTATTAGATCAGAAGTTTCGATTTTTTTTCCATCTTTTTCTATTGTTCCAAAAGGATTGCCCTTGTTATTAGATCCAAGAAAAGTTCCACCCATTCTCATCAAATTACCATCAAAATGCTCAGCTTTTAATTCAATGGCATCAATTGGGTCCTTCATTAATCCCAATGTTCCATCCCTTAAACCATAAACTTTCCAGCCATATTCATTAACAGCGCGTAAGGTTACAGCCCTAATAACTGCATTTAATCCTGCGCAGTCTCCTCCACTTGTCAAAATACCTATTTTTTTTACCACGAGGTGCTTATATACTATAAATTGATAAGATAAATTTTAAATTTCATGAATGATAATTACAAGTTATTAGAAAAGCTTAAAGAATATGAGCAAGAACATTCAGATCTTGATCAAATTTTAATACAACTACAAGAAAAGCATACTGTTGATTTTTTGCAAATTCAGAGATTAAAAAAAAGAAAGTTAATACTTAAAGATAAGATTAGCCATATACAAAATGAGTTAGAACCTGACAGTATTGCTTAATATGTATTTTTTACAAAATTAGCTATTTTTGGAAGATAATCTTTAAAAATTTTTAATTTAGATTTTATTTCTGGTATTTTTGAAACTCTTTTCAAACTTTCATCTAAGATATTTTCTAATTCTTCTTGGTTATTATTATTAAAAAAGAAGAGTATTACCCTTGAATAAATACCTGATAATATTAATCTCTTTGTATAGAAGTTAAAATCTGTAGATGAGTCACCAGCAATAAACCATATTTGATCAACACTATTATATAATTGATTTGATAGTGAAAAATTTTTTTTTGGAATAAGTAAGTTTAAAAAAATACTTCTATAAAATAGTTTATTTTTATTCATTAGAGAGATTTTTGAAAGCAATACCTTTTTAATTCTTTTATGAACTGGCAATCGTATTAAATCTATTTTTTTACAATATTCTTCAAGTTCTTTATTCAGTTGCTCTAACGTAAATTTAATTAAGTCAATATTTCCTTCAGGAAACAATAGCTCTATCTCATTTATATTTAATCCATATCTTTTTGAAATATTTTCAAGACTATTTTTATTTAAGCCTTTTTCTGATATAAAAATCTTTGCATATTTTAAAACCTCTAATCTTTTTTTTAGCAAGTAATTATTATGACTTTTCTTCATCGTTCTTTTTCCAAAACTTTTCTATTTCTTCAGAGTAACCAAAGGCTCTTTTATCTGCCAATCTGGAAGTATATAATATGCCATTCAAGTGATCAAACTCATGTTGTATAACTCTTGCATGAAGTCCTTCAGCTTCGCCAGAAATTTTTTTACCTTTCAGATCAACTCCAGAATATTTAATTTTCTTTGATCTTCTTACTAAACCAGACATACCTGGGATAGAAAGACACCCCTCCCAGTCATCTTCTGTATCATCAGATATTTTATCAATTTGAGGATTTATTAAAATAGAAACTTTTATTTTTTCTTCCTCTTCAATATCAGGATTCCTGTAAATAAAAAGTCTGTGACTTAAATGAACTTGTGGTGCTGCTAAGCCAATCCCATTTGCATCTATCATTGTTTCAGACATGTCATAAATAATTTTATTTAGATCTGTATCTTTTAAGTCACTAATTTCATTAGTTTTTTTAAGTAAAACTGGATGACCTAATTTTGCTATTTTTAAGATTGCCACATGATTTATATAGTCATAAAGTTAAATTATGCCAATTATTTTAGAGATATATCAGTAATTGCATTAACTTATTCAATGTGTTAAATGCCCACTCAATTATGACACTTCAAGTAAATGTAAAAGATAACAATATAGAACAGGCTTTAAGAAGCCTTAAGAAAAAAATGCAAAGAGAAGGCTTATACAAGGAAATGAAACTTAGAAAACATTTTGAAAAACCTTGTTTAAAAAGAGCTAGAGAAAAGGAAGAGAATATTCGTAGAGCTAGAAAATCTGCAAGAAGAAATAACGCTTAACCTAAACTTTTCACAATATCTTCACACATTTTTTTTGCATCACCAAAAAGCATGGTGGTATTATCTCTGTAAAAAAGCTCGTTATCTACCCCGGAATAACCAGTTGCCATAGACCTTTTAACAAAAAGAACAGTTTGTGATTTCTCTACATCAAGTATTGGCATTCCATAAATTGGTGAAGTTTCATCTGTTTTAGCTGCAGGATTTGTTACATCATTTGCGCCAATAACAAAAGATACCTCTGTCATTGGAAAATCATGATTAATTTCATCAAGTTCTAAAACTTCTTCATAGGGAACATTTGCTTCTGCTAATAAAACATTCATGTGACCTGGCATTCTTCCTGCAACAGGATGAATTGCGTATCTTACATTAATTCCTTCTTTTTTTAATATATCACCCATCTCTCTTAATGCGTGCTGTGCTTGAGCAACAGCCATACCATATCCAGGCACAATAATAACTGAATCAGCATTTTTCATAATATAAGCTGCATCTTCAGCATTACCCTGTTTAACTACTTTATCAGAATTATCACTTGAAGCACTAGCTGCTTGTTCTCCACCAAAGCCACCGAGAACAACGCTTATTATTGATCTATTCATTCCTTTGCTCATGATATAACTAAGAATAGCTCCTGAAGCTCCAACTAAAGCTCCTGTAATTATGAGAAGATTATTACTTAAAGTAAAACCAATTCCACATGCAGCCCAACCAGAATAAGAATTGAGCATTGAAACCACAACTGGCATATCAGCTCCACCAATAGGAATTACCACAAGGAACCCTAAAATTATTGACACTATAACAATTGACCAAAAAATAGTTGGTGATTGATTAATCACAAACATTACAATCAGAGCCACTATAAATAATAAGATTAGAGCATTAATTGTATGCTGAAATTTAAAAACTATAGGTTTTCCCGAGACAGTTCCTTGCAATTTACCAAATGCGAGTATTGATCCAGAAAATGTTATGGCACCGATAAAAGTTCCTATACTCATTTCGACTAAGCTACTTGTTCCAATTGAACCAAAATTTCCAATTCCAAAAGATGCAGGATCATAAAATGCAGCAGCAGCAACAAAAACAGCAGCTATTCCAACCAAGCTATGAAATGCAGCAACCAGCTGCGGTAATGCAGTCATCTCTATTCGAAGTGCAATAAATGTGCCAATTGCACCACCTATAATGATAGCAGCACCAATTTCAGCATAACTAAGAACGGATTTAAACATTAAGGTTGTTATGATAGCTATAACCATGCCAACAATTCCAAAAATATTTCCAAGCCTAGAAGATTCAGGGTGTGACAAACCTCGCAAAGCAAATATAAATAATAGTGCTGATAATAAATACAAAACTGCAACCATATTTGCCGACATAAACTTAATCCTTTTTTTCTTTTTTAGGTTTTTTCTTGAACATAGAAAGCATTCTATAAGTAACGATAAAACCGCCAAAAATATTAATCGAAGCTAATACTACTCCAATAATGCCAAAAATTTTTGATATGTCGTGACCTATTGGTCCTGCTGCAAGAATAGCGCCAACTATTATTACACTAGAAATCGCATTTGTAACACCCATCAAAGGGCTATGTAAAGCAGGGGTTACTGACCAAACTACATAATAACCAATAATACACGCTAGAAAAAAAACTGTTAATCCTATAACAAAAACTTCAGAGCTATGTGCTTCCATATTAATTAAACTGTTCCAATTTTAATTTACCTTCATTCGTTAATACAACCGCATTAACTATTTCATCTTCCCAATTAAAAGTAATTTTTTTATTTTCTTTATCTATAATTAAACTTAAGAAATTAAAGATATTTTTTGCATACAAAGCAGATGCATCTTTTGCAACTCTTCCTGGCACATTAGCATACCCAATAACTTTCACACCATTATGATCAACAACTTCACCAAGTTTACTTAAAGGACAATTTCCTCCAGCCTCTACTGCTAAATCAACAACCACTGATCCTGAAGCCATGGATTCAACCATCTCCTGAGTAATTAATACTGGAGCAGTCTTACCAGGAATTAATGCCGTACAAATAACAATATCTTGCTTGGCAATAGTTTCAGCAATGAGTTTAGCTTGCTTTTTTTTGTATTCGTCACTCATTTCCTTTGCATAACCACCGTCTGTTTCAGCGTTTGTTGACTCTTCATCTTCAACCATAATGAATTTTCCACCTAAACTTTCTACTTGCTCTTTGGTTGCAGACCTAACATCAGTTGCAGAAACAACAGCACCTAATCTCTTTGCAGTTGCAATAGCTTGCAAACCCGCAACTCCTACCCCTAAAACCATAACTTTAGCTGGATTAACGCGCCCTGCTGCCGTCATCATCATTGGAAAGGCTTTACCAAACTGTTCAGCAGCATCTATAACACTTCTATATCCTGCTAGGTTTGCTTGTGATGATAATACATCCATACTTTGAGCTCTGCTAATTCTTGGAATTAATTCCATGCAACAAGATGTAATTTTTTTATTATTTAGGGAATTAAAATATTTTTTATTTTCATATGGGTTTAAAATTCCAATTAAAACGGTGTTTTCATTTATTAAATTTAAATCTTCTTCTTTGGGAATTTTAACACATAAACAAATGTTAGCTTTCAAACATTCATTTCTGGATACAATTTTTGCACCGTTTTCTTCATAAAGGTTATTAGGATAGCCTGAATTATTACCAGCACCATCCTCAATTAAAACATCTAAACCAAGTCGTTGAAATAGTTTTATTGAGTCAGGCGTTAATGCTACTCTGTTTTCGTCAGTAGATATTTCTTTTAGTGCTGATATCTGCATAAGTGCTTATAATTATAGGTTAACTAGTTTTAAAGTACTTTGTTGTTTTTCTGTTAATTTTTTTTGATCAAAATTTTCAATTAGTTCATGAAATACTTTATACCAATTAACTTCAGCTCTTAAATGCATAAATACAGAGCCAAGACCAACAGCTGCCCTATCCATAAACACAAACTCTTTTGGCGGCTTAACACCACCAATTTTTTTTAATTCCTTATGAACTTCAGATGCTATTTGAGCCCCGTATATACCACTATCACTCTCTTGAATTTTTTGTACTTTATCTTTCATTAATGGAGCGTATAAAAAATTTGCCCATTTGCTTAATATATCAAGTTTTTCTTTTGTAATATCATCAAAACCCCATTGTTCATAAGCATGCACCGCAAGTGCCTCATCATTTTTTTGAAGGGCAAAATATAGATCTATAACACCTTGAATAAATTTTGATTTAAAAATTCTCATACAACCAAAATCATACAGGTTAATACTTAGATCATCTTGAACTGAATAATTTCCCATATGAGGATCTCCGTGGATGACGCCATAATCAAAAAAAGGTTTATACCATGCGTAATACATGTTTCTTGCAAGTGAATTTCTTATATCCTTTTTTTCATCTTTATAAGTTAATATAGATTTTCCCTCTAACCAAGACATAGTTAGTAATCTTTTTGAACTTAATTTATCATAAGTTTTTGGGACATGAATGAAATTATTTTTTGAAAAAATTTTTCCAAAAACAGTCATTAATTTCTTTTCTCTTTCGTAATCTAATTCCTCAGTCAATCTTTCTGTAATTTCTTTGTAAACTTCATCAGTTTTAATTGCCTTGTTATAACTTTGATAAATGGAGAAAATCATTTTTAACTGTGATAAGTCAGCACTGACTGCAGATTGCATATCTGGATATTGAAGTTTGCAAGCTACTGTTTCACCATTATTTGTAACCGCCTTATGGACTTGTCCTAAGGAGGCCGCTCTCGTCGCCTCTTTATCAAATTCTTTGAATTGCTTTTGCCAATTTTGAGATAATTCTGTTGCCATCCTTCTTTTAACAAATAACCAACCCATTGGTGGAGCATTAGATTGTAAATGTAATAACTCCTTTGTGTATTCATCTGGTAATAAATCAGGTATTGTTGCAGAAAGTTGTGCTACTTTCATAAGAGGGCCTTTTATTCCTCCTAGAGCATTTCTAATCTCTAATGCATGTTTTTCTTTATCTAGTTTTACGCCAAGGTATTTTTGACTTGCTAGTTTAGTTGCAAGTTTACCTACAACTCCCCCAACTTGGGCATATCTTTTTATTTGCTTAGCAATTGATCGTGACTCTGTATCTGCCATTTATAAATTTTCCAATTCATCAATAAAGCTCTCAATAACGTTTAAACCTTTTTTCCAAAAAGATTTTTTTGATAGATTTAAATTAAATGGACTAAACAGTTCATTGTATTTTTTAGAACCTCCACTTTTAAGAAGATTTATGTATTTATCATCAAAATTAGGCAAGCCCTTTTCATAGGTATCAAATAACGAATTAACTAAACAGTCTCCAAATGCATATGCATACACATAAAATGGGGAATGAATAAAATGAGGAATATAACTCCAAAAGTATTTATATTCTTCTTCATATTTGATGGATGGTCCTAAACTTGCCTTTTGAACATTCATCCAAATTTTGCATATCTGATCAATACTCAATTCTGTCTGTTGTCTTAAAGTATGAACTTCTTTTTCAAATTGAAAAAAAGCAATTTGTCTAATTACTGTATTAAGCATGTCTTCTACTTTGTTTGCCAGAAGAGCCTTTCTTTCTTTTTTAGAGTTTGCCTGTTCAAGTATTGATTTAAAAGTGAGCATTTCTCCAAACACACTAGCGGTCTCTGCTAGAGTTAAAGGAGTTGAAGCATTAAAATGAGTTTGGTTTTTACCAGCTAAATATTGATGGACTCCATGTCCTAGTTCGTGAGCTAAAGTAGAGACATCTCTTGTTTTTCCTTGAAAATTTACAAGAATAAATGGATGGGCAGAAGCAACAGTAGAGGCAGCAAAAGCCCCAGGTGATTTACCCTCAAGAACAGGTGCATGTATCCAATTTTTATCAAAAAATTTTTTTATGATATTTCCTATTTCAGGATTAAATTCTGAGTATGCATCGATAACTGTATTTTGTGCTTCCTTCCAAGTAAAAATTTTAGAACTTTGAAATGGCAAGGGAGCATTTCTATCCCAATACATGAGATGTTTTTTTTTAAACCATCCTGCTTTTAACGCATAATATCTGTGTGAAAGTTTTGGATAATATTCAGTTACTGAGCTAACAAGACTATCTACTACAGAGTCCTCTACAACATTTGATAAATTTCTTGCACTTACCGGTGTCGGAAGTTTTCTCCAACTGTCGTTGATTGACTTATCTTTAGCTAATGTATTTGTAATTGTAGAAAATATTTTAATATTACTACCTAAAACTTTCCCAACTGATTTAGCTGCTAATTTTCGGATAGATTCATTTTTATCCGACATATAATTAAATATTTGAGCACTAGTTAACTCTTCTTTTTTAAAAGGAAATTTTAAAGAAGCTATTATATCATCAAATAACCTTATCCATGCAGAGTGAGAAGTAATACTTTTATCCTGAAGAATCTTTTCAATTTTTAAATCTAATTGATAAGGCTTGAATGAGCGCTTATTGATAATCCAATTTTTGTAAATTTGTAATTTTTGATTTTTAACTAATTTACTAATTTGTTTTTCAGGAATTTGATTTAATTCAAGAGTGAAAAAAATTATTGAAGAAGCATACTTGGTTATCTTTTCTTGCATCTGCTGGTAAAAAATTTTATTTTTTTCATTATTGCCATCTTCAGCGACTAATAAATGAGCATAGGATAGAACCTTATCCATTAATACATCAATTTGCTCTAGTTGATTAATGGCTTTATATAAATTATCCGCTGATAAGGTCTTAACTTTATTTAAATATTTTTTTTCAAACTTAAGGGAGTCATCTCTAATATTGTTTAAATCTCTATTTAAGCTCTTATCGTTTTGTGAAGGATATAGATCTTTAAGGTCCCAAGTAGGCAATTTTCCAAGGTTTTTTGATGCATTAATTTGATTATTTTTTGTATTCATAGTATGAAATCAATATAGGTATTATTTATAGTGTTTGTAGGGAGGTAAAGTCAAATGTCTATCAATTTCGATAATTATAATAACATTGTTAGTATGTTTTTTGAAAAATCAAAAGAGATGAGAGACAAACCTTATTTATGGAAAAAAAATAATAATAAATTTGAATCACTGTCTTGGGAAGATGTTGAATTATCAGTCAAATCAGTAGCAAGATCTCTTATAGATTTAGGTATTTTAAAAGGTGATAGAGTAATAATACTTTCAGAGAATAGACCTGAATGGCAAATTGCAGATTTAGCCATAATGTCTATTGGCGCAATAACTGTACCAGTTTACACTACAAGCACAACAGCAGATTATAGCCATATCATCAATCACTCAGGAGCAAGATGTATGATCATATCATCTCATGAACTTTGTCTTAAAGCTCTACCAGCTGTGGAGAGTTCTGCGGACTGCAAGAGTGTAATAAAAATTAATGAAGATGGTCAATCGTATAATAATCCTGTTAACATATCACAATGGCACAAGCTTATTGAAAAAAATACTGATGATGATTGGAAAAATATTGAGAGTGAGGACTATAAAAATTATAACTTTGATAATGAAATTCAATCTATCAAAAGATCAGATACTGCATGTATAATTTACACTTCAGGAACAGGCGGGAATCCAAAAGGTGTTATGCTCAGTCATGGAGCGATGCTATCTAATTGCACGGGCGCACAAATACTATTAAAAAATCTTTTAGAAGGTATGGATGAAATTAAATTTTTATCATGGCTACCCTTATCACACTCATACGAACACACTTTACAGTTTTTTACTTTAGGTATTGGGGCTCAAGTTTATTATTCTGAAGGGATCGACAAGCTAGTGGTTAATATGGGTGAAGTTAGTCCTCATTTTATGACTGCTGTGCCAAGATTTTATGACTCCTTGCATACAAGAATTTCACAAGGTTTAAAAAAACAAGGTAAACTAAGTCAAACTCTTTTTGCAGCAACTCTTAGATTGGGAAAGAAAAAGTATAATGGAGAAAAATTAAGTTTTATTGAAAATTTGACAAATAATATTCTGGATAAACTGGTTAGAAGAAAGGTAAATAAAAGATTTGGTGGATCATTAAAAGCTCTAATTTCAGGAGGCTCAGCTCTTAATTTTGAAGTAGGTCTATATTTGACAGCTCTTGGATTACCCTTATTGCAAGGATATGGTCAAACAGAAACTGCTCCAGTTGTTTCAGCAAATCCACCAGAGAAAGTTAAATTAGATACGGTCGGCCCACTTTTTCATGGAGTTAAGGTAAAGATTGCTGAAGATGGAGAAATATTAGTTAGTGGAGAAAACGTTATGAACGGCTACTGGAATGATCCAGACGCAACATCCAAAACCCTCATAGATGGATGGGTCCACACAGGAGATATAGGTGAGTTTGATGATGAAGATTACCTTAAAATTACTGATAGAAAAAAAGATATCTTAGTGAATGCAGGTGGAGATAATATCTCACCTACAAGAGTTGAAGCAAAACTAGATATAGAGCCAGAAATAGCTCAGTCTATGCTATATGGAGATTTTAAAAATTATCTTGTTGCAGTTATTGTTCCAGATAAAGACTTTGCAATAAATTGGGCAAAAGAAAATTCTAAAGATCAAGTTCTTGAAACAATTGTTAAGGATGAAGATTTTTATAAAGTAATGAAAGAAGTTGTAAACAAAGTAAATAAAAATTTATCTGTGATTGAACAGGTGAGAAAATTTATACTAATAGACCAAGAATTCACCATCGAAAACAGTATGATGACCGTCTCAATGAAAGTTCGTCGTTTTGCTGTAAAAGATAAATACGGAGATGAATTAGAAAAACTTTATTAATATTATTTATTATTAAACTCTTTTATTTGTTCTTCTGTCGCTTCTTTTTGATATTTACTCTTCCACTCATCATAGGGCATTCCATAAACTAATTCTCTTGATTGATTATAATCTAAAGAGATATTTTTTTTTTCAGCTGCTGCTAAATACCATTTAGATAAACAGTTTCTACAAAACCCTGACAAGTTCATTAAATCTATGTTTTGAACATCAGTTCTTTTTTGCAAATGCGTTATTAATCTTTCAGCAACATCTGCTAATAATTCTCTATCAAATTTTTTATTCATAATGACTCAATTAAGTTTAAATTTAGTTAAATTAAATATATAAACACATATAAAATAAATGAAACGTAATAGAAAAGCTAAAATTTTAGCAACATTAGGTCCTGCATCATCTTCAAGTGATAAAATTGAGAGCCTTTTTAAGGCTGGATGTGATGTTTTTAGACTAAATTTTTCTCATGGATCAGTAGAAACTCATCGTCAAAATTTAGAAAGTATAAGAAATTTAGAGGAAAAATATCAACATGCGTCATGCATTTTAGCTGATTTACAAGGCCCAAAACTTCGAGTTGGAGAGTTTAAAAATACTGAAGAGTCTCTAAAAAAAGGACAAAAATTTATCTTAGATACAAATTCAGATTTAGGTGATGACAAAAGAGTTAATTTTCCTCATTCTGAAATTTATGATCATTTAACACCTAACAGCACACTTTTAATAAATGATGGCAGAATAAGATTACAAGTTGTTGAGCAACATAAAGATAAATTAATCACTGAGGTTTTAAATGACGGAATCATTTCAAACAATAAAGGTGTAAATATTCCTGATGTAATTCTTCCTATTGACTCAATGACAAACAAGGACAGAGCAGATTTGCAAAAAGCTCTTGAAATGAATGTTGATTGGGTTGCTCTTTCTTTTGTTCAACAAGCTGATGATATAATTAAATTAAAGAAAATAGTTGATGGGAAAGCAATGGTAATGGCTAAAATAGAAAAACCATCTGCTGTTAAAAATATTGATGAAATCATTAAAGTTGCTGATGGTATTATGATTGCAAGAGGTGACCTTGGTGTAGAAATGCCAACTGAAAAAGTTCCAATAGTTCAAAAAAATATTATTAAGAGATGTCGTCATTTTGGAAAGCCAGTAGTTGTGGCGACACAAATGTTAGAAAGTATGATATCCAATCTAGTTCCAACAAGAGCTGAAGCTTCTGATGTTGCTAATGCAATTTATGATGGGACTGATGCTGTTATGTTATCAGGCGAGTCTGCTGTTGGTGAATATCCTATTGAATCAGTCTCAACAATGAATAGTATTATTGAAAATGTTGAAAAAGATAAAAATAATTTTGATTTATCAATTGAAAATACTGAAAGTTTAAAAACATTTGATGATACAGACGCAATTACCAGTGCCGCCTACTCTATCGCAAATAAAGCAGGAGCGAGCGCGATAATAACTTTTTCAGTAAGCGGAAAAACTACATTGCGAATGGCACGTGAAAGAGCCCCAGTACAAATAATTGGTCTATCTCCTAATATAAAAACAGCTAGAAAAATGCAAATTGCTTGGGGGGTAAATTCATGCCACTCAATGCAAGATGCAGCCAATACTACTGAGATGGTAAATATAGCATGTAGTGTTGTAAAAAATAAAAATTTAGTTAAAGCTGATGATAGCGTCATTATTACAGCAGGAGTTCCTTTTGGAAATGCTGGGTCAACTAATTTGTTAAGAATAGCAAAAATTATTGAAGATAAAAAGCTTACTTAAGTTTTTCGCAAGCTCTTTTTATTCTAGCACAAGCATCTTTTAAAATTTCATCACTTGTTGCATACGACAATCTAAAATAGGGAGATAAGCCAAAAGCAGCGCCATGAACACCAGCTATTCCTTCACTCTCTAAAAGATATGTCATAAAATCTTCATCATTAGAAATTTCTTTTCCATCAGGAGTTTCTTTACCTAATACACCTTCACACGAAGGATAAACATAAAATGCTCCTTGAGGAGTTAAACAGCTTAAACCATCAATACTATTTAATAAATTCACAACTAAATCTCTTCTTCTAACAAATGCCTTATTATGATTTGTTATAAATTCTTGAGGTCCATTTAATGCCTCTACCGCTGCAGCCATGGAAATTGAGGAAGTTGAAGTTGTGCTTTGAGATTGAATTTTATTCATTGCTGCAATAATTTCTTTTGAAGCACCACAATAACCTAATCTCCAACCAGTCATACAATAAGCTTTAGACACTCCATTTAAAGTTAAGCACCTATCTTTTAGTTTAGGTTCTACAGAAGCTATTGTTGCAAATTCTAAATTATCATAGATGACTTTCTCATAAATATCATCAGACATTACTAAAACATTTGGATACTCTAAAAGTACCTCAGCTAATTGTTTAAGTTCGTGTTTGGAATAAAGACTACCAGTTGGATTACTTGGACTATTCAACATCAGCCATTTAGTTTTATCAGTAATATTTTTTTCTAATTGATCTGCTGTTATCTTAAAGTTTTGACTTTCAGGACATTGAACTATAACTGGTTTGCCTTCTGCCAATAAAACAATATCAGGATAACTCACCCAAAAAGGCGCAGGAATAATTACTTCATCATTGGGATTAATTGTCGCCATCATAGCATTATAAATTATATGCTTTCCTCCAACACCCACTATGATTTCATCTAAATCATATTGAAGATTATTATCATTTAAAAACTTTGATTGAATAGCTTTTTGAAGTGCTGGAGTTCCTTTTCCAGGCACATATCTTGTTTGACCAGAATCCATTGCTTCAGAAGCTGCATTTCTTATATTAAGGGGTGTATCAAAATCAGGCTCTCCAGCAGCTAACACTAATACATCCTTACCCTCAGCTCTTAAAGCATTAGCTTTGATGTTAATACCTACAGTCATTGAAGGTTTAATTCTTTTTAATCTGTCAGCAATAAAAGTCATAGTTTCAAATTATATAATGCTCAATAATTAGACTTATGCATGTAAACAATAAAAAAATTGAAAATATTCTTCTTAAAGTGATTTTGTTTACATTAATGGAAACCTTAGCTCCTATATTTGCACTAAAAATACTTGTTGAAGAGACTAATAAAACAATAGCCAAATTTAAATATCCAAAAGTAAAAGGAGGCAGAGAATTAATATCAGGAGCAGAAAACATCAAAATAATTGCTCCTGGAAAAGCTATAAAAAAACCTAGTGCTGCTGACGTACCCACTGCTTCATGTATTTTTTTAGAAAACATAGTAAGGGTCGGAACACTAAAACTTCCCCCTCCTATTCCAATTAAAACTGACATAAATCCTATTAAATAACTGATAATCAAATTAATTATTTTTGATTTCGGAAGATCGTTGGAGATTATTATAGGATCTTTTTGAAAAGCCATATTTAATGCAATTAGAAAAGCTAAAAAAATAAAAATATTTACCAATATTTCTCCAGAGATTAGACTTGCGCTATAAGAGCCAATTAAGGACCCTAATGCGATACCTGGAGCCCAAGATCTCAGAATTGCATAATTAACATTATTAAGTTTGATATGCGTTCGTATTGATGAAATTGAAGTAAAGCAAATTATTCCTAAAGATGAAGCAATTGCAATATGCATTGCATAATCTGCAGAGTAATTTAGGTAAAGAAGAACAAAATAACTTATTGGGACTATTATGATACCTCCACCAACACCCAATAGTCCGGCCATAAAACCAGAAACAATTCCTGTAATTAGAAAAATAATTATCAAACTTACCAATTTTTACCGCTTTCTTTCATATTTTATTGTAGTAATCTTTATAAATTAAAAGTAAATTAATTCTATGCAACATATTCATTGGTTAGGTACTGGATTATCATCTATTCCTGGTATTAGAAGAATAGCAACAAACTATGATAATTTTACAATTTGGAATAGAACTCTAGAAAAAGCAGAACACAGTATTAATCATATAAATAAACAAAATGTTATAGCTAGAAAATTTGACATACAATCTCTTAGTAATTCTTTAAACGCTGGCGATATAGTTGTTTCACAATTACCAGCTAGTCACCATATAACTATTGCGAAATTATGTATGGATAAAAAATGTCATTTTGCTACTAGTAGTTATATCTCCCCTGATATGAGGGACTTAAACAATGAGGCTAAAAAAAATAATTTAGTATTTGTAAACGAGGTTGGTCTTGACCCAGGAATCGATCACTTCTTTTCCCATTTACTTGTTAAAAAATTAAAAGATAAAAACTTAAATAACATAGATGTAACATATCATTCTTATTGTGGAGGCTTTCCTGCAATTCCTAATGATTTTAAATATAAGTTTAGCTGGTCACCTGTTGGAGTTATTAAAGCTCTAAATAATGATGCAAAATTCGTTAGAGATTATGAGACTGTTATTGAGACTCCTTATAAAAATGTTGGGAAATATGATGTTAATAATGAAATGTATGAAGCTTACCCAAATAGAGATTCTACCCCATATATCTCAGAATATAATTTTGATCCCAAATGGAAGACTAAAGAATTTGTTAGGGGCACTTTACGATTAAATGGATGGGAAAATGCTTGGACTGATATTTTTAAAATACTTGATAATAAATCCCCTGAACTTAATCAGCAGATTGATAATTTAGGAAAAGATTTATGGAAAAAACACCCATATCTGCCAAATGAACAAGACCGCGTAGTTTTATTTGTAAAGTTATTAGCTCACAAAGATAATCAGCAAGTATTTAACGGATTTTATTTCTTAGATGAAAAAGGATCTGGTGAAAATACTGCAATGGGTAAATTAGTTTCAATTACTTTATCTTGTGCAATTGATTTAATTACTCAAAATAAAATACAAAGCGGTGTTCATGCTGCACCCCATGATGAAAATTTAATAAATTATTTTTTTAAAACTTTTGAAGAATATAAAATTGTTATAAAAAATAATTTATGAAAGAAAAAATACAATCCATAGGTATTGTAAAAGAAAGTCGTTTTGATGAAAGTCGTGCCCCTATAGCGCCTAATCAAGTATCAGAAATAATAAAAAAATATCCTAATATTAATATACTTGTTCAGCCATGTGATAAGCGAACTTTTAAAAATGAGGAATATGAAAAATATGGAGCAAAAATTTCAGAAGATTTAAGTAGTTGTGATATATTATTTGGAGTAAAGGAAGTAGATACACACAAACTAATTCCAAATAAAGAATATGTATTTTTTTCACATACATATAAATTAAATAAAGAAACTTTATCCAATGCCCAAGGCACACCAGGAATGGATAAAAAAAAACTCTTAAAATCTATTTTAAATAAAAAAATAAAGCTAATAGATTATGAAAATATTCGTGACGCAAATGGATCACGATATCTAGGATTTGGCAGATTTGCAGGTATTGTTGGCTGCTATAACACCTTAAATTTATTTTTATCAGAAAATAATTTTCAACCTTTAGCTCGTGCTTATAAAATTAATGATTATGAGAGAATTAAAAATAATTTATATGAAGTGCGTTTTCCAAAGTTTAAGCTACTAGTTACGGGTGACGGAAGGGTTAACAAAGGTGTTCAAGAACTTTTAAAACATACTAATATTAAACAAGTAACCATTAAGGAATATTTAGAAAAAAATTTTGAATATCCAGTATATTGTAATTTAGAAACAAAAGATTATGTTGTTCACAAAAGCAAAAAACCATTTGAGCTTAAGCATTTTATTGAATTTCCAAATGAATACGAAGCTTCAACTTTTGAATACTTAAAAGAGAGTGATCTTTTCATTAGTGCACATTATTGGGATCCTAGTTCTCCAAAAATTTTTACAAAAAACCAAATAAAACAATTTTCAAAACTTAAAGTTATTGGAGATGTGACGTGTGATGTTGATGGGTCTGTACCTACAACAATCAAATCAACAACAATTGAAGAACCTAATTTTTATCTAAATACAGAAACTTTTTCAGAAATTGACAAAAGGCAAAGCAACTTAGCTATTATGGCAGTTGATAATCTTCCTTCTGAATTACCAAGGGACTCTAGTACTGAATTTGGTAATGGAGTTATCAATGAGGTTATTCCTTACATGTTAGGAGAGGATGATGGTAGAATTTTAAATTCTACTATTACTTTTGAGGGTCGTTTTTTAAAAAAATATGACTATTTAATTGATTATATCAATTCTTAAATGAACCTTCCAAATCCTATCAAACTCCCTTCAAAAACTGATGAAAAATTTAAAATTGTAAGTGATTTTACACCTAGTGGTGACCAACCTGCAGCAATTAAAACTCTAGTTAAAAATCTTAATGATAATGAAAATGAGCAAGTTTTACTAGGCGTTACAGGCTCAGGCAAAACTTTTACAATGGCAAAGGTTATTGAGCACATGCAAAGACCAACTCTTATTATGGCTCCTAATAAAACTTTAGCAGCACAACTTTATGGAGAAATGAAAAGTCTTTTTCCAAATAATGCAGTTGAATATTTTGTTAGTTATTATGATTATTATACTCCGGAAGCATATGTCCCAAAAAGTGATACATTTATTGAAAAAGAGTCATCTATAAATGAACAAATTGATAGACTTCGTCACTCAGCTACCAGATCACTTGTTGAGAGAAGAGATACAATTATTGTGGCATCAGTGTCGTGTATTTACGGAATTGGTTCAGTTGAAGCATATTCATCTATGTCATTTACTATTGAAAAAAATCAATCAATTAACAGAGATATTCTTATAAGAAGATTGGTAGAGCTACTCTACAAACGAAGAGATATGGATTTTAGAAGAGGTAGTTTTAGAGCCAAAGGTGATGTTTTAGAAATTTTTCCATCACACCATGAAGACAGGTCATGGAAAATTTCTTTTTTTGGAGATGATATTGAAAAAATATCTGAAATTGATCCTCTTACTGGAGAAAATTTAGGTGATCTTGAACAAATACGTGTATTTGCTAATTCTCACTATGTAACTCCAAAACCAACTATTAAAAAAGCGTTGGTTCAAATAAAAGAAGATTTAAGAAAACAACTGGATATTTTTGAAAAAGAAAAAAAATTACTAGAGCGGCAACGTTTAGATGAGCGGACTACATTTGATTTAGAAATGATTGAAACAACTGGCAGTTGCAGTGGCATAGAAAATTATTCAAGGTATTTATCAGGAAGACAACCGGGAGAACCTCCTCCTACATTATACGAATATATTCCTGAGGATTCACTTTTGTTTATAGATGAAAGTCATATAACATGTAGTCAAATATCAGGGATGTATAAGGGTGATTTTTCCAGAAAATCTACCTTATCACAATATGGTTTTAGGCTACCTAGTTGTCTTGATAATAGGCCGCTTAAAAGAGAAGAGTGGGATGCTATGAGACCTCAAACAATATTTGTTAGCGCTACACCTAGTGATTATGAATTAGAAAAAACGGGAGGAGTATTTGTTGAACAAGTTATTCGACCAACTGGACTAATTGATCCACCAATTGAAATACGATCAACAAAACATCAAATAGATAATTTAATTGATGAATGTAAATCAACAATATCAAATGGATATAGAGTTATAATAACCACATTAACAAAGAAAATGTCAGAGGACTTAACAGAATATATGCACGAGGAAGGTTTGAAAGTAAGATATCTGCACTCTGATATTGATACTCTTGAAAGAATAGCAATTATAAGAGATCTTAGACTAGGAGTTTTCGATATTTTAATTGGTATTAACCTTTTGCGAGAGGGGTTAGATATTCCAGAATGTGCACTTATGGCTATACTAGATGCTGATAAAGAAGGTTACCTTCGGTCTAAAACAAGCTTAATTCAAACAATTGGAAGAGCAGCAAGAAATGTAGATAGTAAGGTAATTATGTACGCAGATACAGTTACGAAAAGTATGAAGGCGGCAATAAATGAAACAGAGAGAAGAAGAGAAAAACAGCTCAAATATAATAAAGAGAAAAATATAACACCTATTAGTATTAAAAAAAATATAGAAGAAATTTTAGAAAATACTGCTGAACAAGATCATGTAACTGTCGAAATTGAAAATGCCAAAGAATTAGTTGGAAAAGATCTTAGTAAACACATCAAACATCTCGAAGAAAAAATGAATAAGTTTGCATCAAAATTAGAATTTGAAGATGCTGCAAGAATACGTGATGAAATAAACAGATTGAAGGCAAAAGAAGTTGGTTTATCTGATAAAATTTTGAAATTCAAAAAAAAATAAATGGAAATTTTATTTGAAGTAAAAAATTCTACAGGAGTCATTACTTTAAATAGACCAAAAGCACTGAATGCTCTTAATTTAAATATGGCTATACAATTTTCAGATAAATTGAAAGAGTGGGAGTATGATAATACCATTGAAAGAGTCTTATTATTAGGCGAAGGAAAACATTTCTGTGCAGGTGGAGATGTAAAGAGTGTCCATCTGTCAGGTCCATTTTCAAAATTAAAACGTGAGTTTTTTTCTGTAGAGTACGCACTTAATTTACAAATTAAAAATTTTTCAAAACCTTATTTATCTATTTGGCAGGGTGTTGTCATGGGAGGTGGTGTAGGTTTATCAATTTATGGTGATTATAGAATTGTAACTGATAGCACGAAATTTGCAATGCCTGAAACTTCTATAGGTTTTTTTCCAGATGTTGGAGGAAGTTTTTTTCTATCAAAAATTGATAATAATCTTGGAATGTATTTAGGTCTCACTGGCGAACTTCTTCAAAGTAAAGATTTACTTAATTTTAATTTAGCTACTCATTATTGTCCAGAAAACAAAATAGATAATTTAATTAACCAATTTATTGTTGATGGATCAATTAACAATTACGAAATAGAAAATTCTTCTTTTTTTACAAATGAAAAATTTGATTTTATAAATAATAATTTTTCAGGAAATATTCATGAAATTTTTAATAATATTCAGACTCTTAATAATAAGTTTGATATATTTAATAAACTTCAACATAAATGCCCAATGAGTTTAGCGGTAACAGCATTATTAATAAAAAATTCATCCAACAAGTCATTAAAAGATTGTCTAGAAATGGAGTACAGGTTAAGTCAAAAAATGACCAATCGTCCTGATTTTGGAGAGGGAATACAAGCTGTATTAATTGAAAAACATCATAACCCTAAATGGATACCAAGTTCTATTAATGAAATAGACACTAATGAATTAGATAAATTATTTACCGCACCTATTGATAATGAACTAAAATTATAGAAAAAATATACATTTCTAGTAAAAAATTAACTTAATGATAAAAAAAATATTTTTACTCTTATTAGCTCTAGTAGTTTGTCTCTTTATTGCAGTCTTCTATTTAGTTGATAAGATTTTCATTAGCAAATATATAAAAAATTTAGAAGACAACTTAAATGTCAGTATTACTTTAAAAGAACCTCACAATTTAAAAATTGTTCCTAATCTTTCACTATTGGCAAAGTTCAATTTAGAAAAAAATAAAAAAAAAATATTTTTTAATGATGTAGAATTAAACATACAAAAAGATTACAATTTGAATAAACCTTTTTTTAATTTTAATTCTAAAAAAATCACAATTGATAAATTAATTCTTAACAATTTATTCATATCAGGAGAAATTAATGAATATAATTTTAATAGTTTTTTAAAATTAACTTTATTTCCAGAAGGATACTTGTCATTTGCTTTAAATAATGAGGATAAACAGTCATTACAGTTTGTTAATATTGTAATACAAAGATTAAATGTTCCTAAAGCTTACAAACAATTATCTAATTTATTTTCTCATTATCTAAATGATCAATCATTTTTCAATGGAAAAGTTATATATGATGATAAATATATTTATATTGATAGCTTAAAGGCATCTAATAATGAATATAACATTATATTAGTTGGCGAATATGATTTAAAAAATGAGTTTGTTAATATTGAGTCAATTGTTGAATTTAAAAATGAGAAAATATTTGAAATTAACACCTTAGGAAATATAGATAATCCTAACATTGCAATTATTTCTATGGACAAAGCAATAGATATGAATTTTAGTATCAAAGATATTAATCAAATCCTTAGTGGTAATTATGAGGATTTTTTTCAAAATCTCTTAACTAATGAATAGCTTAATTTATGTTATATTTTCAGTATTCGGTTTTGTTATTATAGGTTTTATAATAAAAAAATTTATCAATATATCGGAAAAAATTACATCTAAATTTGATTATTTGAGTTTCAATATTTTACTTCCATTAGCGTTAATAACTTATTTTTGGCAGATTGAATTTCCAAGAATAAATACCTTATTATTACTAGTTGCTTTCTTTGGTAGCGGAATAATAGTTTTTATAATTGGTTTTTTAGTTGGCAATTTATTATTTAAATACAAAACTGATGATAATGCACTTCTAGGACTTTCTGCTTGTTTTGGAAA
>Ga0209631_10001336_pt1 | contig 31686 bp, 48 predicted proteins | sample COG_08_FD_184752 | JGI IMG/M metagenome (GOLD analysis project Ga0209631, IMG submission 184752) | Pelagic Microbial community sample from North Sea - COGITO 998_met_08 (SPAdes) (version 2) | ecosystem: Environmental > Aquatic > Marine > Neritic zone/Coastal water | place: Helgoland, sampling... | reverse complement strand
ATGGTAGGTCTTGCACCATCCGGCGCAAAATCAATGTCAGAGTACAAAAAAGAATTTTCAGAAGCTACAGGCATTGACATCTCTGGTGATCCAGACAACAAGGCTGCGCTTACAGCGTTTGGCTTGGCCCTCATGCAAAACAAAGCTGGCAAGGGGTTTAATGTTGGAAATATTCTGAGCGAAGTTGGTGCAGCAGGTGAAAAAGCCTTGCCTATAATGGCTCAAGCAAGAAAAGAAGCTCGTGAAGGAAAGATTGCTGCGGGTAAGTATGCTCTTGGAAAAGCTGCTGAAGCTGATGCTTCAAAACAAAAGTTTTTAGTTGATCAATCTATTTATTTAAGAAATCGTAAAGATAAAATTTTAGATTATATGCAAACTCGTAGAGACACACTGGACGATGATGCGTCTAAACAAGAATTTGACAGGCATAAATTAGCAGTTGAATACGGATTTAAAACTGCTAAAGCCAGAAACGATGCTCTAATTAAAGCTGATGAAGCTAAAAGAAAAGGTTCTAAAGTAGAATCTCTATATAATAGAGACATACAATACACTCAAAGAAAAGTAAGAATAGGCTTCACAGATGATGGCTCAAGAGAAATTTATGCTACCCCATTGTTGGATGGCGCGGACATAGCTAACGATTATGTAAAAGTACAAAGAGCGCAAGAGGCAATGGGCAGGCTTGATGGCCTGCTTCAGGACATTGAAGAAAAAGGCATGCCTTCTATAGAACTACTTTTGGATAGAGGTAAAAATATTTTGATTGCTGGTGGTGTGGCAAAACCAGATGAATTTTTCAAAGGGAAGCTAGAGGGTGTTTCTGCCGAAGATCAAGCAAATGCCATTTTGAATGTATTAATATTAGAAAACAAAAGGTTTGCTACACAGGAAACAGGAAACGGTATTTCAAATCAAGATAGAGACGATTTAGCAACAGCATTTGGAAAGATTGATATAGCAGGGAATCCAAGAGCGGCTAGACTTAAATTACAAGAACTACGCTCTATATTTAATGCTCCGTTGGCCTCAATTGAACAAGAGCTTTCAAATTTCTATGAACTAAAAGATATGTATAAAAATGAAGATGTATACAATGAGACACTTACTAGGATAGATGGAATATTAGCCGCTTCCCCTTACAACAAAATACCTAACGAACCCGGAAATGATGGTGTTATAAGATTTGGTCAGGGAGATTACTAAATGGGTGAGGTTGTTTTCACTGCTCCTGATGGACAAAATCTATCTTTTGAGATAGAGGGCGATGCCCCAACTCAATATGAAAAAATACGCATAAACAAGAAAATTAGAAACTATTCTTCAAGTCAAAAAAGCTCTCGACCACGATCTTCTTTGCAAAAAGAAACCGAACAATTGTTCGATACTAAATCAGGCATTCAAAATGCAACTCTTCGTGCTGCTCTTTCTGGTGCAGAAACGGCAGACGAAGAAGAAAAACAATTACAAGAACTGTACGGTCTTGGTGAAGGTGATTACTCTCGTGACAAACGAGGGCGGCTTGCTATTACAAAGCAAGGTGGGTCAAAGCTTGGTATGGAGCTTGAAAAAGACACCCTTATTGATGAAGAAGGTTTTTCTCGTTATGACTTCGCTGACCTAGCTGGCATAGTTCCAGAAGTTGGTGGTGGTATAGCGGGAGCTATCGCAGGTCTACCTTTCGGACCTGCTGGAATTATCGGCGGTTCCGTTATCGGCGCTATGACAGGTGCGGCGGCAGAAGAAGGTGTAGAGGGTCTGGCTGGAGTTTCAACGCAATCTGCTGGAGAAATTGCTAAAGATATAGCTGTAGAAGGAGGCATCACACTTGCTGGTGAAGTCACCTTTGGATTAGCTGGAGCTTTGTTCCGCGCTGGACGAAAAGGATTGTCTGTAAAGAAACTACCAGATGAAGAGTTAACTGCTGCTGGTGAAGCTCTTACATACAAAATAAAAGATCCTACCACTGGAGAAATGATAGACGCTCCAATAACCCCCGAGCTTGGCGCTTTAGGGACTCCATCTATTATAGCTAGACAGTCAAAAATTATGGAAAAAGTGATTGGATCTTCTGATCGCTTAAAAAATAATTATGACAATATGCAAAAGATTTTAGAGGATTTCCGCACCAGAGCCTCTGGCCTTAGAGGGATTGATAGTGAAGAGGCTGGCGAACAGGTTCTGGATTCTGTGTTCAGAGCAAGACAGGGCTTGGAAGCCACTGAAAAAGCTGCCAGAGAAGCTGTGGTAAAAACGCTTGTTGGCACTACTGATCAATTTATGGACGCTGCTATGAAGGGTGCAGATGTAGACGAAGCTGCGTTTAAAATATTAACTGACACAAGCAAGGCTTTTGACTCTGTAGCGGCATCTAAATTTTCTGACATAGAAGGTCTTGTGGGTAGTGCAATAGGATCAAAAGAATTTATTGATACTAAAGACCTTTTGGAAATTGCCAAAAGACTTGAAAAAGAAAATGCAGGGTCGATTGCTGCTGCTAGGTCAACATCTGAAGGCCGCAGAGAAAGTGCTGCTGCTGATTATGCCGCTATTATTGACGGCATTAAAGGTATCGGGGCTTTTAAACGTGGAGGAAACAAGACTGGATTTCTCCAACTTTATAACTTACGCAAGACTTTAAATGATGGAAAAATGGCAACTGGTTCCACTAGCGGAATGAGAGAGTTGCAAAAAACTATTGATGAAATAGACGGTTTGCTTGACCCTAAAGTTCTTGAAACTCAAGCCCTGCAAATGTCTAACGGGACTCTTGGCCCAGAAGCATTGGAACAGTTGCAGAGAGCATCTAGTGGTCTTTCAGAGGCTCGTGGATTCTTTAAAAGAGGCCAAACAGCAATTGATGATTTGCAAGACGCAATACGAATTAAAGACCTCCAAAAAATGGCAAGAGAAGGCACTATTCCGCCAAACCTAGACTTTATGACAGCTTTGGTAAAAAATGGAAAACCTCAATCTCTTATAAGAGCTATTGATGTAGTAAAAGATTTTGGTAGTAAAAAACAATCCGAACAATTACGGGGTTTATTAGCGACTCGCTGGCTTGAAACAGCTATGCAAAAGACTCTCCCTGACGGTGCTGAAGCGGGAATGTTTTCAGGGAAGGCTTTTGCTAAATCAATTACTGATCTTGGTAAAACTGCTGATACATTGTTTGGCTCTAATGTCGGTCAAGTACGAGCGTTAGCTAAACAGATAGAAAAGTCATCTTCTTCAAACATGAGTGAGGATGCCATATTAAGAGCCGTACAAGAAGGTGGCGGAGCGCAAGGCGGTATAGCTGGCGTTCTCCGCTCTGTTAAAACTGCTCAAGATGACTTAAATAACTTTGTTACAGACAGAACATTGAAGATGTTAGACAATGGGACTCTTGCAGGGAGGCCCATACAGGCGGCGGAATATATAGCGTCACCTACTGCACAGCCTCAAGTTATTAGCTCTGTGATCGACTTATTCCAAAAACAAGGTGACACAGAGGCTTTAGACCAAATTCGCTCATACTACATGAACAATGTTTTGCGTGACTTTGGCGGAGATACTTTTGTTGATGGAAATGCAATTAAAGCTTTTTCTAAAAACTTTAATGATGCTGCATCTGGTGGAAAGTTTAGAAAAATATTTGGCGAAGAAATGGGAAAGGACATGGAGAAGTTTGGTCGTGTTCTTGCAATTAATGCCAAAACAACACAGGGCGGTGATCTTGTAGCTGCAAACATTGCTGCAAGCCCGTTAAACAATCTTGGCAAAATTGCGAAGTATGGACTGTTTACTAGATTTCTCACTTCTGCCCCTTACTACAAGCAAGTATTAAATCAGTATGAAGCTATGGTCCAAGGCGTTCCCCCGAAAAAAAGAGGGGAAATTTTAGGAAGAATTATTACACAATTGATGACGCAGCTTCCCGGTCAATTAGCTCAAGAGGGATACAACACAACTTCTAATCAGCTACAAGCAGTTCTTAATAATTCTGGACTTGGACAACAGCTATCACAGATACAAAGCACCATGAACTCTCCCTTATCTTCATCAGGTATTGGTCAAGTAAATGTCGCGCAACCATTAGCTCCAAATACTCAGGCAATGGGCGGAAAACAACCAAACATAAGACAACAGGCAGCAGCTAACCCCGGTGTAGCTCAAGCCTTGGGCATTACAGGCCCAACGGCAGGTCTGTTAGGAACAGGAAACCCATAAAATGAACAAAGATGTATTACGCGAAGAAATAGCCGCTGATGAGGGCTGCAAATATGAGATATATTTGGATCATTTAGCACTGCCAACTTGTGGTGTGGGTCACTTAATCACCGAAAATGATAGTGAGCATGGCAAGCCAGTTGGCACCGTTGTTGAACAGGAGAGAGTTAGAAGCCTGTTTGCATTAGACATAGCGGTTACCATAGACGAGTGCAAAGTGCTGTATCCAGACTTTGACGATCTACCCGAAGAGTGTCAGCACATCATAGCTAACATGATGTTCAATATGGGTCGGCCTCGACTGTCAAAATTCGTTGGCATGAAAGCTGGAGTTGATGCTCGTGACTTTAACGAGGCAGCCGACCAGATGGTGGATTCTAGGTGGTATACGCAGGTCCCCAACCGAGCTAGACGTTTGGTAGATCGGATGAGGGCGCTTGCTGACTAACCGTTTTGTGGTTTGATATTTGTAATTTGCATACGTTGCAGATTGCTATGTCTTTACTATAGTCCACTGCGCTTCTGCACTTAGGGCATTGCCCTGCTTCTATAAGCCTCTGCATTTGGCCTTTTTCATTCATGCGGCTGAACCTATGCCAGCGTTGACTTCATTTGGGTAACGCTCTTTATAAGCATCAAAAACCAGCTTTGTAATTTGCTGACTAACTTTGCGATGCTCATCTGAAGACAATTTAACAAGTTTTTTATGCGTGGCAAGGTCAACAGCAACTGACTTGTATTGTTTCGTATCAGTCATTATAATACTCCCATGAACTAACAATTGTAGGCATATATTAGCATGTTTAAGGGATACCGCAAGTATAATAAATACGGCGCACAAAAAACTCAATTCATGGGTTATACATTTGATTCTCGTTGGGAGTCTGAGCGTTGGGGGCAGTTGACAGCTATGGAACGTGCTGGAGCTATAAAAAATTTAGAGAGACAAATAAAATATGACATAATTGTGAACGGTGAAAAAATTTGCAAATACATTGCTGACTTCAAATACAATCAAGTTGAGGAGGACGGCTCTCAAGTAGAAATTGTAGAAGATGCAAAAGGTGTAGAAACTGCTGAATTTAAATTAAAAAAGAAACTTATGAAGGCCGTTCATGGAATTGAGATAAAATTATCTAAGAAAAAGTAGTTGACATTCCTTTTGAGGTTTCCTATCTATCAATTGTGGAAGCGAATAAAAAACGAAAGGAGGGTTTCATGCTTAACCCAACAGCTTCATTTATACCAAACGATCTTACCCCTGTTTTTGAACAGCGGAACAAGGTCAAACAAAAGATCAGTGACCTTCAGAAAGAACTAAAGGTTATTGATAATTCTTTAACTCAGCAATTTGAGAACCAAGCCCGTCAAATCCTTGCGGAAAAAGGTAAGGACTTTGGGCAAGCTACAATCAAGACTGATGGCTTTAAGATTTCAATTGACTTTCGCAAGAAGGTCGAGTGGGATCATGATAAGTTGGCTCTTTTGTTTGACTCAATGGACTCAGAAACAGCAAAGCATTATGCTTCTGTAAAAATTTCTGTTTCCGAATCTAAGTTTCAACAAGCACCACCAAATATCAAAGCGTCCCTTTCTGATTGCAGAACAGTTTTGCTGCAAGGTACTTCTATAAACATGGAGGCCGACAATGGGTAGAGTTTCTGACTTGTTCATTGAGATGGAAGCTGACGCGACAGATATGACACTTGAAGAGTGGATAGAGAAATACGGTGATCATAATGTTGAAATATTTAATAATGTAAGGGAGGAAGATAATGCTTAAAATTATCTCCGCAGAAGAAAGACTAGCCGAAAAACGTGGTCACAAGATCGTGATCGGTGGCTTGTCTGGTGTGGGCAAGACAAGTCTTGTCCGCACTTTAAATACTGACACAACTTTATTTATGGATCTTGAAGCAGGTGATGCTGCTATTGAGGGTGTAAAGGTTGATGTGATCAGGCCAAGAACTTGGCAAGAATGCCGTGACTTTGCGTGTTTTTTAGGTGGGGGAAATCCCGCCCTAAATGATGACGCGCCTTATTCAACAGCGCATTATGATTATGTCTGTTCAGTCTACGGCGATCCTGCACAGACTTTAGCTAAATACGATACTATTTTTGTAGATAGTATCACAGTCGCTGGTCGGCTTTGTTTTAGTCATTGTCAGAACCAACCAGAGTCTCGTTCTGAGCGTTCTGGCAAGCTTGACACTAGAGCGGTATATGGGATGCAGGGACGTGAGATGATGGCATGGCTTACTCATCTCCAACACATTCGTGAGAAGAATGTAATTTTTGTGGGAATTTTAGATCAGAAGACTGATGATTACGGACGCAGTGAATACTCCCTGCAAATTGAGGGCAGTAAGACAGGCCGTGAGTTGCCGGGAATTGTGGATGAAGTTCTCACTATGACTACACTTACATCTGATGAAGGCAATCAGTTCCGTGCCTTTGTTTGTCACACATTAAATCAATGGAACTACCCAGCTAAAGATCGTAGTGGTCGGCTGGATATGATTGAAGAACCTCACTTAGGAAAGCTTTTGGAAAAGATGTCTGGTGGGGCAACACAAGCTGACAGACCTATGGCGTTTGTCAATCCAACAGAAGTGGTTATCGCAGAAGGAGAAGAAAACAATGCTTAACCTAAACAACGTACCTCCTCAAGAGTACGAAAACTCGTCTTTTGAGTTAATTCCTGATGGCACAGTCGCTCGTGGCTTTGTTAAATTATCTGGTGGAAATCTTGACTTGCCAGAATTTGGTGTTGGGACATTTTTTAAGTCTTCAGAGTCAACAGCCGCTAAATGGCTTCCTATTGAAGTTACTATTGCTGGTGGGCCTTTCGATAAACGTAAGGTTTGGCAAAATGTGTTTGTTGATGGGACTAAACTTTCAGAGCGCGGTGTTCCGATTGCCAAAGAGATTGGTTTGCGTACTTTGAAAAGCATGATCGACAGTGCTTTTAATCTGTCGTCAAAAGACGACACTCCCGAAGCACAAGCCGCTCGTAACTTGAATGGTGTTGGCGATCTAAATGGTCTTAGCATTTGCTTTGTAATCGGTATCGAAAAAGGTACTAATGGTTACGAAGATAAGAACAAGATTAAAGCTGTTCTTACGGCAGACTCCAAAGGATTTATCCCAGCGGGTTCGCCAACAACTTCTGCTCCGGCTCAAGCACCAGCTTATGCTCAACCAGCACAGCCTCAACAGGCTCCTGTAACTCAAGGCGGCATTACTCCGTCTTGGGCAGCTAAATAGGTGATGCTATGTTGAGAAGTATTTTAAAAGCTATCTTTGGTGGCAACGGTGAAGAGCCAAAACATGTTGAATTAAGTTATCCTAGATACTGTGATGAGTTGCGCCGTGTTCTTGAAGGCGGCAATCCTCATACCCTTAAAGAGTTGCAGGATAAGTTGAACAAAAAGAAGGGGACTGTTTATCACGAGTTAAGTGTTCTTAGGCGCGGTGGCCTTGTGATAAAAAAACAGTATGACAAATCAATCTCTGCAAATAAGTATCGGATTGTAAGATGATCTTGCGGGGTTATCAGGAGGCGGCTATAAACGCCGCCTCTGACGCATTGAATAAGCATAACAATACTCTTGTTGTGGCTCCTACAGGTGCGGGTAAAACAATTATGCTCTCAGCATTGGTGGGTAAACGCTACAAAAGTTCACAGAATGTGCTTGTGTTACAACATCGTGATGAGCTTGTTTCACAAAATTCCAACAAATTTCACCTTGTAAATCCGTCTTTGAAGATCAGTGAAGTAAACGCTGCGTCTAAAGATTGGTCGGGGGATGCTGTATTCGCAATGGTGCAAACGCTTTGCCGCGAGAAAAACTTGGACAATATGCCCAAAGTTGATCTGATCGTGGTTGACGAAGCGCATCATACTGTTGCGGATACATATCAACGTATCATTAACGCCGCAAAGAAGGCCAACGAGGGGGTTCAGATCGTTGGCTTTACAGCTACTCCCAATAGAGGCGATAAGAAGGGCTTACGGGATGTATTTACGAACTGTAGCCATCAGATAGAAATTTCCACGTTAATTCGTGAAGGGTTCCTTGTACCGCCAAAGACATATGTGATTGATGTTGGGGTACAAGAGGAACTGCGTCAGGTACGCAAAACCGCATCTGACTTTGATATGACAGATGTCGAAAAGATCATGAACCGCCACGCTATCAACAAGCGTGTTGTTGAGGAATGGACAGAAAAAGCCAGTGGTCGCAAGACCATCGTATTTTGCTCTACCATCATTCACGCAGAGAATGTCTGTGAAGAGTTTGTTAAACAGGGTGTTGTTGCTCGTGTTGTTACAGGCGATACACCAAAGATTATTCGCAAAAAAATTTTAGATGATTTGGCGACAGGTAACGTGCAGGTTGTGGTGAATGTCGCTGTGTTGACAGAGGGCTTTGACTCTCCGCCCGTGTCCTGCATCGTGTTAACCAGACCATGCTCCTATAAAGCAACGATGGTTCAGATGATTGGTCGTGGGTTACGCACTGTAAATCAGGATGAATTTCCGGGCATAGTTAAATCAAATTGCATTGTTATGGACTTTGGTACGTCTGTGTTGACACACGGCTCACTTGATGACGCTGTAGATCTTGATGGCGCTGGTGAAAGAGAACCCGGAGAAGCTCCAGTAAAAGATTGCCCTGAGTGTGGTCAGGAGGTTCCACTCGGCGTTCGTGAGTGTCCATTTTGCGGTCATATATTTGAGTCTAATGGGGAGCCTCTTGAAAACTTTGAAATGACCGAAGTGGACCTCATGGAACGGTCTCCGTTCCGCTGGATAGATTTGTTCGGCAACGGAGCTTGTATGGCTGCGTCTGGGTTTAACGGTTTTGCCTTAATTGCTGATGTAGATGGGCTTTGTATTGCCATTATAAAAAAGAAAGATGGCAAGACCAGAGTTATTTCTATTGGAACTAAAAGACACGTTATAGCATCTGCTGATGACTTCTTGCGTACCAATGAAGATGGCAATAGCGCAAAGAAAACCAAACGCTGGTTAAACGACAGGGTTAGTGAAAAGCAACGTAATCTGTTGAATACATACGGTGTTTATGTTGGCGCACTCGACTTTAGTTGGACTAAATATAAAGCAGCATGTATGCTTAATTACGTCTGGAACAAACCTTTTATTGACGAAACGGTTAAGAATGTAATTCAGAAAGAAAAACAATGAACCGTGGAAACTTACAAGTTACATTAAATTTAGTAGACGATAGTGAGGTTGAAATATCTTGTTTTATTCAAGTGACCAACCCTGATGATGAGGAAGAGGTTCATAATAAAGTTATGGACGCAATTGGCGATTACTTAGACAAATATGACAATTCTTTTGTCTATGGTGAAGCAGAGTTATATTTTGAAAATTACGCTATGTACAAAGTTGTTTTTGGGCATTCAGAGGGAGAAGACACATGGGGAATGGAGACAGCAGAGAAGGAGGTGACTCTACATTAAGCCTAATAGGTGAATTGTTCGGGTCTATTGGATGGGAAAAAAGATTGTGCGATTTAAGTGAAGAGGAAGTGATTGCAATTGCTTTGATATTAAAAAATTTATCAGAAGGGCTGGATAATGAATACGCTGGGACAAACCTTACAGAAATTTACTTCAAATATGGAGGCGGCAGAATTGGCCTCCAAGGGTCAGACATACCGTTCTGACATATCTGAGCATATTAAGGAAGAGTTAGACCGAGGTATAAAAGAAAAAGAATACAAAGCTCCAAGGCGTAAGTATCTTGGCGCTTCCAGCCTTGGTGACCCCTGTTCTCGCAAACTTCAATATCGTTATATGGATCAGAAGATTGATGACGATAAAGGCTTCCCAGCACAAACCCTCCGAACTTTTTCTTTAGGTCATAGTATCGAAGATATGATGGTCTTAATCTTTCGTGATGCAGGGTTTGAATTACGGACTGAAATAAAAGGCGAACAATTTGGATTTGATACAGCAGGTGGTGAAGTTCGGGGCCATGTAGACGGGATTATAACAAAAGGACCGCTTAATTTAGACTACCCTATGTTATGGGAGTGTAAATCTGCATCTGACAAAAAGTTTAAGGAATTTGTTCGTAAAGGTGTTGCCGTTGCTAATCCTGTTTACGCAGCACAAGTTGCATTATATCAGGCTTACATGGATTTAGCCGAAAATCCTTGCTGTTTTACTGTACTGAATAAGAACACTAGCGAAATATATATTGAAATGATTCCATTTGATGGAAATCTTGCACAGTCGATAAGTGATAAAGCTGTAAACATTCTCAAGGCAACCAAAATTGGAGAAATGTTGCCGCGTGTAGCTCAAAACAGTGATTATTACAGTTGCAAATGGTGTGAATTTCACAATACTTGCTGGTCTAAATAAAGAAAAAGGGAACAGTCTGGTGAAGGACTGTCCCCTTAAAAGGTAATCATGCTTAACAAGGATCAATATAATGAGTGTAATTAGATTTGGCAATACTACATCTGGTGTTTCTTCTAATAATTTAGTTGAAGAAATTTCTAGGCGTGTTCCGAAAAGCGAACAAATTCGTATTCTTCAGGATACTTTTCCTGCTGGTAGAGTCGTTGGCAATACGTTCTTCCTCGGGTCTTTATTAGGCGATCCCGGTCAATCAATGAAAATTAACATTGATCCGCACTCTCCTTACTTTATGAAGGGTCAGGATTTTAACGGTGGTGTGGGCATCGGGGGCATTGTAAAGATCTTAATGGAAGCCAAAGGAATGAGGCTTGGTGAGATAAAAGACATGTTTGGAACATTCTTAGATCATAATGAGCCTAAAATTGTTCGGGATAATGTACCAGCCGAAAATCCATTTAAGCAGCAGTACAATTCAAACACTCCATTTGACGCTGAATATGTATATACAAACGCAGATGGTGAGGTTCTGGTTTCTGTTAGGCGGTATAACGTCAAAGATATGGCTGGCAACCCAGTTTTAAATACAAATGGCAAACCAAAGAAAGAGTTTAGGCCATTTACTGAGGGTTCCCCATATTCAAAATTTCCTGATATTAGGCCAATTTATAACATACCTAATGTTATTGCATCTAGTCGGGTTATCTGGGTCGAGGGCGAGAAGTGTGCTGATGCTTTGAATAATCAGGGGCATACGGCAACATGTACAATCGGAGGAGCAGGTGCTTTAACGAAAAAAAGCTCTTCACAGTATGATTTTTCTCCGTTGCAGAATAAAGAGCTTGTCTTGTGGCCTGACAATGACCCTGCTGGCAAAAAACTAGCTGATCTTATTCAGGATCTTGCTATCGCAGCGGGGGCAAAATCGGTAACAATGTTGACCCCTCCAATGGGTAAGCCTGAAGGTTGGGATGCTTCAGATGCTATTGCTGAAGGGTTTAATGTTCAGGAGTTTATACAATCAAAAGCAAAACCTACGAAGGTTTCTATCAATCTTCTTGACGATACTTTCTCGGCATCAAGATTTACCGGAGATGCTCCTGTTCAAAAGTTTTTAATTGATGGTACGTTTCCTCTCGGAGTTCCTATTATCTTTTCTGCTGCGGGTGATGCTGGTAAGGGCATGATGACGCTTGACATGGGTATGAAAATCGCATCGGGGAAGCCAATGACCAACGCCTTTGGCGGATTGGTTAAAGAGTTCGGGAACGTAGTCATCTTCACAGCAGAAGATGATGAAGGAGAAATGCACCGCCGTATTGATAGGCTTGATCCGTTCATGGATCGTATGAATTACCCATATGATTTAAAAGTTGTTCCGCTGCCGAATGTCGGTGGTGTGTTTCCTATTTTGTCAGATAATCATGGTGAGTTTAGTACGAGTCAGGAGTTTGAAAAGATTTACGAACAAATACTAAAGATGAAAGATTTAAAGTTAATTGTGTTTGATCCGCTGGCATCTTTTGTTCACGCTGATGTTAATGCAGATCCAGCAGCGGGAGCAGCTTTGACGGGATTGCTATCTCAAATAGCTACCGAAACAGGTGCTGCGGTTCTTATGTGTCATCATATGACTAAAATCAAGGATGACGCTGTTGTTAAAACGCCAGAGCAGGCTCGTAATCTTATTCGGGGTACAAGTGCGCTCGTTGATGGTGTCAGGTCTGCGTTTGCCTTATGGCAGGTTGATACTACTCGGGGCCAAAAGACCTGTGAGCGCCTCGGGGTTCCGTATCAGCGGAATACATGCTTTGACGGGGCCATTGTTAAGTCAAACGGGCCTGCCAGTAGAAATGTTCGGCATTTTGTTCGGGATCCAATGACTGGGCTTTTGGTAGACAAAACCGAACAAATTGAAGCATTGGAGTCTGGCTCTGCTCGTGAAGTCAAATTGGATACAATGTGCGAATGGATTATACATTGTGAAAGGCAGGGCGTTGCTCTTACTCATATGTCTGGCAATAACGCAGTTGCTCGGCGTGTAGAAGATGCTGATGCTCCTGAAGTTCTTCAAGGGCTTAGTAAAAGCATACTGGAAAGATATGTTCGGGAATTGCAGCAGGTTGGTCGGATCGAAAAGTTTCAACTGACAGCTACTGGAGGCAAAATATGGCTCGGGGCTGTTGATGGGGATATGTCAAGAGGTGAATACGAAGCAGTAACGGGGCGGGATAATGTCTAAAATCGGGGATTTGTTCGGGGATTTTGCTTCTACCCCGTTTGAAAAGAAAAAAATAAAACAAATAGCAGCAGTATATAAGGCTGAATCGAAAAAAGTAGATGCAGCGCCCCGGCATGTCACGAAGAATTGTTCGGATTGTGATTCCGAGCAGGCTTGGTACAGCAGCGATCATGGATCTACTTGGCAATGTCACGCACATAGGAGGGGTTGGATATGAAAAGAGCAGAGGTGCTGGACACAGCAAAAGAGTATGTCACTAAAGATAGAGCTAATGATCATGGTGATATGGAAAACAATTTTTCTACTATAGCTGATTATTGGTCAGTTCATTTAGATATAGAAATTACGTCATCGGATGTAGCGGTTATGATGGCGCTGCTGAAGATTGCTAGAATAAAATCAAATCCAGAACACGAAGATAATTGGGTGGACGGCTGCGGTTATCTTGCCTGCGGAGGTGAGATCTCTTAAAAAAACCGAACAATTATACGGGTATAAAAATGGAAAACAAAAAAAGCAAATACCACAAGCTTAAAGAAAGACCGTGGGGAAGTTTGGAAGCTCATGATAAGGCACAACGCGAAAGAAATATAAATTCATGGAAAAAACTTTCAGAAAAACTTCCTGATAATGCTTTTGGCGATAATGTGCCAGACGATATTGATAGACATGGATATATCAATAAAGAAGTAACTTACATACATACACATAGCGTTATTGAAGACACATAATAACGGCTAATTAACGATAATTAACCATTATTGAATTTTGTTGTTGACAACATAAGCAATCATTGCCATATTAGCGAATGCTTAACAAACGAAAGAGAGAAGAAATGTTGTATTTTGCTTATGGTTCTAATCTTGATGTGTTGCAGATGCAATCAAGATGCCCCGGATCAACTCCAGTTGGATCTGCTTATTTTCCTAATTGGAAGTTAGTATTTCGCGGCGTTGCCGACATTGTGCCAGAAGAAGGCGCTATGTTGCCAGTTGGTATTTGGGAAGTAACTGATAAATGCTTGCAGTCATTAGACATTTACGAAGGTGTTAAAAGTGGCCTGTACAGCAGGGTAAAAATTAACGGTATGATTTCGTATCGTATGAATAGTGATTACATTCAATCCCCTGCTGATTTTTATTATGAAGGTATCAAGCGTGGTTATTTCGACTTTGATTTAGATGAGACTTACCTATGGGGTGCTTATCTTGATGCGAAGCGTGTTACGGAGGAACAGGAAAATGTCTAATGTTTCAAGCTATATGGAAGCGCAAGCACTCCTGTCTATTACTGTAAGAGCAGTTGACAGTCTTTACTTTAAAAAGTGCGACACGTTAAGTCAGCAAAGGTTTCTTGATGAAGCAATCAGTAAGCTGCATGAAGTGCAAAGTTTAGTAAAGAAAGCAAAGGGTCAATCCCATGACAGTTAAACGTATTGAAATGGCGTTGCATGTTCAACAGCTATGCGCTGAGAATGGTATCATGGTTACCTATCAATCACTAAACGATAGAGTACCAAGATACTATGCTCAACCTGCTAGTAAATTAATCTGTATTCGCCCTACTAAAAACACAGGTTACTATGTATCTGCATTGCATGAGTTAGGTCATATTCTTGGCAATCGCCAGTCACCTACATTCTCTACATTAACTAGAGAATTGCATGCGTGGATCTGGGCAAAGAAAAATGCCTTGGTTTGGACTGATACAGCCGAGAGGATTATGCGTAGCGCGATGGACAGCTATGGCTGGCAACAACGTCAGAAAGACATTTGGGAGAGGGTAACGTCATGAACAATGATATTCGTAAATTAAGCCGCGTTGATACGATTTATATGTATGAGCGTGTACGAGAAATTTTGGACATGGAAGATCTGGCTTATGGTTTGTCACGCTTGCATGATGAGTTAGCACATAACTTTTACGCAGATACAGGTCGCAAGATTGGTCCGGTATCCAATGGCTAAGAAAAAAACAATGGATGTCAAGATCAAGAACGGCAACAAATCCAGAAAGCAAGACGCTACTACTAATTCGGATAGCAGTTGGGATGGTGTTGAGCGTATGGCTGATGACATGAAAAAGCGCAAATTGGGCAGGGATAGTCAGGGGGTTCGTTACTGGGAGGATAACGGACCTACCCTGTCCAACACCCTGTTAGCGGCTCTTGCAGAGCCAAAGAAGGGCATTGTTAGGTATAAGGGCGGCAAGTACGCCGAAGCCGCAAGACGCAACACACAGGCAAGCATTGCGACAGCGCAGAAGTTCGTTGTTAGCAATAGCATGGTTGAACATGCTTATCTTGCGTCTTTGGCTAGGCCGAAGTCTTTGCTTGAAATGCAACAGCGCGGCATTCCACCATTTAATAATATGTGGATTGAGTGGGATGAAAGATTTAGAAAATCAATTGCTGATCGTGAAATGCAGAAAATGGGATATGACCCAGCCGATCAACCTGATGAAATCGAAGCTACTATTTTTGATAAGGTGGCTAACTCCGACAATTGGAAAATCGAAGATCCAATAGTAAGGCTTGGCTACCACATTGAGATGATCAATGATCGTTTTTCATATAGTCTTTATTTTATGTCTAATGGGGAAGAAGGCGTAGCCTCTTCTCCCATAGGTTTCCATATGTCTAATGATGGTCCAGTTATGGATATGGGTTGGTCTGAGCAAGATAAAGATGCTTTTATGAAAGACAGATTGGCAACAGGCACTTGGTTGATGGGCAAATGGTATTCAAAAAAAGAAGCTGAAAAAGAAAAATTAAATCCTGATTTTGCAGACTTATCTACTTCTTTTGTTCAAATAAGAAGCGCGGCTGCACAATGGCTCGTGTCACAAGAACACTTTGCACAAGGCTTTACAGCTAAAGAATTTGCTGAGTTAAAGGCGTTGTCATTAAATATGCAAGTTGGAGATGGGCGGTTTCTAATCGCGCTATTGGGCTTGCTTAACTATGACCTTGTTGTTCATGAAACAACAACGCCGCCAAAAAAGATTGACCATGTGCGCTTTGGGCGTGTGGTTCCAAAGAACGAATATAAGGTGGTGACAATCCAGTTACCCAAGCCTCGTGGCAAGCGCATCTATGAGCAGATGTTTACAGGGCATGGAAGCCCCAAAAGAGAGCATTGGCGGCGCGGACATTGGCGGACTGTCCGAGACAAGTCCGGTAAATTCAAACGGCGTGTGTGGATTGGTGAGATGAAATGCGGCAATCCAGCATTAGGCACTATCGTTCATGATTATAATTTGGAGGGCAAGTGATGGATATTATCACACGCAAAGAAGCAAAAGAGAAAGGGTTGTCATTTTACTTTACAGGCAAACCTTGTTCAGAAGGACACATTCTTAAAAGGCGAGTGAGCAATTATGGGTGTGTGCTTTGTGAGGCTAACTCGCAAAAGCACCGTAATAAGGTAAAAATGGGAATGGCAGAGCCAAAACCTAAACGTCAAAGTCCAAGAAAAGATGCCATCGAAGCAGGTGAAAGTTTTTATTTTACCGGAAAGCCTTGCCCCTATGGTCATATTGCCAAGCGTCATGTTAGCAGCGGATGTGTTGATTGTTGGTCAATGCACGGCAAAAGAAACTATGAACGCCATAAATCAAAACGCAACGAACAAAACAAAAATAACGCACACAAATATTCTGATCAACGGCGTGAATATGCAAAAAAACATAAAGAATATTTTGCACAAAAAAAACGCGAGTATAATGCTATGCCTGAAAATAAACTGGCAATGCTTGAGCGATGCCGTAAATGGAAGGAAAAAAATCCAGAAAAACGAAAGGAAGCAGCAAACAGATATGCAACGTCAGGCAAGGGTTTGGCAAAATTAAGGATGCGTCAAACAATGATTAAAAAAGCTTGCCCTGATTGGGCTTGTCAGGAAAGTATCGCACTAAAGTATAAGGAGCGTAAGGCAATGACAAATATGACTGGCATTCTGCACCACGTTGACCACAAAATTCCTTTGCAAGGAGAAAATATTTGTGGGCTTCACGTTGCCGCAAACTTGCGAGTAATCACTGCAAGAGATAATTTAAGTAAACATAATAAATGGGAGATTGCCGCATGAACAAGTACGGAGGACCAAAGGATAGAGGTCATGCCGATAGATACTACGGTAGGTCTGCTAAACCACATAAGATGGAACTTATTCCAGCTAAGTGGAAAACAGTTTACACTCTTAGCGATCAAGAAGTCCGTGAATACATGGATGGCTATAGAGAAGAAGAAGATCGTAAAGATCTAGGTGATCATGAGTTCGTTAGATAAGGAAGCCCAAAATGAAAGTCCCTACTATAGAAGAAATAAAACAAACATTGTGCATACCGGAAATTCAATTGACTAGAAATAGGGGTCGGATAAGGGGAGATATAATTACCCCAGCACAAAGACTTGTAAAAGACAGAATAAAAATTAAGATCAACAAAGATGTGCAAGAACAGTTGGACAACAGAACCATTAGAAAAAAATCAAAATGGGATGTTTGAAATTGTTCGGGTTAACTAAGTTTTGGTTAACTTTTACTTACAGGTTACCTACTTGCCTATAGGTAAGTAAAACGTAGGCAAGTAATATGTTGTTGAATTTATTAAGTAAATCGGGTTACTTACCTGCCTTGTTTTCTTCTGTAAGCAAGTTAAATGTTATGTGTAAGCTATTGAAAATGTTCCAACTTACAAGGTTGCCTATGGTTGCCTATATATATATAGGGATAGGTATAGGTAACCTATCCCCTATACCGAAGCCTTGGCGTTGATAACATGGCAGATGAAAGGTTTAAAATTTGTTCGGTTTGTGGGGAGCAGCAAAGAAAAGAAATCATGATGTTTATGGATCAGGATAACATATGCCTTGCATGTGCTATATCCATAGCGCAAGGAATAGAAAAAAGTGAAAGGGAGTTGTACGAAGTTAAAGAATACGATGATGATGTAATAGATGGTATAAGGTTTACCAGTAAAGGTAGAGTTTATTATTTGGATAGCAATCATGATAACGTATTTCATATTATTTAAAATAAGGTGATTTTAAAATGCCAAAGGTCGGAGAAGATCTACCAAAAGAAATGAGGCTTGCTGGGTTTAAAAAATTAAAACCTATACAGCAAGAGTTTCTAAATAACTATCTGCACAAAGATATGACGCAGACAGAAGCAGCGAGGCAAGCAGGGTACAAGAACGCTTCTGTGTCTGCTGTTAGACTGTTGCGAAGCCCCGTAGTGTCTGAGCGGCTGCAAGAAATGAGATTGGAGTCCCAAGCTAAATTTGGAGTAACAGTGGACAAGTCAGTTCGGGACTTAAAGCGGTTGCGAGATCAAGCGTGGGAAAATGGAAGATTTGGCGAAGCTATAAGAGCAGAAGAGCTAAGATTAAAAGCAGCAGGGCTACTAATCAATAAGCAGCACGTTGTTAAGGAAGATATTACAGCACAAACAAAAGAACAGATTGCGGATAAACTGGCGGAATTTAAGCGTTTGGCTGAGTCGAGAATGGTAAATGTAACACCAGATGTTGTTGCTATAGATCATAATCCACAAGATATAGCGGAAGATAATCAAGATACGGCTAATTGATACAAAACACACCGTGCGGGGGGAGCAGGCGTTGATCGGGGCTTGCTCGGGGCCATATAGTGGGAATTGTTCGGGTTCGGGGCATCTGATCGGGGCCATTTTTACGGTCTTATGCGGGTTCCCGCGTGTACTTCTCCGATGACAAATGAAATTGTTCGGGTTTTTGCTCGGGGCCGGGGTTAATCGTACAATTGTTCGGGATCGGGGTTGACTGCCGGGGCCAATCGGGGTCATCCTAACCCTCCTCCCTTGGACAGCCCCCGGTACATTTGCTACTTCGTGCCGGGGGCCTTTTTAGAAACCATACAATTGTTCGCTTTTATGCCCCGGGCAGCGAAGGCCCCGGCGACCTCACCGACATCCAGTTGCACACCTGTAAAAAGTTTTATTTTCTTGTTGACATGGTACGCAATAGTTGCTTATATATAAGTGTGTTTAACAAAGGAGGCTAAAATGCCGACAGCAAAAATTGTGCATAAGTTTAAAACTTGGGACGAAGCAGATGACTTCCGTAAAAAAATTGGAGTAGACTCTATTACAGAACAATACATGATTGATAAAAGAGCGCAGAAAATTACTAAGATTACATATTTAGTAAAAGAGGAGTTGCAAAATGCGTAAACTAGGAAACACGTTCATCGGGATCGGACTGCTCGGAGTATTTCTTTTATCGGGAGTAGAACCAGACGCATCAATCCCCATGTCTTTTTACATTCACGCAGGGATGATGATGATCTTTGCATTGACAATGATGCTCGGAGTGGCTGCTCGGGGAATTAAATAAGAGTCAGTAGGTTTACTTCTGATTCGGTGACGGCATGGGTTCTGGTTCCCGTGCCGTCATTTTTTTTGCCGTAGATCAAAACCCGAACAATTGTTCGTATTGCCCTCCTCGTCCCATTTGTATGTGGTTTTGTACCAAATGATTCTTTTTTTATCTTTTCGCGCTTTTTGTTGTTGACATGGTGTGCAACTATTGCTTATATATAAAGACAAACCAGAAGGAGAGAATTATGATTATTGGTGGATATACAATGAATGACGATGGTGTGCATGGCATTACCGTTACAGAAACTGAAGCAGGATGGTCGTTCTACATGCAAGGTGACGATGCAGATAACTTTAGATCAGCATGGGAATTGGCGCAGGAATACGGCAGCAACTTCGGAGAGTTTTTATACGATCACGAATACAACACACTTTTTCAATAGGAGCAGCAGTATGGGAACGCCATTTTATTTTGCCAGTGTGTCTCCAGATATTTGGATCGGGGATGATGGAACACTAGATACAGTAGTTAAGTTTAATCGGAACGGGGAAACTGAGACTCATCGTTATGATTCAGAATACAGGTTTAGTTTTTCTAATGATGACGAGTTTCTTCGGGAAGTTTATCGGGAGCTAAAATAGCAAATTGTTCGGGAGGGAGAAAGATCCGGGGACTCGTCCCCGGTTTTTTTTTTGTCTGCTGCCCGGGGACCCGTGCTGAAACCCGAACAATTGTTCGCTTTTGTTCCTCCTGCTGCCCGGCAAAAAAAGTGTCAAAAGATACTTTTGCCTGTTGACACCTGGGCAATGATTGCCTATATTAAGAGAGTAAACCAGAGACAGAAAGAGGAAGTCATGGACAAACCATATAAACATAACGAAGTTGAAGAGCATTTTGCTGAGTGGCTGAGTGACCAAGACCAAGAGTGGATCGAAAACAACCTTGATGATCTACATCACCATTGTTTCAATACTGATTATTTCATTATTGGAACGCACCAAGCGAAAGAGTGGTTGGGTGATAAAGTATTTGAAGTTATCGAAATCATCAAAGAGTACGAGCAGTCAAACTTTGGAGAAGTCAGCACAGATCTTTCGGATCCTGAAAAGATTGTTAACATGTACACCTACATTGTTGGAGAGGAGATCGTAGGTAAGTTTCGGGATTTGCAAGAAGCAGCCTGACTCAGAATAAATTGTTCGGAAAAACACGGGTTCGCCCGTGTTTTTTTTTGCTCGGGCATCGGGTTGGTCGGGATCGGGGATTTGTCCGGTCTGCTATATGGTTTTTTAAGGCCCACATTCATACACAACACCCGCCTCTGCGCGTTCTCTTTTTCTTTTTTTCCGAACAATTGTTCGCTTTATTTTTTGAAACTGAATTTATCCAGCAAAAACAAAGAGATAAAGTTGTTGCAGGCAATAGTTGCCTGTGCTATAAACTAGACAAGGGGCCGGAGGTAGGCCCTATAAACCAGAAAAAAGCGAGTAAAAACAATGACTTCATTTACAAACGAAAACAATTTTCTAACAATGGGCTTCGAGTGGGAGGCTTCAGGCTCAACTACTGAGGTAAGACGTGCTTTGCGTGATGCTGACATTGACTGGGTTAAAGTCGAAAGCGAGCATTGCGGTGTCGAGGTAGTGTTTCCGCCTTTCCCTATGCCAATGGCATCTTCAACCGCCCGTGATGATATTAAATCAGTGCTTGAATTATTCAGCGGCTTAAATGTTAGCGTTGAGAATGGTAACAATTGTGGTGGGCATGTGCATTTGGGAAACGTGGCAATTGAAAACATGTCACCACAAGCGTTTTGGGAAGCCTCAAAAGATGCTATGCGCGGTGGTGATTTCATTTCAGTAGATGATCAAAACCGTTCTTCACAAATGCCAGCCGGTTTATTGAAAGACGTAATCCGCCGCTATGCTTTGCACCAGCCGCAAATTAGTGAGCATTTGCCGCCTAGCCGTAGTCGTAGCACTTGGGCAATGCCAATAGATAGGCTTGCACCTAGTGGACGTGATCATAGGGCTTTTGAAGCCGCTGACACGATAGAGAGCATTCATAGCGTGTTGCACCGCAATGGCTCACGTTATCACGCTATATGCCTAGAGAGAGCTTGGAACAATGGCACGATAGAGTTTAGGCAAGGGGCTTCCCTATGCGATATAGACCGCCTTGCTGGCTGGCTAGAGCTTATTCATAACTTGTTTATTTACAGCGATCATTACCGCTTGGATCACGACAATTCTGGCATGACTGTTATTCAGTCCCCAGAACGCTTGCATAGGCGTGGCTCTAGGCTAGACGTTGTTTACCAAATGTGCCGCACTATTGGCGGTGCAACAACGCGAGATATTATGGACGCGACTGGCAACACCGCTGGCGATGTTAGGCGTATGATTTCCGAAATTAGAAATCATGCTGACATGGAAACCGATTTGCTGGAAACATTAACTCAGCAACATTATAATCACCGCTATGGCGAAAGCGGTGGTGCCTATGACCTTGGCGGCTATGCTGTTCACACAGAGATAGAGCGTGGCAATGGCATAACACAATTATTACCTGACAATAGAATAGGCCAGACTTCAATATTCGCTAATCTTGATGATGCGAGTTTTGAAGCGCTGACAGCTAGGCGGTTAGAGAGAATTGAGCGAGGTACCCTAAGCCTCTGAAAAATCTAACAATTATCGGGGCGGGGTGGTGTATGCCACCCCCCCTTTTTTTGTCGTGAGTAGGGCGATGTCCTACGCCAAGTTTTCCACCCACAATCTCAAAAATTTTTTAAAAATGTTTTTTCTTGCATTTTTTGCAATTATTGCTACATATAAGACATGAAGGAGAGTGTAATGAAAAGGTATAGGTTAAGGTTAGGTTCTGAACCAGTTGAGTTTAGCGCGGAGGGGCCGGAAGGTGTTCTTGATGCGTGGCGTTCCACGCACAAGTATCCGAATAGGGAGCATGAGGATTGGCGCAAAGCTTGTGCGTCTATGGCCTGTGATTGGTCAGGCAAGCCTGTGAGGTTTGATAGTGACGAAGCATTTGCGTCTGATATGTTGCGTCATGGTATGTTGGAGGTTGTCGATGCCGAGTAAAGCGAAAACGTCACACAGCATGTGGGAGGGGTATGATTTAGCTCGTGAGCGGACAAGTTTGGGCAAGAGTCAGATAGCTTTTGCAAGCATCCTTGGTTTAAGTCATAGAATGTATTGTTATTACGAGCGTGGGGAGAAAAAGATACCGAGGAGCGTTGAGCTTGCTGTTCGTCATGTTGCTAGGCAGTCTCTGAATGATGAGCCTATTGATATATCGAAGGATTCTTTTGAAGGTACCCTGACTGATTTTCAAAATACTAGGATAGAAATGTTGGCAGATGCGGCGGAAAAAGCCGCCCACTCGTCTTCAGATCCTCTTGTGAAAAAAATTTTACAACAAAGTTCTGAGGAATTATCCTTCCTGTTGTCAAAGTTTGAATAATAAACTATCATTGGCCTCGTGTATTTTTCATAGAGGGTTAGAGCATGACAAGTTTCATGGGGCCAATGGCACCTCCACCAGCAGCACCTCCGCAGCCACAGGCTATGGATTTTCAGACAGATCCTACTAACAGGCAGCGTTTTCGTCAGTTTTTGAACAATCGCATGCAGCCCCCCATGATGCAGCAGCCGCCTATGATGCAGGCTCCGGCGCACATGCCTCCCATATTACCTGAAGTAGATATATTTGCGCCGCAGGGTTACGCTGACGGCGGTATTGTTGGTGGTTTGAATAGTCTTAGTGACATGTCTGGAGACATGGTTCAGCAGTTAAACCAAGTGGTATATGGTGGTGATCCTAGTGTTGGTGGTGGTATGGGCGGTGGAATGCCGTCTGCTCCACAAAACAACTTTGAAAGTATTTTTAATAATCCTGTTCCGCGCCCTCCTTCTCAGTTAGGGCAGTCAAACATACAGAAAGAAATGTCTCCAGACTCTCCGTATTTTAATGTCCCAGCGGCTCCATCGCGACAGGCAGTTGTAAATCCGCAAGTTGATCCTAATCCGTTTCAAGCTTACACAGGCGGCTCCTCTACTTTTGATGAAAGTGCGCCATACAATTCAATAGGTTCACTAGGTCAGAGCATTTTTGGCTTTGAGGGTGGTGGTTCTGTCCCCTCTACTTTACCTAGATCAAAAAAGGATGCCATAGCGCAAAAGGTAGCCGAAATGATGGCTATTAATGCTGAAAGGGTTAGGGCGGCTCAACAGAATGCTGAGTACAATCGTCTTTTGAGAGATCAAGATGCAATAGATCGACAGGTGGCGCTTGATAGGTTAAGGGCGGATCAAGCAGAGTCTCGACAAGATATGACTTTAGGCTCGATTCTTTCTGATATTGATTATGAAACAAGAGGCTTGTTAAAAAGAGCAGACGGCGGTTCTGTGCCACCGCGCCGTACAGAAATCGGCGGCAATGACCACATGTTATCCTACATCACTCCAGACGAAGCTGACATCCTTATGGCCTTGGGTGGCTCAGGTGAAGCTGGCCCTATGGGCATTCCTTCTTACAACCCTAATGAAGACAGGGCTAACGAAGAAGCTGCCGCTGATGCAGCTGATGACGATATGGGCGACTCTGACACAATGAGTGGGCCTAGTGGTAATGATGACGGCCCAGATCCTTTTGCTGGCGAAGAGGGTGACGATTTCAGTGATCCTAATCAGAATTATGGCAATGATGATGGTTCTTTTAATCCTTCTGATTTTGTAGACTATGGCGTTAGCGATGACGCGACACAAACTGTTATAGACAACATTGTTAATAATTTGAACAATCCTCAACAGCAGGCTCCGGTTAATCTTTCTCAGCGGTTAGCTGAAACCCAGCTTGATCCTATGGGGACTTTAGCAAAACCTGACATTAACGAAATTTTAGACTTTGATGCAGGCCCAGTTATTGGTGACATTGAGTCTGTTGGTACTGGCATTGCTGCTGTTGATAATCGCTCTACTAGGGGGCCTGATTCTGGCAGAGGGGTTGGGCTTCTTGGCTTAGATGATTTGTTAGCTCCACAGGTCAATCAAGTAGTTCTTGGTGGCGGCACTGACGACATGAGTTTTGTTAATGATGCTAGGTTTGGTGGGCCTTCTTCTCTTCCCACATCTAAGCCCTCTAGGGGTCCAAGCATGACCCCTAGTGATGATTTAAACACTGACAACATGAATTTTGTGAACACGCCTCCAAATGATTTAGTAGACATAGGCGCTGCTGGGTTGGGTGTCGATGTTCCTACTTCTACAGCCACAGGCACAACTGTAGTTGGAAACTCTGACGCTGAGACATATGATCCTGATTTTGACCAAGCCACTATTGATGCTTTGCAGAACATTGGCGTTGACCAATCTGTAATTGACCGCAACAAAAGGGGTTCATCTGAAAGTGGCCTTGAGTCAGATGGGGTTCTTGGTGCGTTGGGGATTGGACCCGGAGCGGCTTACAAAGGCAGTGTAAACAATCGTTTTGGTACTGCTACTGGTCCGGGGCGTTTAAGCACAGTGACAGCAGAGGAAATGGAAGCTTTAAGGACAGGGAATGCTGTTCAGCGTCAGATGTATCGTCAGTTAGCTGGTGTGGCTGGTAAACCGAAGGTTGGTGGTGCATTTCCTACATTAAGCAATCTTGATCCTGACAATGTTGAGGGTAATTTCCTTGACACGATTGCTAACTATGGTAGCAAGCCGTCTAGTGCGATTGAGGTCTTCCGAAATCCAATTACCGAGCAACGTGGTTTTAAGTCTGTTCCTACTGGTAATTTTGATACTGGTATTAGAGGCACGACAAGTGAAGGCAATGTTCTTGGAGCGTTAGGTGGTCTTGGGCAGATGCTTGGCCTCGACAACATTGTTTACACTGGTGATCCAAACCTTGATCCAAATAGGCCACCAGAGGGTTTCGGAGGCGGTGATGGTCCAGAAAGACCTGTTGCCACGGTTGATCCATGCCCACCCGGGTTTAGTTTGGTAAATGGTACATGTACACCAGTAGCAGACAGTGGATCTGGTGATGCGGTTGCCCCTGCTGATCCTGCTAATCCGTATATTCCGTCACCTGTGATTGTTCCATCACCTCGACAGCCTATGCCATTTTTAGGCCAGATGCCTTCTGGTTATGGTACTCCGGTGACAGGCGGTGTTAATCCGCAGGTTATGTCAGAGATGCAGAAGTATGCACAGTTACTGTCGCGTCCACAGCCACAATACCCTGTTGGGTTAGCGGACGGTGGTTCTGTTCTTGATGCTGCTGCTGGTAGATTTTTGGAGTCGTTAACAGCGGCATAGGTTTATGGACACTGCATTTGACATACAAACAGAGTACCTGACTGATGCAGAGTTAGAAGCTTTGTCGAAGCACTTGGACAAGTTCAAGGAGCTTCATGAGCGCGATGTTTATCAGGACAAGTTTTTAAAATTTGTAAAGCATGTCTGGCCTTCATTTATTGCTGGTGATCATCACAAGATTTTTGGTGAGAAGCTAGAGCGTGTAGCAAAAGGTGAGTTAAAGCGTTTAATTGTTAACATGCCGCCGCGTCATACGAAGTCAGAGTTTGCTAGTTATTTATTCCCTGCGTGGGTTATGGGGAAGAAGCCTCAGACAAAGATTATTCAGGCAACGCACACGGCGGAGTTGGCTGTAGGTTTTGGTCGTAAGGTCAAGAACCTTTTGGACAGTGATATTTACCGTGATGTTTTTCCTGACATACAGTTAGCTAGAGATGCGAAGGCCAGTGGTCGTTGGTCTACGGATATGGGTGGAGAGTATTACGCTGTTGGTGTAGGCGGTGCGCTTGCTGGTCGTGGTGCTGATCTTTGTATTATTGACGATCCTGTATCAGAGCAGGATGCGTTATCACCAGCCGCGCTGGATAATATTTACGAATGGTACACATCAGGACCGAGACAGCGACTGCAACCGGGCGGCGCAATCATAATTGTGATGACGCGGTGGAGCATCAGGGATTTGACAGCGAAGGTTTTGCAGAAGCAAGCCGAGGGCGGGGCGGATCAGTGGGAAGTTGTGGAGTTCCCAGCGATATTTCCAGAAACAGACAACGTGTTGTGGCCCGAATTTTGGAGCAGGGAAGAGCTAGACGGCGTTAGGGCTTCTATACCTGTTGCCAAGTGGAACGCACAGTATCTTCAGAATCCTACTGCTGAAGAGGGTGCAATTATCAAAAGGGAGTGGTGGAATGTTTGGGATCATGATGATCCACCTGTCGTTGATTACGTCATCCAGTCGTATGACACGGCGTTCACAAAAAGCGAGAGGGCCGATTATTCGGCTATTACGACTTGGGGTGTGTTTCATCCTGACGAGGGTGATGAGGCTGCGATCATATTGCTGGACGCTGAAAAAGGTCGATGGGAGTTTCCAGAGCTTAAAGACGCGGCAATGCGATTGTATGAGGAATTTGAACCAGACATGGTGTTGATAGAGCAAAAGGCATCTGGAACACCGTTAACGCAGGATTTGCGTAAGATGGGCATTCCTGTGTCTGGATTTACGCCGGGGCGTGGTGCAGATAAGTTTTCTCGTATGAACGCTTGTTCACCTGTGTTTGAGTCAGGTATGGTTTACGCTCCAGATACTAGATGGGCAGAGGAAGTCATTGAGGAATGTGCGTCATTTCCTAACGGAGAACATGATGACTTGGCGGATTCGATGACACAGGCTATACTGCGTTTTAGGCAGGGTAGTTTTATACGCACCCGTTCAGACGAACAAGATGATGATTTTGCAAATTACAAGCGTAGCAGGGAGTATTATTGATGGCTAATAATGACGGATTTATCCCTATAAATAATGAGCCTCTTATTATTGATGGCGTTGATGTGAACGAGCTTTTTAGATCTAAATACGGTCGCAAGAGCGGTCGTAAGAAAGGCGCTAAGTTCACTGTGGACTCAAAAGGGAATGTAGTTAAAAACCACATTCATGGCGGAGCGGTCATGTCCGGTCGTGGCAACAAATTTAAAGGAGTATTCTAATGGCTGGTAAAAAATTCCCTGATCTAACAGGTGACGGTAAGGTTACGCAAAAGGATATTCTTAAAGGTCGTGGCGTTACGGGTTTTGAAGAAGGTGGAAAAGCTATTTCCGATGCCGATGTTTCTAAACTTGTAAATTTAAACAAAAGACGTCTTAGGCAAGAAACAGGTAATTCTATTTCTAATGCCGACAAAGCAGCGTTAAGAAAACTTGTGCAGGAAACAGGCAATAAAACAAAATCAAAAACAGACAGACAGGTTATGCAATTTGAGCATGGCGGAGAAGTTCGTGGCATGGGCAAGGCTTATACGGGTTCGCCCAGAAAAGTTAAGATAACTTAATGTTAAAAAAGAAGCTGGACATTGAGATCGCGGTCTGCCCTTTCGCCGTGTTCGCAACGTGTACGCTTCCCACAATGGCACAGTTGCGCCGTGTCCAGCTTCACCCAGTAATGAAAAAAAGGAACAGTCATGGCTATTGAAAAAGGAATAGGAGCTACAGGCGATATTCCAATTCCTGAAGAGGCTATTCAGGCTTCTATTGATGTAATAGAACTGCCAGAAATGCCCGGTGTAGCTGAGATGGACGATGGATCAGCTATTGTTGGAGAGCTTTTAGAGCAAAATCCTATGGCTGCACAGGATGTTCCTTTTGATGCAAACTTAGCCGAATTTGTTGATGATTCAGAGTTAACAAGAATTTCATCTAATCTTGTCAATGAAATCGAAGAAGATATGTCTTCTCGCCAAGACTGGGAAGATACATACAAGCGAGGAATTGAGCTTCTGGGCATGAACTACGAAGAGCGTAGCCAGCCGTTTGAGGGAGCTTCTGGTGTTGTGCATCCTCTGCTTGCCGAGTCTGTCACACAATTCCAAGCTCAAGCCTATCGTGAGATGTTGCCAGCGGGTGGCCCTGTTCGCACACAGGTCATGGGTGCTGATACTCCAGACATTGCTTTGCAGGCGCAACGTGTCAAAGATTACATGAACTACATGATTACCTACGAGATGGAAGAGTATGATCCTGAAACAGATCAGATGCTTTTCTATTTACCGATTATTGGTTCTACATTTAAGAAGATTTACTTTGATCCTTTGCTTCAACGTGCAGTTAGCAAGTTTGTGCATGCTGAAGATCTTGTTGTTCCTTACGGAGCAACAGATTTACTGACATCTCCTCGCACAACTCATGTTATTCGCATGGATAAGAATGAAGTATTGAAGCTCCAACTCTCCGGATTCTATCGTGAGACAGATATTGATGGCAATATGGAGTCTGATGATTATAGCGAAATTCAGGAGTCTGTTGACAAGGCTCAAGGCGTACAAATGTCTGGATCCGGTTCTGAAGAGGTAACTCTTTACGAAGTTCATACCTCTCTTGACCTTGAAGGCTTTGAGGATATGAAGGCAGACGGTGAAATGAGCGGTTTAAAACTGCCTTACATCGTGACAATTGTTGAATCTACAGGCGAAGTTTTGTCTTTGCGTAGAAATTACTCTCAAGATGACCCTATGATGCGTCAAAATCAGTATTTTGTGCATTATAAGTTCCTTCCGGGCTTGGGTTTCTACGGATTTGGCCTTACGCATATGATTGGCGGCTTATCTCAAGCCTCCACAAGCATTTTACGGCAGTTAATTGACGCTGGTACGCTTTCTAACCTTCCTGCTGGATTTAAAGCTCGTGGCGCTCGTATTCGTGATGAAGATGAGCCTCTTCAACCCGGTGAATTTCGTGATATTGACGCTGCTGGGATGGATATTCGCCAATCTCTCATGCCTTTGCCGTTTAAAGAGCCTTCACAGACCCTGTATAGCTTATTAGGCTCCCTAATTGAGTCAGGGAGGCGCTTTGCGTCTATGGCTGACGCGAAGGTAGGGGAAATGGGTGGAGAAACCCCTGTAGGCACCACAATGGCGATTATGGAGCGTGGCACGAAGGTTATGTCCGCAATCCATAAAAGGCTTCATTATTCACAGAAGATTGAATTTAAGCTTTTAGCCAACATATTTGCCCGTAACATGGCTTCCATGTACCCATATGCGGTTCCGGGTGCGCCTCCAGAGATTAAGCAGCAGGACTTTGATGACCGCATTGATGTTTTGCCTGTTTCAGATCCCAACATCTTTTCTATGTCGCAGCGCATTGCTTTAGCGCAAACGCAGCTACAGCTTGCCCAATCAAACCCTGAAATTCATGGTGGTCCGCAAGGTCTTTATCAGGCATACAGGAAGATGTACGAAGCTCTTGGTGTGACAAACATTGACAGTGTTTTGCCTGTTCCACCACAGCCTCAACCGATGAACCCTGCAAAAGAAAACCAAGAAGCTTTGCGGAATCAGCGATTGCAGGCGTTCCCAGAACAGAACCATGCGGCTCATATTGAGGCTCATTTAGCCATGTTGTCTACGCCAGTAGCGCAGGCCAATGCTAACATAATCATGACCATTCAAGGCCATATTTCAGAGCATATTGCCATGATGTCCGAGTCTCAAGCTCAACAGGAGATTATGGCTGAGTTGTCTCCTGAAGCCCAGATGATGATGCAACAAAATCCACAGATGGCGCAGCAAGTTCAGAATGAAGTCCAAAATCGAGCCGCAGAAATTGCTGGTGAGATGACTGAACAGTATGCACAAGCAGTTGCTCCTGCTGATCAATCCGATCCTTTGGTAGCGATCCGGCAGCAGGAGCTTTCATTAAGGGGCGCTGAAATACAGGAGAAATCACGCCAATTTGAAGACAAGCAACAGTTAGAGCGAGAGAAAGAGCGTAATGATGTTCTCTTAAACCAGCAAAGAATTGATCTATCTGAGGAAGCTAATGAGGAAAAAGTCCGAATAGCAGAAGATAGAATTAAGACCCAGCGTGAAATTGCTGCGGCAAACCTACGGAGTAAAATGCAATGAGCGCAAGTTCAATTAATCGACAAGTAGCTGAAATAGAAAAAGCTAAAAAGGTGGAGCGTAGAAAAGCTTTAGCAGGAGAGAATGTTTATTCTGCTCCTGTAGTTGAAGAAAAGCCAGTAGAGCCACCAGTTGTTAGTGTTGTGGACTCTGGGGAAATTAAGGCTAAACCAGCGTTTTTTAAAAAATCTGCCCCTAAAAAGAAGTCCAAAAAATGACAGATAGAACCCCTCCTCTGAAAGATGTTTTAGGTGGCTTAACTGAAGAGCAGCTAAAGATAATGAAAGAGGCTACCAAGGCGGGTAAGAAAGGCTTTAAGTATGATACGAAAACTGGTCAACTTGATTTTGGATTTAATGGAGGCGGTGCAGTCTGCCGTGGTCAAGGTCGTGTCTCGCGTAAAAGAAACTTTAAAATCTATTAATGGCTAAGAAGCTTTCAGAAAACTCTAGGTTTGCACAGTTTGACCTAGATAATGACGGCACTGTGACCGATGATGAAATCGCTCACGCAAAGGATATGCTTGAGCTAGAGCTTCGTGAGGAAAAGGCTGATGCTCAAAAGCGAATGGCTTGGATTGCTGTGGCTAGTATGGTTGGTTTCGCGCTTTTGCCGCTGGTTCCGTGGATACCAGAGAGCAGACTAGCTTTTCTCGCTAGTTTAAGTGATATGCTGTTTCTTAGTCAGGCATCTATTGTAGGCTTTTATTTCGGCGCACAGGCGTATATGGCGAAGAAATAATGTATCAGGCAATTGTCATTGCCTGCATGGTCGCAAGTCCTCAGACTTGTGTGACTTTTGAGGGGCAGCAGTGGTTTGATGTGGAAAGAGCTTGTAAATATCGTGCGTTGCAAATGGCAAGTGACGTTCATAGATATTATAAGGGCTATAAACCTGTTTCTTGGAAGTGTGTGTATTTACCAAAAGGGAAGTTGGGCACATGACGGAAGAAAAGAAAAAACCTGTTGAAGTAAATGTTGGGCAAAACAGCTTTGAGCTAGTTCTTAGGATACTGGGCAATGAATTTGTTGCCATTAAGATTGGGTCAACTAATTTTTCTGGCAAGTTAATAGCTGGTTCAATCTTGTTGCTTTTCTTTACATTTATCATGCTTGAAGTGTTTGGCCTGTCAAAAGTTCTGGGTGTTGAGTGATGGCTTCAAAGTTAAACGAAAGTAGCGAATTTACCATTCCCTTGAAAAACCTGATAGGGCTGATAGCTTTTACTGGCTTGTCCGTTTGGGGGTATTTTTCCATTACTGAACGGCTGGCTTTCTTAGAGCATGAACAAAAAATGCACTGGGAAGAAATTCAAGAAAACGATGACTGGATAGATGAATGGAAACCGCCTGAGTCAGTAGAAGCTAACATTCAACGTGTGCGAGAACTTGAGTTACGCATTGCTAGGATTGAAACAATGATGGAGATGAAGTGATGTTACAGGCTCTCATAGGACCACTAGGAAACCTTGCTTCAACTTGGCTTGAGGGTAAGGTTGAGACTAAGAAAGCGGAGGCTGGTGCAAAGGT